>Ga0214921_10004227_pt1 | contig 21299 bp, 21 predicted proteins | sample LL1505_MetaG_FD_177992 | JGI IMG/M metagenome (GOLD analysis project Ga0214921, IMG submission 177992) | Freshwater microbial communities from Lake Lanier, Atlanta, Georgia, United States - LL-1505 | ecosystem: Environmental > Aquatic > Freshwater > Lake | place: USA: Georgia | collected...
CTCTGTCTGTATAGGTATACAGACAATCGTTTTTTAAAGTTTTTATCTCAAAAATCATGTCGTTGCGATAGCACGACTAAACATAATATTTCGTTATAATATGGTATTTATTTATGGAAATGGTATTGCTTGCATTTTAAATTATAAAAATGCTATTATTAGTAGCTTAAAATAATAACAATAATCAAAAATTTTCTTAAAAATGCAATTTTTCAGCTATAAAAACAACAACAACATCAGCGAATTATTTGTTGAAAGCACAGCAATATCAAGCATCGCCAAGCAAGTTGGCACCCCGTTTTATTGCTATTCTAAGCAGGCAATAATTGAAAATTATCAACAATTTGTTAAATCTTTTGCCTTGCATCATCTTGCTAATTATAAAATTTGTTATGCCATCAAGGCTAATGCTAATTTGCATTTAGTCGAAATATTAGCAGGTCTTGGTGCTGGTGTAGATGCTGTTTCGGCTGGTGAAATTTTTCGTGCTTTAAAAGCTGGCATCAAGCCTGATAAAATTGTTTTTGCAGGAGTCGGCAAAACCGCACAAGATATTACTTTTGCTTTGCAAAATCAGGTCAATGATTTTTCGGTAGAATCAATCGATGAAATGTTTTTACTTAACGAAATAGCCACAAAACTCAATAAAAAAGTTAAATTTTCATTGCGAGTTAATCCTAAGGTCGATGCCAACACTCATCACAAAATTAGCACTGGCAGAAAAAATGATAAATTTGGCATCGATATCGATTTAGCGAAAGAGGTTTATGTGATGGCTTCAAAACTTCCTGCCCTTGAAATTTATGGCATCTCCACTCATATTGGTTCACAAATAACTTCTCTTGAACCTTTCGAAATAGCTTTTAGCAAAGTTAGAGAGCTTTGTTTGTCTTTGCAAAAACAAGGTTATAATATTCAAAATCTCGATTTTGGCGGTGGCATTGGCATAGATTATCAAAACAATCCAACCATTAATATTGCAGATTACATCAAGCTTTTACAACAAACAGCTCTTGGTTTGGGTGTGTCTATCACTATTGCTCCAGGTCGGGCAATTGTTGGTGATGCTGGTTTATTAGTGGTAAAAACTTTATTTTGTAAAGAAACTGCCAATAAAAGTTTTGTCATTATCGATGGTGCCATCAACGATTTAATGAGGCCGGGGCTTTATGGTTCTTATCACGAAGTTTTGCCTATAATCAAAAAATCTGGTGCAAAAGCCACTTTTGATTTTGCTGGGCCAGTTTGTGAAACAACCGATATTTTAGCTTCTGATAGGCAAATTGTCGTGCCAGATAATGGCGATTTATTTGCTTTTTGTAGTGCTGGAGCCTACGGTTCTTCTATGTCTAATCAATATAACTGTCGCCCTTTGGTGCCAGAAGTTTTGGTTGATAACGATAAATTTTTGGTCATTAGAAAAAGACCAACTTTTGCCGAAATGATTGAACTCGAAAATTTATGAACGATATTTTAATAGCAAAAATCATCGCCCCTTTTGGCATTAAAGGCGGTTTAAAATTATTGGTTTTCTCTGATAATTTAAAAACTTTCAGCAAATATCAACTGCACGATCGCAACCAACAGTCAATAAAATTCACCTACAATATTTCTTCTGCTAAAAACACCAGCAGTGGAATGGTTTTAATTGCTTTTGCTGAGGGAGTGAGCGATCGTAATTTGGCTGAGCAAATGGTGGGGGCAGAGTTTTTTATCAATAAAAATAGCTTGCCAAAACCTAAAAAAAATGAATTTTATATTGAAAGCTTAGTTAATTTACAAGTTTTTGATAGTCAAAATAAACAAATCGGTTTAATTAAGCAAGTTCATAATCACAAAGCTGGTCCGGCAGTTGTTATTGAATTTATCGAGCCAGAACTGCAACAAAAATATGCCGATTTTTATGATTTTGCTTTTAATGCTCATTTTTTTTCCGATCCCGATTTTAACAACAATTCCATTATTTTTTATCCACCCGAAATAATTTAAAAAATGAATACAATTTTATCACCACTAAAATTTTTTTTAACCATTTTGTTTTTTTGCCTACATAACACCACGGCAATTGCTTGGAGTGGCATTGATTACGAAAACCAAACTAGCATCGATATTGATAGTGGCAATTTAGTAAGAGAGGGCAATATTATTGATTTTTATCAACAAAAAACCAGCGAATTGCTTTCTGGTAAAGTGATTAGCATCAATTATTTTGGCAATGCAACCGAACTAATCATAGAAGAGCTAAACACCGCCAAAAAAAGAACGATAATGATGCAAAATTAATTCACAACAAATGCAACAATTAATTGGCTTTGAAGCCGTTTCTCAACAACTATTGCAACAATTCTGGCAAGAAAAACTACCTCATGCCATTATTTTGGCAGGCAACAAAGGCATTGGCAAGGCTACTTTTGCTACACAATTCGCTCATCACATAGATGCCGAAACAAAAATAATTAGCAAGCAAGCCAACAAAACCGTTATCACTATCGATCAAATTCGTGAAATGCAAGATTTTTTGCAACAAAACTCTATTGCTAAACAACAAAAAATTTTAATTATCGACAGCATTTGTAACTTAAATAAATCGGCCAGCAATGCTTTATTAAAGCCACTTGAAGAGCCAATCAACAACACTTTTTTAATTTTAATTGCTCATCAATTAAGCAAAGTATTGCCAACCATTTTATCTCGCTGTCGTTTAATAAAAATTCCTGCCATAAATTTTGCTAATTTTTGCCAAGTAATTCAACAAAATAATCAATCAACGGTGTTTTTGCCAACCGAACTAGAATTTTTAAGTTGTGTTTCTGAAAATTCTCCGGCAATCGCCCTGCAATATGGCAAAAATTTGCTGGCTTTTTATCAACTTTGGCTAGAAAGCTTGCTTAATAATCATTTTCAAACCAAATTAAATAAATTTATTCAGCAAAAAGATTTTGATTTTATGATTTTTGAAATGACAATTTATCATTTTTTAACTAGTTGGTTAAAATTTAAAATCAACGGCAACAACCGCTATTTTTTTGCCGAACAGCAAGTTTTTGCTAGCCTTAATTTGCATATTTCGCAAATTATTGATTTACAAGAATTCATTAATGCCCGATTAACGGCGATAAAAACTTTTCATCTCGATAAAAAACTGGCAATTCTCAACATTTTTAACAAAATTTTATCATAATTTATGTATAAGGCAATTGGTTTAATGACGGGCACTTCTTTTGACGGCATAGATTTGGCCTATCTAGAAAGCGACGGCATCAACCAAATAAATTTACTAAAACATCGTCATTTGCCATATTTAAATAGTTTTCGAGCAGAAATCAGAAAAATAATGCACGAAAAAATAAGTTTATCCGAAATCAAAGAACTCGAACAGTCTCTCACAACCATTCATGCCAATTTGGTGTTAGATTTTTTGGCAGATCAGCAAATTTCTGGTGCCAACATCGATTTTTTAGGTTTTCACGGGCAAACAATTTATCATAATGCTCAAAAACAACTCACCTGGCAACTTGGCAACCCGCAACTTTTGGCAACTTTAACCAAAATAAAAGTGGTTGGCGATTTTAGAAATAAAGATTTGGCTCATCACGGGCAGGGGGCTCCGTTAGTGCCGATTTATCATTATCATTTATTTCAAAAAATTAAATCTCCTTTTGTGGTTCTAAACATTGGTGGCATTGCGAATTTAACTTATTGTTGCCATCAAAAAAACCAGCTAATTGCCTTTGATTTTTGTTTTGGCAATGCTCCTTTCGACGATTTTATGCATCAGAACTTTCAACAAAATTTTGATAACAATGGCATTTTTACTCTGGCTGGTCAAGTTAATTTGCCTTTGTGTCAAAAAATAAGTCAAAAGGCGATTTTTGATAGTTTGCAATCTTTTCATCGGCAAGATTTTGACAATATTTTACAAGAAGTGCAAAACCAACTGCCAAAAACAGATGTTTTGGCAAATTATGCAACTATTTTTGCTTTGATATTAGAAAAAAAATTAAAAATTTTACCACAGCAACCGCAAAGCCTTGTTTTATGCGGGGGAGGGCGAAAAAATCTGGGCATTATTTCGGCAATCAAAAAACAACTGGCTCACTTAAATATTTATCACAGCGAAGAGTTGGGCTTTAACGGCGATAGCATCGAAGCCGAAGCTTTTGCCTATTTGGCAATTCGTAGCCATCTTAATCTGCCGATTAGCTTTCCTAAAACCACCCAAGTAAAGCAAGAAATTAGCGGTGGTTGCACTTTTTTACCCTAATTTTTGCCTATGCATTATCAACACAATCAATTTATGCAATTGGCTTTGCAACAGGCAAAACTGGCTTTGCAAGTAAACGAGGTGCCCGTTGGTGCGATAATTGTTGATGAAAACAAACAAATATTAGCAAAAGCACACAACCTAACCAAGCAAAATGTTTGCCATCATGCCGAATTTTTGGCAATGCAACAGGTGTTAAAAAGCAGAAAGTTTTTAGATAATTGCAGTTTATATATTTCGCTTGAGCCTTGTTTTATGTGCTTTGGGGCGATTTTATTAAGCAGGGTAAAAAAAGTTTTTTATGCTGTGTCTGATCAAAAATATGGTGCCATCACTAATAATTTAACAAATATTTGCAACACCGCCTATCAAATGCCCGAAATTTATGAAAACATCGGGGCAGAAGAATCGCAAAAACTATTGAAACAATTTTTCGCTAACAGAAGATGAAAAAAATATTTTTATTTATACTTAATAAAATTATATTTTTAATAACTTTTTAAAAAAAATACTTGACAACCAAAAAAATAAAATGGCAAAATTAGACTATGTGTTTAGTTTAATTTTATCAATTTAATTTAATTTTTTTTTATGCCTAATAATTCTGTAGAAATTGTGAAAAACTTGCAAGAATTAGCGAATATAAAAGAATACACAATAGACAAAATAATTCAATCTATGGAAAATACTGATGAAACAGTATTACAAGAAGTTGTAGATTTTTTTCTTGGTTTAGGACTTGAAGATTTAAAAAAATTAAAAACATTTTGTGATGATTTGCAATCAGTAAACAAGATAAGGCAAGAACAGCCAGGTTATGGCGATGGGTTGATATTGCTTTGGAAACAAGGTGTTAGACAAATATTATCTACAAAGATTATTCCAATTGTTGAAAAACAAGAGGGTATAAAAAGAATATTTGCAATCTGTGATGAATTAAAAGAAAAGGCAGGCAAAGGTGAAGAGGAGGTTTATAAATATTTAAATGGATTTTTTATTTGTCGCGGAGGTGCTTTTACAACAGATGATATGCAACTTATTGAAAAAGAATCTTATAAAACATTATTTCGAGATGGAAATGAATCAGTGATAGAATTTTTGCATCAAGCAGTAGTAGCAAATTTAGCACTTGATGATGACGAATTTCGCACATTAATAAAATCTTTTGTAAAAGATCAAGCCCCTAATAATTTCATCAGTATTATTGATTGCTCCTCTACTTCTTGTTGTTGTAGTCTGGCGGCATTTCTAACTTTTTAAATCATCGACCAGGTGTCGAGGCCAAGAGAATATTTGGGTTTGTTTTTTGGCATAGCAAAAATGTTGCGATATAAAATGCGATAAGTGTTGTTATGCCAATGCGGAACGACAAAATAATTTTCAAGCAAATATTTATCGAGTTGTTGACAAAGTTGCTGTATGTGATTTTTGTTGGTTGCAATGGCGATTTTTTCGACCAAATTATCTATTTTTTTATCTTGCAAGCCCAATAAATTTCTGCCACCTTTTATGTTGCTTTGCGAAGAGTGAAAATAGCTATAAAGTTCGGCACCCGGTAGGGTGCTTTGTGGAAAAACTCCAACCACAATATCGAAATTAAAATTGTTTAACATTTGCTGATATTGATTTTCTTCGGCAAACTTAATTTTGGTTTGGATGCCGAGTTTTTTTAAATTGTGAGCAAAAGAAGCCACCACCATTTCAAAAGCCTTGCTGTCGATTAAAAATTCGATACTTACTGGTTGTTGATTTTGGTCAAATAATTGATTATCCACAACTTTATAACCAGCATTTTCTAAAATTTGTTGAGCTAACAAAAGGTTTTGCCTGTTAAAGCCGTCTTTACTGCCAGTTGGTAAAAAAAAGTTTTGATAACCAAAATTAGAATTAGCAAAAAAACTAGTGGTTTTTTGGTAGGAACCATAAAAAATATGTTGTTGTAGCCACAAAAAATCAAAAGCATAATTGAGAGCTTTTCGCAAGGCGATATCTTGAAATTTTGGCTTTCTTAAATTAAACACAAAAGCTTGCATTGGGGCGGGCAAAGAGTGGGTTATTTCGGTTTTGATGATGTTATTGCTGTTTTCTTGAAAATTGTAGGCGGTAGCCCAATTTCTGGCAATGTTTTCTTGACGAAAATCATATTTTTGGGCTTTAAAAGCCTCAATTAACACATTGTTGTCTCGATAATAATCAAACCAAATAACATCAAAATTGTATCTGCCTTTATTGACAGGCAGATTTTTTGCCCAATAATTTTTGTTTTTTTCGTAAATAATATGGTAATTTGGCTTGATTTCTTTAATTTTATAGGGGCCAGAGCCAACGGGTGGCTGTAAAGTGGTTTGTGAAAAATCGTGCTGTTGATAATAATGTTTAGGCAACACTGGCAAAGATGCCACAAACAAAGCCAAATCGCGATGATGATTGGCTTGAAATTCGAACTTAATGTGATGTTTATTGATGATGCTAACCTTTTTTATTTGTTTTAATTGCATTTGATAGGCGGGATGACCGTGTGTTAAGAGGGTTTGAAAAGTGAACAAAACATCGTCGGCGGTAATTGGTTGTTGATCGTGAAAGTAGGCAGTTTTGTTGAGTTTGAATTCGAGGCTGTTTTGCTCTAACTTCATTTCTTTGGCAACTAAGCCATAACGAACTCCTAGTTCGTCTTCGCTAGATTCGGTGAGAGTGTCGTAGAGGTAAGATAAACCTTCGGCAGAGGTGCCTTTTAGCAAAAAAGGATTAAGAGAATTAAAACCGCCAGAGGTGGCAAACCTAATTGTTCCGCCCTGTTTGGCGGTGGGGTTGACATAGTCGAAGTGTGAAAAATTGGCAGGATATTTGGGTTTTTCAAACAAGCTTAACACATAAGAAAAGTCGGCACAATAACTTTTGCTGGCAAATATTAGTAAAAAAAATATGCCGAGTTTAGCTATTTTCGATAGCAAGCAAAGCATAAGTGAAAGATTTGGCATTAAATTCTTGCAGATCGGTAATTTTTTCGCCCACACCAATGGCAAAAATTGGTTTGGCAAAATCATTTGCTAAAGCAACCGCAATACCGCCCTTCGAAGTGCCATCGAGTTTGGTGATAATTAGGCCATCAATGCCAATAATTTTATTGAAAGTTTCGGTTTGGTTTTTGGCATTTTGACCGTTGGTGGCATCGATAATCAACAAATTGCAGTGCGGTGCTGATGGATCTAGCTTTTTTAAGACATTGTTAATTTTTTTTAGCTCATCCATTAAATTTTGTTTGTTATGCAATCTGCCTGCGGTATCAATTAACAAAACATCGATTTTTTGTTGCTGAGCCAAATCTAAGGCACGGTAAGCTACCGAAGCTGGATCTTCTTGGTCTTTAAGTGGCAAAACCAGTTGGCAATTGGCTTTATTTGCCCAAGCAGAAAGTTGCGAAGTGGCTGCAGCTCGAAAAGTGTCGCAGGCGGCGATTAACACTGATTTGCCTTGTTGTTTGAGGTTGTAGGCAATTTTGCCGATGGTGGTGGTTTTGCCAGCGCCGTTGATGCCATTAAAAACCAGAACTTGAGTTGACTGGCTATCGTTGATGGGAAGTGGTTTTTGACATTTTAGCAAAATATTTTCTATTTCTAAAGCGAGAAAAATTTTGATTTCGTTAGTGGTGAGATTTTTTTCGAATTTTTGTGATTTTAATTGTTGCACAATTTTTTTGGCAACTTCTGTGCCCAAATCGTTGACGATTAGAGTGTCTTCTAGCTCTTGTAGGGTTTCGTGATCTAGCTTTTTATGGGTAAAAATTTGGCTAACAAAACTAGAAATTTTTTGTGAACTATTTTTTAATTGATCGCCAATTTTTGATTTGGCAAAAATATTTAAGAATGACATAATAAGAGTAGCATAATTTTAAGTATTGATTAGAGATAAATTTTATAGCTAATTAGTTAAAATAACAATAAAATTATTGAAAAAATCAATTTTAAGATTTAAAATTTTTGTTTTTAAATTAATTCTTCTTATGGCTTGTTATGACAGAATCTAAATCGGTTTGGCAAAATATCTATATTTATCTCTTGGTTATTTTTCTTAGCATTATCAATGTTAACAACATAAAAATCGCTGGTTTTAATTATTTTTTTCCGTTACTTGAAGTGATGGCAATTTTTTATTTTGCGGTTTTTCGCAATATGTTTAGTTTTCCTTTTATTTTTTTTGTGGGCATTTGGCACGATTCTATTAATAATATCAACTTAGGAGTTACTTCTTTTTGCTACATAATTATAGTAAAAATTTTTTTTACTATCAATAATCGTGTTTTGTTGAAAGAAAATTTTAGGCAAATTTGGCAACAATTTGCCTTTTTTTGCTTTTTATTTTTATTGCTTAAATGGCTGATGATTTCTTTGTTAAACGGTAGTTTTTTAGCAATTAAACCAATTCTTATCCAAACCGTAATTTCAATGATAGCTTATGCTTTTGTGCATAAATTTTTTGATTTTTTCCTTGATAAAATTCAGCAATAAAAATTTATGCTAAGAGATATTAGAAAAAATAAAATATTTAATCGCCGAGTATTTATTTTAGGAATAGGTCAATCTGTGCTTACTTCTTTTTTATTGCTAAGACTAGGTTATTTGCAAATCTGGAAACACAACCAATATAGCATTCAAGCCGACAGCAACCGCATTAGAGCTTTAATTAATCCCGCTCCAAGAGGCATTATTTTTGATCGTTATGGCTTGCCACTCACCAAAAACGAAAGTAATTTTCGTTTATTGGTTTATTTGGGTAAAAAACATAATCTCAATCAAACTATCGATAAACTAGCAGAAATACTCGATCTTACCTTGCAACAAAAACAAGTTTTTCACAATAAAATTAAAGCCGGTAAAAGAAAAAATATCATATCTCTCATCGATAATTTAAACTGGGATGATCTGGCAAAAATAGAAAGCAATGCTCATTTGTTGCCTGCCATTTCGATTGAAAGTGGCATTATCAGAAAATATCCTTACCCTTACGAAACCGCTCATTTCTTGGGTTATGTTTCTTTACCTTCCGAAAAACAAATCGAAAAATTACCAACCGACAATCTTGGTGCCGAAAATAATAAAAATCTATTTATGCACCCCGATTTTCGCATCGGCTCTTTTGGCATTGAAAAAACTTTTGATTTTGCATTAAGAGGAACATACGGCATTAAATATGTTGAGGTTAATGTGCACGAAGTTCCGCTTCGCACCCTAGATTACAAGCAATATGTCGAGGGTTCAAGAATTAATCTTACCATTAATTTTGGTTTGCAAAAATTTGTAACCGAACGAATCAAAAAGGACACCGCTTCGGTAGTGGTTATCGATGTAAAAACAGGCGAAATTTTGGCTTATGCTTCTTCTCCTTCGTTTGATCCCAACAATTTTGTTGAAGGAGTTTCAAAAGAATATTGGCAACAGCTCACTTCTGATCCTAAAAAACCTCTCAACAATAAGCCAATTTCGGCTCTTTATGCCCCAGGTTCAACTTTTAAACTAATGGTTGCTTTGGCCGCTCTTGAAAACGGCTACAATCCTAATAATCATGTTTTTTGCAACGGTTCTTATCAATTAGGCAAAAGAACTTTTCACTGCTGGAAAGAAGAAGGGCACGGCTCTCTTAATTTGATTGATGCCATTATGCATTCTTGCAATACCTATTTTTTTACTATCGCCAGTCAAATTGGTTACGAAAAAATTGTCGCTATGGCAAAAAATTTTGGTTATGCCGAGAAATTTGATATTAGTTTAAGTGGGGTAAAATCTGGTTTGGTGCCAACAGAAGAATGGAAGCAAAAGGTTTTTAAACAACCTTGGGTGAAGGGCGACACTTTAAATACTGCCATAGGGCAGGGCAATGTTTTGGCTAGTCCACTGCAAATGGCGGTGATTACTGCTAGGTTGGCGAATGGCGGCATTCCGATTAAGCCTTATTTGATTAGAAATAATAATATTTTTAAACAATTCGATGCTTTGCAAAATCAGCCTTTAATCAATAAACAATATCTAAAAATTGTGCAAGAAGGTATGAGAAAAGTGATGAATCAACCAGGTGGCACGGCCTATGGCAAAAGAATAGATCTGGCGGGTTTTGAAATGGCTGGCAAAACTGGCACTTCGCAAGTAATTTCTAAAAGAGAAAAAGAAATGACTAAAGAAGAAACTATTGCCTATGCCAATCATGCTATTTTTGTGGGCTATGCCCCAGTGCACGACCCAAAATATGCGGTTTCGGTGGTGGTTGAGCATGGCAAAAGTGGCTCAATGGCGGCGGCCCCAATTGCCAAAGACATTATGATGGAAGTGCAAGGAATTAATACCATTTCCACTAATTAAATGTGATTTTAATTAGTGGAAATGGTATAATGCTAATACAGATATTGAAAAAGTATAAATAACAATTAATGGCAAAAATTTTAATTACCAGCACCAATTTAGTTGATCCATCACCATTTTTAGCTCAAGATTTAGTTTTTTACGAACCTTTGTTAAAGATCAGCAAAATCAACACACCTGCCATAGAAAATTTTTTATTTCATCAGCAAAAAAATATTGATGGCATTATTTTGTCTAGTCAAAATGCCCTTTTGCCTTTGCAAAATTCATTTTTAAATAAAAATATTAAAATTTTCACCGTAGGCAAAAATACCGCTCAAAAAATTATTGCTTTGGGTTATCAAAATGTCTTTTTCCCTGCCGAATTTGGGGCAGAACAACTGCTTGAAATAATTTTACAACATTGTAATTTATTACAAAATCAACATCTGGTTTATTTGCACGGCTCAGAAATTACTGTTGATTTTTCGGCTATTTTGGCAAAAAAATATCTTAAAGTAAGCAATTTTTTAGCCTACAAAACAACTTCTAGCGATTTTTTTTCTGATAGTTTGCAACAATTTTTGACAACAGATGATTTTGATAAAATTTTTATTTTTTCCAGCAATTCTTTGCTTGCTTTTTTTCATAAAATACAAAACAATCGCTTGCAAGATAAATTGATGCATACTAATATTTACTGCATTAGTCAAAAAGTGGCAACTTTGGCAAAAAATTATGGTTTTAATAAAGTTGCTACTTTTTTTATATAAAAAAGTGTTTTAGCCGATCCTCTGATGTATTTATGAGTGAGTTTATTTTTGTCTTGTTTGACATTTACAAAAACAAGATAATCTAGTGGCAGTTGATTTAATAACAGGCGATGGTTTTTCTCCCGCTTCTAAATCTCCTTTTTTTGCTGTAACTTCTTTATTATCCGTTTGTAATTTTTTAAAATATTCCACAACATCTCTTGCCGTTATTGATTGAGTTTTTTTTTCATCATCACTAGCGATTGCTTTAATGGCTCTTCTTATGGCTATAATTTGCTCATCTTTTTTTTCACCAAATTTACATTTTATTTGTAAAAATTTAACAAAGTCTTCATTATATTCTTGGCTCCAAACAATATTTTGGACCTCTTCTAAAACTTCTAATGCTTTCTTAGATGCTTTATTTTCTAGCTCTAATCCAATTGAAATCTTATATAAATCAACTATTTCATCTATTTTATCTTTATCAGCAATATATTGCTGATTATTTTGTATTGGATCTCCATTTTTGTCGGTTTTACAAAATATTTTAGCAAATTCTTTTGCTATTATTGCATCTCTTATTCGCCAAGAATTATCTACAATTTCTTCACCAACCGAATAACCGTCTGAAGCTCTATGATATGGTTTTTCTATTATTTTTAATACACTCATTGCATTTGGTTGAGCTGGTGCGAATAATGCATCTAAGAAAGCTTGTTTTATTTCTGCCTTATCTTTCTTATTATCTTCGAATTGTAATGTCAATTTAAATTTTTCCGCATTTTTTTCTAAATAATCACCTACTGCAATTTTTGCAATAAGTGCTGGATCTATTTGTTCTTTATTTTCTATTTTTTTCTCTAATAACATTCTTGTTAAAAAATCTTTAACTGGAGTTGTACAGCTGCCAGTTTGTGCAACCATTTGTGCTATATAACTAGCTTTTGTATCTTCATCACCCTTTAACTTACTCAAAATATAGTTAAGAGCTTCAATTCTTTCTGGTTCTTGTGGTGTTATGCTTAATAAAAAATTTTGTAATTGTTTATTATTAAAGATAATACCCGTTATTTGCTCATCTTCTCTATATTTTGTCATATTCAATAAGAGGAGATATTCAGGAATATTTTCTGAACCTTTCATAAAATTAGTTTATTAATTATTAATATTAAAAATGTTAATATATATATATTAGTCAAGAGTTTTTTATTTTTTTTAAAAAAGTATATCAACAAATATTTCACAACACTCCTGCAACCTAACCATTTTAAAAAAGACGAATTTACAGAAATAGTATAGCATTATTTTTTTCATAAAATACAAAACAATCGCTTGCAAGATAAATTGATGCATACTAATATTTACTGCATTAGTCAAAAAGTGGCAACTTTGGCAAAAAATTATGGTTTTTGTCGGGTTTTAACTTTTACATTATAAAAATAATATGTCTTTAGAGCCAGAATTAACAAAGCCTAACAAAAAAGCACTTTTAATTGTTTTTTTTAAAAATGTTGCGGTGGCAATAATTTTAATAGTTTTTGCTTATTTTGCCTATAGTTTTTTCTTGCAAAATAAACAATCAAAACCAAATAAAACCGCATCCGAAGAAGATTTATTTTTTCTTTCTGAAGATCAGCACAAAAATGTTAACCTCGACGAGCTAAACTTTGCCGAAATCAAAGAAAAAGGCCCAGAATTTATTTATCAATTACTGGTAAAAAATCAGGTGCAAATACAAGATCTATACAATAAAATCAACGATCTCAACCAAGAATTAATAAAATATCAAAATCGCCAGCAAATTTCAAAAATAGCCATCAGTTATTTTGAATTACATCAAAAAATTTTCAATAACTCAGAAAGCGCATCTTCTCAAAATATATTGCAACACATCAGCACAATCGAGTTATTACTCACCGAAAATCCAGATTTGCAAGGTAATATCGACATCATTAAGTCTGCTTTGCCTAATTTTATTAACCAAAATCAATTACTGCTTGAATTGCAAAAAATTATCCCACATTTTCAGTTGTTGCAAAATCAAAACAATGAGCCAAATTTTTTTGATAAAATAAAAGCAACAATAACAAAATTTATAGTTTTTCGCAAAATAAAAAATGCCCAAGCAAATAGCATCGACGACAAAATAAACCAAATTGAATTAGCTATAAAACAACAAAACTACAATTTAGCTTTGCAACTATTTTTAGCTCTAAATCAAACAGAAAACCCAGAACTAGCCAGTTTTTATCAGCATTTAAAAACAATGCAACAAATAGAAAAGGCCGATCAAGAAATTATGAAAATTATTAAAGATCTAATTTAAATGTTAAAAATTTTTTGGTATTTCATTGTTATAACTTCGCTTAGCATTTTTTTTAGTGTTATTCTCGATAATAATGGCAAAATTGTTATTGAATGGCTTGATTATCAAGTAAGCACCGATGTGTTTAGTGCAATTTTAATTCTTATTCTTTCTTTTTTCTTTTTTACTTTTATTTTTCATTTGTTGCTTCGTTTGCTTGCAATAAAATTTCCTTTTTTATTGAAGACTTTTTTCAAAAAAACCTACACCAAAAGAATCGAACAAAGTTTGAAAAGACAATTAAAGGGTTTTGATAGTCTAACCAACATTTTGTTGGCTTTACAAAATGAAAACTATGATTTAGCCAAGTTTCATTACCAAGATTTTAATTTTCACATTAAAAACCAAGATTTAAATTTGGTTTTACAAGCAAAAATCGCTTTTGCTTGTCAAGATTTTTCTTTGGCAAAACAACATTTGCAAAAAATTTCTAATCACAATCGTTATGCAAAAGTTTTGGCTCTTTATGCCCAATTAAAGCAAGCTTTGCAACAAAATCATCAATCATCTGCCATTGTTTATGCCAATCAAATTCTTGAAATCGATGCATTTCATTTGCCAACCATTGCCAGTTTAATCAAGCTTTACCAGCAAAATAATATGTGGCAATCTTTGCAAAAATTAATTGATGAAAAGAAAGAAATTATTGCTAAAAATCATCTGATAATTGATTTTGATGTTGCCAAAGTAAAAGCCGAAAAAGCTTGTAAGCATTTTAAAAATAAACAAAACTTGCTAGCAATTAAAATCGCCACAAAAGCTTTAAAATTGTCGCCAAACTTGTTTTTAGCACAAAAAATTATCATTAAAAGCTATTTATCTTTGGGTTTAAAAATTATTGCCAACAATTATTTACAAAGTTTTTTTGATAAAAACCCTACCTACAACCTCATTAAGCTCCACTATTTTTTACACAAAAAAAATCTTTATCAAAAGCAACTAAAACTTGCTAAAATATTTAGCAAAAACTCTGGCATTTTTGGTGATTTTGCCTTGGCTTATACTGCTTTTAAAAACTCCGATTTTTCTTCTACCTGCGAATATTTGTTAAAATTTTTACAAATTGAAAAAAGCCCCCAAGCCTATCTGCTGTTATCTTATTCTTACAAAAATTTAGGTAATCAAGTTTTGTATCAGCAATATAAAAAATTAGCCAAAGAAACTTCGTTAATCTCTTTATAACTTTTTTTATGTCACAATCTTTACAACAAATAATCAATCAAGCTTTTACCTGTGGTTTACCAACCGATGTGGTCGAATTCCAATCAATAAAACAAGCTGTTGCCACCACCATCGATATGCTTGATGCTGGCAAAATTAGAGTTGCCGAAAAAACAGCAGATTCTTGGCAAGTTAATCAATGGGTTAAGCAAGCGATTTTACTTTCTTTTCGTTTGAATCAAAATTATTTAAGCAAGCAACAAGCAAGCCAAGGCGATAACATTTTATTTTATGATAAAGTTAAATTAAAATTCTCCGATTGGCAAAGTAGCGATTTTGAATCTGCTAATTTTCGAGCATTACCAGGGGCTTTGGTCAGAAAAGGTGCTTTTATTGGTGAAAAAGTAATATTGATGCCATCTTTTATTAATGTTGGTGCTTTTGTAGATAGCGGAACTATGATAGACACTTGGGCAACTGTTGGTTCTTGTGCTCAAATTGGCAAAAATTGCCATATTTCTGGCGGAGCGGGCATTGGCGGTGTTTTAGAGCCTTTGCAGGCAAATCCTGTAATTATCGAAGACGATTGTTTTATTGGTGCCAGAAGTGAAGTGGCAGAAGGGGTGATTGTTGAGCAAGGTTCGGTTTTGTCTATGGGGGTTTATCTTGGTGCTTCAACAAAAATTATCGATCGTCAAAGTGGGCAAATTTTTTATGGTAAAGTGCCTGCCTATTCAGTGGTGGTACCAGGAAGTTTTCCTTCTGGCAATAATAATTCTCCCGCTCTTTATTGTGCAGTAATTGTGAAAAGAGTCGATGCCAAAACTCGCTCAAAAACCTCTATTAACGAATTGCTCCGAGATTAATTAATAAAAATATTAACCATGGCAATAACTAATGTTTCTGATTATCAACAACAACTTTATTTACGTCAAATAATTTTGCCAGAAATTGGCGAAAGTGGTCAAAAAAAATTACAAAATTCTACGGTTTTGGTGGTTGGTGCCGGTGGCTTGGGTTCGGCGGTGCTTTATTATTTGGTTGCTAGTGGCATTGGCAATATTATACTTTTTGATTACGATAAAGTAGAGCTTTCTAATTTAAACCGACAAATTTTACATAATCATCTTAATTTACAACAAGAAAAAATTTTTAGTGCCAAAGAAAAATTATTGGCTCTTAATCCTAGTTTAAATCTAACTTTAATTAATCAACAAGCTAATGTTGAAAATCTTGTTGCCACAATGTCTGATTGCGAAATTGCGGTTGATGCTACCGATAATTTTTACACCCGTTTTATTATCAATTCTGTTGCTTGCCAACTAGAAAAACCGCTGGTTTTTGGGGCGGTGAAAGCATTTAGTGGTCAGCTTGCTTTGCTTAAACCAAATAAAAAAAATCCTTGTTATGCTTGTTTTAATCCCAATATTCAAACCACCAAGTGCGATTTACCTTTGGCCGAAAAAGGCATTTTAGGTGCCACTGCTGGCATTATTGGCTCAATGCAGGCAATGGAAGTTATTAAATATTTACTTGATTTGCACTTGGGTGTTTTTAATAAAATGTTAGTATTTGATTTTCTTCAACAAAAACAAAAATCTTTGTTGTTGCAAAAAAATAAAAATTGCCCCCATTGTTCTTATGCCATTTCCATTAATTAAAACCATACTTCGATTTAAATTCCCCTTCTTGTAAAAAAAAAGGGGGGATGGCAAGCAGAACTGGGTGGGAATTCCCCTTCTTGTAGAAGGGGTGGCCGCGATAGCGGGCGGGGTAGTGTTGTGAAACACGGTAGGATTCTTTCGAAATATCATCGGCGATCGCCTACCAACACTACCGAGTCGGGCTTCGCCCGCCACCCCTTCCAAGGGAAGGGCAATTGTGCATCGAGTTCTGCTTGCCACCTCTTCTACAAGAAGGAGAATTTAGATTGAAGTATGATTTTAATTAGTGGAAATTATATTAATACTATTATTTTTATGCTTAATTTACAGGTTTTTACTCTTTTTCCCCAGCTTTTTCCTGGTCCGCTTGCCACATCTATAACTGGTTCTGCTCTGATAAAAAACTTATGGTCTTTGCAAACAATCGATATGCGAAAATATGCAACCGATGCTAGAGGAACGGTAGATGACACTGTTTATGGCGGTGGCAGTGGTATGTTAATTAAACCAGAAGTGGTTCATAGTGCGGTTTCGCAAAATATTAAGCTTAACACTAAATTAATTTATCTCTCTCCTCGAGGCAAGGTTTTTCGTCAAGAAATGGCTTATCAACTAGCTACAGAAAGCAATATTGCTATTTTGTGTGGTCGATACGAAGGTGTCGATCAAAGAGCTATTGATTTGTTAAATTTTGAAGAAATTTCTATTGGCGATTATGTTTTGTCTGGTGGCGAAATGGCTTGTTATGTGATGATTGATGCGATTTTGCGATGCTTGCCCCAGGTTTTAGGCAAGAGCGAATCGTTGCTAGAAGAGAGTTTTGGCAATAATCAAAGTTGCAATGCCTACCAATATTTGCTAGAATATCCGCAATACACTAAGCCTGCTTTATGGCAAAATATGGCAGTGCCAGAGGTTTTGCTTTCTGGTCATCATCAAAAAATCAATCAGTGGCGAAAAGAACAAGCAGAGCTTATTACCAAAAAACAAAGACCCGATTTATATGAAATATATTTGCAAAAAAACCACAAAAAATAGTTTATATAAATCTATAACAGTCCCCTTAACGATCTGGTAATTTTTTTGCCAAATAAAAACCAAAAATAAGACTGGTGGCAAAAATTAAAGCCACCGCAATCAGAAAATTAATTAAATTTTCTTCAAAAAAATTGTTATTTTTCAATAAAAAGAGAATCAGCAAAATAGAGCTAGCATAAACTATCGGCACAGCAATTATTTTTTTTGCGATATCTAAAGAAAAAATCACAGTAATCAAGCCTAAAAAAATTAAGACTATCGGCAAAAAATAAACAAAAAACAACATAAAATGCAAATAAAGTTAATGACTTCTTATTTTCTAACATTAAAATCTCATCAAAATTTTAATAATACCATATTTTAATAATACCATTTTGCATATTTAAATGCATAAAGAACGAAATCATTTTTAATTTTAAATTTAATTTAAAATCGTAGGTTTATCTAGATAAATCAAGGTTTTAAATTAAAGATTAAAATCAATAAATATGAAGTTATTTATACATTTAAATATGAAAGATGGTATAATATCAATCATAATCTTTTATTTATTTATGTCTAGAAAAAAAAAGGTTGCTATTAATGGTGCTGGCAGAATAGGCCGAGCTATCATCAGGGCTATTTATGAAGAAAATTTTCTCAACGATATCGAGCTGGTGGCTATCAACGGCTCTTCTTCGGTTAAAACTCTACAACACCTCACTCAATACGATTCTGTGCACGGCAAATTTTATCAGCCGGTGCAAATTATTTCTGACAATCAAATTAGCATTAATCAACAAAATATTTTGTTATTTAACGAAAGAGATCCTAAAAAACTTCCTTGGCAACAGCTCGATATCGATATTGTTTTTGAATGCACTGGTGCTTTTACCAAATATCAAGATGCCTATCAACACATCACTGCTGGGGCAAAAAGAGTAATCATCTCTGCTCCTGCCAAAGAAGATACAGTAAAAACTATTGTTTATGGGGTTAATCATCAACAATTAAAAAATGAAGATTTGGTTATTTCTATCGGCTCTTGCACCACTAATTGTTTGGCTCCTGTTGTTTGGGCTTTGCATCAACAAATCGGCATAGAAAAAGGCTTGATGACCACCATTCATGCCTATACCAACGATCAAAACATTGTCGATAATTCTCACTCCGATCTTAGAAGGGCAAGGGCTTGTGCAATGTCGATGATTCCTACTTCTACAGGTGCCGCCAAGGCTTTGGGTTTAGTTTTGCCCGAAATGAAAGGCAAGCTAGATGGTGTGGCTATTCGAGTGCCAACTCCCAATGTTTCTATGATTGATTTAAATTTTCTTGCCAGCAAAAACACTAGCATAGAAGAAATCAACAGTATTATGCAAAATTATGCCCAAAATCAGCTAAAAGGCATTATGAGTTATGTGGTTGAGCCTTTGGTTTCAATAGATTTTAATCACAATAAATTTAGTTCAAATTTTGATGCCACTCAAACCAAAGTTTTAGCAAATAACTTTGTGAAAGTTTGCTCTTGGTATGATAACGAATGGGCTTTTTCGGTTCGAATGCTTGACATTGCTAAACTATATAATTTTTAACTATGCTTACCAAGCTAATCAAATTCGCTCTTGGTGCCCCGCGTAATTTTTTTGACAAAGAATCAAGGCACAGCATTTCTTTGGTGGCTTTTTTAGCTTGGGTTGGCTTGGGTGCCGACGGCATATCGTCTTCTTGTTATGGTCCAGAAGAGGCTTTTATTGCTCTTGGAATGCACGAAGAGCTGGCGATTTATTTGGCAATCGCCACCGCTTTAACTGTTTTTATTATTTCTTATGCCTACACTCAAGTAATTGAGTTATTTCCTAATGGCGGTGGCGGTTATCGTGTTGCCACTAGGCTTTTAGGCAAATATGCAGGCTTGGTTTCGGGCTCGGCACTAATTGTTGATTATGTTCTAACTATTTCTATTTCTATTGCCAGCAGTATCGATGCAATTTTTAGCTTTTTACCGCCTGAATTTAAAGTAATTAAACTATTTTTGGCGGTTTTTTTAATTGGTTTATTAGCATTTCTAAATTTAAGGGGTATGCAAGAATCCATTAAGTTCTTGCTACCAATATTTTTGGGCTTTATCCTTACTCATATTTTTATTGTGGTGCATGGCATCATTGCCCGAAGCTATGCCTTGCCTATGTTGTTTACCAAGGCAAACTACGAAATACAGCAAACCGCCTCTATTGCTGGTTGGGTTTTTATTGCTTCTATTTTTCTTAAAGCTTTTTCAATGGGCGGTGGCACCTACACTGGTCTTGAAGCGGTCTCAAACAATGTTAATACTTTGGCAGAACCAAGAGTAAAAAATGCTAAAATTACTATGTTTTTATTGGCAATTTCTTTGGCTTTTATGGCGGTTGGCATTATTCTTATTTACCTACTTTGGGGCATCAACAAAATAGAGGGTCAAACCCTTAATGCTACCGCTTTTTATATGATTACAGGCAGTTGGTTTATTGGTGATATTGAGATGAGTAAATTTATTGTGCCAATCTTTTTGATGTTTGAGGCTGGTTTGTTAATTGTGGCTGCCAATTCTGGTTTTTTGGCAGGCCCTAATGTGATTGCCAATATGGCTTCTGATGAGTGGATGCCAAAATCGTTTAGCTCTCTTTCTAGTCGATTGGTGGTAAAAAACGGCATTTGTTTTATGGCAATTGCCGCCATTGCTACCATTTTTATCACCAACGGTTCTGTGCATATTTTGGTGGTGCTATATTCTATCAATGTTTTTATTACTTTTTCTTTATCTTTGCTTGGTTTAACTATTTATTGGTTTCGCAGTCGCTATAAAAACAAACAGTGGCTAAAAAAAATCAGCATTTCTTTGCTTGGTTTTGTAGTTTGCTTTGGCATTTTGTTAGTTACTATCTATGAAAAATTTCACGATGGCGGGTGGATAACCATTGTTATCACTTCTTGTTTCGTGGCAATTGGCTTGTTTATTCGCAACACTTATGCTCGATTTCGACATAATCTTATCAGAAAAGAGCTAGAATTTTTAGAAGATCCGCAAGCAAATTTACCAGAAAATGTTTTAATTGAAACGGTTAACAAAAAAGCTCCAACCGCCGCCATTATTGTTGACCAAACTTTTGGCAGTGGTATGAATTGTTTATTGCAAATTAAAAAATTATTTCCCAATGTTTTTGAAAACTTTTTATTTGTAACGGTAGGCGAATTGAACTCCAACATTTTACAAGAAGAAAAGATTTGGCGAGAAATGCGAAGAAAAACCAAGCAAATTATTAACAAATACAAAAACTATTGCAATTCTCAAGGCAAATTCAGCAAAGCCTACATTGGCTACGATACCGACACCATCGAAAAACTCACTCAACTTACCGACAGAGTAGTAAAAGACTACGAAAATGTCATATTTTTTGGCACAAAATTTGTTTTCGAACAAGAAAACTCTTTACAACAATTATTGTTTAACCACACCCCCTATGTAATGCAACGAAAACTGCATATGAAAGGCTTAAATATGATTATTCTGCCCATTAAAATATAATCTATGTGGTTGGGGGTCGTGAGAGTAGCAGATCTCGGTCAGAATCCCCCTTCCCGTAGAGGCAGTGTTAAATATCTAGCCATGCATTTTACGATCACCGATAATTAGTTTTTTGTTAAAAAAGAGGACGAGAGAGTAGTGAAGCATTTCTAATGTTTTAGAGAATCGTTTAGTTTTTCGAT
>Ga0214921_10004228_pt1 | contig 21299 bp, 21 predicted proteins | sample LL1505_MetaG_FD_177992 | JGI IMG/M metagenome (GOLD analysis project Ga0214921, IMG submission 177992) | Freshwater microbial communities from Lake Lanier, Atlanta, Georgia, United States - LL-1505 | ecosystem: Environmental > Aquatic > Freshwater > Lake | place: USA: Georgia | collected...
CCATGCCGGAGGAATTGGAGAACCTCCAACGCCGGATTCTGCAGCTCGAAATCGAACGGGAAGCCCTCAAAAAGGAAAAGGATACCGCCTCCAAGGAACGGTTGAAGGTTCTCGAAAAGGAATTAGCCGACTTGAAAGCCAAACGGGACGCCCTCCACGCCCGCTGGCAGGCCGAACGGGGCGGGGTGGAATCTTCCCGAAAAATCCGCGAGGAGATCGACAAAATTCGCCAACAGATCGAAACAGCCCAACGCGCCTATGACCTAAACAAAGTTGCCGAACTTCAATACGGGAAACTCCCCGAACTCGAAAAAAAGCTGAAAGACGCGGAAGCCACCGCAGAAAATAAGGACAAGGAAAAGGATGCCAAACCCCGCCTCGTCCGGGAAGAGGTCACGGCGGAGGAAGTCGGTCAGGTCGTCGCCCGCTGGACCGGCATCCCCGTCTCCCGCCTCCTGGAGGGCGAAAAGGACAAGCTTCTCCGTCTCGACAAAATTCTCCACGAACGGGTCATCGGTCAGGACGAAGCCGTCCAAGCCGTGGCCGATGCCGTGGTCCGCGCCCGCTCGGGACTCAAGGATCCCAAACGTCCAATCGGTTCCTTCCTCTTTTTGGGACCCACCGGCGTTGGCAAAACCGAACTGGCCAAAGCCCTTGCCGCGACCTTGTTTGACAGCGAGGACGCCGTCATCCGGATCGATATGTCGGAATACATGGAAAAGCATGCCGTTTCGCGCCTCATCGGAGCGCCTCCCGGCTATGTGGGTTACGAGGAAGGCGGACAACTCACCGAAGCCGTCCGTCGCCGCCCCTACTGCGTGATCCTTTTTGATGAAATCGAAAAGGCCCATGGCGATGTCTTTAATACCTTCCTGCAAATCCTGGACGACGGTCGCCTGACCGACAGCCAGGGCCGCACAGTGGATTTCAAAAATACCCTGATCATCATGACCTCGAACATCGGTTCCCCCCTTCTCATGGAGGGACTCGACTCGAAGGGAGAGATCACGGAAAAAGCCCGCAAATCGGTCATGGGTGAGCTTCGGAAGCATTTCCGTCCTGAGTTTCTCAACCGGGTGGACGAAATCGTCCTCTTCAAGCCCCTCACCCTTGCCGAAATCAAAAAAATCGTGGACCTCTTGCTGAATCTCCTTCGCCAGCGCCTAGCCGAACGTCGCCTAACGCTCGACCTGTCCGATGCCGCCCGCGAACACATCGCCCGCGAAGGCTACGATCCTGTGTACGGAGCCCGACCCCTGAAGCGCTACCTACAACGCGAAGTGGAAACGCGCCTTTCCCGCAAACTTCTCTCCGGCGACATCCCCGACGGCTCCGCCCTCACTCTGGCCTACAAGGATGGGCAGTTGGACATTCAGGTCGGTTCCCCTAAAAAATAACCCCCATGCCATCCTTTGACGTCGTTTCTGAAATCAACATGGCCGAACTGGCGAATGCCCTGCTCATGGCTCGCAAGGAACTCGCCAGCCGCTTTGATTTCAAAGGGGTTGAATGGGAAATTGCCGAGGAAAAGGACAAGCTCGTTCTTTCCGCCAACGATCAGTTCAAGCTCGATGCCCTACGGGAAATCGTGATAGGCAAACTCGCAAAACGTGGAATTCCCCTCAAAAACCTCGAGCCAAAGGATGCGGAACTTTCCTCCGTTGGCCGAGCCCGCCAGGAAATTCTGCTCAAACAGGGGCTTTCGGGTGAAAATGCCAAATCGGTGAGTCAGTCAGTCCGCTCTTCCGGCTTAAAACTTCAGGCAGCTATCGAAGGAGGAAAAGTACGCGTTTCAGGAAAGAATCGGGATGATCTGCAGTCGGCCATCGCTCATCTGCGCGGTCTCGACTTCCCTGTTTCTCTCTCCTTTAATAACTTTCGTGATTAAATCCATCCTCTTGGCACTCCTCTTGAGTTGCTTGTCCACCTACGCAGCTGACGAAACCGTCAAAACCGCTCAAGCCGCTGCTCCAAGCACGGTCGCCTGGCCGACCCAAATGGCGTCCAAGATTTACATTCTTCCCGTGAAGATCGATCCAGCCGCGATTGCCGATGCCAAAAAGAAAAACGAGGAGGGAATTTCCATTCTTCCCTCCGACGACGAGGAGGAGACCAAAAAGAAATTAACCGAGCTCAAAACCGACCTGACGGCCGCCATTCTCGAAAAAATGAAAGATGCCGAACTCCCCGCCCAGATCTGGACCAGTTCTTCCCCTGTTCCCGCCGATGGATGGAAACTGGAGGGCAACGTAGTGAACCTCGACCCAGGGAAAAAGATCATTGGCACCGATAATCCCGTTGTCGGCATTGTCATCTCCGTGTCCGATTCATCTCACCCGATCACTCAGCCCTTCCTCGTTTATAATAGCTCGGCCAAAGCTAAGGTAGCTCCTGGGCCAGGAATCAGCCCATTTGCCAAACTCGGCAATATGATTGCCAAGGGAACTGGCCTACAGGAATCGATGCAGATCGGCCGCTTGGCAGACAGCGTGGCTGAACATTTCAGTGAATCCATGGAAACCCATGGCCTGAAGAAAAAAGACGACTAATTTGGTCTGTTCGGAAGTTTCAACCTCGGCCCTTGGTTGGGCCTCCAAGGATTTGCTTGAAACTCTCCGGACGACAAAACGGCTTTCATCTCCCTCGCTAATTTGAAAATCACTTCCAGTCTGATTCCTTCCCACTCTTCTCCGTAACCACTCAGATTCTTTTCCACCAACCCTAGAAGTCGATAGGCGGGGGCAAGACGCTGTTGATGCACCCGGTGACCGGGATGTTCAAAATGCTTTCGCATATGGACGAAGGCACCCGCCAACTGGATCAAGCCCTGATAAAAGGCCGCCGCCCGAGCTTGCCGGCCTTCTTCCAGCCAAAGGGACTCGAGGACATCGTGGGCTTCGTAGTAATCCTCACGGTTGAAATGGTGAAAATATGCGGCGTACCGCACATCCCTTCCCCGTGGGTCGATCCCATCCCATAATTCGCAAATCCTACTTGCTTTTCCCGACATCCATTGACTCTACCCGATTTTTTTCTTTCGCGAAGCTCTTGCCGAACCCATGCCGATCAGTACCTTGCGCCCATGGGAGCTACCCCGGATCGAGCAAGTGCTGCAGCCAAGATTTTGGCCCAGCCGTCCGACTACAAGGTGTGCGAGGGGTGCGGAAGTATTGTGCTCAAAAAGGCCCTTCTTTGCCCCAATTGCCACGCCTACCGCTTCGACGAGGCGGTTTCGCGTGTCCAGCAGCAGGCAGAAGTTCTCGGCTCCCGGGAAGCCGCTTCAGTCACAAAAGACGACTACAACTAGTCTCTCGACTCGTTTCGCGACTTCCAACCCGCTACAATTTTAAGGATGAAACTATCCTTGGGCCACAGTCCCGATGCGGACGATGCGTTCATGTTTTACGCCATGGCCAAAAATCTGGTGAACCTTCGCGGCCACGAATTCACCCATATTTTGCAGGATATCGAAACGCTGAACCGACGCTGCCAGGCGAATGAATTAGATATTTCGGCTGTCTCCTTCCACGCCTACACCCAAATCGCCGACCGGTACGCACTTCTTCCCTGTGGCGCCAGTTTTGGGGATGGCTACGGACCCTGTCTGGTTGCAAAAAAGAAGATCGACCGGGAGACGATGAAAACGATGCGGATTGGCATCCCCGGACTCCTGACCAGCGCCTATCTCACCCTTCAACTCTATCTCGGCCTTCCCCACGGATCTTTTCAGGCTGTAAATCTCCCCTTCGATAAGATCCAGGAGGAAATTCTCGCGGGGCGTGTGGATGCGGGTCTCATCATTCATGAAGGGCAACTCACTTATTCAGAGGAAGGATTCACGCTCTGCGAAGATCTTGGCGTTTGGTGGGCCAAAGACACCGGCGGGCTTCCCTTGCCTTTAGGTGGAAATGTGGTCCGAAGAGATTTAGGTCCGGAGGTGATTGCCTCCGTCACAGAGACTCTCAGGGAAAGTGTTCGTTACGCCCTCGACCACCGCCAGGCTGGGGTTCGCCACGCCCTACCCCTCAGCCGAGGCATGGATGAAAAGCGGACCGATCAGTTCATCGGAATGTATGTGAACGATCTGACTCTCGATTTCGGCGATCGTGGGCGAGCGGGTCTGAAAGAGTTCTTTGGTCGTGCCCACAAATCCGGCCTGATCCCCAAAATTCCATCCTTCGGGTTGTAACCCGATCCGTTCCTACCGCAAAACCACGCCCCGTTCCGAAGTCTTCAAAAACTCAATCAGTTCCTTCACCTCCTCAGTCTTTGCCCCTTTCTGCCCTAAATACTCCCTTGCTTGGGAAAGATTGTATTTGGGGTTCAATAAAACCTTAAGTGCGTCTTTCAGACCTCGTATCGACTCTTCCGAAAACCCCTTCCTCTGTAACCCGGTCAAGTTCACCGCCCGGGTCACCGCCGGGTTTCCATCCGCAATCATATAGGGCAATACATCCTGCACCACCTTGGTGCATCCCCCGATCATCGCATGGCGCCCCACACGGCAAAACTGGTGAACCGCCGACAATCCACCAATGACTGCAAAATCTCCCACCGTCACATGTCCCGCCAATGTCCCGTTGTTCGAAAAAATACAATCATTCCCCACCACGCAGTTGTGGGCGATATGGGCATAGGCCAAAAAATGGTTCCGACTTCCAATGATGGTTTTTTCCTCGGGACTCGTACCCCGATTCACAGTCACAAACTCACGGAAATCATTCTCATCTCCCACCTCAAGATAAGTCGGCTCTCCATTGTACTTTAAATCCTGAGTCTTCCCTCCGATGGAGCAAAAGGGATGAAAGATATTCTTTTTTCCAAATCGGCTGGGCCCTTCGAGATTTACATGATGCCGGAGCACGCATCCGTCCCCTAATTCCACCCCTTCGCCAACTACACAGTAGGGCCCGACCTCAACAGAGGATGCCACCTTAGCCTTCGGATGAACCACAGACGTCGAATGAACCGCCACTCTGCTCTCCTCCCTAGCGATCGATGATCGCAAACATCAGTTCCGCTTCCGAAACGACTTCCCCATTAACCAGACACTGCCCCTCCGCCTTTCCAATTTTGCCCCTCGATTTTGTTAACTCCACCTGCATCGTCAGCATATCTCCTGGCAGGACGGGCTTGCGAAACTTGGCCTTATCGACACTCATAAAATAACCGAGCTTCCCGGCATTTTCCGTGTTCCTAAGAAGGAGAATACTCGCAACTTGCGCCATCGCCTCAATCTGGAGAACTCCAGGCATGATCGGATGTCCAGGGAAATGCCCCTGGAAATAAGGTTCATTGATGGTGACCGTCTTCAACCCCACCGCCTTGGTGTCCCCTTCAAAACGCAGAATCCGGTCGACCATCAGGAACGGATACCGGTGCGGTAGAATCTTCATCACGTCGTTCGTATCCATGGCCCGCTCTCCCACCGGAATATTCTCTACCGGCATCAGGGACGATTGATATGCGCGATAGGCCTTATACAAGGCTTTGGCAAAAAGAAGATTCAGCCCATGACTGGTTTTTGCCGCGAGAATATGACCTCGGATCGGCACAGGGAAAAGGGCCAAATCCCCGATGATATCGAGAATTTTATGCCGAACGAATTCCTCAGGATACCTCATGGGTTCCTTGCTCATCACCGATTCCCCTCGGATGACGATCGCATTCTCCAAACTTCCCCCCTTAATCAATCCTTTCGCCAGAAGTGGCTCGACTTCCTCATAAAAAACAAAGGTCCGGGCCCGACCGATCTCCTTGGCGTAGTTGTTTGCGCCAATCTCAAGACTTAGGAACTGCGTATGATGCGGAGTATGGTTCGCGTTGGTGCAGGAAATTTTGAACCCATCGTGAGGCAATGCGGCCATATAACCTCCATCCGGAGTAGTTACATACACTGGCTCCCGAATCTCAAAAACTGCCCGAGGCGCATCCAGTTCCTTTCGGCCCGCCTGCCCTAACATTTCAAGGAAGGTGCCGCACTTCCATCCCCAATCGGAGGTTCATTCGCATCCAATTCGATCAATGCATTGTCGATCTCCAGCCCCCGCAGGGCCGACAACAAATGCTCCACCGTACTCACCTTCACACTTCCTTCAGCAAGTGTGGTAGCCCGTTCCACCTGTTTTACTTTCTCCAAAAAAGCGGGAATGGTCGGCTGATCTGCCAGATCCATACGCCGGAACTGGTATCCGGAACCCGCCGGTGCCGGCTTGACAATCAACCGGACCTTTGCCCCGCTATGCAGGGAAATTCCGGTCAGGCTTGCCTCTTTTTCAACCGTTGTCTCTCGAGCCGTCGCCATCACGACTTTCTACACATTTCCCCCCCCTGAGTCATCCCTCGATTCCACCCCGGGGGCCTCTTCTGTTAGAATGGGGCTACGTGAGCCAACCATTTCAGGATGAAGGAATTCTGTTCTATCTCCGCCGCCAGGGGGAAACGAGCCTGCTGGCCGTTTGGTTGACCCGCCGCCACGGAGTTGTCCGCACCCTCGCCAGGGGGGCCGCCAAACCAGGCAACCCACTCAAAGGCCATCTCGACCTCTTTCATGAATGCGACCTTGCCTGGGAACCCTCCCGCAGGACAACTCTTCACCACCTCCGAGAAGCCAAGGTCAAGGAAACCCATGGGGGATTGCGACATTCCTACGCACGTCTTCTTGCCGCCACTTACTTCTCCCAAGTCATCGAACAGGTGTCCGAACCGGACGCCGACCTAGGATCTCTACACAATCTCCTGCAATCCGCCCTCGAATGGCTTGGAAAAAAAGATCCCCACCAACATTTGGTTGAGCGCTTTGAACGCGCAGTCTTGAAGACCCTCGGAGTCAACGATGCCCGTCGGACTGCCCGCTCTTTGTTGGATGACCTCTCCCACCGACGTCCCAAATCCCACGCCGCCCTGATGCGGCAACTCAGCGTTTAAACAGGAACTGGCACCCCGCCGGCCGGAGCATCCACCCACTTGCCGTGCTCGCGAATCAAATCTTTCAAGCGATCGACCGCCTCGGCTTCGGGAATATTAAATTTTACCGGAGTTTTCCCTACATACAGATTGATTTTTCCGGGGGCACCTCCGACGTACCCAAAATCCGCATCAGCCATCTCCCCCGGACCGTTCACAATGCATCCCATCACGGCAATCTTAACGCCCTTGAGATGCAAGGTCGCAGCCTTGATCTTCGCTGTGGTGCTTTGCAGATCAAAAAGGGTCCGGCCACAAGAGGGACAGGCTACATAGTCCGTCTTGAAAATCCGACTCCCCGCAGCCTGCAAAATGTTAAAGCCGAGTCTCAAACAAGCCCCGGGAGCAGGCTCCCCCCGAACCAAAATGGCATCCCCGATTCCATCACAAAGAAGCGCCCCAATGTGCACTGCCGCCCGAATCAAACCACTGAGTCCGCCTTCCGACGTATCCGGATGGAGCGTGTCCTTCAGGACAATCGGATGCCGTGCCGGGATTCTTGCCGCCAGGAGTCGGGTGGCGGAAACGGGATTCAAATCCAATCCGTCTTTTACCGCCACCAGCACCGCCTCCTTCTTTCCTTCAAGGATCTTCATTTCCGCATCATTTCTCGGATCTACTTCCATCAGCGATGTTTTTTCATGGATCAGCTCAGGCGCCAGATCCCCCAGTTGAGCCAACCTCGGACGCAGGGCTTCTTCCACCTTCGCCGAAACCAAAACCCTTGGAGGTTCGTCCCCTCCTATCACAATCTTTTCAACGATGACCTTTGTTGTGGCTCTCTTCGTGAAACTGAAAGGATCATAGGAAAGCTTATCCTCTGCATCGAAACTGCCCTTCTCCCTTTCCTTAAGATACTGAACAAGAGCACGCCCGACCGGAATCTCGTGCACACTGTCCTCCGTCAAACTCACCCGGATTGTATCCCCCAATCCGTCCAACAGCAGGGACCCGATTCCAATCGCACTCTTAATCCGACCATCCTCCCCGTCTCCCGCTTCCGTCACCCCCAGGTGCAGCGGATAGTTCCAATCCGCGCCCTCCTTGGCCAACGCCACTGTCAGTAGGCGGTACGCCTCTATCATGACCTTGGGATTGGAAGACTTCATCGAAAAAAGAAAATTATGAAAATTCTGCTTCCGTGCGATCCGTGCAAATTCCAAGGCACTCTCGACCATCCCATGGGGGGTATCCCCATACCGGTTCATGATCCGATCCGACAAAGATCCATGATTCGTACCGACCCGAATCGCAATTTTTCTCTCCGCACAAAGCTTCACCAAAGGGATAAAAGTTTCCTCGATACGGGCCAACTCTTCCGAGTACTGGTCGTCGGTGTACTCTCGGACAGCGAACTTCTTCTTGTCGGCAAAGTTTCCGGGATTGATGCGGACCTTTTCAACCCACTGCGCGGCTTCCATCGCCGCATCCGGCTTGAAATGAATGTCGGCCACAATCGGGACGTCGCACCCCGCCGCGATCAGCTCTTTTTTGATCTTCTGAAGATTGGCCGCATCCTTCACCGTCGGGGCGGTGATACGGACGATTTCGCATCCGACTTTGACCAGATCCAGCGTCTGCTTCACCGATGCCACCGTATCCATCGTATCGCAAGTAATCATGCTTTGCACCCGAATCGGGTTCGCGCCCCCAATACCCACCTTACCCACAGTCACTTCGCGAGTGACACGTCGGGCATAACGGTAAGGACTGGCGCAGTAGGTTTTCATTTTCTCTCTTTTTGGAAGACAGGCATTTCACCACTTTCCATTGGTTTCTCCATCCGTTTTTTCAACCGCATGGAATCATGATAGGTCACAAGAAGAAAGAAGCCTGCCAAAAGAACGACAAAACAGGTTTGAATTCGAACGATCGTCTTCGCTTCCAATTGCCGTCGCCGAACCGCTTCCACCAAGGAAAATAGGATATGCCCCCCATCCAAGACGGGAATCGGTAACAGATTCAAAAACGCCAAATTCACGTTTAAAATCACGCTGAAGTAGAGAACTTGTCGAGCATCCGTCCGCAAAAGGGACACCAGCCTTTCAAAAATTCCCAAAGGTCCGCTGAGATGCTGTAGCCCGACGCTCGAAGCTGGAGTCACCAAGGCTCGCAAAGTTCTCCAAACCAAACCCACTGCCGATCCGACCTGTTCTTGGGGAGTGGGATGCGTTACCTGGAGTTCCCCCATTTTCCAAATCACACCAATCATCTTGTCTTTTCGATTCGTCGCTTTCTCCGGACGGATCTGCACCTTGATTTCCTCTCCTGATGGGCGGCGGATTCCCAGCTCCAAAACTTCCTGTCCTGCCTCCACAGCCGCTTTGACTGCCGCCGGACTCCAAATCTTTTTCCCATTCAAAGTGATCATGGCGTCCCCAGACCGGATTCCAGCTCGATCTGCTGGTCCTCCTGCAATCACCTGATCCACCCATGCTGGTTGGGCTGGATACATTTCAAATCCTAGCCTACGCAAACCTTCCATCTCCGCATTTCGTTCCGGCAAAACCTTCACCGTTACGATCTCTTTCTGCTCCCGATCCAGCTCCAATAGAATCTCCCGATCCGTCCCGAGGAGGATGCTTTCCACCACAGCTCCTGGCCTGCCCGCCCATCGCTCGGGTCGCTGGTGATCAATCGCTAGAATCACATCCCCAGGAAGAATCCCTGCTTTCGCCGCAGGTGTGCCTGGCTCCACCCAACCGATCGTCGTCGTCCGATACATCATGTTGGTCGGAACTCCAAAAATCCATACCCCTACCGCACAAAGCACCCCCAGCCCTAAGCTGGCAACTGGACCCGCCAACGCGGTAAAGATTTTTGCCCCTGGAGTGACTGGAGGGAGATCAGAAAAATCTTTTCCCGATTTCCCCTCCAACTCCTCTGCCGGACTCATCTGTGGCAACTGCACAAACCCTCCCAAAGGGAGAAGATTGACCTGCCACTCGACCCCATCGATCACCTTTCCGTAAATCTTCGGCCCGAACCCAATGGCAAATCGTTCCACCACCAAGCCCACCTTACGAGCCGCCCAGAAATGCCCAAACTCATGCGCCGCGACCGTTAACCCAAAGAGGAAAAGGGCCAAAACGATCGTCCCTGCGACTTTCGCAATTTCCATCCATGGAAGACCTGTCAAAAAATTCATCCTTTTCGTCCCAACTTGGCTTTGGCCTCACCCCTAGCCCACTCATCTGCCGCCACAATGCCTTTGAGGCTGGGGTTCTTTTCTGTTCGGTGGCCTTGCATTACCTCCTCCACGATGCCCCAAATCCTTGAAAAGGAAATCTGCTCGTTAAGAAAAGCCTCCACCGCGACCTCATTTGCCGCATTAAAGACCCCGGGCAAGGTCCCCCCCGCTTCTCCTGCCTGTCTGGCCAATCGCAGGGCTGGAAACCTTTTTTCATCCGGGGCCTCAAAGCTCAAGTTTCCAAGTTTGGCCAAGTCGAGAGGAGGCAATCCGCTAGGCATCCGTTCCGGATACGTCACCGCATATTGAATAGGAAAACACATGTCGGTCACACTCAACTGAGCCAGAACCGAACCATCAATAAACTCCACCATCGAATGAACAATACTTTGGGGATGCACCACTACATCCACCTGACTCATCGGCAAACCAAACAGCCAGTGGGCCTCGATCATCTCCAACCCCTTGTTGAACATCGTGGCCGAATCGATGGTGATCTTTTTTCCCATCGACCAGGTCGGATGCTTCAAAGCCTGTGCTACCGTGACTTTTGCCATCTCCTCCGAGCTACTCTTTCGAAATGGCCCTCCGGAAGCGGTCAGAATCACTTTCCGAACTTCCTTTTCGTTCGCCCCCTGAAGACACTGAAAAATTGCATTGTGTTCACTATCCACCGGCAAAACTTGCCTCTTTCTTTTCTTGGCCTCCGACATCACTTCCGAGCCCGCCAAAACGAGAATTTCTTTACTAGCCACCGCTAGATCCTTTCCACTTTTCAACGCCGCTAAGGCTGGTGCCAACCCTGCCGTTCCCACTATCGCCACCAAAACCATATCCGCTTCCGTCTCCTCCACCATCCGGGTCAACCCATCCGGTCCGGAATAGAACTTGGCCCCCGAAGGTAGGCGGTTCTTTACGTTTACCGCCGCCTGCGAATCCGATACGGCCAAGGCCTTCACTCCGAATTCTTGAGCCTGTTCTAATAGACGATCCGTGCTTTTACCAACCGCCAAGCCGACGATCTTCATCTTCTCGGGCAACGCTCGGGCAACCTTGCATGTGCTCTCTCCAATCGACCCGCTCGAACCAAGAAGAATGACCCGCTTCATACTCGCCCCGTCAAAATGATGTAGCCGTAAAATACAGGCAGGGTGAAAAGCAGGCTATCGACCAGATCCAACGCACCCCCGATTCCAGGAAGAAACTGTCCGGAGTCCTTCACATGGGCATCACGCTTCACCACCGATTCCCCTAAATCCCCGATGACACTCACCCCCGCCAAACCGATTCCCAAAATCCAGCCATGGATACCGCTCAATACCCCCAGCGAATCTGGAAAATAGTGAATCAGAGCCAGACTCGTCACGAGCGCCAAAAGAACGCCACCCACCAACCCCTCCCATGTCTTTTTCGGACTGATCAGAGGACTCATCTTGTGCCGCCCAAAAAGCTTCCCAGCTACGTAAGCCCCCACATCCGTGAATTTTGTCACTGCGACCGCATAAGTCAGCAACTCAAATCCATGTCCGTTGGAGGCAGAAAAAAGAATTTTTGTTGCATAGTTGAGGAGATACGGAACATAAAAGAAGCCGAAAAGCGTCAACGCCATCGCTTCCGTCGCTCCCTCAATTTTCGAATGAAAAACCCTTCTCGTAAAAGCCCCTAAAATGACCAGGAGAACGAGAATTGCTTCACCCGAAAAAGCCGCAGGGAATCCGATGGAGGGTGAGACGACGGAAAAGAAAGTCGCAGCATAAAGGAGCCCACCCGCCAGGAGTCCATTTTTTAGGAAAACCGTCCTGCCTGCAGCCCGTTGGGAAAGATAAAACTCCCGTTGCGCCGCTAAACCCACCACTGCGATCAGGAGAAAAACCCCGTTCGTGTACCGCAGGGTCACGAAAGCGAGAACGATTCCCCAAAGCAGAAGGGAGGAGAGAAGACGCCAGCCAAACATGCTCAGACTCCTCCAAAGCGACGTTCCCGGCCGGCGTAATCCTCAAGGGCCAAGGAAAATTCCTTCTTCCCAAAATCGGGCCACAGAACGGGGGTCACATAGATTTCCGCATAGGAAATCTGCCAAAGCATAAAGTTGCTGATCCGCATCTCCCCACTGGTCCGAATCAGAAGATCAGGATCAGGTATTCCCCGAGTATAGAGATGATCCCCCACCGTCCCCTCTTGGATCTGTTCAGGGTCTAACTTCCCTGCTTTAACCTCGCGAGCCATCGCCTGCACCGCTTCCGTTATCTCCACCCGCGACCCGTAACTTAGGGCCAAAATCAGATCCAAGCGCGTGTTCCCCTTGGTTGTTTCGATGGCAGTCTCCAACTCTTCCCGTACCGCATCGGGCAAATCCTGCTTTCGTCCAATCGTACGCAGTCGGATTCCCTCTTTTCCCATCTCTCTCAACTCCTCACGAATCACTCCTCGTAGCAATCCCATCAATCCCTGAACCTCTTCCCGGGGTCTTTGCCAGTTTTCCACAGAAAAGGCATAGAGCGTCAAATATCGCACCCCATGATCGATCGCCGCCTGCACGACCTGCTTCACCGATTTTCTTCCTGCTTCATGCCCGCTTAAACGGGGCAAATGGTGCTTTTGAGCCCAACGCCCATTGCCATCCATAATGATGGCCACATGCTGAGGAATCGCTACGCGGGGTGACTCTTTAGCCATGTCGGAAAGTTTGTTCCCGACCCGCACCCACGGAGATAATCCCAAGCGGAGCTCCAACCAAATCGGTAATGGCCGACAGATAAATTCGCGCCTTCCTTGGCAAATCCTTCCAATGCCGTGCCTCGGTTGTCGGCTGACACCATCCATCGAAAACACGGTAGACCGGTTTGCACCTCGCCCAATCGGAAGATTCAACCGGTGGCTCAGATAAAATTCTTCCTTTTAGCCGGTACCCTACGCACACCGGAATCTTCTCAAGCCCGTCCAGTCCATCCAAATTCGTGATCGCCATCTCGGTCACCCCGTTCAACTGGACCGCCCGCCGAACCAACACTGCGTCAAACCATCCACAGCGCCGAGCCCGACCCGTCGTCGATCCAAACTCCCGGCCCATTCCATGCAAAAGGTGCCCCAACGTACCATCCTCCGTCACAAAAGGCCCACCTCCCACCCGAGTGGTGTAAGCCTTCAAAACTCCAACGACTCGCTGAATTGCAGTGGGCGGAACACCCGTCCCCGTACACGCTCCACCCGCCGTACAATGAGAGCTGGTTACGAACGGGTAGGTCCCATGATCCACATCGAGAAATGTTCCTTGGGCTCCTTCAATCAAAATCCTTTTCCCCGAAGAGACCGCCCGATGGGCCAACGTCACCCCATCCGCCAAATAGGGACGGAGAAACCGGGCAGCCTGAGCCATTTCTCTCACCGTTTGCGTAGCTGAAATTTTCTCCCATCCCTGATTCCGGGCCACACGATTGTGCGCCGCCACCCGCTCCCGCAATCTCCGCGCTAATTCAGTGGGAGGCAGAGCCAATTCTCCCGCTCGCAACCCCACCCGGGTGGCTTTATCCGAGTAGGCGGGTCCGATTCCACGCCCTGTCGTTCCGATTTTTCCATGTCCCCTTCGCTTTTCCGAACCCTGATCCACCGCTCGATGGTGAGGAAGAACCAGATGCGCCTGAGCGGCCAAGTGTAAACGGCCCCGCGTCCGAATCTTTCTTTTTGTCAGCCCCTCAATCTCTTTCACCAACCCGGCTGGATCCACAACGGCTCCCCCGGCAATCAGACAGGAAACATCAGAGCGCAAGATTCCGGAGGGAACCAGATGCAGCACATACTTTTCCTTACCGATTTCTACGGTATGCCCCGCGTTGTTCCCCCCCTGTGCCCGCAATACCCAGTCCGCCTCGGCTGCCATAACATCCAGAATCTTCCCTTTGCCTTCGTCCCCCCATTGGAGGCCGAGAACGATCGTGACGCGCGACTTCAACGCCCGACGCTCGTGTACTCGAACCCCAAAGACTTCATTTCCGCTGGGTTGAGAAGGTTTCTGCCGTCAAAGATTCGGGGGGTACGCATGGAGTTTTTGATTTTGTGCCAATCCAGTAAACGATATTCCGGCCATTCTGTCGCCACAATAAGTACATCCGCCCCTTCCGCCACCTGATGGGCATCCGAAACAATCTCCACCCCTGAAGGCAAGAGTTCCCGAGCTTTTTCGCCGCCCTTCGGGTCGTGACAACGCAGAATGGCTCCCTCGGACACCATCCGCTTGGCCAATTCAATTGCAACGCTGGAGCGAACATCATCCGTGTTTGCTTTAAAGGCGAGACCCAACTGGCCGACCTTCTTATCCTTCATCACCCAAAGCGAACTTCGCAATTTTTTCAGGAATCTTTCTGGAATGGATGCGTTGATCTTTTCGACTTCCCTCATCAGTCCGAAATCCACCCCTAACTCCTCCGCAATCCGAATAAATGCGCTCACATCCTTCGGGAAACAGGATCCTCCATACCCCAATCCAGCATTGAGAAAGGCTCGCCCGATTCTTGCATCCGCCCCCATTCCCTCCGCCACCTGCGTCACGTTGGCCTGACTCGCCTCGCATACCGCCGCCACCAGATTGATGTAGGTGATTTTTAACGCCAAAAAGCTATTCGCTGCATGCTTGATCAATTCCGCACTGTTTAAGTCAGTGATCATGATCGGTGCCTTGAAGGGCTCGTAGATTGCTTTCATCGCAGCCACAGGCCTCTCCGAAGCCACTCCGATGACAATTCGGTCGGGTTTTTGAAGATCCGCAACAGCACTGCCCTCCCGAAGAAACTCAGGATTGCTGACGACGTCAAATTCCACCCCTTTACGGCTGTAACGTCGGATCGTTTCAGTTACATGCTCCCCGGTTTTCACGGGTACCGTGCTTTTGTCGACGATGATTCGATATCCGGGCAGCACTTCAGCAATTTCCCGTGCGACATGCTCCACGTAACTGAGATCGACCGAACCGTCCTCCTGTGGAGGGGTAGGTACTGCGATAAAAATGACCTCGGAATCTGCAACCGCCTCTTTGGTTGAGACCGTAAAGGAAAGACGCTTCAACTGGACATTTCGTCGAATCAACTCCTCCAAGCCCGGTTCGTAGATGGGAATTCGACCCGCCTGGAGTTCCTTGACCTTGGCCTGATTGTTGTCCACGCAGATGACAGTGTGCCCCGCCTCGGCCAAGCACGTCCCCGTAACCAATCCAACATAACCCGAACCAATAATGGATAATTTCATAATCTTTTTATCTGTCTCAAGTAAAGAGATCACCTCTAGTTCGAATCACGATAACCTCCGCCCATGTTTTGCTGATATCCACCAACCCCCACTCCTGAACTGGTTGGATTCTGATTGAATCCCAATGGCATTTCGGGAAATGCCTTGAGAGTCAGGGTAGCTAAAGCAACGGTTTCAGATGGAGAACCCTGATTATTCCGTTGCCCTAAGGAGACCCCAAGAATCCATGCTCCGATATCACGATAAAGCCCAAAATTAACTCCTTGGACAAGTCCTGGACTCAGCGAGTAGGTTACCCCCCCATTCACCAACCAGCTTTCATTTAACCGATAATTTGCCTGAGCATTGACTAAGCTCGTCTGAGTATTGGTTAGGACTTGATTATTGAGCGCATCTAAGTACGAAAAACTTTCTAGGTAAGAATAGCTTCCGAAGAGATCAAGAGCGGGCATCACTTGCCATTTGCTCCCAAGATTTAAGGAGTTGAATCCGTTTCCACTAATAGCCGTCGTCGCCGCAACCGTCCCTGTCCACCAAGGAACCGGCATGACATTCAAAACATTATAAAGCTCCGGCAAAGAAGAGGGGACCGTCTCAGGGACTTGGACGCTTTGGAAATTCAAGCTGGTAAGCTCAGGACGGATTGGCTGGTAATCGGTATAGATTTTCCAATTTGCCAACTCATAGGGCGCTCCATCCCGTTTTGTCATGATCCGATTCATCATCCCAGGGCGGACAATGAGTAGTTTATCGATTGAGTCGATCGAATTGTAGAGCGAGGAATTCAGTGGCTGCGACTCGGTGCTGTTCACTCGATTATCAAATCCTGCGAATTCATTCGGACGAACATTAGGCTGGGGTATATACGCTGCTTGAATAAAAGGCTCAAAAACGTGCCGAATTCCATCAACTGCCCAAGCTTTGTTCTTTATGTCCGTCCATGTAGCGTACGCTTTGGTCGTTGCATCGATTCCAAAGTTAAACACGTAACGGAAAAGGGAGGTATCCGCTAAAGGCGCGTCATTCCCGATGTTGTAGCCTGCTCCACCAGCCGTGTTTTGCACGGCCCCACTTTGGGTTAGGTTACTTCGAGTGTAGACGGTTCCACGAATTCCCGCCCGCGGAGTTAAATTCAGCCAATTAAAGTATTGCCTCGGATAGAGCAGTTGGTGGTAGGTGTCATATCGCAATGCAGAATAGTCAGTTTGGTTTGACACTTGATTCCACTGAGTCCCTAAATTATCCACGCTCGACTCGCCCTCATATGCCAACCCAGGATTCCCATCTGGATTTTTAAGGAGATCCTCCCGATCATAAGTTCCGGGAATATATTGCCGCTTAAATTCGATTTTTGCTGACGGCTTTTGCTGCTGCGTTTGAAAGAGATTGTTAATTTGAGTCCGGGCATTCGCTGTGACCGTGAAATTGGGATCCTGATACATCACATCTGCAAAGGTATTCGGTTGCTGGTCGCGAATGTACTCCTCAGGAAAAAAGTCTTGGGTTACATACGCATCACTTAAAACATTAATCTTTGAGCGAGAGCTCAAGGCGGGGGCATCAAAAGCGGGGGCTCGATCTGCATCCACCGGATTTCCACCCTTCATGATCGTGGTGTTATGTTTATAAGGGAAATAGTATCGCCCTCGGGGTGGGAGCGCGTCTGCTGGACGCTCCTCTGTTTCGTCATAAATCTGATATCCGCGGTCATTGATATACCAACCTCTCAACGCAACCTCGGTCAGTGGGTGATCTGAATTTTTTCCCGGCGTAATATACGTCGCTTCCGCACCTCCAGCCCAGCCTCGCCTGCCATAATTCGCAACTGTCACCCCACCTTTAAGCTTATCGGTCACCGCGAACCTATAGGTGCCTATAACGTAGGTCCCCAATCGGGTGACTGAACCAAAGCTAATATCAGGCGAATCCCCCATATCTCTTTCGTAAAGACTGAGATTAGGAAAGTAGAAAAAGGGCACATCCCCAAAATAACCAACAGAATTTTCCACAATCGTTTTGTCCCCAGGGTAAATAGAAACCGAGGACGCCTTCGTTTTCCAACCAGGGGTTTCCCGGTTGTCCGTTGAGTAATCTCCCCCTGCAATTTCGTAATGGCCCAACTCGGGACTATCGATCGATTCCCCTTCGACCATCATCTTTCCATCGAGGAAACGAAACTTCTCCGATAACATTTTTTTTGTCCGAAAATTATACGTCAGCAAATCCCCTCGATAAATCTGCCCCAACATATACAGCCGCACATTTCCCTTGGCTGTCGCCTCCTTGCTCTGGGGATTAAAATGAACCTCATCCGCCATTAAAACATCTCCCCCATACGTCACCACGACATTGTCTTTCGCATAGTAAATTCCACCCTCATACCGATTCGCCCCATCCGAAGTAATCTGCAAGGGTGGTTCCACAGACTCAGGCGCTTCCTGCGTTTGCGCCCAACCTAAACTCAAGTGCCCGAAGGCCACTAAGGCACAGAAAAGAACCCTCCATGAATCGTTTATTTGCATAGGATTGCGTAAAAAGTTCTAGCGAATCTAAGCCCCGTGCCCAGTCAAATCCTCGCCCGGACAAAAGGAGTCCTATTTGTACTTTAAGATACTAATAATAAGCTATTTACGACTCCACTCAAGCATTCTTTCAATTGGGGCTTTTGCCCTCTGCATTACCTCCGGACTCAAGACAAGCTCGGGCGACATCTTTTCCAAGGCCCCGAAAGCCTTCTCCAGAGTGTTCATTTTCATATAACGACACTCCCCGCATGCGCAGCGATCAGTCGGCCCAGCGATAAATTCACGATCCGGCATCTCCCTCCTCAAACGGTGTAACATTCCCTCCTCGGTCACCACGATGAAGGAACGGGCGGATGAATCTCTGCAATAAGTCACCATTTTCTCCGTCGAACAAACCTCATCCGCCAAGGCCCGTACCGCACGAGTGCACTCTGGGTGAGCCACCACCTGCGCCTCAGGATGTTCTCGGCGGATCCGATCGATCGAAGCCGCAGTAAACTCCATATGCACGTAACAATCCCCATCCCACAGTCTCATCTTTCTTCCCGTTTTCTGCATGACCCAATCCCCCAAATTTCGATCCGGTAAAAAAAGAATCTCCCGATCTTCCGGGACCCTTTGGACAATCCTCTCCGCATTCCCCGAAGTGCAGATCACGTCACTCTGGGCCTTCACCGCTGCCGTACAGTTCACGTAAGAAACCACGTAAAGTCCGGGATGTTTCTCCAAGTAACCCCGAAGCTCCTCCGCAGGACACGAATCCGCCAAGGAACATCCTGCATTCAGATCAGGCATGAGAACTTTCTTTTCCGGATTCACAATCTTTGCCGTCTCCGCCATGAAATGAACCCCACAAAAAAGAATACAATCCCCCTTTGCCTGTTGGGCTTCATAACTCAACCCCAAGGAATCCCCCACATAATCCGCCACCTCTTGAATCTCCTTCGGTTGATAGTTGTGAGCCAAAACCACCGCATTTCTCTCTTTCTTCAAATCGAGAAACTTTTTCTGCAAAGGACTCATCTCGTCATCTTGCCCCAAAACCCAATTCCGGACAAACCACCACAATTCATTTTTTCCCAATTCTTAATTCCGAAGCTGACAAATGACCCCCTCTCCTCTTAAGTCGTATCCATGGATGAAGCGCACACAGGCCTTGGTCTTCTCTTTCTTCTCGCCGCTTTTGCTCTTTGCGGAGGAATCGTGATCTGGCTCATTATTTCGGAGGGGATTCGCCACAATGATACCCCCCCGCAAGATTCCCCAACAAACCACCACTAGAACCCACACGGTTTGGTTGGTTGGCAGCGCAATTTAAAGCACCAATCACTTACTCGAATGGGCTTGTCAGAAATCCACCTATAAGTTCTTAACTTATTTAAAATCAGAGATTTCCAATTTTCAAGAAAAGCCACTTTACATATAAAATAACGTTTTTACATATAAAATTTAATTGACCCCATACCACCTACTTGTAGTGTCAACTCAACACAAGGAGTAGTATGAAATGCCCAAAATGTAATGTCGAAGAAGACAAAGTGATCGATTCGCGACCTTGGAAAGACGGGGCCGTCGTCCGCCGTCGCAGGGAGTGCCTATCCTGCAACTACCGCTTTACCACCTACGAAGAAATAGAGCGTGAAGATCTTCGTGCCGTCAAACGGGATGGCCGTTATGAACCGTTTGACCGTCACAAGCTCGTTCTTGGGTTCCAAAAAGCCTGTGAAAAACGCCCTGTCAGTCCCGAACTTATTGAAAAAACGGTCGATAAGGTGATGGAAGAGCTCGAACAAAAGTACGGGCGGGAAATTCCTACCACTGCCATCGGCGAAAAAATCATGGAATGCCTCAAGAAAATGGACGATGTCGCTTATGTTCGCTTCGCGTCCGTCTACCGGCAATTCCGCGATGCCCGCGATTTTGTTAGCGAAGTCAAAAATCTCGGTGCCCGCTAAAAAACCCATCCCCCACGCGCTTCCCCTCGTGGTTATCCCCGGGGGCTCTCCTGCACGCCTCAGCGAAAACTGGCTCGTCCTTTCGATCGAAAAAGCTGCCAGCCAAGCCGGCCACCTTGCTTGGCCCCTTGCTCCCGAAGTCGCTCAGGCCGTTCTTCACTATCTTCGACATGACTTCCTGCGACCAAAGATCGAACGCGAAACCCTTGAACTCATCCTTCGCAGGTCCCTCGCCGGAATCGGCTGCCCCGCCATCGCCCGCCATTTCGAACTCGTATCCTTTGCCCCTTCTATCAACCTCGCCACCCTCGCGCAACAAGCCCCCCTCGAAATCCTATTCTTTCAACAACTCTCCTCCCTCGTGGATGAAAAAGTCTCTTCCTTAGCCTCCGCCCTTCGCCTTGAAGGCCTCCGCTCCTGCGTCCTCGCTCTGACCGGCTCTGCTTCATGGCGCACCTCCTGCCAACGTCTCAGTGACGAAATTGTCCACTTTATCCGAGCCCGCGCCCGGACTCTGAGCCCCTCCCTCCTCGAACTCACGATCTGGTAACCCCCCATGCCCAAAACGATCTTCGAAAAGATCGTCGACCGGGAAGCTCAGGCCGACATCCTCTACGAAGACGATCACGTCCTTGCCTTCCGCGACATCGCTCCCCAGGCCCCTACCCACATCCTTCTCATCCCCAAAAAGCATCACGCCCGCCATGGCGCCGTTCCCGCCGAGGACCATCTGATCTTTGCCTATCTTTTTGCCGCCGCGCAACGTGTCGCACGACAGTGCCAACTCGACAAAACAGGATATCGCCTCGTCATCAACAACGGACCCGATGGAGGAGAAGCGGTTCCTCACCTCCACCTTCACCTTCTAGGCGGCCGACCGCTTGCCTGGCCTCCAGGCTAACCCCGAACTACAAATCCTTCTGCAGAATTTTCGAATTCCGACCGCTTGCCTCATACGAGGCCTTTCTGTCCGGCGGGAGCACTTCGATTGTTCCTTCGGTAAACCCTCCCTTACTCTGCAGATAATTAAACGCTTGGGTCGATAAAGCTAAAAGCTTCTTCATCCCCATCTCTTTCGCACGGTTTTCTGCGTACAACATTAGCTTTCGCCCAATCCCACTGTTCTCATGTCCAGAGGCCACAAATAAACAACCCATCTCCGCCACTTTTCCCTCCAGTGGATGTACCGCCACACACCCCACCATATTCCCATCGATCTCAAAAACATTGTAATCTCCGATCGCTGCTGCCACTTCCGTCCGCGTCCGCTTGGCCAACTCTTCCGCCGCCACCGAACTCCCGATCAACCGCATGATCGACCGCACATCCTTCTTCAACGCCTTCCGTATCTCGGTGTACTCATCCGCATAAACCATCGTCCCCACACCCTCACTAGAGAATAACTCTTCCAACAAAGCATCATCC
>Ga0214921_10004229_pt1 | contig 21299 bp, 27 predicted proteins | sample LL1505_MetaG_FD_177992 | JGI IMG/M metagenome (GOLD analysis project Ga0214921, IMG submission 177992) | Freshwater microbial communities from Lake Lanier, Atlanta, Georgia, United States - LL-1505 | ecosystem: Environmental > Aquatic > Freshwater > Lake | place: USA: Georgia | collected...
ACCGAGAAGATTCTTATTCTCAGCGGAGACAAGGACTTTGGTCAACTACTGATCCACAAGAATGTGACACAGTACGCGCCCATCCAAAAGAAGTTTATCACGGTGGACAATCCACAGCAGTTTCTGCTTGAGCATATCGTGAAGGGTGATTCCACTGACGGTGTACCCAACCTGCTGTCGGATGATGACTGCTTCATGGACGCAGGAAAGCGACAGAAGCCCATCACTCAAAAGCGAATGACTGAAATTCTCAAAGAATACGCGGACACGGGAAAGGTGTCTGACAAATACGCAGTTAATTGGAACAGGAACAACACCCTGATCAATTTGCTGAATATTCCAACCGAGTACGAATCAAAGATTGAATTGGAATGGAATAAACCTTTCACACCCTCTCGCGCCAAGATTCTGAACTACATGATAGAGAAGGGACTACGAAACCTAGTTGGAGATATCCAGGATTTCTGAAATGCAAAACCGATACGAGTACGACAACCGAGATCCCGCCGCTAAGAAGGCACGAAAGAGTGTGGAGCAAAAGCATAAGAGTCGCATCAGACACGATGAGAAAGATCATCTGAAGCGATTTGTGGAAGACTATAACGCAGGAAAGCGAGATTTGGATTATGACGATGACCAAGACTAATACAGTAACAATTTCAAAACAAACTCTTGATATTCTCAAGAACTTTGCGTCCATTAATTCGGGCATCATTGTGAACGAGGGTAACACCTTGAACACCTTGTCGTCCACGAAGAACATTCTAGCCGAAGCCAAGGTGAACGAAACTTTTCCCAAGCAGTTTGCTATTTGGGATCTGAACAAGTTTCTTGGCACGGTGAGTCTGTTCAAGGATCCTGAGTTCGTGTTTGAAGACACCTACATCACGGTGCAGGGCAGCAAGTCTAGTGTGCGATACTACTACTGCGATCCTCGTCTTGTAACATCCACAAGCAAGAAGATCAGTATGCCCAAGCCCGTGGTGCAGTTTGACCTGACTGCAAAGGATTTCAGTGAAATCATTAAGGCAGCGTCTGTGCTTCAGGTTGGGCAGTTGTGTGTTCGTTCTTCTGATGACGGATCCAAGATCCAATTCGCTGCTGTTGACAAGAGCGATGTTACTTCCAACTTCTATTCTGTAGATGTTGGGGATAACACTTCAGATGCCACCTTTGAATTCATTTTCGATGTGGACAATCTCAAGATCCTGCCTGGTGATTACACCGTAGCCATTTCGGAGAAGGTTGTTTCGTCCTTCTCCAACAAGAATGAACCCCTGACTTATTGGATTGCACTAAACGCCGATTCTACATACGAGGCTTAATTCGTGACTACATCAGAAACCGTGAAGGGTCTTTGGGTTGAGAAGTATCGTCCACAGACCGTGGAAGACTGCATTCTGCCATCGGAAACGCACGACACTTTCGTGCTAATGGTCGAACGGGGAGAACCACAGAACCTCCTGTTGTCGGGAGGACCAGGCTGTGGCAAGACTTCCGTGGCGAAGGCTCTTTGTAATGATTTGGGTTGTGATACCATGACAATCAACTGCTCTGAGGACGGAAATATTGATACCCTCCGTACCAAGATTCGCAGTTTTGCTTCCACGGTGTCCTTGACCGATGGGGTCAAGAAGGTGGTGATACTGGACGAGTTTGATTATTCAAACGCTCAGTCCACTCAACCCGCCCTTCGCGGTTTCATGGAGGAGTTTTCGGATAATTGCCGTTTCATTCTGACTTGTAACTTCAAGAATCGGGTGATTGAGCCTCTGCACTCCCGATGCACCTGTATTGACTTCCGCATTCCCAACAAGGCGAAGCCAGCACTTGCTTCCCGTTTCCTGTCGCGGGTCACGGAAATCCTTGAAGCGGAGGGTGTGGAATACGATGAGAAGGTGGTGGCTCAACTCATTATGAAGTTCTTTCCTGACTTCCGCCGCACTCTGAACGAGTTGCAGCGGTACGCAGCAGGGGGCAAGATTGATGTGGGTATGCTGCAAACCATCGGGGATGTGCATATCAAGACTCTTGTGAAGTCCATGAAAGCCAAGGACTTTGGGGCTGTCCGTAAGTGGGTGGTGGAGAACTTGGACAACGATCAGACTCGCGTCTATCGTGCCATTTACGATGGGCTGTACGACACCGTGGAAGGTGGTTCTATTCCTCAAGCCATTCTTGTGCTGGCTGATTACCAATACAAGGCAGCGTTTGCGGCTGATGCAGAGATCAATCTCACCGCCTGTCTTGTGCAGTTGATGATGGAGGTACAGTTCAAGTGAGCCACCAACTGTCTGATTATTTGAATGCCATCAATGTGAACAAGGAACCGCTCTTGGACGAGAGCGAGTCGTATACGAAGCAGTCGTATCCCCCGTTCGTGGTGACGCGCTGCTTGTCGTATTTCCCTGACACGCTGTTTGCTGCAAACGAGATGAACACCCGCCCCCACTTGGATTCAAAAATGCACTTTGATTTCCTGCGCGGTGCGGTGCGTCCCCGCAAGCGGTTCTCCAAGTGGCTCAAGCGCGAGGAGGATGCCCGTGTAGCCGCTTTGGCGGAATACTACGGCTTCTCTATCAGTAAAGCCCGTGAAGCCGTACTAGTGCTGTCTGAATCCGATGTGGATGAAATAGTGGCGGCTGTAGACAAGGGCGGAAAACACAAATAATCTAAATAGTTCCGTGTCGGTTCAAAGTATTCGGAGTGAACAAGAACATGGAACAAGATGAACGCTATATCGACCTTGAAACAGGTGATCTGCTAGAGGTTAGCCTACAAAAGCCTGATGATTTTTTGAAAGTCCGTGAAACCCTGACGCGCATTGGCGTGTCTTCCCGAGCCGAAAAGAAACTCTGGCAATCGTGTCATATCCTTCACAAGAAGGGCAAGTACTACATTGTCCACTTCAAGGAAATGTTTGCGCTGGATGATCTGCCAACCTCAATCAATTCCGAAGATCTTGGGCGGCGCAACACCATTGCGTGTCTGCTTGAGGAGTGGGGACTGATCAAGATCGTGGACAAAACCAAGATTGTAGACAAGGTTCCGCTGAACAAAATAAAGATTTTGCCGTTTAAGGAAAAGGGCGAGTGGGAACTCTGCCCTAAATACCACATAGGGCGGTCAAAGAAAACGATGAAGCCTGAAGATTGAAAATGGAGATATATTATGAACAGACTTGTGATCAAGTTCCCAACGCGGAACCGACCTGAAAAATTCAAAAGCGTATTCACCCGTTACCTCACCTTTTTGAGTGGGCGTAACGATGTTCGTTTCATCATCACGATGGACGAAGACGATCCCACCATGAACAATCCCGAGATGCAGCAATGGCTGTCTACTCGCGCACAGAACGCACAGATTGAGTGCTTCTACGGGCACTCCAAGAGCAAGATTGAAGCCTGTAATGCCAACCTAGAAGGCGTAGACGGCGATGTGCTGCTGCTTGCGTCTGATGACATGGTGCCCGTGCAAATGGGTTACGATGACATCATCTTCTCTGCATTCCAAAACACATTCCCCGACTTTGACGGTGCAATCAAGTTTTGGGACGGGCTGCGCCCCAAGGAAGATGCGCTGATGACTCTCACGGTCATGGGCTTCCCCCTGTACAAGCAGTTCGGATACATTTACAATCCTGAATACAAGTCCCTGTACTGCGACAACGAGCAGACACAGGTTTGTGCCACCCTGAATAAACTGCGCCGTTGTGATCTGTGCATTATTCAACATCAGTGGACAAGTGAGCCGTTTGATACCCTCCACGCCCGTAACGAGAACGCAGAGATGTACGGTGTGGATGGGGAGACATTCAAGAGGCGTGCTGCTAATAAATTCTACATGGAGACTATGAAATGACAACTATTAAACACTATTGCAATGAATCAATTTTTGAAGAGCAACTGTTCACCTATCCAAATTTGTATAGAGCAATGGTTCAACATTTTGGAACCGGAAGTCACTTTGTGGAAATTGGATGTTGGAAAGGACAATCTGCTTCTTTCATGGCAGTAGAAATACACAATTCAAGAAAAAAAATCAAGTTTGACTGTGTGGATCATTGGTCTGATGGAGAGGGATGTCCCAATCCAACATGGATGCCCACTGGTAAAACACTGTTTGATGTTTTTTTGAGTAATACCGAGAGAGTGAATCACATCATATCTCCGGTGCGGATGCGGTCTACGGATGCTGCAAAAAAATATTGGGAGAACTCTCTCGATTTTGTGTTTATTGATGGCGATCATTCTTACGAAGAATGTAAGGCAGATATACTTGCATGGCTTCCAAAAATGAAAAACGGATCCATTTTGGCAGGACATGATTACGGATGGTGTACTCCGGTTAGAGAAGCGGTTCATAGTGCTTTGGGAGAAGGCGTTGAAAAATTTGAAGACAGATATGGTGTCGGATATAAGTCGTATAGCGATCCGTGGGGCGAAGGATGTTGGATGGTTCAAATAAACAGGAGCGAAAATGCCAGTACCGTCAAGTGAAATCCTTTTAAGCATTCTTATTCTGTCTATTCCGTCCCGAATCGAAAAAGCCTGTAATCTCATCAAGACACTTGAGGGGCAGTTGGGAGATCGGCGGTCGGTTGAGATCCTGATGTTCAACGACAACCGTTCGCAGACCATTTCCGAAAAGCGGAATGTGCTGCTCCACGCTGCTCGTGGGCAGTTCGTTTGCTTCTTGGATGACGATGATCGTGTATCAAACGATTACATTGACCAGTTGCTGACGGCAATTGATTCGAATCCAAAGGTGGACTGCATCTCGTTTAATCAGTTCTGTTCTATTGACGGCGAACCCATGAATGTGGAATTTGGTATGGGAAACCCTCACGGAGTATTGTGGCGCGATTCCGAAAAGGGTGGTCTACTTGGAGACATCAAGCGTCCTCCGTATCATATGTGTGCGTTTAACCGTGAAATTGCACAGAGCGAGAATTTCAATCCCATGACCGGAAAGAACGGGCAATCCCACGGAGAGGACTTTGATTGGCTTATGCGTCTGTATCCCAAGATTCAAACGGAGCATCACATTGATGCGCCTCTTCACAACTATGTGTACGATTCTAAGACAACTACTTCATTGGTGCCACAGGGAAGTGCATGAAAATTCTTTTAAATTATGCAAGCGGTGACAAGTTCAAGCAATCTCAAGTACACAACAGCCAATCAGGACTAGCAGCAGGATTCAATGTCATCCATCAGATGAGTGACGGCGATATTGACAGCAACTTCAAGAGCGAAAACGAAGGCATCCTGAAGCAGCGGCGTGGTGTGGGATATTGGCTGTGGAAGCCGTATTTCATTGATCGTCTTATTTGGACGATGGGTGAAAACGATATCCTGTTCTATGCGGATGCAGGATCATACTTTGTGAAACGCATGGATCCAATTTTTGAGGCTATCCAAAAGGACAAAAACGGTGTATTGGCATTCAATATGTCTGGTGGGCACACCGAAAAGTACTGGACAAAGCGCGATGTGTTTCGTACCATTGACGCAGAAACTCCTGAATACACCGATACACCGCAGCGCATGGCAAGTTTCATGGTGTTCCGTGGAACTGCATTTGCAAAGGGATTGGTTCGTGAGTATTTGAAACTTTGCTGCAACCCCCATCTTATAACAGACGATCCCAATGTGGACGGATGGGTGGAAACAGGATTCCAAGACAATCGACACGATCAATCTATTTGGAGTGTCTTGACAAAGAAGCATCAGGTTGTTACACTACCTGACCCTACACAATGGGGATTGCACCACAAGGAAACCACCGAAGCAGATTTGTTTATTAACCATACGCGAGATCCACGATGAAGATTGATATTGTTACATTCTCATGCGACAGCACTCCCATCTACTCCGATTTTTGGAAGCCTATTTCCAAGTTTTGGAAGACCAAGTTTGGAATTCATCCAGTTCTCCTGTACTGCGGAAATGACAATATTGAATTGTCTGAAGAGTACGGCACGGTTCACCGTGTTCCAAGTGTAGACGGTGTGGCAGATTATCATTCCGCTACATGGGGTCGCTTTTGGATCACCAAGCAGTATCCTGACAAGGTGTGCCTGACCGGAGACATTGACATGATCCCGCTGTCAAAGCAGTTCTTTGGTGCGGGTATTGAGCGATACAGCACAGATTCGTATGTTCACTTGAATTCTGGTTGGTATTACGGAAACAACACAGACACTTGGAAAAGCGAATTCAATATCATTTCAGCGTACTACCATCTTGCCAACGGAAAGGTGTTTAATGATGTGTACGGATTCGAAGACGATTTTGCTGACGAGATGCGTAAGTTTGAGGCAGCGGACTATTCCACCAAGAACAAGGGAGCAGCAGGATATGGATACGCTCCTATTCGGGATGTGGCACAGCATCTGCAACACGCTAGCAACGAACGGGGCGGCAAGTGGGGTCAAGACGAATTCTATTCCACGGATCTTCTGCGCCAGTATAATGCCAAGGGAGGTAAGGTTGTTACTGATTGCAAGATTGAAAGGAATCAGAGAATTGATCGTTCCCATTGGGAATACTATCCACAACTAGTATTTGAAGGTACACACTATGTGGATTCCCATCTGCTGCGTCCGTATTACGGTGACGCACAGAGGCACATTGATTTCTTGATGCACTTGGTTCCCTGATATCGAAAGAGCGTATAATGTCTATCAACACAAAAACGGTCATACTTCACTATAAACCCCTTGCTGATAGAAAAGCAAACATGATCTATCAGATGCAGAAGCACAATTTTACAAACTATAGTTTCTATGAAGAGTTTGACGGTAACGAATTAACCGATCAACTCATAAAACAGTATTGTTGTCGCAAGAGTGAAGATTGGAAAACCACAGAGACAAAATTGAAGATTTATGAAAGTCTTTTTCCCCAAGTGATGACTACTCAACACGAGTTGCGGATACCTGAAATATCTCTGACTATTAAATTTGGAAAAGTGTTTCAGCAGTTATCAAAAGAAGAGTCGGACTACTTTATAATATTTGAAGATGATGTTGTTTTGTGCGAAGATTTTGAAAAGAAGTTACAAGAATATCTATCCCAAACCCCAAGTGATTGGGATGCTATTTACTTTGGAAGTGGATGTAATCTCAAGCCAAAAAATGTAATTGCAGATAAACTCAGTTACAAGATGGAACATCCGTGTTCTAGATGTGCTGATTCCATAATCATAAAGAAAAAAGCAATTACTGAATTGTCTGATACCTGGTTTCCGTTTCATCTGGTTTCTGATTGGGAAATTGGATATCAACATTATTTGCATAATCATAATGTATACTGGTGGGAACCCAGTCTAGTCATACAAGGCTCACAGTGCGGATTGTACAAAAGCACATTAAGATAATCATGGGAAGAACCGATCAAATATGCATCAACTCATTTGCATTGTTGCACGAAACAAGCAATCCTATCTCTATCATATTCTCTAAAACAGATTGGCTTCACTACGATCTTGCTGCTATAGAGAAATGGGGAAACCCATGCGTTGTGATATGCGGAAACTCTGATTACTGCATAGGAAATTCGTATCACCCATTTGGCGAAAAATTGGCAGACATCGTTCCCAAGAATGTTGTCAGGATTTTCTGTCAGAATTGTTTGGTTTCGAAGGATCATCCTAACTATGACAAGTTCGTAATTGTACCTATTGGAATCGAAAATTACATAGAATGCAAAAGAAAAGATTGCGGGTTCATTCCTGACAATGCCGTAGAGAAACACAGGCTATTAAGCATATTTGATACAAGTTTGTCTCCTATTAGCGATCAACTGTATTCAAATTTTGCAGTTCGTCAAAATTGCCAATCCCGAGAACACAGAGAATTGATAAAAAAGATATCCGTTGATTCTCCGCACATCAAATGGCAGGAACCAACACTGACCACTGAGCAGTTCTATCGTGAAGTTCTGAATCACGAAGCAACTATATGCGCTCAGGGAAATGGACCGGGAGACAATCATCGAATATATGAAGTTCTGTACTTGAATCGAATTCCAATCACTTTCAATGGGGAGATGTATGATCGGTTGCACAAAAACTTTCCAGTGGTGTACCTGGAACAAGCAGAAATGTTACTAGACAAGTCTTACATGGACTCGTTGATTTCAAAGGCAAAGAATACTGATTGGAATAGGGAGATGCTGTATTCTCCGTATTGGTTAAATGTCATCTCTGAAAAAAGCAAACCGTAAGGATAGCCATGAATAATGTGAAGATACACGAAACGGCAAAGGTAGTTCAGCCTTGTAATCTCTATGGATGCTCTATAGGTGAAAATGTTTTCGTTGGTCCATTTGTAGAAATACAACGAAACGCAACCGTAGGAAAGAACAGCAGAATAAGCAGCCATTCCTTTGTGTGTGAAGGAGTAGATATCGGAGAGAGTGTGTTTGTTGGACATGGAGTCATGTTCATCAATGATCTATTCGATTCTCCAACAATACAGGATTGGGTTATGAGAAAGACGCGCATTGGAAACAATGTTCGTATCGGGAGCAATGCAACCATTCTTCCTGTTACTATAGGCGACAATTCCATCATAGGTGCTGGTTGTGTAGTGACCAAAGATGTTCCGCCAAACAGTGTTGTTGTTGGAAATCCGTCAAGAATAGTCAAAACCATAGGAGAGTAATATGAAAATAGGATTAGTAGGATTTGGATATTGGGGCAAGATTCTGTACAAGAACCTGACATCAATGAAGCATGATGTTATCGTATGCGAAAAACAGAATGTTCCCGAAGACATTGCTTCTGTCAAGAACTATGGTGATCTTGATGTAGACAAGGTTTTTGTTGCAGTTCCGTGCAAGGAGCATTATGAAATTTGCAAGCACTTCTTGAATAAGGGAGTGCCTGTGTTTTGTGAAAAGCCATTGTCATTCACTCTTGATGAATCCGTAGAATTGTACAATACCGCTACCGTGAATGACACTACTTTGTTTGTTGATTGGGTTTTTATGTTCAATCAGCAGGTAAACAAGATACGATCCATTGCGAAAACAAACCAACTTGGTGCTTTGAAGAGTGTCAGTATGAGAAGGATGAATAAAGGTCCAGTTCGGCACGATGTGAATGCCCTTTACGATTTGTCTTCCCATGATCTCTCTATTCTGTTTCATATCATAGGTTTGAATGCGAGTGTCACGAAGGTATGTTCTTCTTCGTACAAGGCTAACAAGCAGTCCGTTCAAGACGACAGTTTCTTTGCTGTGTACGATATAGACAACACTATATGCACGATTCACTCTAGTTGGGAACACGCTGTAAAGGATCGTGGATGTGTGTTTGAATTTGAGAATGGTGTTATTCTGTGGGATGATATAACACAAACTCTTACGATAGAGGGAAAGCCATTTGTTTTCCACGAAAAAGAACTTCCGCTGGTGAACTCTATCAATGCCTTCCTACATACTGAACCCGAGAAGTTGCAGTATCAGAAAAATTTGACACTAAAGATAATGGAGACTCTTGATTATGAAATTCAATGATCTGTCGATGCAGTGGGCAGCAATCGAAACCGCTGCTCTTCCAAAACTGGTTGATGTTTTGAGAACTGGAAACTTCATTCTTGGTTCTCCTGTTTCCGTTTTTGAAAAAGCATTTGCTGCGTGGAATGGAAACACACACGCAATAGGTGTTGCAAACGGAACGGATGCACTAAAAATCTGCGTTCGTGCTTTGGATCTCAAGGGAAAGAGTAAGTTTTATGTTCCTGCAAACACATACATTGCAACTCTTTTGGGGGTTGTGTTTTCTCTTGAGCAGGATTACGAATACGAACTCATAGACTGCGATTCATATTTCCAAATGGACTGTTCGGTATTGGAAAATTCTTTGAAGCGCGATAGTGGACATTACGACAATCTAGTGGTAATGCCTGTACATCTGTACGGGCACTGCTGTGATATGGTCAGATTGATGGATATGAAGTCTCGCTATGCATTCAAGATGATTGAGGACTGCTCTCAAGCCCACGGAACAGTCAGTAGTGAGGGCAAGAAGGTCGGACAGTACGGTGAAGTTTCTGCGTTCTCCTTGTATCCCGGAAAGAACTTGGGAGCAGCCGGAGATGCAGGAATCATTGTGACGAATGACAATGATATAGCACAACGGTGTCTGTATTTGAGAAATCTTGGATCGGTGATCAAGTATCAACACGATGTGATTGGATGGAATTCCCGATTGGATACCGTTCAAGCCGTCATCTTGAATGAAAAATTACAGCACATGGATTCGTGGAATGCAAGCCGAAACCGAGTTGCAGAACAGTTTTCTGCTCGTATAAACAACGCCCACATCGTGCTTCCAAAGAAAGCGGATTACTGTGAGTATCACACATATCACATCTATCCAATTCTTACAAAACACAGAGAAGCGTTTATGAAGCATCTGTCGGATCTTGGAATTCCTACTCTTATTCACTATCCTATTCCAATCGAAAAGACAAAGGCTTTCCCTTCAGATGTCAATAACACTAATACGATTGCATATTCGGAACAACTTGTTAGTCTTCCAATGCATCCGTTCCTGACTGATGAAGAGATTTCCAAGGTGATTGACGGAATCAATTCCTTTTCGGTGTAAAACTCTACTTACGGAAAAAATATGAAAGCATCAGTACACACATTGCGATGGAAAAATAATGATCCTAAAATTTCCGAAAGTCATCGGAAGGTAATGGAGCATTTTGGTATTCCTGTCACATACACAGAAGAAAACATCAATCATGGAGCATTTATTGATTGGATTTTGAACAACCACGATTCTGATATTTTTGTATTCCTAGACAGCGATTGCGTTCCATTGAGCAGAGAAGCATTTGATGAGTCTATCAATCATTGCATGAATGGATATCTTGTTGGAAATGCCCAAGTAACAAACTGCATCAAGGCAAAGCACGATTTGTTTTGCGCTCCTTCCTTCTTTGTGATCAGTCGGAAGATGTATGAGGAGATAGGAAAACCCAGTGCAGTAGATACTAGTATGTCTGATATAGGACAACAAATTACTAGAGCAGCAGTTAGCCATGAAAAGAGAATCAAGATGAATTTTCCGACCTCGTTTCAGGGGATTCCACAAGGCGGGATTTGGAGGCTATCTGGATACGGATACTATGGAATAGGAACTATTTACGACAACAAAATGTATCATCTATATCAAACTAGATTTGCAAAAAATGTTGATTTATTTGTACAGACTTGCGATCATATCATAAATGGAAGATTGGATCAGATAAACAGACAATATGATTCTCGCGCAGAGTGGATGGGTAAATTGCCTATTGAAGATGAATATGGAATCTAAAATGAATACAGGTATCTCTGTATATGGATCTAGTGGATTTGTCGGATCTCGTTTTTGTTCCATGTATCCCGATTCTTATCAAATCCCAAAGCAACAAAATGCTCCCGAATCAGACAATATACTGTATTTCATAAGTACTGTACACAACTACAATATTTTCACAGATCCACACCAGGACATCGACACTAATTTGAACAAGTTGATTGATGTTCTTGAGGAATGTCGCGCTAAGAACAACAACATGGTTTTCAATTTTGTGAGTTCGTGGTTTGTATATGGAATGAACTGCACTATGGATACCAATGAAGCAGTTCCATGCGATCCAACGGGATTTTATTCCATTACTAAACGAGCAGCCGAACAAATGCTCATGTGCTATTGCAATACCTTTGGATTGAAATATCGCATTTTAAGACTGACCAATATCATTGGTGAAGGTGATATGAAAGCATCCCCAAAGAAGAATGCTGTTCAACATATGATCGGACTGCTCAAGAAAAATGAGCCAGTAAAATTATACGACAATGGTTCAAATATACGAGACTTCATGTATGTGGAAGACACTTGCAGGGCACTAAAGTGTTGCATAGACAATAGCCCAACAAATGAGATCATAAACATCAGCAATCGGGATCCGCATTCTATTGGCTCCATAATCAGATACAGCAAAGAGAAGTTGGGATCTTCTTCCGAACTGATTTCTATTGAGGCTCCTCATTTTCATAAAGTGGTTCAGGTGCAAGATGTGTGTTTGAATAATGACAAACTCCTGTCTTATGGTTACAAGCCGTCCATAAATACCTTTGAGGCAGTAGATCGAATTTTAGAATTGTAATGAAAGGATCATCATGGAACTGATCGTGACAGGAGGGCGTGGATTCATTGGTAGTCATTTCGTTGAGAAGGCTCTGAAGGAAGGAAATACAGTCATTGATTTTGACTGCATGAGTTACTGTTCTTATGATTCACTGCCTTTCGATTCGCATCCAAATTATAAACACATCAAGCAGAACATTTGTGATATTTCACATTTGCCTTCTTGTGATCTTGTTATAAATTTTGCAGCAGAGACTCATGTTGATAATTCAATCAACGATACCAATCCATTCTTAAAAAGTAATGTGATTGGCGTACACAATCTGTTGGAAATCATTCGGGGAAAACAAACGCATGAGCGTCCTCTATTTGTGCAAATCAGCACAGACGAGGTTTACGGTGACAGACCTGATGGTTCGTTTTACGAAACTGATAAACTAACGCCAAGTAATCCGTATTCTGCATCCAAGGCAGCAGCCGAGATGTTCGTGCTTGCTTATCATCGTACATACGGATTAAATTATTTGATTACACGAAGTTCAAATAATTACGGTCCAAGACAGTACTACGAAAAACTCATACCAAAGAGTATAAAATGCATCGAAACCGGCAAGAAGATCCCTCTGCATGGAGATGGGTCGTATATCAGGGATTGGATTTATGTGAAGGACAATGTGGACGCAATCTATTACCTAATCGAACAGGGTGTAAAGAACGAAGTCTACAATATTGGAGCAAACAACCACATGACCAATTTGGAAGTGGTTCGTGATCTTCTGTCCTCGTTCGACAAGGGTGATGAAAATATTCAGTTTGTGGAGAATCGGTGGGGACAAGACTTGCGCTATTCTCTAAACACTGATAAGATCAACGCTTTGGGATGGCATCCACATAACGCAAAGGGGATATTGAAATGGTGGAACTGACTATACGATTGGAAAAGAAGCAGGAGTTGTTGGAACAACTCATAACCGAGTTGGTACAATCCAAAAGAAAGGATTGGATTCCCGGTCAAGATTGGGTTCAATACGCAGGATCGTACTTGGACGAGAACGAGTACATTGCTGTGGTTCGCTGCTTGATGGAGGGGTGGTTTGCCCTCGGAGAGAACGGTATCCGATTTGAAAACAAGTTTCCGACTCGTCTAGGCAAGGAGCATGGATGCTTGACCAACAGCGGTTCAAGTGCAAATCTGCTCATGGTATCTGCTCTTGGTTCTCGAAAACTCCATGCGCTGCCCAAAGGATCCAAAATCATCACCCCGGTTGCAGGATTCCCCACCACCATTAACCCCATCATTCAGAACGGATACACTCCCGTGTTCATCGACATTGAGATGGATACTTTGAATTTGGATATTGATCAACTGGAAGCAGCCGCGAAGAACGGTGCTTCGGCACTCATCTTTGCCCATGTGTTAAGCAATCCCCCGAACATGGATGCGGTGATGGATATCGTAAAGCGGTATAACCTGATCTTGTTGGAAGACTGCTGTGATGCCCTTGGCAGTACATACAAGGGAAAGCCCCTTGGTTCGTTTGGAGAGATGGCAAGTTGCTCGTTCTATCCTGCACACCACATAACTCTCGGAGAAGGTGGATTTGTTGCCACGAACACCAAGGAACAGGAAATGGTGGTGAAGAGTCTACGGGAGTGGGGACGGGGTTGCTATTGCAGCGGCAAGGCTGCTGCTTGCCTAAAGAACGGTATGTGCAAGAAGCGGTTCAGCAATTGGTTGCCTGCTCTGCCCGATGAGGTTTTCGACCACAAGTATGTGTACGAGGAAATTGGATACAATCTGAAGCCCCTAGACCTACAGGCAGCAATGGGTCTTATACAGTTGGACAAACTAGACACCATCATCGAAAAGCGAAAGCACAACTACAAAAGGTTGTATTCTGTGTTTTCCAAGTACCGGGACAAGTTTGTGCTTCCTGTTGCCACAGAAGGTGCTGATCCTGCTTGGTTTGCGTTTCCCGTAACCGTTAAGGATGGTGTTGGATTCAAGCGCACGGAACTCACCATGTTCTTTGAAGAACACAAGATACAGACCCGAAACTATTTTGGCGGAAACATTCTACTGCAACCAGGATATGTTCATCTGTGCGATGGAGATCCCGTTAAGATATACCCAAATGCAACTAAGGCAACCACTAACACATTCTTTTTGGGGACTAGTCCGGTGGTTCGGGACGAGCATATCAACTACATTGAAGTCATCCTAGACAAGTTTTTTGAAAGTAGAAAAGTATGAAGATAGCGTGCATCAAATTTGCGGGATTGGGAAGTGGTGGAACAGAGAAGTATCTCCAAACAATGGCGTGTGTGCTGAAGAAGAAACACGATGTAGACTACTATTACACAAATAATGCTCCGATGATCGGAACATCATGGAGACATCCTGAAAATTCAGATGTGAGAAAGCAGTATGTAGAATCGCATGGAATAAAGACTATACCTATCCATTTGGATTTTTACGACAACAATCAAAAAACATGGATCAATAGTAATATATGGGATGTTTTTGATCCATCACAATATGATGTTGTTCAAACTGCTAGATATGGATTTCCAGAGTTTCCTTTCACAGAAATTCGAGGAGCCAAGTTGGTTGATAGTATTCACGGTGGACTCTGTGATCGTGTAAGCAAAGTTCAAACTAGTATTTTGCTTTGCAAATGGCAAGCAGATATGTGGGTTCAAAGCGGTGGAGATGTGTCAAAAATGCACATCATTCCCGGACTAGTATATGTTCCTGATACATTTCCGGTTACAACTAGACAGAAATACGGAATCCCCGAAGATGCGTTTGTGTATGGGATTCATCAGAGAAATGATGATGGAATATTTTCTCCTGTTGCTCTCATGGCATATTCTCAAATTCAAAATAGCAACACTTATTTTTTGGTTCTTGGTGGATCAAATCTTTATCGTAAAGTTGCTGAACAACTAAACCTGAAGAATGTGATATTTGTTGATTTTTCTGCTGACGCAAAAGATATTCACGATTTCTTGAGTGCTTTGGATGTATATGCCCATGCAAGATCGGACGGAGAAGTTTGTTCTGCGTCCATAACGGAAGCACTGTATCACGGTCTTCCTGTGATCACGCATCCCGCGCAGAACATGGGTCACGAAGAACAAATTCAAGGCTGTGGTAAAATGGCTCATAGCGTAGAAGAGTATGCAAAAGAAATGCTTGTTCTGCGAGAAAACGAATCTTACAGAAAAGAAAAGAGTCATCTTGCACTTCAGAGATATAATGACAAGTACTGCTACAAGACTGTAGAACAAAATATTCTAGACCTTTACGAGAGCCTAGCATGAACTATTGTTTTGACTTGGATGGAACCATCTGTGCAACTCCAGCAAAAAGATATGCAGAAGCGGTTCCCTACATGGATGTTGTGCGCCGCATAAACTCCTTATATGAAGAAGGACACAACATATCAATTTTCACGGCAAGAGGTTCATCGTCAGGGATCAATCATCACGAATTGAATGTTCGACAACTCCAAGAGTGGCGAGTAAAATATCATACACTCATTGACAGCGGTAAACCCAGTTACGATTTGTTTGTTGACGACAAGGCAGTAACAGCAAGCATATGGAGAAAAGCCGAGGGCATCAAAGTGGTTGGGTTTGTTGCTAGTTGTTTTGATCTGCTTCACGCAGGGCATTGCCTATATTTGAAGGACGCAAAATCTGTGTGCGACCATTTGATTGCTGCTCTACAGGAAGATCCAACTATTGATCGCCCACATAAAAACAAACCAATACAGTCATTGGAAGAGCGATATGTTCAATTGCAGACGGTAAAATATGTGGACGAAATTGTGGTATACAAAACTGAACTCGATTTGGAAATCCTGTTGGAAACTATAAAACCAAACATTCGGATTTTGGGATCTGACTGCCGAGACAAGCCAATAACAGGCTATACATACTGTACCAACATTTACTATCACGATAGATCGCATGGTTGGTCTTCAAGCAATTTACGAGAAAGGTGTTTATTATGAACGAACAAGTGACTACTGAATTGGAAGCCAAGATTGAAGAAATTCTCACCGCAACGAGAAACGCAAAGGTAATTCATCGTCAGGATTATCACCACGGTATTTCGTATCGGGTAGAGTGTATGAACCATCCTCGAAAGAGTGGTGGTTTGTGGATGGAATTTGGTGTATATCAGGGTCGTAGTTTGCAGCATTTTGCAACCATGAAGCCCAACGAAAAGTTCTACGGATTCGATTGCTTCTCCGGGCTTCCTGAAGTATGGGATCATCAAAACGAAAAGGGTAAGTTTGATGTTGGTGGCGTGGTTCCTCCGCTGGCAATTTCATCAGAAAGCACTTTTGTTCCGTGGCAACCAAACATCGAATTGATCAAGGGATATTACGAAGACACTCTTGAGGAATTCCTCAAGACACATCCCGAAAATGTTGATTTTGTTCATCTTGACGCGGATCTATACAGTTCTACAAAGACTGTTCTGACCCTTCTTGCTCCACGAATTGTTCCTGGCACAATGATTATGTTTGATGAGTTGTGCGACTATCCCGACTATCGGATACATGAGATCAAGGCATTTGCAGAATTTCTACTTGCTACAAAGCACAAGTATACTTGTGTGGTGTATCAGCCAAGTACTTACTCGCAGGCTTGCTTTATCATTGAGGAATAAAATGAACAAATCTGAATCCAAAGTAAATTGGGAAAAGTATAGTGAGAATGTACAAGGACCAACACCAGTTACCTTTGTAGATGATCATGTTGGTGGGTGTAACATATACGGAGATCCGGTTACGGAACTACCAAAAATGTGGAAACACATAGTCGATACACTAAATGTAAAAAGTGTTGTCGATCTTGGATGTGGTTTCGGATTTCACACCAAGTATTTTAAAGAATCATTGAATTGTGAGGTACATGGAATTGAAGGTTCGCAAAAAGTTGTAGAACTGTCTCTGTTGCCAAATGATATCGTGTGGCATGATTACACCACAGGAAAATACTCTCTCAATAAACCATATGATCTTGCATGGTGCATAGAGTGTGTGGAACATATAGATGAAAAATATGTTGACAACTTTATGGAGACTTTTAGTAATTGTAAGTATGTTGCCATGACTCATGGTCTTCCGGGACAGGGAGGATATCATCATGTTAATTGCCAACTACCACAATATTGGATTGATGTATTCCATAAATGGGGATTCGAACTCATGGAGCCGTTCACTAATGAGTGCAGAGAGATAAGCAAAATAGATAATTCTGATTTTTTGGAATGGATTAAAGATTGGAGAAATCCTGCACCAGATAAACCATACAGAGGACCAGCAGCGGAAAACGCAAAGTATCTGCTAGAGAAACACTACAAAGCACATTCATCAGATATTCCTTGGGGATTCTACTTTGCTGAAAACGGAATGATTTTTAAAAATGTGAAGTTGGGATAAACCATGAATCAATATGTGAATTCTTATCTTGATGAAGTGAAGCGGATCTGTGATACTATTTCAGTGGATGCGCTTGTCGGTTTTGCAGATCGAATTCAAGAAGTCCGCGCAAACAAGGGGAGACTGTTCTTCCTTGGTGTTGGCGGTAGTGCAGGAAATGCCTCACACGCAGTCAATGACTTTCGCAAGATACTGGGAATCGAAAGTTACTCTGTATCCGACAATGTTTCAGAATTGACTGCCCGAGTCAATGATGATGGGTGGGATACCTCCTATTCCAACTGGCTCAAGGTTTCTAACCTCTCCGAAAAGGATGCCATCATCCTATTTTCCGTTGGTGGTGGATCGACTACCACATCACAGAATCTTGTGCGGTCTGTTGATTTGGCAAAGGAAGTCGGGGCAAAGGTTCTTTCGGTTGTCAGCAGGGATGGTGGATATTGCAAGGAAAAATCCGATGTTTGTGTCTTGATTCCTGTGGTGCATCCTGATAGAATCACTCCTCATGCCGAGGAATGGCAGGGCATTGTGTGGCATTTGATTGTGAACCTACTTGTAGGAAAATAAAATGAAGATTGAAATTTACGCAGACGGCTCCGATCTATTGGAGATGATCAAGACATATCGCAACAACAAGTGGGTTTCGGGGTTCACCACGAACCCCTCTCTCATGCGTAAGGCAAAGGTGGAGAACTACCTTCATTTCGTGAAGGGAGTTACCGAGGTCATCACCGATCTTCCTGTGTCGTTTGAGGTGTTTGCTGACGATCTATCCGAGATGAATCGACAAGCCCGTATTCTCGCCTCGTTTGGCAAGAATGTGTATGTGAAGATTCCCGTAACCAACACCAAGGGCGAGTCTACCAAGTCTCTAATCAAGGAATTGCTTGATGACGGCATCCCCGTTAATGTCACAGCAGTGTTCACGCCCGAACAGATTGACGAATTGGTTCCGTGTATGATCGGAAGCACTCCGGCTATTCTTTCCATCTTTGCGGGGCGGATTGCTGATACTGGCGTTGATCCCAAGCCAATCGTACAACACGCCCTGAAGATCATGCCATCGAATGTAAAGACTCTGTGGGCAAGTTCCCGTGAGGCATACAACATTTATGAAGCAGATCGCATCGGGTGTCATATCATCACGGTAACAACCGATCTAATGAACAAAATCAAGTTGGAGAACAAGGATCTCACACAGTACTCTCTTGAAACTGTTAAGATGTTCTACGATGATGCCGCAGTATCAGGGTATACTCTATGATCGTGACCAGAACGCCATTTCGGTTCACTATAGGAGGAGGGGGGACTGATCTCCCCTCTTACTATTCAAAAAACGGTGGGTTTGTTGTCTCTATGGCAATAGACAAATACCTGTATATCACGCTGAAGCCTGACATCATCGAAAACCGGCTGAAGATGCGGTACTCTACCACCGAGAATGTTGCAGATGTATATGAACTTAAACATGATCGGGCGCGATATGCTCTGCTGCATCACGGTATCCACCGTGGACTTGAGATAAGCACTTGTGCTGATATCTCATCCAACAGCGGATTGGGTTCGTCAGGCAGTTTTTTGGTTGGCTTCTTGAATGCACTGCGCGAGTACAAGCGACTAAACACAGAACCACAAGTACTTGCCGAAGAGGCTTGCCATATTGAAATAGATCAAATGGGTGAGCCTGTTGGAAAGCAGGATCAGTATATTTCTGCATTCGGTGGCATGACAGTGTTTGACATTGCGAAGGACGGACAAGTATCTGTTCGACCAGTAAAGATCAGTGACATAAACTTATACTTGCTCATGTCCAATCTTCAGGTGTATTCCTTGGACACATTCAGGAATGCCTCCGACATCCTATCCGAACAGAACAAGATGGGCGGCAACACCGAGTCCATCTTGAACACAGTCAAGGAGTACGGATACAAGAGTCTAGAACTTATTGAGTCATGCAACTTTGACGAGTACGGAATCCTGATGGACAAGTACTGGCAACTCAAGAAGCAGTTATCGTCCAAGATCACGGTTGGAAAGTTTGATGACATCTACGAAGAAGTAAAGCGCGATCACAATGTTCTTGGCGGCAAGATCATTGGTGCGGGTGGTGGTGGGTTCCTGATGTTGTATGTAAACAAGAATCACGCACAACTAGAGCAATTTATGAAGTCTCGTGGATTTTGGAGACTGCCTTTTGGTATAGACAAGAGTGGATCAAAGGTTCTGTTCTGAACCATTTATAAAGGAAAGCCATGAAAGCACTTGTAACAGGTGGAGCGGGATTCATTGGATCAACACTGGTTGATATGCTGATCGAAAACAGTCACGATGTATTGGTGATAGATAATGAGTCAGCAGACTGCAACGAGCAGTTCTATTACAACGAAAAAGTCGCATACCACAAATTAGATATTTGTGATTATGCTGCTACTCGTCATCTATACGATGGCGTGGATGTAGTTTTTCATCTTGCTGCGGAATCTCGCATTCAGCCGTGCATTGAAGATCCTGTTCGTGCTGTTCGGACAAATACGCTTGGAACCGGAGTTGTGCTACAGTGTGCCCGTGAAGCAGGAGTAAAACGAGTAATATATTCGTCCACTTCGGCGTGTTACGGACTGAAGAATTCTCCACCAATGGTTGAAACCATGCCGTTGGATTGCTTGAATCCGTATGCGTTCACCAAGATTGCAGGAGAAGACTTGTGTAAAATGTACTCCATGATGTTTGGGTTAGAGACAATCATCTTCCGATATTTCAATGTATACGGTGAGCGTTCTCCCATCCGCGGTCAGTATGCTCCAGTGATCGGCGTGTTCATGCGTCAGAAGGATGCAGGGGAACTAATTACCGTAGTTGGTGATGGAGAACAGCGCAGAGATTTTGTCCATGTGAAAGATGTTGCTAGAGCAAATCTGCTTGCTGCTGAGTTTATCCCTCCTGAATATGTGGTTACAAATAACATCGTATATAACTTATGGAAGTGGGGAGAGATTTTCAATATTGGTTCGGGAGAAAATCACTCTATTAATGAAATTGCTAATATGGTTGGAGGAGAAAAAACTCATATCCCACCACGCGAAGGCGAGGCACGACACACCCTTGCAAACACCAACAAGGCAAAAACTCTTTTTGGTTGGGTTCCGCAAATCAAAGTTCAAGAGTGGATCAAGTCTCATACATAACTGCACAGGAGAATCGTGAATGTCTACAGTATGCCTCTCAATGATCGTCAAAAACGAAACGCACATTATCCATGAATGCTTGGATTCCATCTGGCAGAATATTGACTACTGGGTGATTGTGGACACGGGTTCTACCGATGGAACACAGGAACTCATCACCAAGTATTTTGCGGAGAAGGGTATTCCGGGCGAACTCATTGAGCGTCCGTGGGTCAACTTTGGTCACAACCGTAGCGAAGCACTTGCGCTGTGTGACGGCAAGGCGGACTACGCTTGGATGATTGATGCGGATGACCGCATCGTGGGAAACTTCAAGTATCCCAACAACAAGAATCTCACAAGCGATGGCTACGCTCTGAAGTGCGGTCGGGACGGTTGCATTTGGTGGCGCAACCAAATCTTCAAGACCGGTATTGGTTGGAAGTATATGGGTGTTCTCCATGAGTACGCCTCCTGCGACAAGCAGCCTCTCATTCAGGAAAAGATTGAAGGC
>Ga0214921_10004230_pt1 | contig 21288 bp, 26 predicted proteins | sample LL1505_MetaG_FD_177992 | JGI IMG/M metagenome (GOLD analysis project Ga0214921, IMG submission 177992) | Freshwater microbial communities from Lake Lanier, Atlanta, Georgia, United States - LL-1505 | ecosystem: Environmental > Aquatic > Freshwater > Lake | place: USA: Georgia | collected...
AAACGTCCGATCATGTTGCACGTGGCCGAAGAAGACCAGTTTGTGCCCAAGGCCGCACAAGCCACCCTGACCGAGACGCTGTCTGGCCTCCCATTGGTCACCCTTCATAGCTATGCCGGCCGCGATCACGCCTTTGCCCGCAAGGGCGGTGAGCATTATGACGCCTCCGACGCCGCCTTGGCCGAGCAGCGGACCTTGGCCTTCTTCGCCGCCAACCTTTAACCCAAAGCTGGGAGACGCAAGATTATGCTCGCCATTCAAGCGACAGAGGCTGGGGGGCCAGAGGTTCTCAAGGCCATCGACCTGCCAGAGCCCACGCCAGGGCCCGGTCAAATCCGCATTCGCCACGAAGCCATTGGTCTGAACTTCATCGACATCTATCAGCGCAACGGACTCTATCCGATCGCCTTTCCATCAGTGCTTGGTCTCGAGGGCGCAGGCATTGTCGATGCGGTCGGCAACGGCGTCACCCGCTTTTTGGTCGGCGACCGCGCGGCCTATGGCAGCGGGCCGCTCGGGGCCTATTGCGAGGTCCATGTCACCGCCGCAAACCGCGCCGTAAAGGTGCCCGATGGGGTCAGTTTGAAGGAGGCTGCGGCCGCTATGCTCAAGGGCATGACGGCAGAGTTCCTCTTACGGCGCTGCTTCCCGGTCAAGGCCGGAGACATGATCCTGATCCATGCCGCAGCGGGCGGGGTCGGGTCGATCATGACCCAATGGGCCAGAGCCCTCGGCGCCGTCGTCATTGGCACCGCTGGCTCTAAGGCCAAGGCTGATCTGGCCATGGCTCAGGGCTGTCATCACGTCATCCAGTATCGCTCAGAAGATGTCGCGGCACGCGTGAAGGAGATCACCAAGGGACAGGGCGTCGTAGTTGCCTATGACTCCGTCGGGGCCGATACATTTGAAGCCACCCTTGCCAGCGTCAGCCGCCGCGGCCTGTTTGTCAGTTTCGGTAATGCGTCGGGCCCGGTGCCGCCCTTTGCGCCCGCCCGCCTCGCGGCCGCAGGCTCGCTGTTCTTTACCCGCCCAACCCTGTTTGACTATATCGCCACCACAGAGGATCTGGATGAGAGCGCTAACGCCCTGTTCGCGGTCATCGGCTCAGGCGCGGTCAAGATCCAGATTGGGGCAGAATATGCGCTTAAGGACACACGCGCCGCGCACGAGGCCTTAGCGGGACGCGAAACCATTGGGGCGACCCTGCTCATTCCATGATAAATGGCTGATTTTCTTAAACTAAAAGGGCGGCCCCGAGACCTCGGAGCCGCCCTTTTCTTTAGGTGTTCATCGACTGGAAGAAGTCGGCATTGTTTTTGGTCTGGCGCATCTTGTCGAGCAGGAACTCGATGGCGTCTTGCGGGCCCATCGGGTTGAGGATGCGGCGCAGGACATAGGTCTTTTGCAACACGTCCTTCGGTGTGATGAGGTCTTCCTTACGGGTACCGGACTTCAAGATGTCGATGGCCGGGAAGACCCTTTTGTCGGCAACCTTGCGGTCGAGGATGATTTCCGAGTTACCCGTGCCCTTGAACTCTTCGAAGATCACCTCGTCCATGCGGCTGCCCGTATCGATCAGAGCGGTCGCGATGATAGTCAAGGACCCACCTTCCTCGATATTACGCGCGGCACCAAAGAAGCGCTTGGGCCTCTGCAGCGCGTTGGCGTCAACACCACCGGTCAGAACCTTACCCGAGGACGGCACCACCGTATTATAGGCCCGGCCCAGACGGGTGACGGAGTCTAGCAGGATGATCACGTCGCGCTTGTGTTCGACCAGGCGCTTAGCCTTTTCGATGACCATCTCGGCAACCTGAACGTGGCGGGTCGCGGGCTCGTCGAAGGTTGAGGAGATGACCTCACCCTTCACGGTGCGCTGCATGTCCGTGACCTCTTCGGGCCGCTCGTCGATCAGAAGCACGATCAGGTAACATTCAGGGTGGTTGGCCGCGATCGACTTGGCGATATTTTGCAACATCACCGTCTTACCCACGCGAGGCGGGGCGACGATCAGGCAGCGCTGACCCTTGCCCAAGGGCGCGACAATATCGATCACGCGGCCGGACCGGTCTTTCAGGGTCGGATCCTGAATTTCCATCGTCAGGCGCTCATCGGGATAGAGCGGCGTTAGATTGTCGAAGTGAACCTTGTGGCGAACATTTTCCGGATTCTCAAAATTGATCGAATCGACCTTTAAGAGGGCGAAATAGCGCTCGCCTTCTCGCGGTGCGCGGATCGGTCCCTCAACGCTGTCGCCCGTGCGCAAACCAAACTTGCGGATCTGTGAGGGGGAGACATAGATATCGTCTGGGCCTGGCAGATAGTTGGCTTCTGGCGAGCGCAGGAAACCAAACCCGTCCTGCACAACCTCCATCACGCCGCCGCCGGAAATTTCGACACCCTCTTCGGCTACGGCCTTGAGGATCCCGAACATCATGTCCTGCTTGCGCATTGAGTTGGCGTTCTCGATCTCCATGGCCTCAGCCAGCGCCAACAGGTCGCTGGGTGACTTGAGCTTCAGCTCCATCAGCGACATGCGCGTGATGCCCATCTGGGCAACAGCCTTCGCGGCATCGCCTCCGGTTGGCTCAAGATCAGCCTCAACAGATGGGCCATCAGTGGCCGTCGTATCGATCATGTGATCGGTGTCATTCATAGGTTCGTCTTGCATTGAAAATCTCAAGGTCAGTCGGGCTGCGATCAAGCAACCACGCGCGTCTATAGCTCCGCTGTCCGAAGCTTTAGACCAGTAATGTGCGCCAAGCGGCGCGAAGGGAGAACCGATAGGCCTTGGTGCGATCCTTGAACGGACCAGCGGTAAGACGTCGGTGAGAGGCGGGAACGTGGCGCGCCACGTCTGGGACTAGCCGAACCACATAAGGCAGGTCAGGTCAAGATAATGCCCAACCCTCCCAAGAGGCTCGGTGTTAAAAGTGGATAAATTCCGTGGTCACAGCAATGACCATGATGATCGCCGCGATGAAGGGCAATTCGTTGGTCATCCGCCAAAACTTGCCTGACCGCTGGTTGGTGCCGTTCTCGAACCTCTTGCGCGCGCCAGCGAGAAATCCATGCCAACCCAACAAGAAGACAACACCGAGAAGCTTGGTCACCATCCAAGCCTGCCCCAAGAACCCCCAACCGCGGATCTCGCCATCAGCCCAGATGAGCAGCCCGCCAAAGAAGAGGGTCAAGATCATGGCCGGATTCATAATGATGCGCAGAAGCTTGCGCTCCATGACCTTAAAGGTCTCATCCATCTCCGATCCGGGGGTAGCTGCGCTATGATAGGCATAGAGACGGGGCAGATAGAGCATGCCCGCCATCCAGGCGATCACCGCGATGATATGAAGCCCACGAAACAGATCATAATGTTGAGCCACAATGATCTCCTAGGCCGCAGCGACACGATGGGGACATTTGATGTGTTTCGCCGCACAGGACCAGCCTTGGCACGGCGCTGTGTCGGTCCGGCTTAGGCTGCCAACTGCCAATTCTGACAGGGCCTCTATAAAGATCGTGTCAGTCCCTAAGGCGGGGACGCGGATATAGTGCGGACAGCCAAGATCATGGGCGAGCTCGGCATATTCATGGTCAAGCTCCACCAGGGTCTCAATATGTTCAGAGACAAAGGCGATTGGTGTTACAACCACGCCAAGACCGGCCTCAGCCGCGGCCGCGATCGCCTCTGGCGTCGTGGGGCCAATCCACTTTAGGGGTCCAACGCGGCTCTGGTAACAGATCTGCCAATCCCAGCCCTTGCCAAGCCGGGCAGCGACCGCCGCCGCAGTGGCTTCGATCTGCGACTGGTAGGGATCACCCTGTTCAATGATCTTTTCGGGCAGGCCGTGGGCCGAAAACAGCAATCGCGTCCCGACGGGAGAACCGGCGGCGCTATAGGCCCGCTCAATCGCCTGAGCATGGGCCTCAACCACCCCGTCCAAGGTCGGATAGCAGCAGATTTCCCGCGCTTGGCCCGAACCGCGATAGACCCTGTTCCACTCAGCAACCGATGAACCGGTCGTCGTCGTCGAAAATTGGGGATAGAGCGGCAGCAGAATGATCTCATCTGGACCATAGGCCGCCACGGCCTTTGCCGCCTCGTGGGTAAAGGGGTGCCAATAGCGCATGGCGATGAATAGCTTCACCTCGGCACCATCGACTTTGCTGGACATGGCCGCACCCAGAGCATCGGCCTGAGCCGTTGTTTGGGGCATGATCGGAGAGCCACCTCCCATGATGTTATAATTGGCCTGCGCCGACTTTTTTCTCAAGGTCGAGATCATAAAGGCGAGGGCCTGTCTGATACCGGCTGGCGCGCCGATAATCGCCTTATCCGCAAAGAGATTATACAGGAAGGGCTGCACCGCCTTTGGCCCATCTGGTCCGCCCAGATTGAACAGGACGACAGCGATCTTTTTGGTCGATTGATCCTTGGTCACACTCAAAACTCCACGAGGCCCTTAGGCACCTACGACCCGTGCCAAGACCTGCTCGACATGGGCGATGGGCGTATCGGGCAAGATCCCGTGGCCAAGATTGAAGATATAGGGCCCGGCCGCCCATTGGACCAACATCTCTTCCACACGCCGATCAAGAGCCGCTCCGCCTGCCCGAAGCAGCAATGGATCAAGCGCGCCCTGAATCGCCGTGGTCTGCTGAAGTTGTCGACCCAAAGCACCAGAGGCTTGAACATCCATGGCCACAGCCTGGACCGGTACCTTAGCGACATAGTTTATGACCAAGCTCCCAGCGCCCTTTGGAAAGCCGATAAAGGGCGCGTTGATGCCTGCTGCGCGGACCTTTTCGATGATCCTCGTATGGGGACCAATGACCAGTCGCTCAAAAAGGTCTTCCGGCAGGTTTTCAGCCCAAGATTCAAACAGTTTAAGAACCTGAGCTCCGGCCTTGGCCTGCATGATCAGATAGAGGGCGGTTGCCTCAACCAATATGTCGATCAACCCATCGAGCGCCTCTGGATTTGTATAGGCATAGGTTCGCGCGCCGGTACGGTCACTGGAGCCTCCCTCAATCATATAGGTCGCCACAGTCCAAGGCGCGCCGGCAAAACCGATCAGGGCCCGTTCTGGCTCCAAGGCTGCACGCACCCGGCTCAAGGTCTCCCCAACAGCCGATAGCCGTCCGGTAGAGGCCTCGATCTGGTCCCTCATGCTTTCGAGTGAAGGAAGGGTTCCCAGCTTTGGTCCTTCCCCGACCTCGAACCGAACATCCTGTCCCAGAGCACCGGGGATCAGCAAAATATCAGCAAAGACGATGGCGGCGCTGAACGGAAAACGACGCATGGGCTGTAAGGTCGCTTCAGCCGCCTTTTCGGGATCCAGACAGAAGGATATGAAATCCGGAGCCGTCGCGCGAAGGGCGCGATATTCTGGCAAATAACGACCCGCTTGGCGCATGAACCAGATCGGCGGCTTGGCCAAGCCTTGACCGGCAAGAACCTTAAGCAAGGCTGGGCTGTATGATCCGGCGGCGCCGGTCGGTGTCTGGGTCTGGGTCATGGCTCCCTTAAAGCCATTTCCCTAGACAGACTCAAGCCCGTACCCACTCGAAGGTCTCTTCCTCTTCCTATTAAGAGAAGAATAGAAATATTTGGGGTGAAGGTTGGGGCAGGGCAGAACCGGGATAGCCCCCTCGGTCGCTGGACAATACCAACCCGGTCCCCCTGCGGTCCCGCTCTTATCCCCAGACCTTTCGGCTGTCGGCTAAGGTCCTGTGGAAAGTGGGGATTGTTTGAACCGGGTTGAACAGATTAACAAATCCTTAACGCCAAGGTCGTCAGGGCGGTGAATCCTTAAAACTTATTAACCATAATCCGCGATCGCCTAGATCAGCCTGACACCCATCGCGCAAGACAGGGGAAAAACCGTGGTAAAATCTAGCGCTTTTCCCGACATCGGTACGGTCACCGCCAAGGCTCAAAATCGCCCCCAAACCCGCCACTGCCCGTACCCCGGTCGTTAAGCTTTCGTTAACCCTTTCTCCACAGATCAATTTTCCAAAACCACAATGCTTGCCGAAGCTAGGCCTTGAGGGCATGACTAGGGCCATGAGCCATACACCGCGCATCGCCACCTATTTTCATGTCCATCTCGTATCGGATTCCACCGGCGAGACGCTAAATGCCATGGCCAAGGCCGTCTGCGCGCGTTTCGATGATGTCCTGCCGATTGAGCACGTCTATGCGCTGGTCCGGTCGCCGCGCCAGTTGGAGCGGGTCTTAAAAGAGATCGAAGGCTCACCCGGGATCGTCATCCACACCATCGTTGACAAGGATTTGCGGGTGGCTTTGGAAGAGGGCTGCCGCGATATTGACATGGGCTGTATCGCGGCGCTCGATCCTTTGGTGTCAGCCCTCGCGCGTTATTTGGGTGCATCCCTATCGACCCGAGTAGGTGCACAGCACACGCTCGACCACGACTATTTTAACCGTATTGAAGCCCTAAACTACGCCATTGGCCATGATGATGGCCAAGGCACACAGCATCTTGAGTCCGCCGATGTGGTCTTGGTGGGGGTCAGTAGAACTTCGAAAACGCCAACCTCGATCTATTTGGCCCATCGCGGCATCAGGGCGGCCAATGTGCCTTTGGTCCCCGGATCAGAGCCACCACCACAGCTATTCAATTTGAAAAGGGCGTTGGTTGTTGGTTTGACCGTATCGCCTGACCGACTGATCCAGATCCGCCGAAACCGCCTCTTGAGCCTGAAAGAGGACCGTGAAAGCACCTATGTCGACACAGAGTCGGTGCGAGACGAGATCGTCCGCGCCCGGCGGATGTTCGAAAAAAATGGCTGGCCGGTCATTGATGTGACCCGTCGCTCGGTGGAAGAGACAGCCGCGGCCGTCATGAATCTCCTATCCGCCGCCAAGGCTGCCGCTGAGACCCCCGCATGACCACCGGCTTGGACCATGTGCCACTCCTGATCTTGGCCTCAGGCTCTGCGGCTCGGCGGCAGATCCTGACTGGTGCGGGCGTGCCCTTTTCAGTTCAGCCAGCCGATATTGATGAAGAGGTCTTGAAAGAGGACCTTTTGGCCAAGGGCGAGCCTCCGATCGCCATTGCGCAAGCCTTGGCTGGGGCGAAGGCCTTGGCGCGATCCAAACAGACCCCTGGGCTGGTGATAGGAGCGGATCAAACACTCGATCTTCACGGCACGTTGTTCAACAAGGCCGCGACCCTCGCCGAATCGGAGGCCAGCCTTAGGCTCTTGAGGGGCAAGACCCATCAACTCCATTCGGCCACAGCACTGGCCCTAAACGGCCAATTGGTTTGGCAAGAGGTGGTGAGTGCCAGACTGACCATGCGGGACTTTTCGGACCGATTTCTCAGCCGCTATCTGGAACAGCAGGGTCGCACCATCTTGTCTTGTGTTGGCTGTTACCAGTTGGAATCACGCGGGGTGCAGCTCTTTGAGCAGATCGACGGCGACTATTTCACCATCCTTGGGCTACCGCTGTTTGGTCTATTGGCACAGTTGAGACAGTGGGGGGTTTTAGACCAATGATCTCTGGGCAAACCCTTGTCGCAGGTGTGGTCGGCCGGCCGGTGCGTCACTCGATGAGCCCGCTGATCCATAATCATTGGCTTCAAGCCAGCGCTATAGATGGGGTCTATGTCGCCTTTTCCCCGCCAAAAGATGGGTTTGTAACCCTTGCAAATGGGATGCGCGGCGGTGCGATAAGCGGTCTCAATGTCACCTTGCCCTTTAAAGAGCAGGCCCTTGCCCTTGCCGGCCGGGCGGATGATCAGGTCAGTGATTTGGCTCGCCTGTCTGGGGCGGCGAACCTATTACTATTTGATGCCAACGGAACGGTTCGGGTCGACAATACCGACGGTGAGGGCCTGCTCTATGCCTTTGCGCACCAGGCGCCATCCCTGAACCTAAAGGCCGCGCCGGTGGTCATTCTGGGCGCAGGGGGCGCTGCGCGAGGCGCGGCTGCAGCCTTGACGCTCGCCGGAGTGCCACGCGTTCACATCGTCAACCGTACGCTCGAAAAGGCCCAATCCATCGCCTCAGCGCTTGGCCCTAAGGTTCAAGCCTTTGACTCGGCGAGCGCAGAAGCCGCCTTTGACGGGGTGGGTGCAGTGATCAATGCGACCTCTTTGGGCCTTGGCGGCGGTGACGGCCCTAAGGTGCCATGGAAATCCGTGTCGAAGGACGCCGTCTTTATGGACATGGTCTATAAACCCCTCGAAACCGTCTTTTTGGCTGAGGCTAAGGCGCGCGGCCATCAAACGGTGGATGGGCTAGATATGCTGATCGGTCAGGCTCGCCCCTCCTTTGAGGCCTTTTATGGCGCGCCGCCACCCTCATCGGTCGATGTTCGCGGCCTTGCCCTTGCCCAACTGACCGCCGCCTAAGGAGCTCTGAGATGATCATTGTTGGCCTCACCGGATCGATTGGCATGGGCAAGTCGACCACCTCGGCCATGTTTCAAGCTGAAGGCGTACCCGTCTATGACGCCGATGCCGCGGTTCATGCCCTCTATGCCAAGGGCGGTGCAGCCGTCGCTCCCGTAGAGGCCGCCTTTCCGGGTGTGGTTGTTGACGGCGTCATCGACCGCGCTAAGCTCAGCACGCACGTGGTTGGAAAACCGGAAGCGCTTAAAAAGCTGGAAGCCATCGTCCATCCGCTGGTGGGAGAAAGCCGTAAGGTCTTTTTTCAAGCCGCTGCTGAAGCCAATTCGCCCCTCGTGATCCTCGATATCCCGCTGTTGTTTGAGACCGGCGGCGAGCGCAATGTGGCCGCTGTGATTGTCGTTTCTGCTCCCGAAGCCGTTCAGCGCGAGCGGGTGATGGCCCGGCCCGACATGACGGCCGAAAAGCTCGACGCCATCTTGGCGCGGCAACTGCCGGATGCTGAAAAACGCGCCCGCGCCGATATTGTCATCGATACTTCTAAGGGTCTCGAGAGTGCGCGCGAGCAGGTCCGCGCGGCCATCGCCAAACTTTTGACCTCTTGATCAGCGCCGCGAACATCCGCAAGGATTGTCCATGGCGCGCGAAATTGTCCTTGATACTGAAACCACCGGCCTAGAGCACAAACAGGGCCACCGACTGGTCGAGCTTGGCTGTGTCGAGCTGAACGATCTGTTGCCTACGGGCCGGACCTTCCACCGGTTCATTGACCCCCAGCGTGAGATCGATCCGGACGCGGAGCGGGTCCACGGTATTTCCAACGCCTTCTTGGTCGGCAAGCCAACCTTCGATGCGCCGGAGGTCAGTGACGAATTTCTCGACTTTATCGGCGATGCCAAGCTCATCGCTCACAATGCCCCCTTTGACCGGGGCTTCATCAATGCGGAGCTCGAGCGGGCTGGACGCGCACCCATCCCAGATGACCGTTGGATCGATACCTTGCCGATGGCGCAAAAGCGCTTTCCGGGCATGTACAATTCGCTCGATGCCCTGTGCAAACGCTACAAGATCTCGTTGGAGTCGCGCGACAAGCACGGTGCCCTGATCGACTCCCAACTGTTGGCGGCGGTTTATCTTGAGCTGCAGGGTGGCAAGGAGCGGGGCCTGGACTTTACGGTCGAGGCCAAGGGCGGGACCAAGACCCTTCTATCGACCGGACCAGTGGCCTATGGCACACGTCCAAACCCGCTTGACGCACGCTCAACCGAAGCCGAGCGCGAAGCCCACGCCAAGTTCGTAGCCAAGGCCCTGAAAGACAAGGCGATCTGGTACAAGACCGGGATGCTGGCTGGCGAAAGCTAGGTTCCGCCAGCCTTAAGCCTTTAGATCGAGATGGTGAAGTCACCAGCGGGCGTGCCCGAAGCGGCAGCTTGGGCCTGACGCGCCGCATAGATGCTCGCAAAATCAATAGGATCGAGCATCAGGGGCGGGAAGCCGCCTTCGCTCGACAGATCAGCAATGATCCGGCGCGCAAAGGGGAACATGAAACGCGGGCACTCGATCAGCAGGACCGGCTCTAGGTCTGCCTCAGGCACGCCCTGAATTTGGAATAGGCCACCATAAAGTAGCTCAATGTGGAAGACCGCCTCGTTTTCCCGCTGGGCCGTAGCCGACAACTTCAGGTCAACCTCAAACAGGCCGTCTTCCCGACCGCGGGCATTCATCTCAACGCCAAGCTCGATCTGCGGCTGAGGGGCGCCGGCACGCATGGATTCCGGCGCGCGTGGGTTTTCAAAGGACAGGTCACGAATGAACTGCGCCAAGATGCGGATACCGGGGCCACTATCGGCACCATTCGGCAGGGTCTGGCCCTCAGGAGCGGTCATGTCTGCGCCAGCTTCAGTATCGGTCATATGCTCGTCCCGTCTTGGGTGAAATGGTTCACCGTGTGAGGCTTGGCCCTATCCAGCAGATCGGCCAAATCTGATGTTTTGAAGCCGCGCAGCTAACACGGGAGGCGAACTTACGCAATGTTAAGGCGGCTCGGCCGTCGGTTGCTAATGACGGCCCCCCTGACTTGTGGCATGGAAATCCCTATATAGACCTCAGGGGCTGGCCCATGTGGGCCGATCCCTCAACTTGGCCATCTTTGGGTCGTCGATTAATCAGGTTGTGAACCGTGCAAGCCCTAGAACTTTTAATCTCCGCAGTTCTGGCCGGTATCGTCCTCTATCAGCTCTATGCCGTCTTGGGCCGCCGGGTTGGCCGTCAGCCTGAAGACGAAAAGCCCATAGCCCGCTCAACCCCAATCGCCCTTGATGGGCCTGAACCCGTTGAGGCGGTGGATGATACGCCTCTGTCCGGTCTGGCCGCTGTGCGTTCGCGTGACCCCAACTTTAACGTCGCCCATTTTCTCAACGGCGCGAAAACCGCCTATGAAACCATCGTTAAGGCCTTTGCCGCAAGCGATAGCGCGGCTCTAGAGCGCCTCTTGGCCCCGAATGTGCTGGCGGGATTTGTCGCCGTCATCGATCAGCGCGCCGCTGAAGGCCGCACGGAAGTGGTCGAGTTCATCCAAGCGCCGCGCGCCGATCTGGAATCGATTGATCTGACCGGCAACCTCGTCAGCGCCAAGGTGCGGTTCTTGGCCGAGTTTCGCAGCCGAACCAAGGGCCCTGAGGGTGAGGCCGTCGATGATCGCCGCACCGCAGAGGTTTGGACCTTTACCCGTATGCTGACCAGTCCAGATCCAAACTGGACCTTGGTGCGCGTTGATGCCGCCGAAGCCTAGGCTGGATTGAGCGGGGTGGACCTGTTTGCGACCCTCGTTCGTCGGCTGGCCCTTCTGGCCAGCGCGGCCACGCTGACCGCTTGTGCCGCTTTGCCTGCGGGTCCAGTCGATCCAGTCCCGCTAAAACCAGCCCTCCCACCCCCATCCCAGATTCAAACGGTCGTCGAAAGTCCGCCGCCGCCCCTACCGCCCAACATTGTTCTGCAGGAGACCGCACCTACACCACCGGCCGATCCTGCGACGGTATCGACAGAGACTCGCCTCGACCGGCTCGATCAACTGCCCGGCTGGAAAGCCGAGGACCCGATTGCCGCACTCAATGGCCTGATGATCGGTTGTAGGGTGACAAAGGACTCTGACCTGAAGGCCATTTGCGCGCGGGCGCAGAGCTTGAACGGTGCGGACGCCCGTTCGGTTCGCGCCTTTTTTGAAGACAATTTTCGGGTTGAACCGATCAGGGGTGCTGGACTTTTAACCGGCTACTATTCGCCTGAATACCAGGCGCGCCAAACCCCCGATGCTGAATTTTCGGCTCCCTTACGGGCCCGGCCGGATGATCTGCTCATTCTTGATCTGGCGGGACTCGATGAGGACCCCGCCGCCAAACGACAGATTGGTCGCATTGAGCAAGGCCGATTTGAGCCCTATCCTGACCGATCCGAGATCGAGCGGACCGGCCTTGGCAAGCCGCTGCTTTGGATGAGGCCGGAGGACCTTTTTTTCCTACAGATTCAAGGCTCTGGCTCGGCACTCTTGCCTGATGGTCAGCGCTATCGGCTGATCTATGAGGCCTCTAATGGGAGGCCCTTTGTTGGCATTGCCAAGACCCTGCGCGAACAGGGCCTGCTTCCCGACAATGGCACCTCAGCAGAGGCGATCCGACAATGGCTTGCGGCAAACCGAGGCGCGAAAGCCGATCAGGTCATGCAGACCAACCCCCGCTATGTCTATTTTTCACTGGGTCCCGACGATGGGTCTGAGCCGGTCGGCGCGGCCGGGATAGCCCTGATGCCAGGCCGGGCGGTGGCCATTGATCCTATACTGCACCGCTATGGCGATCTCTTGTGGATTGATGCCGGTGCGCCAGTCTTAACCGGGTCTTTCCCGCTCTATCAGCGCTTGGTTTCGGCCCTTGATACGGGCGGCGCGATCAAGGGTGAGGTGCGGGCCGATCTCTATCTGGGGCGTGGCGATGGTCCTGGCCTAGAGGCGGGGCGGATCAGGCACAATCTGACGCTCTATCGTCTGCGCCCTCGAACTGCACCGGCACAATAGTTTCGTGCGCCGACCTCTTAGCCCAGATGAGCTTAAGATATGGGCCGCTGTCCTATCGACCGTGCGCGCGAAGCCTGGACGCTCGCCGCCAAAACTGGCCCATGAGCCGGAACCTTCCCCGCTCAATCCTGGCCATAAACCGCATGAGCCAATGTCGCCCATGAGGCTGACGCCAAAGGTCAAGGGTCCGGCGCCCAAACCGGCCAAGGGCGCGGTCTTTAAGGCAGAGCCCACAGTCGCCCCTGAAATCGAGCCACGCCGTAAACAACGCCTGTCACGTGAGCGAGACCCCATCTTAGCGAGATTGGATCTTCATGGTCTTGATCAGGAGCGGGCCCGGTCGATCCTGACCGCCTTCCTGCTTCGGGCTCAAGATGAGGGCTCGCGCGCCGTCTTGGTCATTACCGGCAAGGGGTTCTTAGGTGACGGCATCTTGCGCCGACGAACGCCCGAATGGCTGGCCTCGCCGGGATTGCGCACGGTGGTAGCGGGCGTGTCTGAGGCCCATCGTCGCCATGGCGGCGAGGGCGCCCTCTATGTGGCGCTCAAAAAGAAGGCCTAGGGCTTGCGCGAGGCCTTTTCAGCAAGGCCGGACTGACCCTCTCGGGCTTCAAGTTTAGCGGCCACAGAATCCAAATTCACACCGGCAGCCTGAAGCAGGACCAGCCAGTGATAGATCAAATCCGCGCTTTCGCTGGCTACGCCATCGGCATCCTTGAGCGCGGCAGCGAGCGCGGTCTCGATGGCTTCTTCGCCCAGCTTTTGCGCCGCCTTCACCGCGCCCTGTGACAGGAGTTTGGCGGTATAGGACTGGCTTGGATCATCGCCCTGACGCTCCTCAATGGTGGCGCTGAGGCGGGCAAGGGCGGTGGCAAATCTTGTGCTATCGGACATGGACCTGTTCCTTTGCGCCTAGATGGGCCGGACGGGCAGGCCCGCCGCCCGCATCGCCGCCTTGGCTTCGCCAATACTGACCTCGCCGAAGTGAAAGATCGAGGCAGCCAGAACGGCGTCTGCCCCGCCATCGCGCACACCAGCAACCAAGTCGGCGCAAGACCCGGCCCCGCCACTGGCGATCACCGGTACATTGACGGCTCCGGTAACGGCCCGCAGCAAGGCGGTATCATAGCCGTTTTTGGCACCATCCCGGTCCATAGAGGTCAGCAGGATCTCACCGGCCCCGCGCTTCACCGCTGAAACAGCATACTCGATCACATCCAGCCCCGTGGCCTTGCGCCCGCCATAGGTAAAGACCTCCCAGCCCAACCCATCGGCCCTCGCCTTGGCATCGATGGCCACGACCACGCATTGCGAGCCAAAGGCATCGGCGGCATCGGACAGGAGGGCGGGGTTTTCAACCGCTGACGTATTGATCGAGATCTTGTCGGCCCCGGCGCGCAAGAGACGCCGAGCATCTTCAACAGCGCGAATGCCGCCGCCGACCGAAACCGGCATGAAACAGACCTCGGCCGTGCGCGATACGACATCCAAGATCGCCCCCCGGCCCTCATGGCTTGCGGTGATGTCAAGGAACATCAGCTCATCGGCTCCGGCCGCGTCATAGGCTCTGGCCTGCTCAACCGGATCACCGGCGTCGCGCAGGGCCAAGAAATTGACGCCCTTGACCACGCGGCCGTCCTTGACGTCGAGACAGGGAATGACGCGGACCTTGAGCATGTTCTGTCCTTAGGCCGCGCGGCGTTTTTGTGCAGCCGCAAGCACTTCTGAAGGAACGATCGCCCCATTATAGAGGGCTCGGCCCAGAACGGCTCCGGCAATGGCCACGCCCGGACGGGCCTGAAGGCGGGTAATATCATCGACCGAGGCAAAGCCACCTGAAGCGATGACCGGAATATTGACCGCGTCGGCGACCGCACCGACAGCCTCGACATTGACCCCGGTCAGGGCGCCGTCACGGCCAATATCGGTGACGATCAGGGCCGCGACGCCCGCATCTTCGAACCGGCGTGATAGGGTGACCGCATCGAGATCCGATGCTCCGACCCAACCGTCGACGGCGACCATGCCATCGCGAATATCAACCGCCACGGCGATCTGTTCAGGGAAGGCAGCGGCGGCGCGGCGAACCATGTCGGGATCGCGCACAGCGACCGTGCCCAAAATGACCCGGCTCACCCCGGCTTCTATCCAGCGCTCAACCGCTTCGAAGGTGCGAATGCCGCCGCCGAGCTGCACAGGAATCGAGATGGTGCGTAAGATTTCGCTGACCGCGTCGGCATTGACGGGCCGACCCTCAATGGCGCCATTGAGATCGACAACATGCAGCCATTCAAAGCCATCCGCGGCAAAGCGTGCAGCCTGATCGGCGGGCGAGCTGTTAAAGATGGTGGCCTTATCCATGTCGCCATGGAGCAGACGCACACATTGGCCGTCCTTCAGGTCGATGGCGGGGTAAAGTATCATGGCCGCCACTCCAGGAAATTGGCGAGCAGGCGCAGGCCTGCCGATTGGGATTTTTCAGGGTGAAACTGTACGCCCGCGACATTGGCCCTGGCCACGGCGGCGGTAAAGCGCCCACCGTGATCGACCTGAGCTATGACATCTGTTGGATCGCTAGGGAACAGGGCGTAGGAATGGGTAAAGTACATGTGCGCCCCGACCTCGAGCCCGCGCAATAGCGGATGGTCGGTCATCTCTTCGAGCGCGTTCCAACCCATATGGGGGATCTTGCAGTGCGGATCACTGGGTGTGAGGGGGCGAACCTCTCCGCCGACCCAGCCAAGGCCCTGGGTCTGACCAAATTCGAGGCCGCGCTCGGCCAACAGCTGCATGCCGACACAGACCCCCAAGAACGGCTTTGCGCCCTGCTGAACCGCCTCGGTCATGGCCTCAATCACGCCAACCCGCTCGCCTAAGGCCCGCATGCAGGCGGCAAAGGCTCCGACACCGGGCAGGACGAGGCGATCAGACGCCGCAATGATCTTGGGATCATCACTGGCGCAGATGTCGAAGGCACCACCCAGAGTCGCTGCTGCTGCCACGAGGGCCTTTTGGGCCGATCGCAGGTTTCCCGACCCGTAATCAATCAGAACAATCTTTTGCATCGGCGCGGTTACAGAACGCCCTTGGTCGAGGCCGCTTGGCCTTGGGTCTTGGGATCAAGCTCTACGGCGGTGCGAAGGGCTCTCGCCAGCGCCTTAAAGCCGCTCTCGGCAATATGGTGATTGTTCTCGCCATAGGCACATTCGAGGTGCACGCAGGCCCCGCTATTCATGGCGAAGGCCTGATGGAACTCTTTGAACAGTTCGGTGTCGAAATCACCGATCTTTGGACGGCTGAAGGCCACCTTCCAGACCAGATAGGGCCGGTTGGACAGGTCAATCGCACAGCGGCTCAAGGTCTCGTCCATCGGGATTTCGGCATGGCCAAAGCGGCGAATACCGGCAAAGCCATCGAGAGCCTTGGCCATGGCCTGACCCAGAACAATGCCGACATCCTCGACCGTGTGGTGAAAGTCGATGTGCAAATCACCCTTGGCCTCGACCGTCAGATCAAAGCCGCCGTGGCGCGCAAAACTGTCCAACATATGGTCAAAAAACCCGATGCCGGTCGAGATCTGAGCCTTGCCCGTCCCGTCCAGATCAATCGTGACCCGGATATGGGTCTCTTTGGTTTCGCGAACAATTTCGGCGGTTCTCGGTGCAGCCATGGGGACGGCTCCTTTTAAAGGCCAGCTTGGGCGACAAGGTCCTTGAGAGAGACCTGTGGACGTGGACCATAGTGAGAAATGACTTCGGCGGCGGCAAGGGACCCTAAACGACCGCAATCGTCGAAGGACCGGCCCCGTGCCAGACCAAAGAGGAAGCCGGCGGCATATTGATCGCCTGCGCCGGTGGTGTCGAGCACGTGGCTGACCGGGCTGGCGGCAATCTGGTGAATCTGATCTCCAGCCAAGATGGTCGAGCCCTGCTCGCCGCGGGTGACGGCGGCGATATTGGCCCGGCCGCGCATGGCGTCGATGGCGGCATTGACGTCGGTGGTTTCGAACAGAGCACAGATCTCGGCCTCATTGGCAAAGACGATGTCGACCTCGCTGTCGATAAAGCCCAGAAGCGCGGCCCGGTGGCGCTCAACAACAAAGCTGTCCGATAGGGTCAGGGCGATCATCCGGCTATGGGTGCGGGCAATGGCGGTGGCCTTGGCAAAGGCGCGGCGGGCGGCCTCTGGATCGAACAGATAGCCCTCAAGATAGAGGATGCTGGAGGCTGTGATCAGGTCGGGATCGACATCGGCGGCAGTCAGTTGATTGGACGCGCCCAAAAAGGTCGACATGGTCCTTTGACCGTCCGGCGTCACATTGATCAGGCAGCGCGCGGTTGCGGGACCATCGATAAGACGCGGAATGTCGAACTGAACACCAATGGCGCGAATATCGTGGGCAAAGACGTCGCCGAGCTGATCTTGGGCCACCTTGCCGATATAGGCCGCCGTGCCGCCGAGGCTGGCAATGCCCGCCACCGTATTGGCCGCAGACCCGCCGGAGGTCTCGATCCCCGCCGCCATGCGGTCATAGAGCTGGGCGGCCCGGTCGTCGTCGATCAGGGCCATCGAGCCCTTGGCCATGCCCTCCGCGACAAGGAAAGCGTCATCGGCGGGCGAGATGACATCGACGATGGCATTGCCGATGGCGGCGACGTAATATTGGGCGGTCATGGGCGGCAATTACCTGAAAAGCACAAAAAGCGTGCCCTCCTATAGTCTGACTGGCGTCTGAGGGCAAAGGCGCAAGCGGGCCAATAGCGCACGGACACCGTTGCCAGCTCCTTAAAGGCGCGTTACCTCGGAAAAATGACCTCAAAGCCCCACATCGCCATCCTTGTTCCCTCGCCAGACAACCATCAGCATGATGAGCGCTGGCCGGGTAATTTCGAAACCCTAGCCGCCCCCTTGCGCTTGCTAGGAGCGACGATCGAGCCTCAGCCTTGGATTGATGGGGCGACACCGCAGGCCCTCTTGGCCTATGACCAGGTGCTGCCGCTCTTGGCTTGGGGCTATCATTTGCGGACCCAGGATTGGTTTGAGCGGCTCGCGCTCTGGCAAGATCTCGGCGTGCGGCTCGACCACAATCCCGAAATTTTACGCTGGAACACCAGCAAGGCCTATTTGACCGAACTGGCGGCGAAGGGCGCGCCCGTCACGCCCAGCCTGATGGTCGATGGGGTAACTGAGGCTGATCTGGCCAAGGCGCGTGAGCAGTTCCAAAGCCAGACCCTCGTGATCAAGCCACAAATCTCGGCTGGGGCGCACCAGACCCTTGTGGTGCAAGAGCATGACCAGCTCGGTAGCCTGCCCACCGGCCCAGTGATCTTACAGCCTTTTTTGCCCTCGGTCGGGGAGGAGGGGGAGCTGTCGCTGTTTTTCTTTGACGGGGTCTTTAGCCATGCTGTGGCCAAGGTGGCTAGGCGCGGAGATTTCCGGGTCCAGCCGCAATATGGCGGTGCAACCACGGCCTTTGATCCGAGTCCAGAGGCCCGCGAAGCGGCAGCCATGGTCTTGACCGCCTGTGGCCGGGACCTCACCTATGCCCGTGTTGATCTGATCCGCTGTCTTGATGGCAGCCTCAGACTGATGGAGCTGGAGGCGATCGAGCCGGACCTGTTCCTAGCCTTTGCGCCCGATGGCGGAGCAGCCTATGGCCGAGCGATCCTAAAGTCGTTCCTCTAGAACAGGTCCCTAGAGGGGCAGAGGTCCGAAATCGGGCAGGTGCTGCATTTGGGCGAGCGGGCAACGCAGATATAGCGACCCTGCAGGATCAGCCAATGGTGGGCGCGGGTCAGGGCGTACTCTGGAACAATGGCCATCAACTGGTCCTCGACCTGATCCGGTGTCTTGCCATTGGCCAGCTTGAGCCGGTGAGCGACCCGATAGACGTGGGTATCCACAGCGATGGCTGGTTCAATATCCAATTCATTGAGCACAACGCTAGCGGTCTTGCGGCCAACCCCGGGAAGGGCTTCGAGCGAGGTGCGGTCGGTCGGCACCTGCCCGCCATGCTGGTCGATCAGGATCTGCGACAGGGCGATGACATTCTTGGCCTTGTTGCGATAGAGCCCGATGGTCTTGATGTGCTCGGTGACGCCCTCAAGGCCTAGGACCAGCATATCGGCGGGATTGTTAGCCTTCTTGAACAGGGGCTCGACGGCCTTGTTGACCCCCTTATCGGTGGCCTGAGCCGACAGGACCACGGCGACCAAAAGCGTATAGGGGTTGGAAAAGTGAAGTTCGGTGCGGGGATGGACATTGGCCGCCTCAAACCGCGCAAATAGGGTCTCGATCCGCTCACGCTCTTGCGGCGACAGGCGTTTAGCGCGCGGCTTGGCCTTGGGTTTGGTCTTGCTGATCATGGCGGAGATCATGCCTTGGCAATCCCATCACGCCAATCACGATTACGCCCAAGCTGCAAAACTGATGAATTCAGGCAAGCGGTTAAAACGCGCATGAGACAAGGCCATATGTGTCATTGACACATAAGTCAGTGACCCATAAATATATTCCTATGACGATTTTGCAAACCGTTGTGGAACTTCCCGAATTCCTTCGCAGGGCAAAGGCCATCATGACTGAGGCCGAGCGCTTTAGCTTGGTGAACTACATAGCGACAAATCCAAATACCGGCGTGTCGTTAGGCGGCGGGTTGCGTAAGATCCGTATCCCTCGCGAAGGCGGTGGCAAAAGTGGAGGCTATAGAACCCTTTACGTCTTTGGGGGCAGTCACATGCCAATATTCTTGGTCACGGTATTTGCCAAAAATGAAAAAGATAATTTGAGCGCAAGCGAACAGGCCGCTGCGATCCGTCTGAGCAAGATTCTAATTGACACCTATGGAGACAGACAATGAGTGCCCATGACAGCGTGATGCAAGGACTGACAGAAGCCCTGGCCTATGCCCAGGGTAAGGATGTCGGCGCAAGGGTCCACTCTGTTGAGATTCCCAATGTTGATGTCGCCTCGGTTCGGGCGCGAACGGGTCTCTCGCAAGGCGATTTCGCTCGCAGCATTGGCGTTGCCAAGGGGACACTTTTAAACTGGGAGCATGGGAGGCGGCGCCCAACCGGTCCGGCTCAGGTCCTCCTTGCCATGATCGACAAGAAGCCCTCATTGGTGACCGAATTGCTTCGGTAAGAGCACGTTTCCATCATAGGGGGCAAATCTATGATGGGACAAAGCCATGGACTATTCCATTTCGAACATGCAGCTCACCCCTGAAGCCAAGCACCTTATCCACTTCCATTGTCTCTATCCCTGATCTTGGCCCATAGGATAGGGTGTCACGGGCGCGATCTTTTGGAGCCAAGCCATGTTCAGTGACGATGAGGTCGAGCGCTATGCCCGCCATCTGGTCCTGCGTGAAATTGGCGGTCCAGGTCAGCAAAAGCTTAAGGCTGCCAAGGTCTTGGTGGTCGGGGCCGGTGGTCTCGGCGGACCAGCGGCGCTCTATCTGGCTGCAGCGGGCGTCGGCACCTTGGGTCTGATCGATGCCGACCATGTCAGCCTGTCGAACCTACAGCGCCAGATCCTGTTTTCGACGAAGGATGTGGGCCAGTCCAAGACCGACATGGGCGCGCAGCATCTGGCGGCGCTGAACCCCGAGATTGAGCTGGCGTCTCACCCCTTTGCCTTGACGGCCGATAATGCCGAGGCTCTGATCAGCCAATATGATCTTGTCCTTGACGGGGTCGACGATTTTGCTGTGCGCTATCTGATCAATGCGGCCTGCCTGGCGAAGGGAAAGACCCTTGTCTCAGGCGCGATTGGGCGCTGGACCGGGCAGGTGGCGGTTTTCCATGGCCAGCCCTGCTATCGCTGTCTGGTGCCAGATATTCCGCCGGGCGCGGAGACCTGTTCGGCCGTCGGTGTGGTCGGGGCCTTGGCGGGAATTATCGGCTCCATGATGGCGCTAGAGGCGATCAAAGAGATCACGGGCGCTGGCGAAACCCTCTCCTCACGACTTTTTGTCTATGACGGCCTATCCGCAGAGGCGCGGACGGTTAGATTGAGCGCTGATCCAGACTGCCCGGCCTGCGGGACCGGCGCGGCGGGCTAGGCCAAGAGCTAAATAAAGACCAAGCGGGGGGCGGGACGATGAAATTGGCTTTGAAAATTGTCGGCGGGCTTTTTGTGGGTCTGCTGGTCCTCATCGTCGGGACCTATCTGGCTCTGCGCCGCCCTGACATCCCGTTTGAGACACTCGAGGCCAAATATGCCAACAGCGCTTCGCACTATCTCGACCTGCCCGATGGGCTCCGCGTCCACTATCGCGACCAAGGCAACCCGAACGGTCCGATCTTGGTTCTGGTCCACGGCTTTTCCGCCTCGCTCCATACGTGGGAGCCTTGGGTCCAGAGGCTTGGAGGCCAATACCGGATCATCACGCTCGATTTGCCCGGCCATGGCCTGACGCGGGCGCCCGCGACCTATGTTTCTTCAACCGAAAAGCAGGTGGATGTGGTGGCTCAAACCACCGAGCGGCTTGGCGTAAAAACCTTCGTGCTGGGTGGCAACTCGATGGGCGGCGGCGTGGCCTGGACCTTTGCCACCCTCCATCCCGAGCGCCTGAAGGGTCTGGTTCTGGTCGACAGCGTTGGTCTGCCGCGCGCCCAGACCAATGCCAAATCGCCCTTGGCCTTTAAGCTTTTGCGATACCCCTTGGCCCGCGCCTTAGGACAACAGCTTGATACCTCCGCACTGGTGGCGACGGGGCTGAAGGGGGCCTTTTATCATAAGAAGATGGTCGATCAGGCCATGATTGACCGCTATGTGGCGCTGGGCCGGGCCGAGGGTCACCGGGCGATCATTTTGAACCAACAGATGGGCCGCAAG
>Ga0214921_10004231_pt1 | contig 21287 bp, 16 predicted proteins | sample LL1505_MetaG_FD_177992 | JGI IMG/M metagenome (GOLD analysis project Ga0214921, IMG submission 177992) | Freshwater microbial communities from Lake Lanier, Atlanta, Georgia, United States - LL-1505 | ecosystem: Environmental > Aquatic > Freshwater > Lake | place: USA: Georgia | collected...
ATTGACCTGAACGAAGTTGCTCCAAGGCTAACTTCTGCATCTTTTTGAACTCTTCTGATTCCATTTCTCTTTTGTCTAGTTAAAATTAATAATTTTTTGCTAGACAGAGTTTATTTTACAGTCTCTGCATTAATAATTTGATTATAGTTTTATTCGCCTTTTAGTTTGGCAACTTCTGCCTCTAATTCTGCTATTTTGGCATTAAACTTGTTCTCATTTTTAATGATATTGGTAATATCTACTATGAAAAACAAGTTTGCCTTAGCGCCATCAATCCCAATTTTATTTACTAAAACTTCACATTGCAATTCTTTTTCATCTTTTTGAGTGATGGGGAATCTAAATGGTTTGCACATTCTAATTTTTTCAACTTTTAAGAAAGCATGAAAATCCATTCCATTTAATTCGGCAACTGTGTAGCCAGTCATCATAGAAGTGGCTTCATTTACAATGATGATATTTCCTTCTTCTGAAGTTAAAAATATGGCAGCTTCAGTACCATTTAAAATAGCCGATACTTGGTTTTCTTTTTGTAAAGCACGGTGTTGTTCTTTTAAAATTTCTTCTTTTTGCAGTTCAAGTTTACTTGTTTGTCTTTTTACTTCATCTTCAAGTGATTCTTTTAGTAAAATCAGCTCTTTTTCATTTCTACTTAGATCTTCCTGAATTGCAGAAAGTTCCTCGTAGTTTTGTTTCATTTCTTCTTCTTTTTTTCTAAGCTCATCTGCTTGTTTTTCAGATGCTTCAAGCAAAATTCTTGTTCTTTCATTTATGTTGGCAGTCACTAAAGTAGCCGCAATTTGCTCTCCTAGTTTTTCAACAAAATTAATTTCGTAATCTTTAAAGATTTTAAAAGATGCAAGTTCTATAACTCCCACCACTTGGTCGTTATATTTTAAAGCAACTACCAAAATATTTCTAGGTAATGCTTCTCCTAATCCTGAAGTGATTTTTACAAAACTTTCTGGTACTGCAGTTAAATAAATGGTATCTCTTTCAATAAATGATTGACCAACAAGTCCTTCTCCAAAAATATACTCACCTTTTTCTTTTTCAAGTTTTACTGTTTTTTCAATAAACTTTTGTTTGTCATAAGCAAAATAAGCTTTCAAAGCCAAATGTTCATGTCCTTTTTGTTCTTCATTTAGAACAAATAAACCACCTTGGTTTGCTCCAATATATTTACAAAGATTTGAAACTATACTTAATGATAAAGTTTCAATGGTCTGGTTTTCAGTCCTTAATAAGTCGCCAAATTTTGCTAATCCAGCAGTAATCCAATTTTGTTGAGCATCTTTTTCGGCAATAAGTTTTAAGTTATCCTTCATTGCTATCATAGACCTACCCAATTCATCTTCAATAGATTTTGGTTGGTATTCAAAATTGAAATTATTTTTTCCAATTTCTGTAGCCAGTGTAATAATGTTTGTATATGCGTTGCTGATTTCTGTGGTTGAGTGAACCAATGTTTTAATTTCTTCTTCTTCAATATCAATAAGTTTTACTTTTTCAATTTTTCCTTCTGATAAAGATTTTGATAATTTGGTGATGTTGATGAGCACATCGAATGTTTTACTGAACTTAGTTAAAAAACTTACTGATAAAGCACCCACAATAAGCGTGTAAATAATGAGTATGCCTGAAATTAAGGCATTAGTGGGTATAAATACCAAAGAGATAATTACAAATACAGAAAGTAAATTAAGAATTGTAATTAGAAAAACTTTGGATTTAAAAGATAAAGAACTTGAAAACGCCATTATTTAGTGTAATTTGTATTTAATTATTAACAATACATTATAAAACTGTTTGTAAAAATACAATCAATTTTAATAAAAGAAAACACTGTAGCCACATAGTTCTAATGTGGCTACAGTGTTGAACATTGAATGAGGGTAATTATAAATCGCCTACAATTTTCAAATCTAAACCACTATCAAGTGCAAAATCTTCTGCTTCTTCTCTCATTTCTTCATCAGCAGGATTATAGTGCCAAGTTGCAGATACGCTTTTACCTTCGTTTTCATAATCTTTTAAAAGATTCATCAATTGCAAAATAGCTTTGTTTGAACTTGTGTTGTAATAGGTAAGTTTAAAATCAAATACAATTGGCTTTCCTGTTTTGAAGAAATCTTTCATCCAATCGTAAAGTTTGTTGTAAAACTCTACTGTATTTTCAAGATAAGATTCACCTCCAACTAAACAAATACCTGATTCTGCATTAAAGCTTACTGTAGGGGTAAAGAAAGTATCAGAAGCCCCTTTTATTTCAAAATTTTCCATGATTGTTAATAATTATCTTTTTATGTTAATACTTAAAGAAAAAAAGCAGTTTACTTCATCCACTTGAGCATATTCATACTCAATGGGTTGTGCTGTTGTTAATGCAATTTGAATTAAGCCAATCCCAGCCCCTTTACTTCTTTCGCCAGGTTTTGTGGTTCTAACATCTCTTTTTAATTGTCTTAGTCCTTCTCTATCTAGAGAATTTACAAGCTCGCAGCTTTTTGCTAATTCATCTACATAACTCAATGGTACGTAGTTTCCTGTTCTAAATGTATAAGAATCACCAGATTGAATTACCATTACAGAACCAATTCCGTAATTTTTTTCACCCACCGAAATTGATTCGGAGCTATAAAAATATACGTTTTGCGCCATTTCGATAAATACAGAAAGTAATTTTCTACTAAGAACGGTATCCGAAGTGAATGTATCTCTAATAATTTCGCTAAGTTTAGCTAAAATATCCTCTAAAAAAGGACCTTTATACGAAATTAACAAATCTTTACTATCAGTAGAAGAGTAAAAATTAATGTAATCTTTAAGTGAACTCATGTTGATATAGTTTTTAAAAAGGGTAGTAAATTATTTTCTTATACGGTGTGAAACTATGAAAGTTTCACACCAATTAGGGTAATATCATCTCTTTGTTCTGCTTCTCCTTGATGTGCATCAAGAGCATGTTCAAAGGCTGTTTTTTGAGTGTCAAGCGGCATGCCAACTACTTCATGAATTACATGATGAATTTTGCTCATACCTAATTTTACTCTTGAAATATTGTTCTGATCCGCAAAACCATCTGTAGTCATGTAAATCATGGTACCTTCTGGTAATTGAAGTTCTTGCGTATTAAATTCAACTTCTCTTACTTTTCTTATGGCACCACCTATGTTTTTTCTATCACCTTTTACTTCATGAATATGAGTAGTATTTGGTAATACATACAATAAAGGTCTTTTAGCTCCGCAGAATTTAGTAATAGTTGGTTCGCCTTCTTTTCTTTCAATTACGATTAAGCATGCATCCATCCCGTCATTATTGTCGCTTTCTCCTTGTTTAAGGGCTGTCATTACACCATAGTTTAGATGATGTAAAATTTGAGCTGGATCGTATATTTTTTTCTCTTTTACAATTTCATTCAATAAACTTGTTCCAATCATTGACATGAATGCACCAGGAACACCATGACCTGTACAGTCTAAAGCTCCTACAAAAGTTCTTTCAGGGTCGTTGCCAGTTGCAGGCACATGATAAAACCAGAAGAAGTCACCTGCAACTATATCTTTTGGACGGAAAAGAACAAAGTTTTCTACATGTTTTGACATGATAGCAGGCTGAGGAAGAATAGCTTGCTGAATTGTTTTTGCATATTTAATTGAGTTCATTGTCGACTCTTGCTCAATCTCTAATTTACCTAAAATGGTGGCTATTTGATTGTTTTTCTCTTCCATCAATTTCTTGCCTTTTTTCTGAATTTGATAAGAACGGAAGATAAAGAATGCCAAACCAATCATTAAGAATAAGATGAAACCAAATACATAGTTTAAGTTTTCAAGCAAACCAATTTTGGCAGATTGTAACATTAAAACTCTTTTTTGTTTGGCAATTTTGTGCTCAGTTTCAGCAATTTGATTCATTTGAGTAGCTAATTTTTCTTGCCCTTTTTTCATTTCATCTTCCTGAATTTTCATTGCAAGCTCTTGCTCTTTAATTTGATCCATTTGAGCTTGTAACTTTGCAGTAGCAGCATTTAATTCATGTTCTTTTGCCTCTACGTTTTTCATTAAGGCATTCAATTTCTCAGTTTGAATTTTGATTTCTGCTCTTTGTTTTTCAATTTCTGCTTTTTGAGCTACAATTTCTTGTTGTTGTTTAGCAATTTCTTGTTGTTGCTTTACAATTTCTGCTTTTTTAGCTGCAATTTCTGCTTCTTTTACAACCAATTCTTGTTGCTGTGCTTTTACTGTTTCTTTTTCTTTTTCTAGATTACTTTGAGACTCTTTATATAATTGTGCCACATCAAGCTCGGTACCACCTAATAGCAACAAGTTGGGACCAATGTGCATGCCTTCTGGTAAAATATTGGCTTTATTTACCTCAAATTTTATTTTTCCATTGTCATCAAACATATTTATCATTACACTTTTCTTATCAGTAGCTCTGTCTGATACTAATAGTGTGCTTTTTCCTTTTGATGCACCTAATACATCTTTAATGTCTGATACAAAATCATTGCCTACAAATAAAACATCACTTTTTGTAATTTCAGCAACTGATTTGTAAATCACAACTGACATTGGTTTGTTTTTGATAGGTTTGTTAGCAAAAGATTTAAAACTTTTAATTAAATCTTCATCGGCAGTTAGAACAGCAAAAACATATTTAGTTTTACTTGCTTCATTGTCCCATTCTACATTTTGTGCATACTTATAAGTTAGAGCTGCTTTTACAAGTCCTGGGCTTACGGCTGCAGGTTGTTGAGCAAAAACACTTAGTGAAGCCATAAAAAATAGCGCAAAAGCTAAAATCTTGGCAGATAAAGGTTTCATCTTGGTTTTCATTTTGATGTAAATTAGTTTTTAAGAGTATTAAAAAACAATTAATAAGTTGAAGTGTGTAATTTTACTTTGATTGCAGATAGAAGGTTGTACAAATAACAATAAATCAACAAATAAGTAAACAAACACTTAAAAACTTACGCTTCTAGGGTTCTTTACGACTAAGTTGGGTATAGGTTTGATAATTTGTAAAAAAAAACTATTTTTATAAAATTTCAATTTTATAAAAATTATAAGTAATTATTAAATAATGGCTACTTGTGGATATATTTGCCCTCAATGCAATGGAACAGAATTAGATGAAAATGGCAACATATGTGATTGGTGTTCAGTAGTTATGGATAGAAATGTGAATCATGACAAACCCATTTCAGACGAAGAATGGATAAAAAATGTACATGAAGGTAAATGCTGTGCCGACGAATAAAATATCAAGATAAAATACAATTATGAATTTCAAAATTAGCATATTAGTTTTATTTTTTTACCTCTTTAGTAGTTTTGTAAGTAATGCTAAAGTTTATTTTTCAGATAAATTAGTAGCTTGCTCAAGCCAATGGAGCACCAAGGCTGGTGGAGCTGCCTTTCAAGTGTTGGGCATTCCAAATGGTTTTCCTCAAGAAAATCCTAGTTTATGTGTGTGGAGACCAAGTAGAAACACAGCTACTGAGTATGTGCATGTTGGGTTTAAGAATGCAGTGAAAATAAATCAGATTATAGTTGGTAATAAATCTGCATCAAACCCTGTATCAACTATTTTTGGTTATGATTCATTAGGTAAAGAATATTTATTAGCAGAAAACACACCTCAACAATTAGATAAAAGAAACAATGTGTTTCATTTTAAATCTGCAAACACCGAAATTTTAATAAAATCTATAAAAGTTGTGGTGACTCATGTTGGGGTTTTTAAAGGCTTGGTTGAGATTGATTTTGTGGCAATAGCAGATGATAATGAAGTGTTTGTACCTCAAGTAAATTTTCCTGCCACTATTTCATTCAAAACAATTCCTGAAAATTTGGGCGAAAATGTAAATTCAAAACATATAGAACTTTTGCCTGTTATTTCTGCTGATGGTAATTCACTTTATTTTTCTAGAAGAGGTGATCCTCAAAATATTGAAGGCCCCAAAGATGATATTTTTAAAGCAACTTTAGAAAATGGAAAATGGGGTAAAGCTGTGAATTTGGGCCGACCGCTTAATAATAACGGTTATAATTATTTATACTCAATTAGTCCAAATGGAAATGAATTGTTAATAGACGACCAATTGCCAGCACCCGGAAGAGCAGCCAACGGCTTGTCGTTTGTAAGAAAAACTGCAGCTGGGTGGGATTTTCCTGAAAAAGTTATAATAAATGGCTACAGAAATTTAAGTGAATTTAATGAATTTTTTCTTTGTAATGATGGAAAAACATTGTTGATGTCGTTGGAAAGGTTTGAAGGTGAGGGAAGTAATGATATTTATGTGAGTTTTTTGCAAAAAAATAGCACATGGAGTATTCCTAAGAATATTGGGAAAAGCATTAATACCGCAGCACCAGAGAGCTATCCATTTTTAGCTGCCGATGGTGTTACTTTGTATTTTAGTTCGTCGGGATTTAGTAGTTATGGGTTTAATGATATTTTTGTATCAAAAAGATTAGATGATACTTGGCAAAATTGGAGTTCTCCCGTAAATATTGGTCCTGTAATTAATACCAAAGGAAGTGATCAAAACTTTGTAATTCAGGCAGATGGAGCTTATGCATATTTTGTTTCAGATGTAAATTCTATTGGTTTATCTGATATTTATAGAATAAAATTACCAAAAGAATTGAAGCCAGAACCTGTGATTTTGGTTCAAGGAAAAGTATTGAATCAGGTAACCAAAAAAGCTATTGCATCTACCATAATTTACGAAGAGTTAGAAACAGGAAAAGAAGCAGGAAGAGTGCAGAGTGACCCTTTAACTGGTGAATACAAAATTGTATTACCAAAGGGGAAAAAATATGCAATTTCTGCAAAAGCCAACAGATATTTGGCCATTGAAGAAAGTATAGATTTAACAGAACTAGCTGATTTTGAAACAAAAGAAAAGAATTTAAGCTTGGTGCCAATAGAAAAAGGACAAAAAATAAGATTGAATAATTTGTATTTTGAAACAGGAAAAGCTGAGATTATGCCCAGTTCGTTTGTGGAACTTAACCATTTGGTTGAAATGTTGTTTGAAAACCCGTTTGTAAAAATTAAAATCAATGGCTATACCGATAATGTGGGCAAAGAAGAAGATAATTTGAAACTGTCACAAAATAGAGCCAAAGCCATTGTGGAATATTTGAATAAAAAAGGCATTCCCAATATTAGATTAGATTGGGAAGGGTATGGCTCTAAAAATGAATTAGTTGCAAATAATTCTGAAGTTAATAAAGCTTTAAACAGACGTGTAGAACTTGAAATAATAAATTAATTCTTATAAAATGGAGCATTTTTTAGTCAATTTTTGTTTACTTAATCTATCAAATATAATTAAATGAAAACCATACCTTTAGCCAATATCAAAAGTTTTAATAAATTATTAATTCATTATTTAAACGAAAATCCTTCAACCAAGCAGTTTTATAATTTATTTCCAACCATTGAAAATTTTAAAACTCAGATTCAAAATAAGAAATATTCACAAGCGCAACGACAACTTTTACATAAAACTTTTGTAAATCAATATGCTGGCTTAGAACTAAGTTCCATTCAAAGCAAAAATATTGATAATCTGCTACTTGAAAATACTTTTACTGTTAACACTGGGCATCAATTAAATATTGCTACTGGTCCACTTTATGTAATTTTAAAATTAGTTACCACCATAAATTTGGCAAAAGAATTAGCCGAAAAATATCCTGATTACAATTTTGTGCCTGTATATTGGATGGCAACAGAAGATCATGATTTTGAGGAAATTAACCATTTTTATTGGGGAGATGAAAAGAAAGTTTGGGAGCAAACAACTTCAGGTGCTGTTGGTGATATTTTATGTGAAAACATCCCAATAAATGAGTTATTTGGCTTTGAAATGCCCGCCTTTGTAAAAGAAATTTATGCAAGTTCACTCACTTTGTCCGAAGCAACTCGGAAATTAATACAAACACTATTTTATGAAACCGGCTTGCTTTGTTTAGACGCAAATGAGAAAGAGTTAAAAGCAGCATTTTCTCCATTTATTGAAAAAGAACTCTTTCAAAAACAAAGTGAAAAGCTAATACAAAATACCATACAACAGTTTGAAAAAGAAGGTTATAAAGCACAAATTCACCCAAGAGAAATTAATTTATTTTACCTAGATAAAAATACCAGAGAGAGAATTATTTTTTCTAATAATGAGTATTTGGTAAACAATACTTCACTTAAATTTTCAGAAGCAGAGATAATAGATTCAGTAAAAACAAATCCAGAAAAGTTTTCTCCAAATGTGGCTTTTAGGCCTCTTTATCAGGAGTTTACTTTGCCAAATTTAGCAACAGTGGGTGGCCCCGCAGAAATTGCATATTGGCTGGAACTAAAAGCTGCTTTTGATTTTTACAAAGTTGAATACCCTATTTTGGTGCCAAGAACTTCAGCATTAGTAATTAATCCAAATTTAATTCCTAAAATAGAAAAGTTGCAAATTTCTTCAAATGACTTGTTTTTAGAAGAAAAAGAACTGAAAAACAAAGTATTAGAAAAATTAGGTGCTTTTCCTAATTTGGATAAAGAGCTACAAATGTGGGCAGAAATTGCTAGAAATTTAAAAGAAATTGCCCCCCAAGTGGATGTAACTTTAGAAGCAAGTGCAGGTGCAGAAAGTGCAAAAGGCGAAAAGTTATTGTTAGATTTTGAGAAACGTTTGCAAAAAGCTTATGAGAAAAAAAATGAGATAGTAATGAGGCAGTTAGAAGTTATTTTGGATAAACTTTTTCCTGAAAATGGATTTCAAGAACGCAAGCACAACTATTTTTATTTAGCTTCTCAATACGAAAATCTATTGCCCAAGCTACTTAATGAAATTAAGCCACTCAATTTTGAATTTTTAATCCTAGAATAGGTTTAAAAATTCATATTATATGCTTATTTTTGAAACTATTTTAAATTTCAATAGCTCAATTTTTATTGGCATGTTTCTTTATGTTCATTTATGAAAGTCGCTAATACACAACCGTTTCAAATTATTTATTCTTTTTATGTACATGAGTTTTTGGGTGTACTTTTTGAAGCGTATGCTGTTCAAGTTGACGGCAGAGGTAGGCTTACTTTTTTGCATCAACATTTATCTACCGAAAATGAAAGCGATTTCTCAAATGGACTAGATGAAATTGACTATCAGTTAATTAAACTTACTGATGAAATAAGACAAGATAATATTGCCAAAAAACATTCTGTGGTAGCAGCTGGCAAAAAAGTAAATGTGAATGAATTTTTCCTAAAAATATTTGATAAAGATAAACCCGACAAAGCCAAACAAGAACTTCTTGAAAAATATGTAGAGAAAAGAAGAATGGAAATTTTGACTTTACTTATTGATAAAGAGGTATATGAAATGGGTGCTGATGGCGAGCCAACTTACAAAAAAGTTAATTTTGCTACTGATAAGTGCCAAGCAATTTTTCATTTTATGAGAAATGAAGAGAGCACGCATTATTTTCCAAGAATTAAATACCAAGAATCATTTTTAGATTATCAATACAAAAATGCCATTATTTTAAATAATTTTCCTGCTTATTTGTATGTAAATTCTACCATTTATAGCTTTGATAAAGAGATAGATGGGAAAAAAATAAAACCCTTTTTGCACAAAAAATTTATTGATATTCCTCGCAAAGTAGAGGAAACATATTTTCAAAAATTTGTGGCACCAGTAATTGCCACTTTTGATGTTTATGCAAAAGGAATAACCATAAAATCGGAAAAATACCTAGCAAGACCCATTTTGACGATTAGTGAAATTCAAACCCTTGAGCAAAAACCGGTTTCACTTTTTGACTTTTCGCCTCAAGTAATTGAAAAAGAAGAAAGTGTAAAGATTTTGTTTGAACTTTCTTTTGAATATGGAACTTATGTTTTTTCTTCTTCTGATGCCACCGCTTGTAGCGTTACTATTGAAAAACAGGAAGATAACTATATTTTTCACAAAGTAAAACGCTCCATGGATTGGGAAAAAAACATGATTCTTTGGCTTGATGAAAATGGAGTAAAACTTAGAAATGCTAAATGCACATTGCCTCATTATCAGGCTTTTTCATGGTTGAACAATTTCAAAACTCAGCTGAATGATAAAAACTTTTTAATAGTACAGAATTTAAAAGACGGCAAAAAATTCTTTCTTGGAACCATCAATATTGATCTGCAAATAAACGAACACAAAGATTGGTTTGATGTGAATGCTAAGGTTTGCTTTGGCGATTTTGAGATTGCATTTGCAACCATCAGAAAATACATCAAACAAAATAAACGAGAATTTGTGTTGCCCAATGGCGAAACTGCCGTAATTCCTGATGAGTGGTTTACCAAATTTTCTACCTTATTTGAATTTTTAAAAGATGAAAATGAGCTACTTACATTAGAAAAACACCATGTTGCTTTGGTGCAAGAATTGGCAGAAGGCAACTTGGCTACTGTAAGCATGAACAAAAAATTATTGCAATTAAAGAATTTTGAAGAAATACCTGATTTTGAATTGCCTAAATTGTTTAAGGGAGAATTAAGACCTTATCAAAAAGCAGGTTATAATTGGATGAAATTCTTGAAAGAATACAAGTTCGGTGGTTGCTTGGCCGATGATATGGGTTTGGGTAAAACAGTGCAAACTTTGGCTCTTTTACAATCTGAAAAAGAAAATGGAGCTGAAGGTGCCTCTTTATTGGCAATGCCAACATCATTGCTATATAATTGGCAAAGAGAAGCTAGTAAATTTACATCGCTAAAAGTATTAATTCACGCAGGGGTAAATAGAATTAAGGATGAAAGATTTTTTCATGAGTTTGATATAATTATTACTAGTTATGGAGTGTTAAGAATAGACATTGATTTGTTTGAAAAATACCATTTTAATTATGTGATTCTAGACGAATCTCAAACTATCAAAAACCCAACATCTCAAATTGCCAAAGAAATTCAAAAATTAAATGCCAATAACAGACTTACTTTATCTGGTACGCCAATAGAAAATAGCACTTTAGACCTTTGGTCACAAATGAATTTTGCAAATCCTGGTTTGTTGGGTGCACAATCGTTTTTTAAAGAACATTTTTTAAATGCCATTGAAAAAAACAACGATGTGGTGAAGTTAAAAAAGCTACATTCCATTATTAAACCATTTTTATTGCGCAGAATTAAGCAACAAGTAGCACAAGATTTGCCCGAAAAAATTGAAAGTATAAGATATTGCAAAATGTCTGACGAGCAGGAAAGTATTTATGAAAAAGTGAAGTCGGCAGTAAGGAATGAAATACTTTCAAAGTTGGAAGGAGAAACCACTCAAAATGGCAACAATTTACTTGTTTTACAAGCACTTACCAAGTTGCGACAATTGGCTAATCACCCATCACTCATTATTGAAGATTATGAGGCGGGCTCTGGAAAATTTGATGAAATTACAGATGCGCTTGAAGGAGTAATTGCAAATGGTCATAAGGTGCTTATATTTAGTCAGTTTGTAAAGCATTTGGCGATAATTAAAAATTATTTAGACGAACAAAAACTTGCCTATTGTTATCTTGATGGGTCTACCAAAGACCGAGAAGCACAAGTAGATAAATTTCAGAAAAATGAACAAATACAAGTATTTTTGATTTCATTAAAAGCTGGTGGAGTGGGACTTAACCTCACTGCGGCAGATACTGTTTTTATTCTTGACCCATGGTGGAACCCTGCAGCAGAAGCCCAAGCAGTGGACAGAGCACATAGAATTGGCCAGAAAAACACGGTTTTTACTTATAAATTTATTACCCTTAATACGGTGGAAGAGAAAATTTTAGCACTACAAAATGCCAAACTGAAACTCAGCCAAGACCTAATCACTACTGAAGAAAGTTTTATGAAATCGCTTTCAAAAGCAGATATTTCAGCCATATTTGAATAGTGGTTATGATAATTTAATTGACTTAAATTAATTTTTAGGGTGATGAATAATACAGATTTGATTTAATAATATCTAGATTTTTTTCCATAGTTTTGTTTAAGAAATGTGCGATTGTTTGGCTCTTTATCTAAGGTTTAGTTTTGAATAATTAGTTTGTAAAGTCAAACAAATTTATTACTGATTTTCTAAAGTAATCTACTAAATAAAATATTTATAATCATGAGTTTACAAATCATACAAGACGGAAATGGAAAGCCAGCTGGGGTTTTTATTCCGATGAAAGATTGGGAAAAAATGAAAAAAGAGTACCAAAACCTTCAAAAATGGGAAGAACCAATACCTACAAAAGCAGAAATTTTGGTGGGAATAAAAGATGCAGTTGAAGAAGTAAAATTGATAAAAGCAGGCAAAATTAAAACCAAATCTTTAAAGGAATTATTGAATGAGTTATAAAATTGTACCAACACATAATTTTGAAAAAGCACCCAAAAGGTTGGCAAAAAACACCGTTCCATTAAAGAAGATGTGGGAGAACTTGGAGAACTGTTAGAAGATAACCCAACAATGGGCGATATAATAATAGAAAATTGTTACAAAATACGCATTGCTATATCTAGCAAAAACAATGGCAAAAGTGGAGGTGCTAGAATTATAACCTATTTTTATGTTGCACAAGAAACTGTTTTCTTACTTTCTATTTACGATAAAAGTGAGCATGAAAACATTAGTAATCATGAACTTAAAGAACTAATTGATTCACTAGGATTGGATGAGGCTTAATTTTTTTCATCAAATACTTTTCAATTTTTACTGAGCACTTACAATCAGGCATGTATATACTTATTTTAAAAGATTATTCAGAAAATATTCATTATGAAAAATTTGAAGTAAATCATTGATTTTGCATAGTTTACAAAAGTATTTTTTGAACATTCACCTAATTGCCTTTCTGTATCATATATAAAAAATGTTATAATGTTTTTTTAGAAGAACTTAAAAGGCTCAATCTTTTTCCATACAGTATAAATTCTCTCACTCACAACAAATTCCGTCTGATAATAAACTCTTTATGTAATATTTTGCAAAATAATACTTTTTAAATTGTCTTTTGCCTTACTTTAATTAACTTTGTGAGTTAAGAAAATAATAGAAAATGTCAATATTCAATACAATGTTATTTCTTCCTAACCTAGGTGGAGGGGAGATTTTTATGATTTTGTTCGTAGTAATTTTACTATTTGGTGCTAAAAAAATCCCTGAACTTGCAAGAGGCTTAGGAAAAGGCATTAGAGAGTTTAAAGATGCTTCGCAAGAGATTAAAAATGAGGTGACTAAGGGTTTGGACGAAGAATCTAAACCAAAACAATCTTAAGACTTTAAATTACTGATTTTAGCCAAAACTAAAATCTAAAATTGATTTTTACATTTAGTGCACTGATGAAAAACTATTTATCATTAAACGAAATTAAGGCTGATTTAGCTACTGGTAATATTACATTACCTCAATTGGTTGAAGATTACTTAAAGAACATTGAATTAAACAAAGATTTGAATGTTTTTTTAGAAGTCTATGCTGAAGAAGCTAAAGCAAAAGCAACAGAAATTGAAGCTAAAATGAAAGCAGGTACTGCTGGCAAATTAGCTGGTTTAGTGATAGGTTTGAAAGATGTACTATGTCATAAAGATCATGGTTTACAGGCTAGTAGCAAAATTTTAGATGGATTTATTTCTCAATTTAATGCTACTGCTGTTAAAAGAATTTTAGAAGAAGATGCCATTGTAATTGGTCGTCAATCATGCGATGAATTTGCAATGGGTTCATCAAACGAAAAGTCAGCCTTTGGACCTGTGAAAAACTTCGCAGACCCAACCAGAGTTCCAGGTGGTTCTTCTGGTGCTTCGGCAGTTGCAGTGCAAGCCAATATGTGTTTGGCATCATTAGGCTCAGACACAGGTGGTTCTGTTCGTCAACCAGCTGCTTTTTGTGGTGTAATTGGCTTAAAACCAACTTATTCTAGAATTTCAAGGTATGGTTTGGTAGCTTATGCTTCCTCTTTTGATACCATAGGAATTTTGGCAAAATCTATTGAAGACACCGCTTTGCTTTTAGAAATAATGGCTGGCAGCGACGACAACGATAGCACAGTTTCATTCTCTGATGTACCACAATATAGTCAATTTCAAGCTTTTAACAAAAAGTCAAAAATTGCTTATTTGAAACAATCAGTAGAAAGTGAAGGCGTAAATGATGAAATTAAAGCAGCCACACTGCAAGTAATTGAAAATTTAAAATCTCAAGGGCATGAAATGGTGCTAGTAGATTTTCCTTATTTAGATTACATATTACCAGTGTATTACATTCTTACCACAGCCGAAGCAAGTACCAATCTTTCAAGATTTGATGGTATAAGATTTGGTTACAGAAGTAAAAACGGCACTGATTTAGTTTCTACTTATAAAAAAACTAGGGCTGAGGGTTTTGGTGAAGAAGTTAAAAAAAGAATCATGTTGGGTACTTTTGTGCTCAGTGCCGATTATTTTGACGCATATTTTACCAAAGCACAAAAAGTGAGAAGGTTAATTAAAGAAAAAACAGATGAGTTACTTACAAATCATGATTTTCTTTTAATGCCAACCACCCCAACTACCGCCTTTAAATTAGGAGAATTTACAGAAGATGCTTTGGCCATGTACTTGGCTGATGTGTTTACGGTAAGTGCAAATTTAGCTGGCATTCCTGGAATTTCTTTGCCAAACGGTAAAGATAAAAAAGGATTACCTATTGGTTTGCAAGTACTAACAAAATCATTCGGAGAAGAAAATTTACTTTCTTTTTCTGATTATTTAATTAAAAATAAGATATTACAAAATTAGTAAATGAGTTAAAATTTTAGTTCAAGTATTACTTTAACTAAAGTGTGAAAAAAAACTAATAATTAATGAATCTTAATTCATAAAATATAGTTTAAGGACTCAGTAACTACCACTAAAAATGAGAAAGATGTTGTCATATATCAAATTGCCTTTGCTTGTAGCCATTTTGCTACTAAGCAAGGTTATTGTAGCACAAAATACTACCCCTCATTATGTAAATTTAGATAGTTTACGACCATACAGTTACGACCATGTGCCAGATTTTACTGAAGATGAAGTAATTGAAAGGTTAGCCAAAATTGAAAAAAGAATCAAACTTAATTACAACCGCAAAGTTTTAGGTTTTATAGACTACTTTGTGGTGCGCAACAGAGCTTATTCTAAAATGGTGTTGGCAAGAAAAGACATGTATTTCCCTATTTTTGAAGCGGCACTTAAAAGACATGGCTTACCTGATGAGTTAAAATATTTAGCAATTGTAGAATCAGGATTAAAAAATACAGCAAAATCTGGTGTGGGAGCTTGCGGTTTATGGCAATTTATGTCGCCAACTGGTAAAATGTATAGCCTTGATAATAACTCATTTGTAGATGAAAGAATGGATCCTTACAAGGCCACCGAAGCTGCTTGTAAATATTTAAAATGGTTGTATAATTATTTTGGAGATTGGGAATTGGCCTTGGCATCTTATAATTGTGGCCCTGGTTATGTGAAAAGAGCATTACAAAAGGCAGGTAATGTAAATAATTTCTGGGCGGTATATAATTTTTTACCACAAGAAACCAGAAGTTATGTGCCTCAGTTTGTGGCAATTGCTTACATGGTTAATTTTCATAATGAACACAATATTTATCCAGAAACAAAAGAATTTATTTGGAATTACGAGCATGTTAATGTTTGGCACAAAATAGATTTAAAAGCTTTTTGTAAAGAAAGTGGCTTATGTTATGATGATGTAAAAAGATTAAATCCTGAAGTTAGAACGCATATTATCCCTGGTAATTTAGGTGTTTACAATCTAAAAGTTCCAAAAGATGTATCTTCTAAATTGAAAGAAAACTATTTAGTTTATGCAGAAAAAGCTAAAATTCAAGAGCATGTATCTCAAGTTTTAGTAGCTAAATTAGATACAACTACAATAGATTCATCTTCTACAGATTCAGCAACTACACTAGCAGTTGCTGAAGAAATAAAAGAAAAACCCAAAACACACAAAGTACAAGGTTATCATATTTTAGGAAAAGGTCAACATTTGTATGATGTTGCTAAAATGTACGGTGTTGAAGTCTCAGATTTGAAAAAATGGAACAAAACTAAAATTTCAAAATTAAGAAAAGGTACTAAGTTGATTGTTTGGAGAGAGGTGCCAATTAAAGATGCTAACCATGCCATTGCAAAACACCACGTTTACAAAGTCCTTAAAAAAGTTCATTATGTTCAAGCTGGTGATACACTGTGGACTATCTCTAAAAAATATGGAGGAGTGCCCATTGCTAAATTGAAAAAAATCAATAAAATTAAAGGCACTAACCTTAAATTAGGTCAGAAAATAATCATTAGTTAATATTTTTTATTCTACACTTTTTGTTTCTTTCTAAAATTAAACATAATTGAATGGCTCAAAAAGTTTTAATTACCGGTGCTAGTGGATTAGTGGGCAAAGCTTTATTGCCTGTTTTACTCAATAAAGGCTATGAAATTGTAAGTCTTTCTAGAATTAAAAAAAGCCCATGTCATGGAGTAGAAACTTTTTTATGGGATATTAAATCAGATTATATTGATAAACAAGCCCTTGTTGGTATTGATTATATTATTCATCTAGCAGGTGCTGGTATTGCTGATGAAAAATGGACTGAACAACGTAAAAAAGAACTTTACAATAGCAGAATCAAAGGCACAAAGTTACTTTTTAAATATGTTTCTGAATTAACTTATAAGCCAAAAGCCATTATAGCTGCCTCTGGTATAGCCATTTATGGCATTGATTCTAGAGAAATTTTAATGACGGAAAAAGACGATCATGCCCAAGATTTTTTAGCTAATTTAACTCGTGATTGGGAAAAAGAAATTAATAAATTCAAATCGATTGATATTAGAACCGTGGTTCTAAGAACTGGGATTGTTCTTAGTAACAACGGTGGGGCATTTCCAAAACTATTGCAACCTATTCAATATCATTTAGGTGCAGCATTAGGCACTGGCAAGCAATACATGTCATGGATTCATATCAAAGATTTGGTGAAGCTATATATATTTGCACTAGAAGAAAATGATTTAGAAGGCAAGTTTAATGCTGTTTCTTCAAATCCAGTTACTAATGAAGACTTTACAGCCAAAACTGCCCACGTTTATGGCAAGAAATTATTTTTGCCCAATGTGCCTGCTTTTGCAATGAAATTAATGCTAGGAGAAATGAGCACCTTGGTTTTGGGAGGAAATAATGTAAGTAATGAAAAAATACTAGAAAAAGGTTTTGACTTCAAGTTCACAGACCTTGACCACGCCTTACTTGATTTAAAAAATGCATAAAAAAAGCCTCTTGCAAAAACAAGAGGCTTTTTTTTATTGATATATTCTTAGATAATTATCTTTGAACTTTAACTTCAAGATTAACAGATCCTGTAGTAGTATTTTTATTGTTTGAAGTTACTACTTTAATTAAACCATATTTTCCGTCACAAGTGATGAAAGATAAAATTTCGCCAGTTGGCTCAGCAGAGTATGATACAAAACTTGGAGAAGTTGAATTTACAGTTTTCATTGCAGCTTCTTTTAATTTTGCTTCATCAGTAGCAGATGTCCAATCTGCAGAAGTAGATTTAGCAATTTTGATTACATTTTTAATTTTGTCAACTCCACCTGGATTTTGTTTAAAACCAGCAGTTACATCAGCATTTGTGTTAGTTGCATCTTTGTAAAATGAACCAAAAACAAATTTATCATCAGTAAAATTATTGTAAACAAAATCAATTCCATTGCCCATTAAAGTATCTTGTGCAAAAGCTCTAGTATAGTTTGAACCAAATTTTGTAGAGAATAAAGAACCAATTTCAAGGTTTTTAGAGCTTCCTAATTCAGTTTCGTAGTAGTTAATCAAGTTTGAATTAGTATAATTTAAAGTAACAGTAGCTACACCATAAGCCAAAGCTTTTGCTGGGTTATCAAATCTACCATTTTCTCCTTTTTTAGTAATCCAAATTGTAAATACATCAGATTTTGCTGTAGCGGTATTTCTAAGCAAAATTGGGATAGTTAATTTGAATTTTTTGTTTAAACTGTTAGCTACATCAAAAGTGTAATCGCTTCCTGTAAAATTAAATTTAGTAGCGTTAGCTCCAGATAAATCAGTACCTTTAATTTCAGAAATTGCACTACCATTTGGTTGTTTTGTGAATTTTACTGCTTTGTTATCATCTTGTTGGTATAAAACATAAATAGCACTTGTTTCTTTTTCACCATCAACTTCTAAATTAATATAAGCAGAATCACCTGTTGTAGAAACTGTAGCAGACTTTACAAAGCTTCCTTGTACACCATATTCAGCAGAGCTAAATTTAATAGTCACATTAGGTTTGTCAGCATTTGGTTTTACTTCATCAGCTGGTTTACAAGCATACATTGCAAACCCTGCAAGAGCTGAAATTGCAATTTGTTTTAAAGTTTTTTTCATTTTTTTAATAAGTTATAATAATTAGGTTTAAATTATGTTTCAAATATATAAACATTTGGCAAATTTTAATGATAAATAAATATTATTTTTTTGTTAATAATTAAAGTCTTAAAAACTAAAGAGCTAAGCTTTCGTACAAGCCTTGAAATGGTTTTTATTCGTTTTTCAATCTACAACCTAATTAATTTACAATGAAAAGGTCAATCAAAAAAGTTGCAGTGTTGGGCTCTGGTGTGATGGGCTCTCGTATAGCTTGTCATTTTGCCAATATCGGACTTGAAGTGCTTTTGTTAGATATTGCACCTAAAGAACTCAATGCACAAGAGCAAGCAAAAGGTTTGTCGCTTGATAATAAGCTTGTTAAAAATAGAATTGTAAATGCTGCCTTGCAAAGTGCCATTGCATCTAACCCTTCTCCATTGTATGATAAAAAATTGGTTTCCAAGATAGTAACAGGTAATTTTGAAGATGATATGCCCAAAATTGCTGAAGTAGATTGGATAACTGAAGTGGTGGTTGAAAACTTAGCCATCAAAAAATCGGTGTATGACCAAGTAGAAAAATATAGAAAAGCTGGCACACTGGTTAGTTCAAATACTTCTGGAATTCCTATTCAATTAATGGCAGAAGGAAGAAGCGACGATTTTAAAGCCCATTTTTGTGGTACGCATTTTTTTAATCCTCCTCGTTATTTAAAGTTATTAGAAATAATACCAGGACCTGATACCAAGCAGGAAGTAATTGATTTTCATTTACATTATGGTGATTTGTTTTTAGGTAAAACCACCGTTTTGTGTAAAGATACACCCGCCTTTATTGCCAATAGAGTGGGAATTTATTCCATAATGGAAACAATTTCTACTGTGTTATCACTTTGTTTGAGTGTAGATGAAGTAGATAAACTCACTGGCCCTGTAATTGGCAGACCAAAATCTGCTACTTTTAGAACGGTGGATGTGGTTGGCTTGGATACTTTGGTGAATGTAGCCAATAATTTAAAAGCTGGTTTACCAAATGATGAATCAGTAGCCATGTTTGAAGTGCCAGATTTACTTAAAAAATTAATTGAAAACAAATGGCTTGGTGATAAAACAGGCCAAGGGTTTTATAAAAAAGTAAAGGGCGCAAATGGAAGCGAAATACTTTCAATGAACCTTCAAACATTAGAGTATGAAGCCAAAGGAAAAGTGAAGTTTGCTGTACTAGAACAAACTAAAACCATTGATAAACTGCAAGATAGATTTAAAGTTTTACTTGCCGACCAAGGTAAAGCAGGTGAATTTTATAGAAAAACATTTTTTGGTTTGTTTGCCTATTCTGCCAATAGAATACCAGAAATTTCTGATGAGTTATACAGAATTGATGCAGCCATTACTGCTGGTTTTGGTTGGGAACTTGGTCCTTTTGAAACTTGGGATGCATTAGGTGTTGAGAAAACACTGAAAGCAATTGTTGAAAGTGGAAAAACGGTGGCTCCTTGGGTGCAAGAAATGCTTGCAAAAGGAATTACAAGTTTTTATAAAATTGAAGATGGTAAAAGAAAATATTATGATATTCAATCTGGTGCTTACAAAGTAATTCCTGGTACAGAAGGATTAATTATTTTAGATAACCTAAGAGCAAATAAAACTATTTGGAAAAATGCTGGTGCAAGTTTAATTGATATTGGCGATGGAGTTTTGAATTTAGAATTCCATTCTAAAATGAATACACTTGGTAGTGAGGTGATTGAAGGAATTCATAAAGCCATTAGCGCTGCCGAAAATGGCTACAATGGATTAGTAATTGCCAACGAAGGTCCCAACTTTTCTGCAGGAGCTAATTTGGCTATGTTGTTGATGTATGCCATAGAGCAAGAATACGATGAAATTGATTTGATGATTCGTACATTTCAACAAACCATGATGAGGGCAAGATATTCTTCAATCCCTGTAGTAGTAGCACCTCATGGTTTAACTTTGGGTGGTGGTTGTGAATTATCATTACATGCTGATAGAGTGCAAGTTGCTTCTGAAACTTACATGGGTTTAGTGGAGTTGGGAGTTGGGCTTATACCTGGTGGTGGTGGTACCAAAGAATTTACCCTTAGATTATCGGACTCATTTGAAGATGGTGATATTCAGTTAAATGCATTAAAAAATGCTTTTTTAACAATTGGTCAAGCTAAAGTAAGTACCAGTGGTCATGAAGCTTTTGAATTGGGTTATTTGAGAAGGGGAGATAAAGTGAGTATCAATAAAACACATCAAATATTAGATGCCAAAGCAGCTGTGTTGGAAATGGCGAATGCTGGTTATACCAAACCAATCTTGAGAAAAGACATAAAAGTTCTTGGTAAACAAGGCTTAGGAATGGTGTACGCTGGAGCTCATACAATGTTTTCTGGCGGTTATATTTCTGAATATGACAAATATATTTCTGAAAAATTAGGTTACATAATGTGTGGAGGCGATTTAAGTGCCCCTACTTTAGTTTCAGAACAATATTTACTAGACCTAGAAAGAGAAACTTTCTTGCATTTATGTGGACAAAAGAAAACCTTGGAAAGAATTCAACACATGCTTAACACTGGTAAACCGCTTAGAAATTAAGAGATAGGTGGGAGGTGAAAGGTGAAAAGTGAAAGTTAAAAGTTGAAAGTTGAAAGTTTGTCCTCTCATAAAATTGGTTTACATAAAGTTTAGAGTTAAATTTTTGAGGCTTTGTTCAATTAAATATATGATAAATCAGGTATTTTTTTGAGAACATTTATTGTTTCATATGAAGAACAAGCGAGTAAAATAAGCGTTTTGATTGGCACAGAAGCATTTT
>Ga0214921_10004234_pt1 | contig 21272 bp, 15 predicted proteins | sample LL1505_MetaG_FD_177992 | JGI IMG/M metagenome (GOLD analysis project Ga0214921, IMG submission 177992) | Freshwater microbial communities from Lake Lanier, Atlanta, Georgia, United States - LL-1505 | ecosystem: Environmental > Aquatic > Freshwater > Lake | place: USA: Georgia | collected...
CTTTATCATCATGAGGAACGAATTCGTGTAAGGGCGGATCGAGTAAACGAATCGTCGCAGGAAGACCATTGAGTGCTTTGAAGATACCGATGAAGTCTTCGCGCTGATAAGGAAGAATCTTAGCGAGGGCTTTACGACGACCTTCGAGTGAATCAGCGAGAATCATTTCACGAACCGCATCAATACGATTTCCTTCGAAGAACATGTGCTCGGTGCGAGTTAAGCCGATACCTTGAGCACCAAACGCGACCGCTTGTTTGGTCTGCTCTGGATTATCAGCATTGGTTCGAACCTGCAGACGTGTAGCCTGTGCACACCACTTCATTAACTGCACATAATTTTTATATTTCTCGGTCTTCTGTGCATTCTTATCATTATTGAGTAGGCCTGCGATAATTTCAGAAGGCGCAGTCTTGATTTGTCCGGCGTAAACAGTCCCTGCTGTGCCATCGATCGACAAGTAATCCCCTTCTTTAAACTTATGTCCGGCAATGGTCGCGATTTTTTTGTCGTAATCGATATGTACCGCAGCGGCACCACAAACGCAGACTTTACCCATTTGACGGGCAACCAGTGCAGCGTGCGATGAAACACCACCACGAGCGGTGAGAATACCTTCAGCGGCAATCATACCACGAAGATCTTCAGGGGAAGTTTCGACACGTACTAATAAAACTTTTTCGCCTTTATCAGCAGCGACGACGGCACGTTCAGCATTGAAATAAATGCGTCCGGTAGCAGCACCAGGTCCCGCAGGTAAGCCCGTCGCAATCGCTTTAGCTTTCTTAACTTCATTAACATCGAAAATGGGAGCTAACAATTGTTCTAATTGGTCAGCAGGGTTACGCAGAATCGCCGTTTCCCAATCGATGAGCTTGGACTTCACCATGTCGGCAGCGAACTTGAGTGCAGCGGCCGCAGTGCGCTTACCATTACGGGTCTGCAACATATAGAGCTTACCTTCTTGCACGGTGAACTCGATATCTTGAACGTCTTTAAAGTGCTTCTCGAGAATTTGACGTACCTTTAATAATTGTTCGTAGCTCTTAGGCATCACGTTCTTTAATTTAATCACGGGCTCAGGAGTACGGACACCAGCGACCACGTCTTCACCTTGTGCGTTTACTAAAAACTCTCCGTAGAACTCGTCGACACCGTTAGCAGGATTACGAGTGAAAGCTACGCCCGAACCAGAATGTTCGCCAGTGTTACCAAACACCATAGCTTGAACGTTAACGGCAGTACCCCATTCAGCAGGGATATTGTATTTGCGGCGGTAAACGATCGCGCGGTCATTCATCCAAGAACTGAAAACAGCACCGGCGGCACCGCGGAGTTGCTCCCAGGGATCGTGAGGGAAAACACGACCAGTGCGCTCTTTAACCAAAGCTTTAAAACGCTTCACCAATTCTTGTTGGTCAGCGGCTGTTAGTTTAGAGTCTTCGATATCTCCATCATATTTTTCGTGTTTAAATTCTTCGATGACGGTTTCAAAAGGCTCGTGATCTTCGCCTTCGCGTTTTTGCACGCCGAGTACAACATCACCATACATTTGGATGAAGCGGCGGTAGCAATCCCAAGCGAAACGGGAATTGTTCGTGGCCTTCTCGAGGGCGATGACCGATTGATCATTCAAACCAAGATTTAAAATCGTGTCCATCATGCCAGGCATGGAGTCGCGAGCACCCGAGCGCACAGCAACCAAGAGAGGCATGCCTTGCGTTGCCCCAAATTTCGTACCCATCAAGTTCTCCATATTTTTAACACCAGCCTCCATCTGCGCTTGGAGTGTAGAGGGATAAGTGCGCTTGTTGGCGTAGTAGTAGGTACAGACTTCCGTAGTGATGGTGAAACCTGGAGGAACTGGCAGACCAATGCGGGTCATCTCGGCGAGGTTGGCACCTTTGCCGCCGAGGAGTGCTTTCATGGAACCATCGCCATCGGCTTTGCCGCCTCCCCAAGTATAAACTACTTTTGTAGATTTAGTTTTCGGTGAATGATTACTTTTTTTATTTTTTGCCATGGGGATGTTTGGTGTGAGAAAATGAACAGTCCAACGGCAAGCCGATGAACATTGGGGGAACTAAAAGAAGAAGAAAGCACTCGAAGGTGTCAACGGATTTGGGGCTCAAAAAACCGTCATCTTTGGTCATAACACCAAAAAATTGTGGGGCATTAGAAAATCTTAATGCCTTATTTAATAGGCCTAAAGGGACGCCAAGCCTTAGATAATTTTAAAAAACTTCAGGAGAATAATAACGACAATTCCAACTATAGTTATTGCTATTAAAATTTGTGGTATTTGTGCGGAAGCCTTTTCCTTGTAATTGGTTTGGTTCTCGTAGGTTTTCTTTCCTAGTGGCGTGACACTATGAATGGTCACCTCAGGATAGGATCGACCAGGAAGATCTTTTACAGTCGCGCTAATTAAACCTAATTTTATTAAATCAAGGTAAGCCATGGCTTTTCTGGCACTACTAAAAGTATCAAAATTATTACACTCACGGCCGACGATTAAACGCTCTAAAGCAGCCTGTGCATCTGAGCTGATGTAGCGCCGTTGTAATGAACTTTTGTTGCCTGTACTCAATTCGGGGGTTTACCTTTGTTATTGTTGTAAATTACAAATAACAATTCTTATTTATAGCTATGGCTGGCTAATTAAAAGTCTAAAAATGAAATCTGATAATCAACATCACAGCCCTAATAATGCGTTAACCTCGGCACTCACGATTGCAGGTTCCGATAGCGGAGCAGGTGCCGGCATTCAGGTCGATCTTCTAACATTTGCGGCTAACGGAGTCTACGGAACTACCGCCATCACTTGTTTAACTGCTCAAAATCCAACTGGAGTAAGCGGAATTCAGGCTACCCCGGCGGCCTTCCTGATTGAGCAGTGCCAACAGGTGATTCGTCATTTTCAACCGCGAGCCCTCAAAACAGGGATGTTACTGAATACAGAAATTGTCGAAGCAGTCGCACACTTAATTAGTTCAACAAAAATTCCCAGCGTGGTCGACCCCGTCATGGTCGCCTCAAGTGGTGCCTGTCTTTTATCGCCTGATGCTGTTGAAGCCGTCAAAAAAAGCCTTATTCCGTTAGCGAGTTTAGTGACCCCCAATCTCGATGAAGCCTCAATTTTATTGGGTAAAACTGCAACCGGCGGTAGTAACTGCGAAGCCGAAGCACGCGAACTAGCTCAACTTTATCGTGTCCCGTTTTTACTCAAAGGTGGCCATGCGCAAGGCGATGAACTGATCGACGTTCTGGCCTGGCCCGATGGAAAAACTTTTGTACTGAAAGCAAAACGCATCAAAGAAATTGATACGCATGGAAGTGGCTGCACTTTATCCGCAGCCATCACCGCGCACCTCGCCCTCGGAAAAGATTTAAAGTCCGCGGTCGTTGCTGGACATGCCTACCTGCAGGCCGGCATGATCTCCCCTATTTCGGTTGCAGGATTGAAGCACATTAAACACTAGGTTTTAGGCAAAAAATACCTTCAAATTTTGGCCTAATTGCCATAAATCGGCTGTTTTTAACCCTCTTAGGTTATTCACACTTGCCCCTTCGCGTTGCACACCTTTTCTAACCCATTCCCTGCGGTAAACATCCCGCTATTCGACCATGACAAAAAAGAACGCTGCGAAGCAATCGACCTCTAAAACAAAATCCACCTCTTCCGCCACCACCGGCGTGAAAATGCGCGGTTGTGATGTCATGGTTCGCTGCCTCGAGAATCTCGGCGTCGACACGATCTTCGCTTACCCCGGCGGTGCTTCCATGGAACTTCACCAAGGTCTCACTCGTTCCAAAAAAATTCGCACCATTCTTCCTCGTCACGAGCAAGGCGGAGCGTTCATGGCCCACGGTTATTCTCGCGCTACAGGAAAACCTGGCGTGTGTATGGCGACATCAGGTCCTGGTGCTACCAATTTAGTTACGGCGATTGCGGATGCCCACATGGACAGCATTCCGCTCATTTGCATTACTGGACAAGTTTACCAACAATTCATCGGACGTGCTGCCTTCCAAGAAACTGATTTCTATGGAATGACTCTTCCTATCGTGAAGCACTCCTTCCTCGTATTAAATTACGAAGAGCTGCCGATGATCATGTACAAGGCTTTCAAAATTGCGACCACCGGTCGCCCAGGTCCCGTCGTGATCGATATTCCTAAAGACGTACAACAAGTAGAGTTTGTGCCCGTATTTCCTAAGTCAATCGACGACGTGTCCATCCCTGGTTTAGCCATTCCCCCCAAGCCTGGCGACGCACAATTCGAAACGATTATTCGCTTAATCGAAAAATCTTCACAGCCAGTTCTCTACATCGGTGGCGGTATTCTTTCGGGCGACGCTCACAAAGAATTAATAGAATTCGCTGAAGCGACCAATATTCCTGTCGCTTCAACACTGATGGGCTTGGGCGCCTTCCCGGCCAACCACCCACAATCACTCTACTGGTACGGCATGCACGGCACAGTTGCTGGCAACTGGGCAGTTTGTAAGAGCGATTTACTCATCGTACTCGGCGCACGCTTTGACGACCGTATCACCGGTGCGATTGAAAAATTTGCTCCCGACGCAACGATTGTTCACATCGACATCGATCGCTCCGAACACCACAAAAATAAATTCGCAGATTATCCGATTCACTCCGATGTTAAGCACGCGCTTAAACGTCTCACCGCTCTGACGAAAAAGAATTTCAAAAAGCCTGATCTCAAAAAGTGGTACACGACCATCAACGGTTGGAAAAAGGAACATCCCTTCCCCTTCAGTTACGACCGCAAGGGCTCGAAGCATATCTTACCTCAAGAAGCCATTGAAATGCTCTATGAGGAGTCCAAAGGCGAAGCGATTATCTCAACCGGCGTGGGACAACACCAAATGTGGGCCCCTCAGTACTACCAATTCAATAAACCACGCACTTTCATTAGCTCCTTAGGTGCAGGCACCATGGGCTTCGGCCTCCCAGCCGCGATCGGCGCTAAAGTAGCCTGCCCCAAAAAGCAGGTCATCGATATCGACGGTGACGGATCGTTCCTCATGAACATCCAAGAATTGGCATGTATGAAAATTGAAAAGATTAATGCCAAAATTCTCATTCTTAATAACCAACACTTAGGTATGGTGGTTCAGTGGGAAGATCGATTCTACGCCGGCGTTCGCGGACACACCATCTTGGGTGATTCATCCAATATCGGTAGCCCCGACAATCCAGCTGGACTCTATCCTGACTTCGTAAAGATTGCCAACGGCTTCGGCATTAAAGCACGTCAAGTCATGAAGCGCGAAGATCTTCGTGATGCTATCCGCGAAATGTTGGATCACGATGGACCTTACTTACTCGATGTCGTTGTTCCTTACACGGAGCACGTATTGCCGTTTATTCCTCAGAAGAAATCGGCGATGGAAATTCTGACGAAATAAATTTTTGTCAGTTGTTCAAAAAATAAGGTGCGATTAGTCGCACCTTATTTTTTACATGAGTGAAGCGATGCTTAGCTGACGTGCTCGGATAACCAACGTTCTGCTTCAATCGCTGCGCGACAACCCATCCCTGCTGCGGTGATGGCCTGACGGTAAACGTGATCCGCGCAATCACCCGCCACGAAAACCCCAGGGACTTGAGTATTCACGGTATTGGCTTCAGCGACAAGGTAACCGTTTTCATCGACCTTCAAGGCGGGAGTAAAGGGTTGAGAATTAGGAATATGTCCGATGGCAATAAATACACATTTACAGGGGATTTCACGGGTTTTTCCGTCCGCTTCTTTTACTTTAATTGTGTGAACTTTACCATCCGCCCCACCCAAAATTTCAAGGGGAGTGCAATTGAGGGCGAGTTCGATTTTTTCGTGAGACTTCACGCGCTGAACCATAATTTCGGACGCACGGAATTTATCACGACGGTGAATTAAAATTACTTTGGAGGCAAAGCGCGTTAAGAACAAAGCTTCTTCACAAGCAGAGTCACCACCACCCACAACAACAACCGGAACATTGCGATAAAAAGCACCATCACAAGTGGCACAGGTCGTCACTCCATTACCACCGTAGTATTCTTTCTCACCAGGAATGCCCATGAGACGAGGTGAAGCTCCCGTGGCGATAATGACTGCCTTCGCTTCGTAGGTGGCTTCTCCACCGACGAGTTTTTTAGTGGCTCCGGAAAAATCTACTTTCTCAATTCGATCCCAAGCGAAACGAGCACCGAATCGTTCCGCCTGAGCTTTCATATTAGTAATCAATTCATTGCCATCGACGCCGTGAACGAATCCTGGGAAATTTTCGACCTCTGAAGTCGTTGTCAATTGACCGCCCGGCTGACCGCCCTCGAGGACCAATGGACTTAAGCCTGCACGGGCAGCGTAAATCGCAGCAGTTAAACCCGCACAACCAGTTCCGAGGATTAAAACATTTTCAGCCATAGAGAGATTACTTATTTTGGATGATTTGCCCCAACGGCAAGGCTGAAAACCTGTCAAAGTAGACTTTGTTAAAGTGGTTGCCGATGTTCAGAATTACCATAAATTTTTCCACGCATTGCTATGTCTCTACACTCGAAAAACCCAGCGATTACTGATCTTCCCCAAATTTTAGAAGTCGAAAAAAGTTGGCCCGAGGCGGGAAGAGCCAGTGCCGATAAATTCATTGCTCGTATCGAAAAATTCTCAAAAGGGTTTTTTATTATTTATAAAAATCTACCGAGTGGCGAAGAAAAAGCCATCGCCACGATTACCACGATGCCGATGGTCTATTCCCCTACTTTAGTCGGCCAGTTCACCACTTGGGATAAAGTGACAAACCATGGCTTGTTCAACGATTGTAGCCTAGCCGGCAAGAATGCGCTCTACATCGCCTCGGGTGTCATTGACAAAGAACATCGCGGAGAAAACGTTTTTGAATACGCTGTATTAAAAGTGGTTAAATTAGCACAAGATTTAGGCCTACGCTACGTCGTTGCGGGTGCGGTAATTCCTGGGTATAAAAAATATTCACAGAATGTTGGAGCCCTACCTGCTTGGGATTATTGTCAGATGCGCAAAGGATCTAAGCCCGTTGATCCACTTCTGGCGATGTACGAAACCATTCATTTTAAAGTTCCGAACAGCCTACACGTGGTCTCCGAGTATTACCCCGATGACGCCAGTCGTAACTATGCCGCCTTAGTCGTAAGAGATTTAGTGAATGACCCGCTGAAATAAGTTAAGCTTCAACCAAGCTGATAAACTCTTCAAATTTACCATTCGGACCTCTAGGAATATCCTCCAAGAACGTATAAAAGATTTCGAAAGGATAGCCTAAGTGACCCTGCATTAATTGAGTAACACGTGCTTGTTCCTCCAAAGTAAGTTCACGCTCGGTGACGAGTTTGATCTCAACCCTTTGAATCGTATGCTGAATACATTGAAATTGTTTTACTTTAACTCCGGTCAGACTCGCAATCTGACCATGTTCTCCAAGGTAAGGAAATAAACTGTAACGGCTATCTCCATCTGGCATAATCAGTCGATTGCGTTTACGGCCATGAATTCGTTTAATCACTGGCAGGCCGCGACCACACTTACATGGCGGACCAAATTCAGCGTAGTCACCTAATTCATAACGTATCAGCGGTGTGGCAAAATTATTTAAACTAGTAATCAAAACTCTGCCGGTTACTCCGACGGGGCAAGGCCGTCCCTCATCGTCAACAATCTCCAGGATTATATTTTCGGACTGAACATGAAAATGTTCCGCTTGAGGACACTGGGTGGCCAAGTAGCCCGCTTCTTCACAAGTATATATATCAATCACCGACGTGCTCCATGATTCTTCTAATTTTTTACGCATCTCGGCCGTTAAAGTCTCCCCGACAACGCGTAAATGCTCAAGCTTGGGCAACTTCAATCCATTCTGCTGCGCATATTGCGACAATGCCAAAAGATTAGAGGGAAAAGAAATTAAATAGTCCGGCTTCTGACGATGCAGCCAGTCCAACTGTTCAGATAATTTTGCGGTTACATTTAATAACGAAGTGGAACCGCTCGAATAAATAGGGTCGATGACATCACCCCAATTCGGACTGCTTATGCCGTCAGGCGCAGGTGCTTCGCCTAACTTCGCCCATCGAATGGCGCATAATTTTCCTGAAAAATTGCGCTCGTGCCAAAGGTGCTCACGTAAGGCAAAAACGAGCCAAGAAACATTATTCAAAGCGGTGCGTCCGAATCGAACAGGTCTTCCAGTCGATCCTGATGTGGTACTGAATTGAATTCCACCATGCTCTTGGGGAAGACTTTTGGTCACAAAATTATCACCCGCCTCCTGTATATCTTGTCGACGGGTTATTGGAAGCTTGAGAAAGAAATCTTCCGTTAAGGTTTCGGATAGTTTAATTCCTGCCTTGGCCCAACGTTCGCGATGAAATGGTACAAACGCCTGAGCATGCTTTAAAATGATATTCAGCTGCTTTAACTGCAGTTCCTTAAGATCGGCAGGGGGAAGCCATTGCGTCTGCTCTAATTGAAACAACATCGCCAGCCGAAGCGCGTATTGAGGCGCAGGCATAGCTAACAATTGCTGGCCAGGAATAATAGATTTGGCGGGGCGATACTTCATACAGGTTTTATTTCTACAACTAATTCATCCAGACTTCGAAATGCCGAAAGTGTTCGCCAGCGATGTCTTACAGGACGCACCTCTTTAACTAAAGATATAAAAGCTTTGAAGGCGACCTGCCCTTCTAGTCTAGCCAAAGTCGATCCCATACAACGATGCAAACCGACTCCGAACGCGATGTGTCGATTGTCTTCACGATGTATATTAAAGGCTCCAGGATTCTTAAAAACAGTTTCATCTTGATGGGCGGCACCTAATATACCGGTCACCATCGTACCGGCCGGAATAGTGAAGTTGCCAAAGACAGCGTCTTCATGCACCCAACGACTCAATTTCTGAACAGGTGAATCAAAACGCAATATTTCCTCAACCAGCGGAGTTATAAGTTCAGGTTTCTGTCTAAGTTCTTGATAAAGATCCGGGTGTTCAGCCATCAGCTGTATTCCGTTGGCGATTAAATTTTTAGTGGTCTCGTGGCCTGACCATAAAAGGAAAATTAAACCGCTGTTTAACTCTGCAGCCGTCAACTGCATAGGATCGTTATGCAGCATCCGAATCAATGAATGCGGGGGTAAAGTCTCCGCTCGTGCGAGTAAACCATCAAAATATTCAGTCATCTGCTTAACCACCTCTGTACCTGTTTGCATGCCTTCATGTGTATATGAATCAATCGCAGCAGTGAGTTTTGCCGACCATTGATAAAATAAATCCATATCGTCGGAAGGCACTCCCAGGATTTCTGCGATGACCATCACGGGTAGCTGGTATGAAAAGTTTTTTAATAGCTCCACTTCACCTTGTAGCGAAATTTTTTGCAGTAATTCCTGCGAACGCTTAATAATAAATGGCTCTAAGGCCTCAACAGCCTTAGGCATGAATGGCAAAGTGAAAGCCTTGCGAACAACATCATGCCGAGGCTGATCCATCAACAACATCCACCGACTGACAGTTTGCTCCATCAAACTAACATTTTGATCGGGCTTGGAGACTAATCCCACTCCCTGCGGAGCATTACGTTTAAATTGTTTTCCACCTAAGAGTTTAAAACAGTCTTCATAGCGCGTAACATAAACTACCCCCTCGTTATTCCTAAAAACCGGGGTATTTTTGATTAAGTCACGATAATGGCGATGAAGGTTATTCTGAAATTCGTCGGTATCAAACCTAGGGTTTAAAATAGGGATTTGAGAGGGCATTTAATAAAATTTTATAATTAATTATTTCTTAGTAGCCTGCACGAAGGTTCTTGGCGTTTTCGCAACCCAACCTTCTTTGCTAAGAAAGTCAGCAATTTTAACGAAATCATTGTAAGATTGGTCGTCCCACTGACCGACGTGGCCCTGTAAAATCAGCGGACTGATCGGCGTCTTGGCTTTATATGCCTGCATAAATTTATCGTAGCTCACTTTCCCCGTGGCTACTTCCATATTAATCGAACGCGACAAGACTGTCCGCTTTTTGTCTTTGGGTCCGAAAAACCAATTTTGAAGATTAGGACAAACATCCATAGCCGCAGCAGTATTTTCGTCGCTCTGGTTATAGGGTGCACCAAAGGTATTGAAGGTCAGTTGCGTGTTTTTATTAAAAATATCACAAGCGTCCTTAAAATGCTTTTTTTGAGTTTCTAAAGTTGCACCATTAAATTCTGAGCCATCGGTGCCATCGGGTTTTTTAATTTTCTTATGATCCCAGCCGTGTAACCAGAATTCGACACACCCTCCATTCTCGATGGCATTTTTCTTTATCCAAGCCACATCATCCGCGTTCGGAGTTGCTAAGGAGTCACAGATCACGCCCATCGAAATAACGGTTTTATTTTTTACGGCCCAATCACTGACTCTTTTAAATCCTGGAAGAAGACGGGCTTTTTCTCCCGCCCTCACATCGTCAAATTTCCAGATAACCACCTTGGTACTTTCCGCTGCGACGACTTCTGCGGACTCGAGGAGGGCGAAAATAGTTAATGACTTAAATAACAGCTTAAGCATGGGGTGCTCACAAACCCTAAGCCACCGATACCCTCGGTGACAAGTGGGACCTTAAACCCTGAAAAGGCCCAATAAATCGAACTTTTTACCCTAAATCACCCTAGTGGGAGATTATTTATTCCCATTTATTATTGGAACTTTGGGGGCTTTGGCTCGCCTTTTCTGCCGAGGGTTTGCTAACTTTCGCCTCCGGTCCCCTATGTTCCAAAGCATCCTCAGACTCTTTGTTGGTAGCCATAATCGGAGTTTTCTCCGCAAGTGTGCCCCCATCGTTAAGCGCATCAACGCACTGGAGTTAGACTATCAGAAACTTTCCGACGAACAGGTCCGCGCCAAGACCGCCGAATTCAAAGCACGTTTGGCGAAAGGTGAAAAATTAGACGCCCTTTTACCCGAAGCGTTTGCCGTAGTTAAAAATGCCGCTCGCCGACTCTGCGGAACCAAGGCGATTGTCTGTGAACATGAGTTAACCTGGGAAATGGTTCACTTCGATGTTCAGTTAGTCGGCGGGATTGCTCTACACCAAAATAAAATCGCCGAAATGGCCACTGGTGAAGGCAAAACTTTAGTCGCTTCCCTGCCACTATATCTCAACGCACTCACAGGTAAAAACTGCCAACTAGTTACCGTGAATGATTACTTGGCTCGACGTGACTCTGAGTGGATCGGTCACCTCTATCGCTGGCTCGGGCTCACCGTCGGTTGCATCCAAAATCAAATGGGCAATGAAGAACGCCAAAAGGCCTATGCTTGCGATATTACCTATGGAACCGCTTCGGAATTCGGTTTCGATTACTTGCGCGACAACGGCATGGCCCTATCCGCCAAAGAACAAGTTCAACGCGGTCACTACTTCTGTATCGTCGACGAAATCGACTCGATTCTCATCGATGAAGCTCGGACTCCATTGATTATTTCTGGACCCACCACCGAAGAACGTGAACCTGCTTTCCCTCGCTTAGTTGACCCCGTTCGTAAACTTTTTGAATTACAAACCAAGTTGGTTACACGCATCATCAATGAAGCTGAAGCTGAACTAAAAAAAGTTCCTGAAAATAAAGAACCTTCACAAGAGACCTTAGATAAACTCTGGCTCACCGCCCACGGGATGCCGCGGAATAAATCCTTTAGCCGCTTGATGGAAGTGGGTCGCTGGAGAAAAGCACTCGAAGCCTTTGAGGGCAATCTGGCGAGCGAAGTCGAAAAAGATCGCCGCTATTATCTCAAGGAGCGTTTGTACTTCTCCATCAGTGAGCGAAATCATGAATCGGATCTCACTCAACTCGGTCGCGACACCTTGCGCCCCGGCGAACCAGATGCTTTCGTTTTACCCGATTTACCAACGCGTTACGTTGAATTAGATAAAGATGAATCACTGACCGTAGAAAAACGTAACGAATTACGCGCCCAAGCCGAAGCTACCTACATTCAAGTCTCGGAAGACATTCACGCGATTGGCCAATTACTCAAAGCCTTTGCCCTCTACGAAAAAGACCGTCATTACGTCGTTCAAGAAGACAAGGTCATGATCGTCGATGAGAATACCGGACGCATTATGGCCGGTCGCCGCTGGAGCGATGGACTCCACCAAGCGATGGAAGCCAAAGAAGGCGTCGCCCTCGAAAAAGAAAATAAAACGTACGCAACCATCACCATTCAAAATTATTTCCGCATGTACCAAAAGTTGGCGGGGATGACGGGTACAGCCGAAACGGAAGCCACTGAATTCCATGAAATTTACGGTCTCACGGTAGTGACCATCCCCGCACATCGAAACTGTATTCGCATCGATGAAAATGATATTGTTTTTAAAACACGTCGCGAAAAATATGGTTATTCGATAAAACAAATTACCGAATCCCATAAAAAAGGTCAGCCTGTACTCGTGGGTACCGCTTCCGTCGAAGCTTCGGAAACCTTAAGTCGAATGCTCACGAATGCGAAAATTCCTCACAAAGTACTCAACGCTAAACACCACGAACAAGAAGCCGATATCATCGCCATGGCCGGACAAAAAGGCGCGGTAACGATTGCGACGAACATGGCAGGACGCGGAACCGATATTCGATTGGGTGAGGGTGTAAGAGAATTGGGCGGACTCTTTGTACTCGGAACCGAGCGCCATGAATCACGTCGCGTGGATCGTCAGTTACGCGGCCGTTGCTCCCGTCAAGGCGACCCAGGTCGTTCCAGATTTTTAATCGCTCTCGAAGACGACTTAATGCGTCTCTTCTCTAATGCCGGTATTATTTCATCACTTTTGGAGAAATCTTTTAAAGAAGGTGAGCCGCTCGAACACCCTTTACTGAATCGCTCCATCGGCACTGCACAAAAACGCGTCGAAGGTCAAAATTACTCTCAACGTAAACGTCTCTTACAGTATGATGACGTACTCAATTATCAGCGTCAGATTATCTACGGCCTAAGAAATCGTTCCTTGGTTGATGCCAATACCCGTAAAAATATTCTCGAAGTTATCGCCGAAGAAGTCGAAGAGCGTGTTAATTTAATTTTCCCCGACAGCGATCGGATGGCGGACCGCGAAAGCGCCGAAGTTTTCCTTTCTTGGTTTTCGCAGTGCTTCCCTATTCGCATCGCGATTGAAGAAATTCTAAGTCTGAATCGTGATTTAGCCGCCGCTTATATCATGAAGAAAATTAACGAGCTTCAAGAGAGTCGCGAAAAATATGAATCCAAAGAAGCTCTCCATTATTTAGAACGTCATATTTTAATTCGTGCGATTGATAAAAATTGGCAGAATCATTTGACCGATATGGACGAACTGCGTCGTGCCGTCGGCCTCCGTGGCTACGCACAAAAAGACCCATTAAATGAGTATAAAACTGAAGCGTACCGTACGTTCTCTGAGTTAATGCGCCAGCTGCGATCCGAAGTATGCTCGGGGCTTTTCCGCACTGCTTCATCGATGGAAGCGCTCGAATCTTTACTCCGTTCAGCCCAAGGCCGTGCCATCGCCACTGGACCCGCCGAACCGGGCACACCCGAAGATACCGCAAGTCAAACTTCCGACAATCAACCAAAGTCCGAACCGTTCCGTCGCTCAACCCCTAAAATCGGACGCAATGACATGGTGAAAATTCGTAAAGGCAACGAGGTGCAAGAAATGAAATGGAAAAAAGCCGAAGTGCTCGTTCGCGAAGAGGGCTGGGAACTTGTTGAACCTGTTTCCGAATGACCCTTGAGCGGCCTTCAATCTTAAAATCGCCAGTCCTTATAGCTTGGTTGGGAATAGGCTTAACTGGCTTGTTATTATTTTTTTCATTTAGCCCCGTCGGACATCCCTTCGTGGCCCTCTTCGCACTGATCCCAGCGATTGTTGCAACAACCCAGAAAATACCTTGGAAGATTTGGCGACAAGCAGCCTGGGGCGTAAGTTGGATTCTTTGGATAGCACTGCTCATCTGGTTGCGACACGTCTACCCTCCTCTAGGTTATATCGGCTTAGTCTTACTGACAGCATACTGTGCATTGTATTTATTTTTATGGTTAATTGCCTTACGTTGGATTTTTCCTGCGACGGAAAATGCTTCGCTGCCCATTCGCTTACTCTATGTGATTGGTTTAGCAGGTGCCTGGGGATTACTCGAATGGGTTCGCTCAATATTTTTAACGGGCTTCGGCTGGCTTCCACTTTCAGCGAGCCAAGAAGGTAATCCCGTCCTACTCAGTCTCTCCGCTTGGGTTGGTCCCTATGGTCTTTCTGCCCTTCTCGTTCTCATCAATCTCGGATTCGCCAGTTGGATATTTCGACTTAAAATCACCACGCAACCTAACCTCAGAGCTGTGAGTCCTTTAGGTTGGTTCAGTCGTCTCACGCCAGAACTTTATCTTTGTTTATCTCCCATAGTGTTTGGTTTCATTGCGTGCGGTGAAAGTTTAGTCACGCGAGCCGATTTAATTCCATTTACCGCAGGAGTCGTACAAACTGACTTCGATCCTAATGCAAAATGGGACTCGGTCAGATTACAGGATCACATCGAAAAAATTGACTCACTCACTGTTACAGCCAGTCAACCCAACGCCAAAGGTGAACGTCCTGATTTTATTTTATGGCCCGAAGCCGCCCTGCCCATCTCCTTAGCCAGTCAGCCGTACGTCAATTTGCTTACGCGATTAGCTATTAAAACTGAAACGCCTCTCATCATTGGGACAATCGATAAAGAAAAAACAGGTTACACCAATAGCGTGGCAGTGATTACGGCAGAAGGATTACAGCGACCCATTTACTCTAAACGCCACTTAGTGCCCTTCGGTGAATACGTACCGTTCGCTGACGTTCTTCCACTCAGAAAAGTTGTGCCGATTAATGAAGACTGTGTGGCGGGACGTGGTCCAAATTTATTTCCGATTACCAATCGTAAAGGACAAACCGCCATTGCGGGAGCACTCATCTGCTACGAAGATGTTTTTCCTGAACTCGCTCGCGAGCATGCCCTCGCCGGCGCGAACCTCCTGGTGGTCGTGACCAACGATGCTTGGTATGGCCGCGAAGCGGGTGCCTACCAACATAACGCTCATTCTATTTTATTAGCAGCTTCCACCGGACTACCCGTGATTCGATGTGGAAACGCTGGCTGGAGTGGAACGATCAATCGCTTTGGACAAGCTAAGGCGATGACTCAAAATAACAGTATTTATTTTGCAGGACAAGCGGTCGTCGGCCCCTTATACACTCAGAAACATCAGCCCGAAACCTTTTGGGTTCAGCACGGTGATTGGGCGGTAGCGATAGGCGGACTCTTTTTTGCCTTCGCCTATATTGGGCGACGAAGACAAAAAATTGTCGACTAAAGGACTTAAAGATTAGCGACGGCGACTATTACCACGCGATTCGCCACCCTCTTCGCCTTCCATATCTTCAGGGCGCTCTTCTTCGTCCCACTTCAATTCTTTATTCAGCTTATCGTCATCTTCAACTTCCGGTAAGTCGGCAATTTCTTCAGCCGCAGAAGTAGGACGCGCAGGCTTATCATCGTCATCGTCATCCGTGGGCACTTCATGTCCCGCAGGAACGAATTCTAAAATATCCGTAATTTCTTCGAAAGGATGGATATCGCGACCTTCAATCAAAGCCTGGTTGCGCATATCGCCTAATTGCTCATCCACATCTTCAATCGTTAACTTCTGCTCTAACTTGATCGTGTCGTTAATAAATTTTACGCGAAGACGAGTAATGTGTTCGAGGAAATCAGCGTAGGAACCTTTTTCGCCATCTTTGATATTGGGCAGAGCGAAAAGTAATTCTTCCGAGTCGAGAATATGTTCGGCCACGCGAGCGAGACGGACGGTTTCGTCTTTGTCTTTTTCGATTGAGTGAATTTGAAATGGTACAAAAGCCGCTTCCAGGATTTCATTGGAAAGACCGTACTCACGAAGCGGGTCTAAATTGTCGAGTATCCAGGGTAATTGATGGGGATCGAGAATACCGAGACCATCTGGATCGTAATGCTTGGGGTCAGAATTTTCTTTCACCCACCAGCGGTTAGTATCTTTTTTGAGTCTAATCGTGCACCACGTGAGCTTTGATGAGGTAAGGGCCATGGGGGAATGGAATTGTGGAAGTTATGCGGAGAGTCAAGAGGGGTTGAAACATTGTTTCGCAATCGAGATGTTCTCCGCTTTCCTTTGGTCTTATAACAGTTTATAGATTTATTATGTCAATTTTGTACGAAAAAGTCCTATCTAAGGCCTTTTATGCTATGGACCCCGAAACGGCCCATCAATGCGGACTGCGCGGAATGGGACTCATCGGAAGCATCGTCCCACTTCGCTGGCTCATGGAACGTGGGCTTTCTCCCGAAGGAGCAAAACCAGTGAATGTTTTTGGATTAAAATTCCCTAATCATGTGGGCCTGGCCGCTGGGTTTGATAAAGACGGATTGGGCTGGCGCGGAGCAGCCGCCTTGGGCTTCGGTCACGTAGAGGTCGGCACCGTCACACGGCACGCCCAAGACGGAAATGAAAAGCCACGTGTATGGCGTTACCCCAAAATCAAAACCATCGTCAACGCGTATGGCTTTCCGAATTTAGGAGCTGAAGCACTCCGCGATCGCTTAAAAAATCAACCAGGTCGCGGCCAACGTGTCTGCCCTCTCGGCATCAATATCGGAAAATCCAAAATCACTCCGCTCGAAGAAGCCCAAGAAGATTATTTATTCTCCTTCAAACTTCTAGCTCCTTACGCAGATTACTTGGTCGTTAATATCAGCAGCCCAAATACACCCGGACTGCGCACTCTACAAGGTCGCGAACCTCTGGTTAAACTTCTCCGTACACTCACCGCAGAAAATAAAAATACCTTAGGCGGTCCCGTGCCTTTACTTTTAAAAGTCGCCCCCGATCTAAACCCCGCACAACTGGAAGATATTCTTAGCGTTGTCAGTGAAACTAAGTTTGCTGGAATCATCGCTACCAACACGACCATTACTCGACCTCACGGAACCGAAGGATGCGAAACGCGCGGCGGTTTGAGTGGAAGTCCTCTACTCGAAAAATCCCTTCAAGTAGTGAGATTTTTAAGCAAGACCTCGAATGGCAAAATTCCCATCATTGGCTGCGGCGGAATCACCTCTGCCTTAGATGCTGGCCGATTCATGGATGAAGGCGCCAGCCTCGTTCAAGTGTACTCAGGATTAGTTTTCCGCGGACCAGGCCTAGCTAAAGAAATCGCCCAAGGACTTTCTTGGCGTCAGCGCACTTGGATTTAATTAAGGTTAAATTACTTTTTAACTTTAACGGGAATATGAACTTCAGACTTTCTTAAGAAGAACGGTACAAAGGGGCTATTCCAGTATACAGCATAAGGTTCACCGATGACCTCAAGTTGAGATTGAGTTTTTAACCAGTCTTGTAAACGAGCCAACCCCTCATCGTAGTTTTCTTTAGAATACGATCCACGAATACCAATCGCGGCGACATTCCGAGCCTCGATATTAATTAACTCAACTTCAGCACCAGGTTTTAAATCAGTGCGTACCGCCGAGCTTGAATCCATATAAAAAATCATCATCCCGGGATTGATTTTTGCTTCCACGGGAGCCGTCATCGGAATTTCTTTTTCACGGATATAATTAAAAAGTTTTCCAAAAAGTTTATTGTTGGCCGAGAAGTAAGGCTGTTCAGATTTTGAAATCATTAAGCGGGCCGCAGGTAACTCCTTAATCTCGATTTGCCCTGGTGACGTCCGGGCATAGGCTTCCCCCTCGGTGGCACTCGCAAAACTCGGGATAATAGATGTCATAATGATAAGAAATTGGGGTAGTTTCATAACTATTAACTTATCCAAAAAATCAAGGTTTGCAAACCCACTCACACGATTGACGCTTATGGCCGAATCGGTATTAAAGATTTAGTAAAAACATGCCCAATCTTAACCCTAAAACTTCGTTCGGATCACGCCTCGGTCATAATTTTTTGACCGGAATGTTCTTAGTTTTGCCTATCGGGTTAACACTTTACGTCGTCACTATTTTAATCGGACTCGTCGCTTCACCGGTTCAAACTTTAATTCAAAATTTATTACCCTTTTTCTATGATGAAAATGCGAAGCTGCCCGATTTCGAATCCGGCCCAGCCCACGCCGCCCTGGTTCTGATTTCAGCACTCATCATGGCCGTCATCCTGATTATACTCGGATGGCTCTCCAAACGTATTTTCGGAAAAATATTTAATACTTGGGTTAACAATATTGTAGAACGCATGCCTGGACTAGGGGCACTCTATAATACCATCCGCCAAATGGTGGATGCCTTGAGCGGAAGAAATAAAGATACCTTCCGTCGCGTGGTACTCGTACAATACCCACGCCCCGACTGCTGGTGTATAGCCTTCATCACCCATGAACAGCCCACAGCACTCTCGGAGGCTATCGGCGAAAAAGTAGTTAATGTCTTTGTGCCCTCTGCCCCCGCCCCCACCGCCGGCTTCGTCCTTCAAGTGAAAGCCAGCGAAATTAAGGAAACGAATTTTACCGTCACGGAAGCACTTGGACTGCTAATGAGTTTCGGTTCCGTCGTCCCTCAGCCCAAAATTAAAGAGTAATTACGAATGTCATCGGCCACCCTGCGCTGTCTCATTCTTGGACGTGATCCCTCGGGAGAATCTCACACGCTTTTAACTTTTCTGGAACCCCACCAAGGTTTGGACCGTTGCCTCATTCGCCTAACGCGAAGCAAGACCACGACCGCTCCTGATTTATTTGATGAGTGTGAAATACACATCGAAAAATCAAAAGATGGCGGTACCCGTTTCGCAAAAGATTATCGATTAATCACCCGCCACCAAGGCATCGCCAAAAATCACCGTACCCTCGAACGTGCTTGTCGCCTCGCGTCGATGATTCGAAAAAATCCGCCGCCGCCCGAATCCGCCCAAGTCTGCTACCACATCGCGATGGAAACCTTTGCCGCCATGGCCGAACGTCCACGCCCCGATGCAGCTTATTTTAAAGGGCTTTGGTTGATGATTAAAGATGGTGGCTGGCCCGTCCATGAACAATGGCTGACCCGCTTAGGCAACCGTCAGGAATTAGCCGGAAGCATCCTCACGCAACCACTCGACGCGCAAACGTGCGACGAGGAAACTGTCGCCAAACTCTCGACCGATTTAGAACATTGGGCCGCCGGAGAAATTCACTTCGTTCTGCCGTAATGCGTATTGATATTAAAACCAAACGCATTGAGGTCAGCGCCCAAGAGTTTGCCACCTTTCGACCCGGACCCACTGCAGGCTCAGGTAACTCGCCTTGGCGGGCCGAAGCGGGCCGACAATGGCACGAGACACTTCGAATCCATGCTGACGCTGAAAATAATCAATGGGAGTTTGAAAAATCTATCGCCTGTGAAATTAAAATTCTCGGCTGGATCGTTTGTATCACCGGCCGAACGGATCAATGGCGCGAAGAAAATGGCGCCGTCACGATTCGAGAAATTAAAACGGTCACGGTATCATTACCGCGCAAAACCGAATTTTTGCGCCAACGCTATCCTCATCATTTTCTTCAACTCGGTATCTATTGTCACGCTGCACGTCTTTTACCCGATATCAAAAGTGTAACGGGTGAACTCGTTTTTGTTGATCCCAAAGATGGCACTAAACAAACGTTACCTTTACCCGACAGTGCCGAAAGCGATTTATTAAATCAGGCCGAAGTTCTCGCGAGCCATGCTGAAAATCGTCGCGCCAGCCACGCCCGTTTATTACTTCTCCCTGATCGTTTGCCCTTTAAAGAGGCACCCCGAATCGAATGGCTTCAAGCCTGTGCCGACCTCGATCAAGCAGCGCTAGAGTCCCCGATTCGACTCATGGTCGCCCCCACAGGGTTCGGAAAAACCTCTGCCGCGCTCCGACACGGTCTCGCACTCCTACGCAGCGGACGCGTCGGGCGCCTACTTTATTTAACGGGCAAAGGAACCGGACAGTTACAAGTCCTCGCTGAGCTGAGACGTTTAGCTAAATCGAATGAACTCAGCGGTATGGTTCTCCGTCCACGCAGTGAACATGAAATGGATGGCTTAACTGATGACCCGGAAGAAATTCGAAAAAATTGGGCACGGGCCGCGATCGATCCACAAGCTCTTCTCGCTGAGGGTGCAGAATTAAGACGAATCCGAGAGATTGGAAAAGTCGCTGGCGTTCCTCCTTGGGACATTACCAAAGCAATGCTTGGACACGCCGACGTGATTATATGCGATTATAATTATGTTTTCTCTCCTCGCAATCGCTCTGCCCTCGAAACCATTCCGGGTTGGAATGATCACGACACCATGTTGATTGTAGATGAGGCACACAATCTTCCCGAACGCGCCGCCGAATGTTTATCGCTTCGCGACGACGCTCAGTCCGCGAGTGATTTCAGTTTCACCTTAACAAAATTTCGCGCACCCGAACCTTGGTGTCTTGCCACACAGGCTTGGGCTGATTTCGTGCGGCGACTTCCCAAAGCCGATACCTTATCGCCCGATGATCGCCTCGAGGCCATGGCGTTGACCGAAAAACTGGCACCACTCGGCGCCACATTCCCAATAGATTTAGACAGTCTACCCGAAGAAGCACGCACCGCCGTTTGGAGTGCTACCCTTTGGTCCCAAAGACTGGAAGAAGCAGATCTCGGCTGGCTTCTGTGGTCACCCAATGCGGGACAAATCAATCTAGATTGTTTAACCGCGGCAAAAGCTACGGGTGAAAGACTCCAATCCTTTGCTCACGTATTATTAATGACCGCAACGCCCGGACCTCGCGGTGCCCTCGCCTCAGAATGCGGATTAAATAATGATCACATTATGAGGGTCGATGCGCTCGCACCCTGGCGACAAGGCGCCTACACAGTGGCAATCGATGGTCGTATAGATACGCGGTTAAAAACCCGTGAAAGTCACCACCAGCGCACCGCTCAATCATTAATTAAACTTTCTCAAGAAGGCTCAGTCGCAGCATTCTTCCCGTCTTACAAATATGCCGAGTCGATTGTTGAAGAGATTAAAAAAATAAATTCCGAAACCTCGATTGCTTTGCAACCGCGCGGCCTTGGACCCGATGGTACGGCACGCTTCGTGGATGACTCCCTGAGAACCTCAACCATTCTTTGCCTAATCCTCGGCGGATCTCTGGGTGAAGGCGTCGACTTGCTCGGTGGCAAAATTCGTTCCGCCGTCG
>Ga0214921_10004235_pt1 | contig 21269 bp, 29 predicted proteins | sample LL1505_MetaG_FD_177992 | JGI IMG/M metagenome (GOLD analysis project Ga0214921, IMG submission 177992) | Freshwater microbial communities from Lake Lanier, Atlanta, Georgia, United States - LL-1505 | ecosystem: Environmental > Aquatic > Freshwater > Lake | place: USA: Georgia | collected...
ACTTGATTCAGGAACGACTGTCACCGGGACAATACATCGCCGAAGAACATCCAAAAAAACAAGTTTACCTTCACCACACCGCTGGTGGTGGCGATGCGCGCGCCGTGTCAAGATTTTGGAATTCGAATCCTTCAAAGATTGGAACGGCTTTCGTAATTGGCGCAAAAGGTGAAATCGTGCAATGCTTCAGTTCAAAACATTGGGGGTGGCATTTGGGTGTCGGTGCGGATATTTTCAAAGCAAACAAGCTTCCATTCATCGACCTGAACAAGACATCAATCGGAATCGAATTGTGTAATTTTGGAATGCTTAAACAAGTAAACGGAAAATTTTACAACTACGTCAACGGCGTGATTCCTTCGTCGATGGTGACCAAACTTGACGAACCTTTCAAAGGAAATTTATTTTGGCAAAAGTACACGGATGAACAAATCGAATCAACGCGAAAACTTGTCATCTACCTTTGCGAAACATACAACATCCCGCTTGATTACAACGAATCCATTTGGGACATTGATTTGAACGCGCTGAAGAACGTTCCGGGAATCTACACGCACAATTCGGTTCGTCGCGACAAGTCCGACGTTTATCCTTGTCCACGACTTATTGAAATGCTGAAGAACTTATGAAAGCAATCTTAGCCGTTTTCGTGGCGTTTGCCGTCGTTTCGTGTTCGTCCGAACGCTTGGCACAATACCACGTCAAAAAAGCGCTTAAACACGGCGCAAAATTGACACAAGACACCGACACGATTCGAATTGCAACCGTTGATTCGTTTCCCGTGATTAGTCACGATTCAATCGTTTGGGAAAAGTTTATCGCGTATCGCGATACCGTGATAAAATTTCAAAATGTTTATGTGCCGAAGACACGTTGGCAAACGCGAATCGAATACAAAGAACGCGTCAAGACGCTTCGAATTCAAGGCAAGACCGAATGGAAGACCGCGAAGGCGCAACAAGTCGTCAAATATCGAACGAACTGGTGGATTGTGTTGATTGCTTTCGTGGTCGGATTCATTCTTCGATTCGTTTTGAATTCAACGTTCATCGGTCGCGTCAAATTATTCTTCAAATATCTTGCATGAAATATCGTCCAAGGTTGACGCCTGACGAATTCTTGGTCGTTCAACAATACCGGGCAATCAAACGCGAATGCGACGAACAAGACATTGACTTGAAGACCGTCAAGCATGGTTGGTTGAAATCAAAAAACACGTCTTTGTTTTTTAAGAATCCGAACTTCGAAGATAACGAATCAATCAAAATTGAAAACCTGAAGGTTGACATTCTCAAAGCAATCGAAGAACATTCACCAGTTTATCCAACAATCAAACGAACGCAATCAACCGAAAGTCATTTGTTGGTTATTGATCCAGCGGACGTTCACATCGGAAAGCTGGCGACCGCATTCGAAAGCGGTGAAGATTACAACCAACAAATCGCGGTCAAGCGCGTTCACGAAGGCGTTCAAGGAATCCTTGACAAGTCAAGCGGGTTCAATATCGACAAGATTCTTTTCATCGGCGGGAATGACATTCTTCACATAGACACACCGAAACGTCAAACGACTTCAGGAACGCCACAAGACACGGACGGAATGTGGTACGAAAATTTTATCAACGCGAAACGGCTTTACGTTGACATTCTTGAAAAGCTTGTCACAATCGCGGACGTTCATTTCACGTTCAATCCTTCGAATCACGATTACACGAACGGCTTTTTTCTTGCGGACGTGATTCAATCATGGTTCAAGAATTGTCCGAACATTACATTTGATTGTTCGATTTCGCATCGCAAGGCATTCCGTTACGGGACGTCTTTAATCGGAACAACACACGGCGACGGCGCGAAGCTTCAGGACTTGCCGTTGTTAATGGCGCAAGAATTTCCGATTGAATGGTCGCAAACGAAACACCGTTATGTGTACACACACCACGTTCACCACAAGGTTGCGAAAGATTACATCGGCGTGACCGTTGAATCATTGCGTTCGCCTTCGGGAACGGATTCATGGCATCACCGAAACGGCTACCAACACGCGCCGAAGGCCATTGAAGGGTTCATTCATCACAAGGAACACGGTCAAATCGCACGATTGACACACTTGTTTTAAGCGTTTTTCACCGCAAATAAACGGAATTTATGCGATTATTCGCACAATTTTGACATTTGTTTATTTAGAATCATTCTAAATTTGTTGAAAATGTGAAAAAAGTTTTGTACTTATGAAACATTTTGTAATTTAGCAACGTTAAACAATTAAAAAAAACGTTATGAAAACAGAAATTAAAGTTATTAGAACTTGTTTAGAAACCAATGAAAAAGAACAAGTTAGTATGGCTTATGCTTTGGAAAAGTTATCGGGCTATTGGAATGACATTGAAAAACAATTATTACAAGGGGCTGAACTTTGGACACCATTTGCGACCTATCAAATCGAAAAACAATCTAAATAATTAAACGCTATGAAAACACGAGACGAAATTTTACAAATCGTATTAGATTACGAACAAGAACTACGCGAAACGAGGCAAGAGAATATAGATGCTTTTGGGCATTTAGATGCAGACACGCAACGAGCAACGGAACGTTGGTTAGTTATGGAAGAGTTATTAACCCGCTTAAATTTGAACGATGAAAAATAAAATACTAGACGATGTTTTAGCCGCTTTGTTTGTGGCTTGTTTACCTTACCTTTTGTATAAACTTTTAATCTTTTTACTATGTGGATAGAACTTGAAAATCAAACCGCCTATTTCGCGAACAACGAATTTCACGGCCATTGCACCTTTGAACTTGTCGATGTTCCTGAAGAAGGGTTCGCGGTCAAGGTGTCCGACATCAACGCAACAATCGAAATCGGTGGCGTTGAACACGACTACGAATTGAACCAAGCACAAGTCACCGAATTGATTGAATACATCGAATCAAGAGCAAACGACGAATTGCTTTGGGAAAAACGAATCGAAGACGAATGCGCTTACAACGAATGGATTATTGACGAATTTATACGACACCATGAAGACAACTAAAAAACAACAACCGAAACCAACGCCACAAATGACGCTCGCCGAATGCGTTCGCTGGTGGACGAAGGAATGGCGCGGAACATTCGACGTTCAACTTTATATGAAGGTATGTGAAATCAAATCGAAGAACTCATGATTCGCGTTGGTAGTGACTTTTCAGGCGTCGGCGCTTTCAATCAAGCCTTGCGTCGTTTGGGAATTGAATATCACGAAGTTTTTGCTTGTGACATGGACAAGTTCGCACGAGAAACATTCATTCACAACTACGGTGAACCTGAATACTATCCAACAAACGTTTATGAACGTGAAATTCCGTTCGAATCTTTGGATGTTTACATGACTTCACCGCCATGTCAAGCGTTTTCATTGGCTGGTAAACGTCTTGGAAAAGATGACAAACGTGGTGTGTTGTTTTTCAATTCACATGAATTCATTCAGGTCAATAAACCGCGATTTTTTATTTTTGAGAATGTCAAAGGATTGCTTTCCGATGACAATGGAAAAACATTCAACGAATGGGTGAATTTCCTTGGTGGCAAATCGGTCAATGGTGTTCCAGTATTATTTCCACATGAAGAATCCGTTCCATATCATTTGTACTGGAAAGTATTAAACTCAAAAAACCACGGTGTTCCACAAAACCGCGAACGTGTTTTCTTGATTGGAATTCGTGATGACCATGACAATCAATTTCGATTCCCGGTCGAAGAACATTTGACCAAGCGATTGAAAGACGTACTTGAAAACGATGTTGATGACAAGTATTTTTTAAGTGAAAAATTACTATCTTATTTTGAAGATCATAAACAAATGCACAAAGAACGTGGAAATGGATTCAAATTTGAACCGCATGATGAAGGAACAAATGTTTCAAATGCAATAAGTACAAAATGCGGAAGTCGACAAACAGATCCGTATATAAAAATCAAATCGGCAACCGCGAAAGGTTACGAAGAAGCAACCGAAGGTGATTCAATAAATTTCACACATCCGAATTCGGACACAAGGCGTGGTCGTGTTGGTCATGGTGTTGCGCAAACGATTGACACTTCATCAACACAAGGTGTGATTTCATACACAAGGGATTCAAAAGGAAATGTTGTAAATAGGCACATCAAACAAGAAGCAAATACAATTCACACCGCCACTGGTGGTGGTGGAAATACTGACCAGTTCGTTATTTACAATGATAAACGTTTGAATCAAACACTTGAAAAAAACAATTTACCTTCAGGTGAAGTCAAAGCAATTGACACATACAATCGAAAGGTTCAAGACAACGCACCGACATTGACCGAACCACACCACAACACGACACGACTTTGGGATGGATTCAAGATTCGCCGTTTGACACCGCGCGAATGTTTCCGTCTTATGGACTTTCCCGATTCATTCACTTGGACGGTGTCGGATTCACAAGCTTACAAGCAAGCTGGAAATTCAATCGTTGTCAATGTACTTTACAAAATACTTAAAAATTTACCATTATGAAACAAACAATCCTTGAACTAATCAAAGAACACAAGCTTGACGGCAAAATGCAAACGCGCGAAAAGGTTTACAAGCGTTACTATCTCATGGGCGTTCTTTATTCGATGAACACAATTCCATTGCGCGAAATCGGCGAAGCATTCAACCGCGACCATTCAACCGTAATTCACGGAATCAAGCAACACAACAAATGGTGGCACATGAAAGACGAACTTTATTTCCGCATGATCCACGAACTTGTCGAAATCGTTCAACCTGAAATCTTGTCGCTTCCGCGCGATTATTATTTCAAATGTAAGGCCAGCGAAAACACGGTCACGATCCAAGGCAACTTCACGCAAAAAATGTTGACGGCTTTGAACGAACCATTGAATCGAAAACAAATTTCCGCTATCTTTGCGGGATAGCGTTTGACTTTTAATTGAAGAAACGTCCGGGAAACTGGGCGTTTTTTTTTGGCCTTGCGTTACAAAACGGCGTTTTTCCTTATTCCCTGCCACGGAAAAAAAGCAAAAAACAAAGGGGGGGGGGGTAAAAACTTTTGTAATTTTGTCGCGGAATATAGGAAACGTAATGTGGTATTGCGTTTCAGCCGTTACAAAACGCGTTACAAAAAAATAATTTTGTCGCGGATTGTTTACGAATGAAATTTATTTTTAGATTTGTAACATGGCGCAAACAATTAAGAACTTATTAAAGAGAATCGACCGAGTAAACGCGCGCCATCGTTGAAAGGTCGGTTCTTTTTTTTGTAACGAAACATGATTCCAAACATTTCCGTTTTCCGTTCCCTTTTCAACGCGAAAGAAACACCTTTCACAATGAACGTGGTTGATGTCTTCAGCCGAATCAAGAACGGCTATCCTGAACTAATTTCCAAAATCAACCGACTTCGTGAAATGGACGATTCAACCGAAGCTTATCGAGGTTTGAAGAATTCGTTGTTGGCAATCATGTTTAATGGGACGTTCACCGAACGAACCGACAACGGACTTGTTGAACATTCAGGTCTGTGCATTCTTGATTTCGACGATTACCCGGACGAACAAACGATGAACGAAGACAAGAAACGCTTCAAATTACTTCCGTTTGTTTTTATGGTGTTCACGTCGCCTTCGAACAAAGGACTGAAGGTTGTTGTCAAGATACCGAAATCAACCAAGGACGAACACAAACGAAGGTTCAAGGCGCTTGAAAAGGAATTCAATTCGGACTATTTCGACGCGTCCAGTCAAAACGTTTCACGCGTTTGCTTCGAATCGTATGATCCCGACGCATACCTGAACGAATTTTGCGACGAATTCACGGCAATAACGGAAGAACGTGGACACGTTTTCACCGAACGTCCACCGATTGTTTACTTAATGGACGAAAGCAAAATCATTGAACGAATCATGAAGTTCGATTTCGACGGTGAATTCGTCGCTGGCAACCGCAACAATTACATTTTCAAGATTTCCGCTTGTTTTTGCGAATACGGAATCACGCGCGACGTGGCCGAATCATTCCTTGAACAATTCGTTTGCGCCGATTTCACGAAAGCTGAACTTGCAAACACCGTCAAAAGCGCTTACCGAACCGCGCAATTCCGTTCGAAATACTTCGACGACAACGACAAACTCAACAAGGCAAAAACAAAGATTCGTCAAGGGATCGCACCGAAGGACATCGGCGAAGCGCTTGGACTTGACCATGAACAAATCGACGAAATCAAGACGGAAATCGCAAACATTGAAGACATTTTTTGGACGGTCGTTGAAACAAAGACGGGTGAACGAATCACCATTGAACCGAATAACTATTCCGCATTTTTGTCGAAGCATGGATTCGCAAAGTATTACCCGGAACGAAGCTTGTCACCGACCTTTGTACTCATTAAGGAAAACAAGGTTCGATTGTCTTCGGTTGAACAAATCAAGGACTTTGTTTTGAAATACCTTGAAAGCCGTGGGGAAATTTCCGTTTGGAATTATTGTTCACGTTCGACGTATCTATTCAGTGAAAATTTCTTGAACATGATTGATTCGATTGACGTCAAAATGCTTCAGGACACAAAGACCGAATCGTTTATTCCATTTCAAAACGGTGTTGTTGTTGTGACCAAGAACAAAATTGAAATGAAGCAATTCATCGACGTGGACGGCTACATTTGGGAAAATCAAATCTTGAACCGGGACTTCGTCAAGGTTGACGACCACAAGAACGACTTTCAAGATTTCATTCACAAGGTATCGAATCAAGACGACAACCGAACGATTGCGCTGGAAACAACCTTGGGTTATTTGATGCATACGTTCAAGGACAAGACCGAACAAAAAGCAATCATTTTCAACGACCAAGAAATCGACGACAACGCCAACGGCGGTTCGGGCAAATCCTTAATGTTGACGGCAATCAATTATTTTAGGAATTTAGTGACCGTGGACGGAAAGCAATTCAATTCGATGAAGAATGACTTCGTTTATCAACGCGTGAACCTTGACACACAAATCCTTGCGTTTGACGACGTCAAAAAGAACTTCGATTTCGAACAACTTTTCAGCGTCGTTTCACAAGGAATCACGGTGAATCGAAAGAATAAGGACGAAATTTATATTCCATTCGAAAGGTCGCCGAAAATAGTCATCACGACGAACTATGTGATTGCGGGCGCTGGTTCAAGTCACGACCGACGAAGACATGAACTTGAATTCTTTCAATACTTCAACGCGCAACATTCACCATTGAAGGAATACGGTCGACTTTTGTTCGATTCGTGGTCGTCGGACGACTGGTCAAAATTTGACAACTACATGATTTCGAACGTTCAAAAATACCTGAACGAAGGATTGACCAAGACGGCTTCCATTAACGCCGACACGAAGCGGTTCATTCAAACGACTTGCAAGGATTTCTTCGAATTCGTTCGTGAAGGAAACATTGAACTTGACGTTTATTGCTACAATCAATCGAAGCTTCAGGATTTCCAGCGGGAAACGAATTCATTCAAGGACTTGTCAACGCAAAAATTCAAAAAATGGGTGCGCGAATACGCGAACTTCAAGGGTTACAAATACACCGAAGGCCACAATCACATGGGACGATATTTCATGTTAACCGCTGGATCACCTTCGCATGATTTCACGCCACCGAAAAAAGATTGTCCATTCTAAATATCAATAATATGAAAGTTTTATTTGCATTTGCTATTTTATTGACCGTCTTGATGTGGTGGTTGTCTTGTTATTTTTTCGGCTTATGGGGTGCGGTCGGGTGTCTTTGCGTCGGAATCACTGGCGCGCTTTACATTCAATTTCGCGGGTTGCCATGAACAAAGAAAACAAACAACGACTTGACGCGCTGAAGCTGGCGCGCAAGAAAGAACAATTTCCGACCATCCCGGAAAACTACTTCGTGAAAACAAAATGGGACGACAAGACCGCCAACGGACTGACCAAGGCAATAACGTCTTTTATTCAGTTCAACGGCTACCAAGCGGAACGAATCAACACGATGGGCGTCGCAAGGGAAAAGAAACGAACTGACGGCAAGGTCATCGGTGTGACGTGGACGAAATCGACCACTACAAAAGGTTCAGCGGACATTTCCGCAACGATTCGTGGACGTTCAGTCAAGATTGAAGTTAAGGTCGGGAAAGACCGTCAAAGCGAAGCACAACGGAAATATCAAGCCGACATCGAACGCGCTGGTGGTGTTTATTTTATTGCGCGTGACTTTGACACGTTTGTTGAATGGTTCGATGAATTCGTGAAGCAATGATTGAATTCGACATAACACAAGACCAGCGCGACCGCGCGATGAAACTTTTCAAATTCAATAAACTGAAAAATTCAATTCGTCAAGGTGAAGGAAATGTCATCGGTGCGCTTGGTGAAATCTTGGTCTTTGACCATTACACCAAAATCGGTCGAAACGTCGTTCATGCACAAGATTTTAACTTTGATTTGTTGATTGAAGGATTCAAAATTGAAGTCAAGACACAAGAAAACCGTTCGATTCCTTCACCGGTTTACACGTGCCATGTTCCTGACTACAATTCAACGCAAGAATGTGAATTTTATTGCTTTGTCTTTATTCATCCAAACATGACAAAAGGGTGGCTTGCTGGTCACATTTCACGAAGTCGATTTCATCAAATCAAACGACTAAAGAAAAAAGGTGAAATCGGATTCAGCAAACCGTTCAAATGTGACACTTGGTTTGTTTATTTGAAAAATTTATCATTGTAATGTTGCACGAATGAAAATTATTTATACCTTTGATAAAATTTAATACTTAAAATTATGGCGACAACAAGAAAAACGACCGACGTGGTCACAACCGAAGCACCAAAAGGATTGTTTCAAAAGCTTCACATGGCGAAGCAACACATTGGAAAGGTGGCGAAGAACGCGACGAATCCACATTTCAAAAAAACCTACGCGGACATCAACGCATTGCTTGAAACGGTTGAACCTATATTGCTTGCGAATGGATTGATTCTTTTGCAACCGGTCAAAGGCAACCTTGTCTTCACTCAAATAATTGACATCGAAACTGGTGAATCAATGGAATCGTTCATGGAAATACCCGTGAACATAATTGATCCACAAAAAACACTGGCTTGCATAACTTATTTTCGACGCGGAACACTTCAATCGTTGTTGTCGCTTCAGTCGATTGACGACGATGGGAATGAAGCATCGAAACCAGCATCGAAACCAACACTTGACAATGACCGATTCATGAACGCTTTGACGGCAATTCAAGAAGGAAAGTTCACCGTTGAAAAATTGAAAGCAACTTATTCGTTGACCGAAGAACAAGCGAACCATCCATTATTGAACAAATGAACGCACAAGAACGCGCAAAATACTTATTTGATTTGTTCGAATTCATCGAATACGATTCAAAAATAAAAACATTCATGGCGCGCAAATCGTGCGCTTTGATTGTTGTTCAAGAACTTATGAAGGACGTTGACACGAAATCGCGTGACTTCATTTTTTGGTCGAATGTTAAACTTAATATATTAGAATTATGAAAAAATTTAGAATCTGGATTGAAGATATTGTTGAAGCTGAAGGTGGTTCATGGTGGTATTGCTTTCAAGATGAAAATGGATTCCTTCGTCAAGAAGGTTATGACTATACGAATAAAGAAGATGAACTTGACACCTTGGAACAATATGTTGAATGGGGGTATAAAATTGAAGAATTATGAAATGGCGTGCATCGCAAATCGGTAAACTTATGACAACGTCCCGAACCAAAGGTGAAGCGTTGTCGCAAACGGCAAAGTCGTTCATCGACCAAATCGCTAAAGAAGATTTTTTCGGCTATCAATCGCCGGTGGTGAATCGGTATTTGAATAAAGGAACGAATCAAGAACTTGAATCCATTCAGCTTTTGAATTCGGTTCGGTTTGAGAATTACGAAAAAAACACGCTTCGACTTGAAAACGATTTCATCACCGGGGAATGTGACATCGTGACGAACGACCGAATCATTGACGTCAAAACGTCTTGGTCGCTGGACACGTTCCCGGAATTGCCTGAAGACATCGATTCGAAAGAATACGAATGGCAAGGTCGCGCCTACATGATGCTTTACAACCGTTTTGAATTTGAACTTGTGTTTTGCATGGTGTCAACGTGGGACGAATTCTTAACGCAATACGACGACACCACCATTCACAAGGTTGACCACATCGATCCACGAAAGCGAATCACATCGATGTTGTTTGAACGCGACTTCGAACTTGAAAATCAAATGACTGAACGTTGTCAACTTGCAACGGAATACTATCTTGAACGAATCAATAAACTGAATAACAAATGAAGCAAACCGCAACGAATTACTTGATTGACCAGCTTGAATTGAAAGTCATGGCACAACACCTTCCGTGGGTTGCTGAAATTCTTGACAAGGCGCGCGAAATGGAACACGAACAAATCACCGAAGCTTACCAACGTGGTGAATGGAATCAAGGGTGTAATGGTGACGCGAAACAATACTATATTGAAACCTATGAAAGCAATACTTGAATACAACCTTCCTGAAGACAAATGCGAATGGGAAAACGCCGTCAACGCTGACCGAATGATGCGTGCGTTGTGGGACATCAACGACGAACTTCGCAAGCTATGGAAATACGGTGAATTGACCGACCATCAATTCGAAATAGTCGAACAAATAAGGGAAAAATTTAATGAAATAATAAACGAAAACCAAATACAATTATGAACCAAGAAAAAGGGACGGTCGTCCAAATCACACCGCTTCAGGTGTTGTCCGAAAAATTCAAAAAACAAGAATTCACCATCAAAACGTTTGATGAAAATTATCCACAATTTGTGACCTTTCAAGTCGTCAACGACAAATGTGACCTTGTCGCGAACCTGAACACCGGGGACGTGGTCGAAGTCAATTACAACCTTCGCGGTCGTGAATGGAAATCACCGGAAGGCGTCACCAAGTATTTCAACACGGTCGAAGCTTGGTCAATCAAACTGACATCAACACCAACACCAGCAAATGAAGACGTTGACGATTTACCTTTCTAACAATTCGACGATTGTTGACTTCATGCGAACAACGATTGAAGGAAAACTTTCGTCACGTTACAAAATGACACATTTAGCCGAAGACATGAAGGTTTCGTATTCCATGCTTTATCGATTCATGCGTGGTCGTCAAGTCGGTGAAGAATTCTTTGTTAAATTTTTTCAACATTTTTCATCGTGAATTTTTGGTCGCGTGAAGCTTATGACATTGCCCGCAAGGTGACTTCGAATCATGAACTTCACGCCGACCTTGTCCACCACATTTTCATTCGAATGCACCGATTCAATTTCAAAGATTCCGACGTTCCCGCCATTTTCGCGCGATTCGCATTCAACGAATGGAATTGGCAACGTTCCGAATTTTGGCGAACATATCGAACCAACACCGAACAAATGGACGACTTTGCCGTTGAAATCAATTCGCCGTCCCTGAACGAATATAGCGATTGTCTTGACACTTACCTTCATTCGAACGACGGTGATCCATTCATCAAAGAAATAACGAAAATGCACCTTTGTGGAATGACATTCAGGGACATCAAAGAATTGACCGGGATTTCACTTGACACAATTCATAAAACAATTAAACAATTCAAAAATGATTTATTCAATTATTGCGGTGGCGATGGCGCGCGCGTTGATGTCGTTCAAACTACCTAACAAAAAACCATTCAATTGTCAATCGTGTTTGTCATTTTGGACGGCGCTGGCGATTTATCTTGTCGTCGATTGGACGTTGATTCCATTGGCGTTTATTTCTTATCTTATTTCCGATTTAATAATAATTTATGAACATAAGTAACGCACTATTAACGCAACTTGACAACTTCAGTCAACATCGTTATGCGCACCTGAACGACGCATTGAAAGACGAACTTGCAATTCATTACAAGACCTTGGGATTCGGCAAACTTAACAAGCAATGCAATACATGTGTTCGAATCGCAATGGATAAATTGAACGAAAACAAACACAAGGTTCGTCCCGTTGTCCTTCAACAAAACAACGAACCGCACATGAATGAACAACCGCCGAAGCTTCACTTTGTCGGAATCAAACAACGGACATTCGCCGACCTTCGACGTGAAGCGAAAGAACGTGGATTCCAAACAACACGAAGCACAACGCGCGAAGAACTTGAAACATTCCTGAACAATGATTGACATACATCCGACCGCCGTAATTTATCCGAGCGTCACCATTGGCAACAACGTGACCATCGGCGCGTTTTGTATTATTGGCGCACCAGCGGAATCAAAAAAACACGAAGGTCAACTGGGATTCGGCGTGGTCATTGGCAACAACGTAATCATTCACGGACACGCCACAATCGACGCGGGGTGTGAACGTCCGACAATCATTGACGACGGCGCTTACATAATGAAGACCGTTCACATCGGACACGACGCAATCATTCACAAGAATGTCACCATTGCACCGCAAGCGGTCATCGGTGGGTTCGTTGAAATCCACGAACAAACAAACATCGGAATGAACGCAACGATTCACCAACGCGTGACGATACCTTCGAAATGTATGGTCGGAATGTCGGCGGTCATCACGAAGAAAACACACCTTGAAACAAACACCGTGCTTGTAGGAAATCCAGCGCGAATAATACGAAACAACAATCGATGAAAATAATCACCGTCACCGCCATGCACGGACGACACAAGACCGTCGCTGAATGTATTGAACGAATGCCGTTCATCGACAAGGTCTTCATTTACTCAACCGACGAAGACGAACGATTCCTTCAGGAACAAGACATCTTCGCAATGGCGAAATATCGAAACAATCCGTTAAGCTACAAATGGAACATGGCGATTCGAACGCTTCAGCAAATCGACTTCGATGCGGTCATTCTTTTAGGTTCGGACGATTACATCGACGAAGCGTTTCTTGAGTACGTCGAACGCACCATTCCAAACTTTGACATGATTGGATTCAAAGACATTTACTTTCAACATGAAGGTTCAATTTATTATTGGTCGGGGTACACCAACAACCGACGCGGTGAACCGGCGGGTGCTGGGAAAGTATATTCCCGGAAATTTCTTGAATGCATCAAATGGAATCTTTTCGACGTGGCACGTGACCGCGGTCTTGACAAAATTTCATGGCAACGCGTCAAACAAGCGAAAGCAAATGTTCACATCACTTCGCTGAAGCAAAACGGATTGATTTTGGTTGACATCAAAGACGGTGAAGGAATGACACCTTTTAATAAATTCAAAGGACTTCAAAAGATTTCGAACAATAATACTTAATAAAGGGGAACTTATATTTTTATGGCAAACAAACACCGCAACATTGACAAAGATGAATTGCTTACAATGGCTTATCGTTATTGCGATTACTGCATTGCATCAACGAAGGAAATTGCGACGAATTCAGGTGTGAAGCAAGTAAAGGAACGCCACATTCCGACCGTGTCTTATTTCCTTTTGCACTGGCTTCGACGTGAACACTTTGATTTCTACACGCGTGGCAATTGGTACGTTGCACTGAAGGACGAAGGTCATCCATTGTTTGACACTATAAAAAGCATCGACGACATTTTCAATTCGCTGGCGCGTGACATCGTGGCGAATGAAGGCAAAGGAATTTTCTACGCAAAGAACAAACTGGGAATGCACGACCGACAACAAGTCGAAACGCGCACCGTGGACAAGTTCGATTTTGATGTCAACGATTAAAGGTTACCGACCGCACAAACACCAACTTGAAATCCACAACGCCATCAACCACGGCGGTGAAAAGTATTTCGCTTTGAACATCGGACGACAATTCGGGAAAACAATGCTTGGAATCAACCAACTTTTGTATTGGGCAATCAATCACAAAGGTTCAAAGATTGCGTGGGTGACACCAGTTTACAAACAAGGGAAGAAGGTGTTCGCTGAACTTGAACGCGCCGTGGCGAAGTCGGGGTTGTTTGAATTCAACAAATCGGATTTGCGAATCACCGGGTTCGGTTCGTCGATTGAATTCTTTTCAGGTGAACGACCTGACAACATTCGGGGTAACACGTTCGACTTCATGGTCATTGATGAATTCGCGTTCACACGTCCAGAACTTTGGGACGAAGTATTGTCGGCGACGGTATTGGTCAAAGGAAAGAAGGTCATCTTTATTTCAACGCCGAAGGGAAAGAATCATTTCCACCGCGTTTGTCTTCAACACAATTACGATGAACGATTTCGTTACTTTCATTTCACCAGCTTCGACAATCCGATGATTGATCCGAAAGAACTTGAAGAACGACGGCGTTCGTTACCCGACCACGTGTTTCGTCAAGAATACCTTGCGGAATTCCTTGACAACGCTGGTGGCTTATTCAAAGGGGTGTCGGCTTGCATCGGTCAAGGTGAACGCACGAATCGAATGTATGGTGGTCTTGACATCGGACGCGCTGACGATTACACGGTGTTGACAATCCTGAACGAACACGGTCACATGGTACACGTTGAACGCTGGCGTCACGACGATTGGTCACGAATCATTGACAAGGTTGCCGGGTTGATTCGGCAATTCAACGCAATCACTACGGTCGAAGTGAACAACCAAGGTGACGTATTCTTTGAAATGCTTCACAACACGTTGCGCAACAAGGTCGTTCCATTCGTCACGACATCGAAGTCAAAACCGATTTTGATTGAAGACCTTGCGTTGTCGTTCGAACAACGTGCGATTCGTGTCAACGATGTGAAATGGTTGATTGACGAAATAGAATCGTTTACCTATATTTACAACGTCAACACACGGTCGGTTCAATATAGCGCGCCGACTGGATTGCACGACGACGGTGTCATGTCATTGGCGCTTGCTTGGAATTCATTGAAGAACAACAAATCAAAAGGAAAATATAACACGATACGTATATGAAAGTTAAATTGCCCGCAACGCTTCACGAATGCAAACCTGACCAGCTTGTCAAATGGTTGATGTTAGCTGAAGTCATCAAAGAAAAACAAGACGACGATTTGTTTCAACTGCTCGATTTTCAATGTCAACTTATTTCCGTCTTTTCAGGACTGAAGGTGTCGAAGGTCAAATCGATGAATGTCGCGGACGTTCAAAGATTGTCAAACCATTGCACGCGAATGTTGTCGTCTTATCAATACGCCGAACCGCTTGGTGAAGTGATGGTCAACGGTCAACGTTACGTGTTCGAAAAGGATTTCCGTTTGATTACGACGGGACAAATCATTGACTTGAAATTGATTGACGACATTGCGTCCGATCCGGTTCAGGCGCTTGCGATTTGTTATGTTGAAGAAGGGATGGAGTATTGTCAAGAAGACGACCGTGGTCGTGTGTTGAATCCGAACGACAAACGTTACCAAGCGTTCAAAGAAGAATTCGATGGTGTTGAATTCATGAATTTCTTCGGTTTTTTTTTGCGCGAATCCGAGAAGCGGAAGGACGCTATATTGGCGATTCAGTCGATTCGGACGTTGATGAATCAACGGAAAGTGATGGACAACTTAAAAATTCGGAATGGTTCACATGGACAAGAATCATCCACCGACTTGGACAAGAACTTGGAACAAGCATTGACGCGGTCACTAAACAACCGTATGTGAAAACGTTGTTTTGGATGAACTACATTAAATTGAAAGACGAACAAGAATACTTAATAACTAAACAACAAATCAAACATGGCTGACTTCGATTTTCTTGAAGAATTCGGGGTGTCGGCTGGTGAAGCGGAACAACCGCAAACCGTTTATGAAAAGTTCATTCTAAACGTCGGGAACAAAGTCACCGCCGACCTTCGTGAATACATCCAAAAGAATGCAATGAACACGGGCGCGCTTGCGCAATCGGTCGTGTACTTTCCGACGGGAACATTGTCGTTTGAAATTCAATCGGACTTTTATTACAAGTTCGTTGACCAAGGGGTGAACGGAATCGGTCGAAACGTCGGAAGCGATTATTCATTCAAGACGCCGTTCGTTTCTTACAACATGGCGAAGGCGATTCAGGAATGGAAAGGATTGGAAATGTCGCACGCGTTTGCGGTTGCTTCGAACATCAAGCAACGTGGACTTCGACCGAAGAAAATAACCGAATCGGTCATCACCGACGAAACGCTTGAAATGATTGCGCGCGATTTAGCCGAAGTCACTGGATTGACCTTTGAAGTTAAATTTGAAAAGACAACTGACAAATGGCAATAACATTACATTCACAACCGCAATTCTTTCAACCAGCGTGCAATCCTTACATTTGGGTGTTTTCAAGCAACCAAACCGCACAACCGAACTTCAGCTTCATTGTTGAACTTTACGTTGACTTCGTGTTGGTGTCAACACATCAAGTTTTCAATGAATCAAACAATTACGCGAAGTTCGACGCAAGCGGTGACCTTCGGTGTTTGCTGACATCGGAAATGGTGACGACGGGCGCGTTGCTTACTTATTACGATCCAGCGTTGGCGTTTGTCAACATCAAGATTTACGAAAAATATGGAACGCCACCGACGATTCAACCGGGGTTTGTGCAAGGTACGGTCAACCGCGCATGGAACGCGTCGCTTCGACATCCTGACTTCATTAACTACGACCACCTTGACTACATGGTGTCAAGAATCAATCCGAATTCAGGGAACATTCTTTTCTTGACGGATTTCCCAAGGGCGCGAAAGTATTTCGTCGGACTTTACGAATCGGCATTCTTGACATTCATCGCAAAGGGTTCGGCTACTTATCACGATATTATTTTCAATCTTTACGACATTACGAATACGCTTGTGGCAACCGACACAATCAACATTCCAATAATACCATTCAACATCGGTGTGATTGATTGCGCACCGCAAAACTTGATTTCAAACACAACATTGACGTTGCTTGACTTTCAATCGTCCGCGTATTTCACCGTTCAGGTTCAGCCGGGAACTGAACCGTTTGGATTTTTTTCAGGATTGACCGAAGTATTTCGATTCGACATCGACACCGAATGTCATCGTTACGAAACAAAACGACTTCATTGGTTGAACAAGCTTGGTGGTTGGGATTCGTTCACGTTCACGCTGGTGTCGGTGAACACATCAAAGGTCACGACATCGGACTACCAACGCGAACGCGGTGAATGGAACATAACGGGAACGGCGTGGCAATATACGCTTTACCACGGTCAAGACATGGCGTTCAACAAGTTTTCAACGGACACGCTTGTTTTGAATTCCGATTGGATTAAACAAGAAGTTCAAAATTGGTTGGTGCGTGATTTATACGAATCACCAAAAGTTTACCTTGAATCTACACCGGGCGCGTTCGAACCGATAAAGGTCACGAATAGCGATTACAAATTGAAACAACGTCGTGTCGATGGATTGATTCAAGAAGTCGTCAACATCGAAAGGACGTATAACTACAATTCACAATTGACGTAATGGCTGGGGAACTTTACATCAACAACCGCGTCATTGAACTTGACCAAACGTTGCCATTTCCGTTGACGTTCAACATCAGCGACATTCGTGACGTGTCATCGCGCAAGGGCAACAAGTCGAAAACGATTAGTGTACCCGGCACGCAAATGAATTGCGCAATCTTTCGTTCGATATTCTTGTTAACGTACACCGACGAAGTGGTTGATCCGAATTCGGCTTTTCTTGACTTCGATCCAAGCGCGAAGGCAACCGCACGATATTACAACAACGGAATTCTTGAATTCAACGGAATCGCACAACTTCAGGAATGCAAACTTGTCAACGGCAATTGGACATTCGAATTGACGCTTGTTTCGGACACGATTGACTACATTGGTGAATTCAAAAAAATAAAAATCAATGAACTTGATTTCAGCGAATTCAATCATGCGTTGACGATGTTCAACCAAACCGAAACGTGGACGGGGTTCAATCAAATCAATGGAACGACGACACCGATAAAAACGGGAACGGATTGGGATGGTATCGGATATTACTACGGGTTGATTGACTACGGTTACCCGAACCACACCGCACCGAACGAATTCGATTGCAATGAACTTGCGCCACAAGTATTTGTTTACGGAATCTTAAAAAAACTTTTCGACCGTGTCGGAATTACGTGGTCATCGAAATTTATTGAATCGCAACGTTTCAAAAAATGTATGGTTGCTTATTTCGGTGGCGATTTTCCAACAATCGGAACGTTGCAATCGGCAAATGATTCGGTCACGGCAACGGAAAACAACAACACTTCAGGATTCATTGTCAACGGTTCAACTTACATTCCGTCCGCTGGGGTTACTTGGTGGAACGATGTCAACGCAAACGATGTTATTGACGCAACCATTTTGACCGATCCCATTACTCAAGTCGTGACAAGCACGCCGTTGTTGATTAGCGCGGGAACGACGGGACTTTACGAAGTACAATATAACGGAACGCATCAACTTGACATTACCTTCAGCGCAAGCGCCACGCATTACTTTCGAACGCGGTTGGTGTTCAACATAATTAAGAACGGAAATCTTATTGCTCAAGACATTATTTATTCGGACGTGTACGATATGGTTATCGGTAATTATTCAAATACGTTCGTTTTCAATTACGCACGTTCGGTGAACATGGCAATCAACGACCAAATTCGTTTTGGAATCACGCTTGTGGTCGAAGGGGCGCAAAGTTACGGCGCTCCAAACTTGACGCGAACCATTGAATTGACTTCGGTATCGACGAACATCAATTTCATAAAATCACAACAAGCGCTTGCGCCGGGTGGCACGGTTGCGGTGAACTCTTTTTTGCCTGACATGACTGGCGATGTATTTTTCAAAGGACTGACAACCATGTTCAATTGGATGGTCAAACCTTCAACGCTTGACGCTACCATTTTGGAAATCGAACCGTTGTCGGAATTTTACAATTCATCACAAGACGCGCTTGACTGGACGCAATTGGTTGACTATTCAAAAGAATTCAGCGTTCAACCGACAATCAACTTTGCGTCGAAATCTTACGATTTTGAATTCAAACAAGACGGTGATTATTACAATTTACAATACCAAAACACGCAATTGAAAAACTATGGTGAATTTGATATTTTGTCGCAATCGCAATACGCCACCGAAACAACAAAGATGACTTTGCCATTCAGTCAAAAACCATTGGTTGAAATATCAACGAATTTGATTGTGCCTTGCGCGTTTCAAGTGAACTTTGATTCAAACGCAAATGGTCAAGTCGTGCCAAAAAAAGGAACGGCGTTCATCGTTCAACTTGGAATTTTGCGGACTGCAAATTGGATTTATTACGACGAAATTGGAAATTCGAATCCGTTGACTTATTATCCATACGTTGGTCACTTGGACGACATCAACACACCAAGGTTCGATTTGAATTTCGGTGTTCCTGAAGTCCTATATTACCCGGCGACCGTTTACACGAACAACAACTTGTTGCAATATCACAACACCTTTATTCAAGAACTTGTTTCGAGGTACGGAAAGCTTTTGACTTGCTATGCAAAAATTGACACGTCAATAATCAACACGCTTGATTTCCGCAACTTAATCAACATCAATGGCGTCGTGTATCGTTTGCAAAAAATAAGCGACTACGATTCAACGAAAGACCGCACAACGCAAATTGAATTGTTGCGATTGATTCAAGGCGAAGGTGTTGCAAGCGACGAACTTGAAACCGAAGAAGAACTACCAAATGACATAATTACTGAAGACGAAGAAAATCAAATAATAATATAAAAATGGGAAAAATCAAATTAAGCGAATTAACGCCGAAGGGCGCACCATTGTCCGCAACTGACTTGTTGTTGATTTCCGAAGTCACGTCCGACGGTTATGCAAGCAAATCAATCACGGGTGCGGAAATTAGAACATCGAATCCTTATGGTTTGTTCGTGTCATTAGAAACGCAAACGACAGTCGTGAACACACCGACACCGATGCGAATTGCAAACGTGTTATTGAATCAAGATGTTAACATCGCGGAAAGTTCACAAATGGTTGTTGACCAAGACGGGATTTACAACGTTCAATTCAGCGCGCAAATTTATCGAACTTCAGGCGGTTCGACACAACACGTTGACATTTGGTTTCGTGTGAATGGTGTTGACGTTGACAATTCAAATACCAAGGTGACCGTTCAAAACGAATACTACCACAATCCTGCATGGAATCTTTTCGTGTCGTTGCGCGCTGGTGATTATGTCGAAATCATGTGGGCAACAACATCAAGTTCAATTGAATTGATTTATGAAAATGGAAATTCAATTCATCCCGCGATTCCTTCAGTAATTGCAACAATCAATCGAATTAACTAATTATGGCAAATAAAGAAGCGGTTTTCACGGTCAAAGTCAACACGGGCAATTCGGTTCAGGATTTACAAAACACCGACAAGGCGGTTCAACAACTTGGAAAAGATTTGCAACAAACACAAACGATTGCAAAGGACACAAGTGCGACCGATAAATTTGCTCAAGAATTAGCCGAACTTGACGCACGTCTTGAAGCGGGCGGGTTGTCCATGCGTGAAATGACCAAATTGATGAAGGACTATCAAAACATCGCTTTGCAAGCGGGATCAACTTCACCGGTCGGTCAACAAGCGCTTCAAAATTCAGCGGAATTGAAAGACCGAATCGGCGATGTGAAAGCGCAAACAACCGCGTTGTCATCGGACACGGTGAAGCTTGACACGGCGTTGGCGGGGGTTGCGGTGGGTGCGGCTGCATTCCAAGGTGTTCAATCGGCGATGGCGTTGGCTGGTGTTGAAAACGAAAACTTGGTTCGTTCAATGCAAAAGCTTCAGGCGGTTCAGGGTGTTGTTAATTCAATTACGACAATCACCAACGCATTGAATAAAGAAGCCGTCCTTGGTATTCAACTTCGCGTGGCTTGGGAAAAATTAAAGAATTCAACATTCGTCCAAGGGACTGCTGCAACGACCGCACAAACTGCGGCAACGACCGCACAAACAACCGCGACCACCGCGTCAAACGTTGCAACGGCAACTTCGGTCACGGGAATGAAGGCATTTCGTCTTGCATTGGCATCAACTGGAATTGGATTGATTGTGGTCGCTCTTGGTTTGTTGGTTGCGAACTTTGATTCCATTGCAAAGGTGATTCGAAATCCGATTGAATCTTTCAAAGAATTCGGAATCGTTGGGAAAATAATCATGTTGTCATTCACGCCGTTGATTGCATTGATTTCAGGAATCACCAAGGCGCTTCAATTCTT
>Ga0214921_10004236_pt1 | contig 21269 bp, 20 predicted proteins | sample LL1505_MetaG_FD_177992 | JGI IMG/M metagenome (GOLD analysis project Ga0214921, IMG submission 177992) | Freshwater microbial communities from Lake Lanier, Atlanta, Georgia, United States - LL-1505 | ecosystem: Environmental > Aquatic > Freshwater > Lake | place: USA: Georgia | collected...
AGATCATGAAACAAGTTCAGGATGACGGAGTTTTTTTTAGTAACGGAGTTTTTTTTAGTAACGGAGTTTTTTTAGGATTAGTTTAGGATCAGTTTAGGATCAGTATTTCCAACATCGTCATCCTGAACTTGTTTCAGGATCTAATTAAAATACTATAATCTTAAATTGTCTTTTGAGATTTGTTTTTTATAAAAACCACTCCTCTTACAGGCAAGAAACTTCTTGCCAAATCCTTAAAAATTCAATTTGAAGAAATGTCCATTCTTTCCGATAAATCAATTGCTGAATTTGCTGTTAAACAAAAAATGATCGAACCGTTTGTGGCTAATCAAACGCGGTTTGATGATAAAGGTCAAAAAATTATTTCTTACGGCAATTCATCCTACGGCTACGATGCCCGAGTTTCTAACGAATTCAAGATTTTTACCAATATTGATTCTGCGATAGTTGATCCAAAAAATTTCTGCGAAACCAGCTTTGTAAATCGTACAACTGATGTTTGTATTATTCCTCCAAACAGCTTTGCTCTAGCGCGCACAGTTGAATATTTTCGTATTCCAAAAGATGTTTTGGTGGTTTGCGTTGGTAAATCAACCTATGCGCGTTGTGGAATTATTGTGAATGTAACGCCACTTGAACCGGGTTGGGAAGGTCACGTGACTTTAGAATTTTCCAATACCACACCACTTCCAGCAAAAATTTATGCTTTTGAAGGCGCGTGCCAATTTTTATTTTTCAAAGGTGATCAACCTTGCGAAATTTCTTACGACATGCGCGCCGGCAAATATATGAAGCAAACAGGAGTAACGTTGCCAAAAGTATGATCAGATTTTTCTTTATCATTTTTGCGCTAGTTTTTTCATCTCCAGCTTTTGCGGCTGAAAATTCCACAACTGTTGAAATAGTGCCGCAATATAAAGATGTTAAAGGTCAGGTGGTAAATAATTTTGCAAAACCAGTTCCATCAGTTTTCGAGCCAAAAAAACCAACTCCTTCGCGTTTTTTTTCTGCTGATTTGTCAATGCCGGACACATTCGCCACTACAAATAATCTCGCCAAAAAAGTTGGTTCATTTTATCGCGCTTATGGCGAAGTGATTTTCGTTCAAGGCACAATTGTTGATTCTTTTGGCGTGCCAATTGAAGGCGCGGTTATTGAAATCTGGCAAACTAACGCCGCAGGAAAATACCACACTTTGCTTGAACCAAATAGCGAATATATTGATAAATATTTTAGCATGTCGGGTCGCACAATTACCGATAATTTAGGTAATTACCATTTTATCACAATCATGCCCGGATCCAACACTGGAAGAGCTCCGCACATTAACATGAATATTTACAGCACCAAATTTGGCAAGCTTGAAACTGAAATGTATTTTGCTGGTCATCCATATAATGCTTCTGATTACCAATATTTGGCTTATGATGAAAATGAACGTGCAATGGTTACGGCGGCAGTTCGCAATTCCGATATCATGAATCCTGATTCCATCAAGCTTTGCACTTTCGACATAGTGATGAAAGGCATTCACCAATATAAAAGGTTTTAATTCTTAAATTTATTTTTCATGAAATCTCAAAGACAACTCCAAATCGGCGAAACTATTAAACGCGTAATTTCAGAAATTTTTCTGCGCGATGATATTTTAACAGTGCCGGGAAGTTATATAACTATTCTCGAAGCCGATGTTAGTCCTGATGCCAAAAATGCGCGTATTTACATTGATATTTTTGGTAATGAAGCGATGCATGAAAAAATTGTTGAAAAATTGAATGAAAAAGTTCCGCATTTTCGTTATCAAATGGCAAAAAAAGTGGCGCTGCGCGTGGTTCCAGAAATTGTATTTACATTAGATAAAACTCACAGAAATGCGGTTAATCTAGAAGCTTTGATAGAAGGCGAGGCGAAGAAATATACTAAAGATAATTGAAGCTCGAACATTGCCACTTTGGATTAATTTGGATTAAATATTTAATTTGGATTAAATATAGATCAGATCCTGAAACAAGTTCAGGATGACAGAAATCTGCTAGTTCTTGCCGCCGCCGTCATCTCTTGAAACAAGTTCAGAATGACAGAAATCTGCTAGTTCTTGCCGCCGCCGTCATCCTGAACTTGTTTCAGGATCTATTATTAATTTAAGAAAATGGTCGGGTTTCAAGTAGCTTTTATAATGATAATTAATCACCAAAAAACAGCTTCGAGAAAGAAAAAATAATTCATAATCAACTCAAAGAAATGAAAAAAATCTCGATCTTTGGATCAACCGGATCAATTGGAAAAAACGTTGTCGAGGTTATAAAAAATGCCCCGCAAAATTTTGAGATTTTGGCTTTGGTTGCAAGAAATGATGTTGAAACTTTAATCTCTCAAGCCTTATTTCTAAAGCCTTCATACGTTATTATCGAAAATGAAAAACTTTTTTTCCAATTAAAATCAGCGTTAAAAAATCTAAAAAATTGTCAAATTTCTTGTGGTCAAAATGCCATTCTTGAAGTTGCAAAAATTAAATGTGATTTATTCGTTTCTGCAATTGTTGGAGCTGCTGGAATGTTGCCAACTCTTGCCGCAATTGAAGCTGGTTCCGACATCGCTTTAGCTAATAAAGAATCATTAGTTTGCGCTGGCAGCTTTTTAAACGCGGCGGCTCAAAAAAGTGGTTCTAAAATTATTCCGGTTGATTCGGAACATAACGCAATTTTCCAGATTTTTGAAAATGAAAATCTGGCTGAAATTGACGCAATAACTCTCACAGCTTCTGGCGGTCCATTTTTTAATAGCGACAAGGATTTTTCTAAAATCACCGTTGCGGAAGCTTTGAAACATCCAAATTGGTCAATGGGCGCTAAAATTTCAATCGATTCTGCAACCATGATGAATAAGGGTTTAGAGATGATTGAAGCTTTTCATATTTTTCCAGTTTCCAAAGAACAAATTAAAATTTTAGTTCATCCGCAATCAATAATTCATGGAATGGTCGATTATTTAGATGGTTCAACTTTGGCAATGTTAAGCAAACCCGACATGCAAGTGCCGCTTTCTTACGCGCTTGGTTATCCCAAAAGAATGGCGATAAAACATGAAAAGCTTGATTTGGTAAAATTACAGAATTTAAGTTTTTTTGCGCCCGATGATAAAAAATTTCCGGCGATAAAAATTTGCCGCGAAGCTTTGGAAATTGACGGCAGCGCTCCCGCCGTTCTAAATGCCGCCAATGAAATTGCGGTGGAAAGATTTTTAAAAGGCGAAATTGCTTTTGATCAAATTACCAAAATTGTCGAAAAAACTTTAGCCAAAATTTCGCACAAAAAATTAAGTTCAGCGCAAGAGGTTTTGGAATTTGATAGAATGGCGCGCGAAATAGCTAAGAACCTGTAAAAATAAAAAATATTTAAAATGTCACTTACTCATCTAATCGTTCAAAATTTCTTTTCTTTCATCGCGATTATTTCGCTGATTGTTTTTATTCATGAATTCGGACATTTCTTCGTTGCACGTTTATGCGGTGTAAAAGTCGAAGAATTTTCGCTTGGCTTTGGCAAAAAACTTTTTGGTTTTACCGATAAAAAAGGCACTTTATGGAAATTTTGTCTTTTGCCGCTTGGTGGTTACGTAAAAATGTATGGCGACCGCAACGGCGCATCAATTCCCGATTCAGAGGCAATCGCTAAAATGTCAGACGCTGAAAAGAAAAAATCATTTCTCGGAAAAAACGCCTATCAACGCATGGCAATTGTGGTTGCGGGGCCAGTGGCAAATTTTATTTTGGCGATTGTGATTTTTACTTTTTTATTTCAAGTAAATGGCATCAACAAAGTTTTACCAATCATTGATGAAGTTATGCCGCAAAGCGCCGCGCTTGATTCGGGCTTGCAAAAAGGGGATGAAATTATCGCGATAAACAATGATGAAATTACCGATTTCAATCAGATTCGCGATCATGTAATGGCGGTGTCAGCGCAAGATTTGCTTTTTAAAATCAAACGCGGCGCAGAAATTTTTGAAATAAAAATCACGCCCAAAATTCAAGTAAGAAAAGATTTTTTTGGCGATGAAATAAAGATGGGAACCCTTGGAATTACAGCCTCGCAAACCACGCATCAAGATTTAAATTTAGGACAAAGTTTTGTCGCGGCCAATCAAGAAACTTATCGCATTTCAATTGCAATTCTTAAAGCTCTCGGCGAATTAATCACCGGCAAACGCTCGGTTGAAGAGCTCGGCGGCCCAATAAAAATTGCCCAATATTCCGGCAAAACCGTTGAAATGGGAATTACCGCCGTGATTTGGTTTATGGCGATGATCTCGATTAATTTAGGCGTGATGAATCTTTTACCCGTGCCAGTATTGGACGGCGGACATTTATTTTTCTACGCAATTGAAGCAATTTTCAAAAAACCACTTCCCCAAAAAGCCCAAAAAATTGGTTTTCAAATTGGCCTAAGTTTGGTTTTAACTTTGATGATTTTCACAACCTTCAACGATATTTGGCATTTATTTAAATAGATTTTTTTGGCTTCTCAAAAAAAACAGCCAACACAATTTCTTTATAAATTAAAAGTATGACCGCATTTTTAACCAAAAAAATTATGAATTTTTTGAAATTATATGAAATACTTAATTGTTAACGGAGCTGGTTCTAGCATCGATATCAAAAACAGTTTTCCAGATGGCAAGAAGTTGCTAGAAAAATTAAAAAATAATTACGACTTTGGAAACGTGATCAAAAATCACAACCCCTCTAGTATTGATCAGTTGATAACAAAAATTATAGATCAAAATCAGCACCAAGAATTTGTTCAAAAAGTTAAAAGAGATATATCGAGTATAATATCTGAAGCTCAAAACGAGGTAAAACAATGGAATGACAATTATTTTTTTGACATCATTCAAAATCGTGTTGGCATTGATGATATTGATCAGATTGATTTAATTAATTTTAACTACGACACCATGCTGGAAGAGGTTGTAGAGTATCTAATTAATCTTTACAAATCAGAAGAAGATGGGAATGAAGCGCGAAAAAAAACTAGGGTTTCTAAGTTAGAAAATTTGCTTACCAGAATAAAAAATAGCCATGTTTATGGTTATATTGGGGATGATGGAAATCATATAGATTTTATCAGAATCGCAACGGAAGAAAGAACTTCAGAGTTTATTGCAAAAATTAAGAATGCAGAAAATATTTATTTCTTAGGATTCGGATTTGATCGCACCAATTTACAAAATCTTGGTTTTTTTGATGACGATGTAAGGGATCACTTCATTTCAAACCGTCGCAAACAAAATCCAAAAAAGATTTTTGTAACCAATTATGTAGGAGAAATCGAAGTTAAACCTCAAGGAGGTGGCGGACTTTCCTCGGGTAATAGAACTTCAGTTGTAATTGATAAAAGAAGATTCTCTAACAACATTATTCTAACCCTAGAAGAAGTTTTTGATTGTAAAATCCAAATTGCAAGAGATGGTTTTTTCTCTCAAGGATTTACATACAATCAACATGCTGCTTGGTATCCGATAAAACTTTATATTTCAGAATTAGGCGTTGGTAGGGCGGTTAGAGAAGATTTTACCTTTTAAAAAATTTCAAAAATAAATACTTTTAGAAACTAGCAAAAACCACATAGTCATGCTGAGCCTGTCGAAGCATGATTCTGGGCTTGAGAAGCTCTAAAATCAAGCTTCGACAGGCTCAGCATGACATTGAGTTTGGTTTTAAGAAGTTTTTGGTATTGAATTTCAACTAATTCTTAACCCTCAAATCCTCTAATATTTTTTCTGCTTTTCCATCGTCGAGCATCGATTTTGCTAGTTCAACGCCTTCTTCGATTTTCTCAACTTTATTTGCCAGCTTTAATGCGAAGGCGGAATTTAGAATTACGATATCGCGATAAGCCGATTTTTCGCCTTGTAAAAGGGCGATTAATTTTTGGGCGTTATGTTTTGGATCTTTGCCCTTCAAGGCTTCAAGTCCAATTTTTTTAAAGCCAAATTTTTGCGGGTTGATAATTTCTTCGTCAAAAATTTTGCCATTTTCCAAGCGCAATAAATAAGAATCGGCGCCAAGCGAAATTTCATCCATGCCATCAAATCCGTGAACTATGTAAATTTTTTTAGCATTTTGTTGCGCGGCGAGCATTTTTGGCATCACATCTTTTTTTGCAGTTCCAATAAGCTGGAAGCTTGTATTTGCTGGGTTTAATAGCGGCCCTAAAAAATTAAAAATTGTGGGAATTGCTAAAGATTGGCGAATTTCGCCAACATTTTTTAAAGCTTCGTGAAAAAAGGGTGCAAATAAAAAACATAAATTTTTCTCGCGCAGGTTTTTTTCAATTTCGGGAATTTCTGAAGAAATTTTTATTCCTAGTTCAAAAAAAATATCGGCGGAACCTGATTGCGATGAAATTGCTTTATTACCATGTTTTGCAACCGGAATTCCAGCCGCCGCAACCACAAAACAAACGGCGGTTGAAATGTTTAAAGTGTTTAATTTATCGCCGCCGGTTCCGCAAACATCAATGGCATTTTGAGGTGCGGAAATTTTTTTCATGCGCTTTCTTAGGGCAGAAACGGCGCCGATAAAGGCATTTTCGGGAAGGTTTTTTTGGTTGAGATCGAGGAGGAATTTTTTGATTTCAGTGTTATCAATTTTTAAGTCGATAATTTGGTCGAAAATTTCTTCGTAATTTTTTGAGGTGAGGTTCATTAAATTTTTTTATTAGATAAGTTTTTGATGTCACCCTGAGTTTGTCGAAGGGTGATTTTATTCTTGGACTTGAATCACCCTTCGACAAGCTCAGGGTGACATCGAGGTTTTTTAAGAAAGGCTAGAACTCAAATCAGGTCTAAATTAGAACTCAAATCAGGTCTAAAAAGTTTTTGATAATTTGATGTCCATGCTCCGACGCGATTGATTCGGGGTGAAATTGCACGCCGTAAATTTTAAATTTTTTATGGGCGATTGCCATAATAATTCCGTCTTTTGTTTCGGCGGTGATTTCCAAATCAGTCGGACAAGTTTCTCTTTCAATAATCAATGAATGATAACGCGTTGCTTTGAAGGGCGAGGGCAAGTTTTTAAAAAGATTTTTTTTGTTATGAAAAATTTCGCTGATTTTTCCATGCATCGGATAAGTTTTTACAACCTTGCCACCAAAGGCTTGACCGATGGATTGATGTCCCAAGCAAACGCCAAAAATTGGGAAAATTCCTTGTAATTTTGCAATAACATCTAAACAAATTCCCGCTTCATTTGGCGTGCAAGGGCCGGGAGATAAAACGATGCCGCGCGGATTTAATTTTTTGATTTCATCGATTGTGATTTCATCATTGCGTTTAACTAGAACTTCTTTTTCTCCGGCTTGGATTAGGTAATGATAAAGGTTGTAGGTGAAACTGTCGTAGTTGTCGATTAGGAGGATCATTTTAGGAATTGGGAGTTTTATTTAGATCAAGTTAGATCCTGAAACAAGTTCAGGATGACGATGTGAAGAAATTTTCTGTTTAACTTAAGCGCAGAAACTTAAATAAAAACTCCGTCATCCTGAACTTGTTTCAGGATCTAGCATGATTCTAAGGATATTTAAATTTTCTTATATTCTTCCAAAGAATATTCATCTACTTGCATTGCGTCAAGCACCGCAGCTGCTGTTTCCTGCATTAGATTTTTTTCTTCAGAAGTTATTACTGATTTTTCAAAAGCCATTTCAATCAAATCTTGGGGATGTTTGCGGGGTAAGGTTTGGGCTTTAATTGCTGTTTTAATTTTATCAAAAGCAGATTGCGATTTTTCGTGAAGCATTAAGGCATTTTCAATGCGACCAAGGTTATCGTTTTTATCTTTTGAAACAAAAATTCCTTCCGTCAAAGATTCGCGAAACGAACCATTTTTAATAAAGTTTTTAACTACTTTATGCTGAAGAGCGTCGCTGGCTGGGCAACTAAATGAATTAAATCTGGCCCATATTGCAAATGGAAATATAAATATTTTTCCAATAGAGCCAAAAAGATTTTGGTAAAGCCCTTCAATTGCAATTTGAGCTTTTCCAAGTTGCTCTTTCATCGCATGTTCAACTAAAGGAATTTCTTCTTTTTTACGGCCATTTTCGTCAAATTTTTTCAAGATACAAACGCCCAAATACATCGCAGAAAGCGCGTCGCCAAAGCGTCCATTGATTTTTTCTTTGCGTTTTAAATTGCCGCCAAAGCGCGCAATTGCAACGTCAGCAAGTAAGGCAAATGTTGCAGAAATCCAAGCGATTTTCCTTTCATATTTGGCAATCACGCCGCATTTAAAAGGTTTTCTGAGGCGTCCACGCGTTACAGACAAAACAATTGAACGCACTAAATTGCTGATTAAATGATTAATATGGCAGAAAAACGCGCAATCGAAAGCTTTTAAATTATTTTTTTCTAAAGCTTCAATTTCCTTGTAAGCGTAAGGGTGACACATGATCGCACCTTGTCCGAAATGGATTAAGCTGCGAGTCATAATGTTTGCGCCTTCAACAGTTATTGAAATTGGAGTTGAAAAATAAGCATTTGCTAAAACGTTGCGCGGACCACGAATGATGGCGCGTCCACCCATAATATCCATGCCGTCATTAACGTTTTGACGAAACATTTCGGTAGCTTGATATTTGGCAATTGCGGTCAGAACGGCAGGTTTTGCGCCAGAATCAATTGCGCCAGCGGTGAATGAGCGCATTGCATCTAAGGCGTATGTACGCGAAGCGATGCGAGCCAAAACTTCTTCAATGCCTTCAAATTTTCCAATCGATGTTCCAAATTGTTGACGGATTGCAGAATAAGCACTAACGGCACGCGACACTAGTTTTGAGCCGCCGGCGCTGGTTGAAGGCAGAGAAATTCCGCGTCCCGCTGCCAAACATTCCATCAGCATTTTCCAGCCTTTTCCAAGACCATTTTGACCGCCAATTACGGCATCTATTTCAACAATAACATTTTCCCCATTTATTGGAGAATTTACAAACGGAGTTCCAAGTGGATCATGTCTGCGACCTTGGCGAACTCCCGGAGTTGTGTGTGGAACTAAGGCGCAAGTTATGCCAACATTTACTTCATCTGATAAAAGTTTTTCTGGGTCACTAAGTTGAAAAGCAACGCCGATTACGGTTGCGTAGGCACCAAGTGTTATATAGCGCTTGCTCCAATTCATACGGATTTTTAATTTTCCGTCCAAATCTTTAAATAAAACGCCATTAGAAATAATTGAAGTGGCGTCTGATCCTGCGGCTGTTTCGGTTAAAGCGAAACACGGCAAATCGCGACCATCAGCAAGGCGAGGTAAATAATGATCACGTTGCGCTTTTGTTCCGTAATGCATCAATAATTCAGCGGGTCCAAGTGAGTTTGGAACCATTGCAGTAATTGCCAAAGGAACTGACCGTGAAGAAAGTTTTTGGATTATTGAACTATGTGCATAAGCCGAAAATCCAAGACCGCCAAATTCTTTTGGAATGATGATGCCAAAGAATTTTTTTGTACGTAAAAAATTCCAAACATTTTCTGGCAAGTCGCGCAATTTTTGTACTTCATAATCAACGCAAATACGACAAAGTTCTTCAACTTCATTATCCATGAAATGTTGTTCTTCTGGCGTTAGATGGGGATATTTTTGAGAGAAAATCCAATTGAAATTAGGACGACCGGAAAATAATTCACCGTCAACCCAGATTGTTCCAGAAGTAAGAGCGATTTTTTCGGTTTCAGAAATTTTTGGTAAAAGCCCGAGTTTTTTGATTATGACAATTAATCCGCGAGTAATAAAATTGCGGCGTAGTGGTGGAATGGCAAGTAGCGATGCTATTAATGCATAGGTTCCCCAGAAGGTTTGATTTAAATCAAGTTTTAAGAAAAAAAATGTGAGGATAAAAAGATAAGAAAAGATCGAAAATTTTTTGTAAGCGTAGATGATGCAGAAAAATAATATTATGAATCCGAGATGCGGAATTTGATTTAATAAGGCGGTTACTTTTTCTAGTAAAACTAACGGTTCGAAATTGTTCATAAATATAGTTTTAGATTATTGTTATAACTCTTAATTATTTTGTTCTTCCACAATCAGCTCACAAGCGGCTTTAACCAAGCCGCGAATTTGTCCGATATAAGAAGCGCGTTCGTTGACTGAAACTGCGCCTCTTGCATCAAGTAAATTCAATAAATGACTTGCTTTTAACGCTTGTTCATAAGCAGGAATTGGTAATTTTTTAGAAGCTAGAATTTCCGATTGTTGTTTGCTTTCAGAAAAGTTCCTAAACATGGTTTCTAAATTAGAATGCTCCAAAATGAACGCTGAGTTTTCGATTTCGCTTTGTTTAAAAACATCGCCGTAAGAGATTTTTTTATCTCCCAAAAGCCCGTTCCAGTTGATGTCAAAAATTGAATCAACGCCCTGAATATGCATGGCGATACGCTCCAAACCATAAGTGATTTCGCCGGCGATAAATTCGCATTCAATGCCGCCAACTTGTTGCATATAGGTGAATTGTGAAATTTCCATGCCGTTGAACCAAACTTCCCAACCTAAGCCCGAAGCGCCGACTGACGGGTTTTCCCAATCATCTTCAACAAAACGAATATCATTATTTTTGGTATCAAGACCAATTAAATCGAGGCTTTGCAGGTAAAGTTCTTTTATATCTTTGGGCGCTGGTTTTAATAAAACCTGAAATTGGTAATAATGACTTAAACGATTGGGATTTTGGGCGTATCTTGCATCGGTTGGTCTTCTACTTGGTTGAACATAAGCAACTTTCCACGGTTTTTTGCCCAAGGCGCGCAGCACAGTTGCTGGATGAAGAGTTCCGGCGCCAACTTCAATATCAATTGGTTGTAGTACAGCGCAACCTTGATTGGCCCAGAATTGTTGCAGATCGAAAATAATTTTTTGAAAAGACATTTTAAATTGAAAATGAACTTCCGCAGCCGCAATTGGCTTTGGCATTTGGATTGTTGACTTTGAAATAAGAAGCTCCGAGTTCGCGGACAAATTCAATTTCAGCGCCGTTTAAAAATGGCAAAGAAGTTTCATCAGTAAGAGCAAGAATTTCAGAATTTTCTTCAAAAATTTTTATATCATTTTCTTGGCTCTTATTATCGAGTTCAAAGATATATTGAAAGCCGCTACAACCGCCACCAGAAATTGAAACACGCAAAAATTTATCACGATTTTCATCTTTTTGTTTTATCTCGTGAATGCGCTCTATTGCTGAATTTGTAAGAGTTACATTATTCATTTTATGTGTTTATTTTTTACGATAGATCCTGAAACAAGTTCAGGATGACGGAGTAGTTTTTTGAATTTCGATCGCAAAACTCACCACGCTGTCATCCTGAACTTGTTTCAGGATCTATCCGTATTTTATTTTTCTTATTATTTCTTCTAGTCAACTCACTCAAAATTTCTGAAAACTCAATTTTTTCTGCCGCCATTAAAACCAGATTGTGATAAAATAAATCACAAATTTCGCCAATTAATTCTTCACGATTTTTGGCGTTAGGATTTTTATCATTTATAAAAGCTGCAACCACAACTTCCAAAGCTTCTTCGCCGATTTTTCTGGTAATTTTTTCAACGCCTTTTTTAGCTAATTCGTAGGAGTAAGAATTTTCTTCTTTAGTTGCGATTTTATTTTTAATCGTGGCAAAAAGTTCTTCAAGTGTCAGTTGATTTTTGGGCATTTTTAATTTTTTAAAAATTGGATTTTATAACGCTAAAAAACTTAAGGTTGCAGGTTTCAAATGCAAGCAAGTCTTTCTTGACAAAAAGCATGTTATCTCTAGTTTGCCGCGCCCTTCCTTTTGTTGAAGAAAAATTAACCAAAAAATTATTTAAAAATATGGCTATCGAAATGACATTGTCGATCATCAAACCTGATGCGACTGAAAGAAATCTTACTGGAAAAATTAATGCTAAATTTGAAGAAGCTGGTTTAAAAATTGTTGCTCAAAAAAGAATGCAATTGTCAGAAAAAATGGCTGGTGAATTTTACGCCGTGCACCGCGAACGTCCATTTTACAATGATCTTGTAAAATTTATGACTTCTGGAGCAGTTGTAGTTCAAGCTCTTAAAGGCGAAAACGCAGTTTTAAAAAACCGTGAAATCATGGGTGCTACAAACCCTGCCAATGCTGATGCTGGAACAATTAGAAAAGAATTTGCTCTTTCTATTGAAGCAAATTCAGTTCACGGTTCGGACAGTTTGGAAAATGCTAAAAATGAAATCGCATTTTTCTTCGCTGGATATGAAATCGTAGAATAGATTTAATTTTCTCTTGAAAAAACTGACGGGGCGTGCTTTTTGAAAGTCGTCCCGTTTTTTTGCAAAAAAAACCGACTTAAAATTAAATTTTAAACATTAAATCGATGACAATATCATCACTAATCCAGGGAGCATTAACAGGAGTTAATAAACCTGATTTACATCTAGTTGCTCCTGAAGTTGGACATAATGCTACTACGGGTGGTATTTGGAATGAAGCAACCAAATCTTACACATTTGCAAAAGATCAACATATAGAAATAGGCGGTAGTTACGTTGATGTTTCTGGGATGGAAGTGCAAATTGATAAAAATTGCGAATATAGTACTATTACAGTTGGAGCTCTTCTAAAAAATATTAAGCCCGAAGCAAAAGGAATTGAGATCATACCACATTATCTTAGGCAAAATCACGAAAAAGAAGAAGATAACTTGGCAAATTCTACATTTATTCAAAATGAGGTTAGAAAAATAATTGATCGCAAAAAGAACTTAAATCCAACCCAAATTGGATTTGATGATGAAACGACAATACTAATTCCTTATCTTTACACGGCTTCATCTCAAGGAAAGCCATCAAATCACTTTTCTTTGCTCGCACTAAAATTTAATCAAAAGTTCACCGAATGCGAGCCATTTTCCATCACCACATCTGGCGATAATGCTTTTAGTGCAAAAGATGTAAATGAAGGCATCAAAAAAGCCGTGCCAATTGGAATAGAAGTTTTTGATGCGATCGATATTGTAACCATGCAGCAAAATGGCATCATTCCAACTGTAGATTGCGGAGCTTACATGATACAAAACGCTGAAAATATCGCCGCTTTAGGACTTGCAGAAGCAACTTTCCAAATTGACAAAAATCAGAAAAAAGCCAATCAACCGATTGAAGGACAAGATGTAAATTTAAGAGGCATTAGCCTTAGAGCTAAACATGCAATTACAATAGCCTTAGAAGAAAATATGAAACCGAAGGTAGTAGAAATGGTTGGTGGTGACGAAGAAGTGGCTACCAAATTAGAATTGGCAATTCAAAAGAGGATTGCTGAAAGAAATAACAGAAGAAAATCTGCTGAATCTCCGGTTATAAAAGCTGTAAAGACATTAGTTGAAGGAGAGGCTATAAAAATTCTTGAAACCAAATTGAGCGAAATTGGAGCCGCTAAAGAAAAGATTTCTTTTTTTCTGGGCAATCTTGGAAATTCAAGCGAAGAATTAAAAATTAAAACCGACAAAGCGGAAGAAATCACTGTTGAACGCGAGAAAAATGAACGAGCTCGTCCGATTATAACTCCGCAAATAATTTCTTTGCATCATAATAAATCACAACATCGCGCTGAATTTGGTGGAGTGGTTTTTGATGAAACTAAGGTTAAAAAAAATGATGATGGAAAAAATACAGAAGACGGCATTTTTAATAATGCTGACTTGAATTTAGCCAATTTCCGTGGATGTAAATTCGATAATGTTGATTTTAGTTCAATTGATCCAAAAATTTTAAGTACAATTTCTTTTGTCAATTGCGAGTTTGAAAAATGCAACTTTCCGAAAGGTTTTAAGTTTCAGCAATATCAATTTAAGTTCAAAGAAACTAGTAATTTTAAGTTAGGTGAACTCACTTCCAAACTCGGCGATAAGAAAATTCCAAAAGGAATTCCAGCTGATAAATTTGAAGATGAGCCTTCTCCTAAACCAAAAAGTGCGTTGGCGGAAAATTTGGAATCAGTTTCGATTGGGCGTGTAGCATAAAATATATATAAATGTCACCCTGAGCCTGTCGAAGGGTGATTCAAGACTCAAAACCAGAATCACCCTTCGACAGATTCAGGGTGACATTGAGTTTTTTCTTCAAATTAAAAATCATATCTTTTGTCATCTTTTTCAAATCATATTCAACCTTCCAACCCCATTGTTTTCTAGCCTCGAAATCATCAATCGAGCGCGGCCAAGAATTGGCGATTTGTTGGCGGAAATCGGGTGCGTAATCAATTTTAAAATCTGGAATATGTTTTTTAATTTCATTGGCCAATTCAGCGCAAGAAAAACTGATGCCGGCGAAATTGAAGTTAGAATGATTTTTTAATTTAGAAAAATCGGTTTCAGCAAGTTGAATCGTACCACGAATCGCATCTGGCATATACATCATCGGCAAAATTGTGCCGCTTTCCAAAAAGCAGGTATAAGATTTTTTCTTGATTGCTTCATAAAAAATTTCCACCGCATAATCAGTTGTTCCGCCACCCGGTAAAGTTTTGTGGCTTATAAGTCCGGGATAGCGCGTTCCGCGAATATCTAAACCAAATTTGGCAACGTAATAATCGCACAATAATTCACCGGCAGCTTTGGTTAGGCCATACATTGTTTTTGGTAAAATCACGGTTTCTTGTGGCGTATTATCGCGTGGCGTTTCAGGACCGAAAACTGCGATCGAACTTGGGCAAATAATTTTCTTAACTGCCAGTTCGCGTGCAACTTCCAAAACATTGTGCAAGCCCGCCATATTTACATCCCAGCATAAATTGGGGTTTTTTTCGCCAGCCGCAGAAAGAATCGCCGCGAGGTGATAAATAATTTTGATATCGTGTTTTTTTACAATTTCAGCAAGGCGCGTTTTATCTAAAACATTGAGAGTTTCGTAAGGCAAAAATTCTTCAGAAATGTCAGAAGTTTTTACGTCGGAAGTTATAACATTTTTTTCGCCATAAATTTTTTTAAGCGCCGCCGTAAGTTCAGAACCAATTTGCCCAAGTGCGCCAGTTACCAAGATTTTCGTCATATTTTTGTTAGTTTAAATTTACTCAACCATAAAGGTAATCGATTTTAAATATTCGCTTTCTTTCAGCACCGGATGAATTGGATGATCCAAATCAGCTCCAAATGAGCGAATTAACTTGGCGCGACGATTGCCTTTTCTAAAGCCATCATTCGCCGCTGCAATCAAATCGCCAATCGTGGCGTTGTGCGAGCATGAAGCGAGCATCAACAATCCATTTGGTTTAACCAAATTTACGGAAAGTTTTACCAATTTTTCGTAACCTTTTAAGCCGGAGAAAAAATCTTTTTTCGATTTAATAAAAGCTGGCGGATCAAGAACCACAACGTCAAATTGTCTTTTTTGAAAATCAGCATTATCCAAAGTTTCGTAGACTTTTTTGGTAATTATTTCAGTTTTTTGAGTGAAATAATTAAGTGCGATATTTTGTTTAACTTGATTTGTCGCTTCTTGGGAAGAATCAATAAAAGTCACAGAATTAGCGCCGTTTTTTAAAGCATTTAAACCAAATCCACCGAGGTAACAAAAGGCGTCAAGCACATCACAATTTTTAGAAACCAAGCCAATAAAATCGTGGTTTTTTCTTTGATCAAAAAACCAGCCAGTTTTTTGTCCCGACTTGACATCAATTGCAAATTTTAAACCATTTTCTTCAATTTCAATTTTATCGGGAATTTCTCCTTTAATAGTTTTAACGTAGAGTTCTAAGCCTTCGAGCTTTCTTGATTCAACGTCATTTCTAAAAATTATTGCCGCCTTAGGAAAAAGTTTTTCCAAGGCAGAAATTAAAAAAGGAGATAATTTTTCCATTCCAGCGGTGGAAATTTGGCAGGATAAAATATTGTCAAAACGGTCAATAATCAGGCCAGGAAGAAAATCAGCTTCGGAATGAATTAAGCGGTAAAAAGGTTTGTCAAAAAAACGATCGCGCAAAATTTTGGCGGCAGAAATTTTCTCGATGAAAAAATTTTCATTAATTTCCTGCTTTACGTCGTAAGTTAAAATACGGGCTGAAATCAGGTTGTTTGGGTTAAAATAGGCGAGGGCGAAAGGTTCATCTTTCTTGACTTGAACTTCAATTAAAGTGCCTTTTTCGAGATATTTTAAAGCGGCGAAATTTTCGATTTCGTTAGAAAAAATCCAAGGATGTCCGCGAATTATGCGAATTTCGTGATGTTTTTTAATTTTTAATTTTGTGTTGGCGATAATTGTCATTTTGATGAAATAGAAGGTAGGTAAATAGTTTTTTTTGGGATTTATTATGTAACCCAAGCTAATTGAAGCCCGAACAGTTTTTTTTGGTTATGATTCTACATCACAAAAACCCCCAACTCCCCTTAACAGAGGGGTTGAGGGGTTTTGTGATGTCTATAAAATAAGATTTTTTTAATCGATATATTACAAACTAAAACTCATCGTCAAAAGATGAGATTTTTTTCTTTCGAGGAAGGATTTAAAAATTTCCTCATAATCCGCTGGAAGCGCTTTATTTAAAGATCCGCGAGACACAACGCTTTCGACATAAGTTGCAGCATTTTTGTGAAGATCAAAAATTTCTAAAGTAAATTTATTATCAATGTAAGTTAATGGTTTAAACATTGAAGCCATACAAACATCAACCAGAGAAAATTTTTCTCCGTCGAAATATGGGTTGAATTTCAAATGTTTATCCAGAATCGCCAGTCTTGATACGGTTTCAGCTTTTTTTAAATCAAATTCTTCCTGATTTTGGGCAAACATCATGCCAAAAGTTGTGGACATAATTCCGTTGCTGAATTCCATCCAGCCGCGATGCCAGCCTCTTACTACTAAATCGGTTGAATGAAGAGGATTTTCTGGAAATGCGTCTTCCAAATATTCGCAAATAGCGATTGATTCAAAAAGCGGTTTGTCGCCTACATACAATAAAGGAACTTTACCAAGAGGCGCATCTTTAACAAACCAATCTGGTTTGTCAGACAAAGTGATTTCTTGTTTTTCGTGAGGAATATTTTTTTCGAGTAAGACCATTTCAATACGGTGGCAGTAAGGAGAAAACTTTGATGCAATTAGTTTGATTTTATCTGGCATTTTTACCTCGTTAGTTTTTTAAAATTTAACCCGTATGTCCAATTGATATACGGGATGGGGCGCGACTCGTGTCGCATTTCCATATCCCAAGGGATAAAGGACAAATTTAAATAGATCCTGAAGCGAGTTCAGGATCTATCGTCTTGATCTAGTAAATAGGAAATTCTTTGCACAAAGTTGCGACTTCAGCTTTAACTTTTTCTTCTAAAGTTTTGTTGCCTTCTTCGCCGTCTTTTACAAATCCTGAAAGTACATCAGCAATCATGTTGCCGATTTTTTCAAATTCTTTTTCTTTAAAGCCGCGAGTGGTTCCAGCTGCTGTTCCAAAGCGCAACCCCGAAGTTACAAATGGGCTTCTTGGATCATTTGGAATGGCATTTTTATTGCAGGTTAAACCAGCGCGTTCCAAAACTTTTTCTGCTTCTTTTCCAGTTAAAGTTTCAAGTGGCGTTAAATCAACAACCATCAAGTGGCAATCAGTTCCGCCAGTTGTAATTTTAAGGCCGCGTTTGATTAAAACTTCAGCTAAAACTTGCGCGTTTTTTACAATTTGTTTGGCGTAATCTTTAAATTCTGGGCGCAAAGCTTCAGCAAATGCAACCGCTTTGGCAGCGATCACATGCATTAAAGGGCCGCCCTGTAATCCGGGAAAAACGGCGGAATTAATTTTTTTCGCCAATTCTTCGTTATTGGTTAGAATCACGCCACCGCGTGGTCCGCGCAAAGTTTTATGAGTTGTTGAAGTTACAATATCAGCAACGCCAATTGGAGATGGATAAATTCCAGCAGCAACCAAACCAGCAATGTGAGCCATATCAACCATTAAAATTGCGCCAATTTCGTCGGCGATTTTTCTGAAACGCGACCAATCAACAATTCTAGGATAAGAAGAAATTCCAGCAATAATCAATTTTGGTTTATGTTCGCGCGCCAAACTTTCCATTTGATCATAATCAATCAAACCATCATCTAAACGAATTCCATATTGCACCGATTTCAACCACATGCCCGAAATTGTGCGTTGCGCGCCGTGAGTTAAATGTCCGCCAGCGGCGAGAGACATTCCAAGAATTGTGTCATTGGGCTGAAGAAGCGCTAAATAAACCGCCAAATTTGCGCTGGCGCCAGAATGAGGTTGAACATTGGCAAATTTGGCGCCAAAAAGCTGGCAAAGCCTGTCAATTGCGGCTTGTTCAACTTCATCAGAAAATTCACAGCCACCATAATATCTTTTTTGCGGATAACCTTCGGCATATTTATTCGTAAACACCGAACCTTGCGCCTCAAGAACCGCGCGGCTTACAATATTTTCAGAAGCAATTAATTCGATTTGATATTTCTGACGATCAAGTTCATGAGAAATTGATTTTGCAATTACGGGATCAGAATTTTGTAGAGTGGAAGTGAAGAAGGTCATGATTTATAATTTTTTAGAATTGTTTTTATTTTGGGGAGATTTTTTAAAGTCCGAATTTGTTAAAACTAATTCGTTCTTCAACTTTGCTAAGTAAGCTTTCAACAGAAAGAGACTTTTCTGAAAAGAAACTTTTTATCAATCCTTTTTTTACAGTGATTGGGCGGATTTTTACTTTGTTGCCGAATTTTTCTTTGATCTTTTTTCTCATGTCGCAAATTTCATCAACCAAACCTAATTCTGCTGATTTTTTGCCCGACCAAAAAGCGCCTGTAAAAAGATTATCTTCGTTATTTTTTAATTTAGCACCGCGCCTTGATTTTACAAGCTCCTTGAAGCCTTCAAAAATGTCGCGCTGCGCGTTTTTTAAAATCTCGATATTGTCATTTTCTTCGGGCAAAAATGGATCAAGAATCGCTTTATTTTTTCCTTCAGTATAAATGCGACGATCAACACCTAGTTTTTTGATTAAATCAACAAAACCAAAGCTCGAAAAAATTACGCCAATTGAACCGACGATTGAAGAATTATGAGCGTAAATTTCATCGCCGCTTAAAAGCAGCCAATAGCCGCCAGAAGCAGCAACATCTTGGGCAAAAGTATAAACGGGAATTTTTTTCTCTTCCGACAATTCGCGAATATAATTATAAATTAATTCCGATTGAACTGGCGAACCACCGGGTGAATTTACGTTTAAAGCCACGGCTTTAACTTTTTTCATTTCAAAAGCTCGTTTCAAAAGTGGTGCGACATTTTCAAAATTTAATCCCGCAGAAAGTTTTGAATCTTTGCCAATCACGCCTTGCAAATTAAGGCTGGCAACGATTGGCGAATTATCGCAGCCAATAATTTTTCTAAAAATTTTAGTAAAAATACATTTAGATTTCGGGCAATTGTTCATTTTTATGTTTGTTAAAGATTGAGAAATCACTCGGTTTAAATTCTTTTTTGATGATTTTTTTGCTATAATTCAAACAGCAGAAGAATAAAAATAGCGATAAAATTGCTATTACCGAAAGCCATAAACCTTGCGGCCCAAGGTTTTTCATGATAGTCCCAGTGGCAAAAAGACCAACGATATTTCCCAATAAACTGATTCGTGAAAAAGCACTATTAACAGCGAGTCGTTGCGTGGGTTTATATTTTTCATTTATCAAAACAATCGCCGGAAGTTTTATTCCTGCGAGCGCGCCAAACATCAGGAAAAGTAGAGGATAAATTTTATACGGAAATTGGTTGATATGAAGCATATAAGCAAAAGCGAGGGCGAGAATAGCGGAAAAAATCATTAAAAAGCGGCGACTTATAATATCAGCCAAATAGCCGATTGGAATGTAGAAAATCGTGCCGAAAAGTAAAACTGACAAAAGTAAAGAAGCTTCATCTTTTGGCATGCCAATTTTAATTCCGTAAATGATTAAGAAGGCGCTGGAAGAAGACATGGCGTAGCTTACGCAAAAAGCGGCGAGCATGATTTTTGGAGAATTTTTTATGTAGCGCCAAATCGAAATATTTTTTTCTTCACGAACTGCGGCATCAAATTTTTTAAGGCGAACTAGCGGAATCATTGAGGCGATGTAAAATCCGCTGGCAATTGCGTAAGTCGAAAAATTTTCAAAAGATTGTAAAATATTTAAAAGTACCGGCCCCAAACTATTACCAACCGCGACCAACATTGTTCCCATTGAAATAATCATCGCTCGCATATGAGCTGGAGCTAGATCAATCATGATTGTGTTTCGAGTTACGCCGCAAATAAAAAAAGAAGTTCCGATGCAAAAAATAATTAAAAGCCAAAGTAAATAACCCGGATAAATAAAAATTATTAAAGCGCAGATTGCCGAAATAATTGAACCGAAATAAATGCTGTTAATCATGCCAGCTTTGCGACCCATTGAGGGAAGGAAGCGCGAGAAAATTACACCAGCGCCAATTTGAGTAGCGGTTGAAAGTGAAATTAAAATTTCATTTTTAACATTAGCTTCAAGTTTAAGAGCGATCATTACCATCAATATTCCGTAGCCAATTGCTGACAGAAAAATCGAAGAAAAAATTGCTGCTAAATCTTTTGCCAAGCTAATTGTCCAGCGAAATTCTTCTTTGCCAGAAATTGTTTCTGGTGCTTTTGTGGGTGGTGGTGTGAAGCCAGAGCCGCTGACATCGTAGCTTCTGGTTATGGCTTCGTGGTTTGTTCGAGAATGAGTTAGCATCTAGATCATTCTTCTGACATCAGTTAAATGTCCTGCTAAAGCTGCCGCCGCTGCCATTGCTGGGCTTAAAAGATGAGTTCTGCCGCCGCGACCTTGTCTGCCTTCGAAATTTCGGTTGGAAGTTGAAGCGCATCTTTCGCCAAATTCCAATTTATCAGAATTCATCGCCAAACACATTGAACAACCCGGTTCGCGCCATTCAAAGCCAGCTGCGGTGAAAATTTTATCAAGACCTTCTTTTTCAGCTTGTTCTTTAACCAATCCTGATCCCGGAACTACCATTGCAAGTTTGATATTGGCGGCAATTTTTTTGCCATCTACAATTTTTGCAGCTTCGCGGAAATCTTCAATTCTGCCGTTAGTGCAAGAACCAATGAAAACTTTATCGATTATAACTTCTTCAAGCGGAGTTCCAGCGACGAGACCCATATATTCCAGCGATCTTTTAACAGCTTCTTGTTTGCCAATATCAGAAAAACTTTCTGGACTTGGAACTTTGGCGGTGATTGGCAAAGC
>Ga0214921_10004237_pt1 | contig 21265 bp, 29 predicted proteins | sample LL1505_MetaG_FD_177992 | JGI IMG/M metagenome (GOLD analysis project Ga0214921, IMG submission 177992) | Freshwater microbial communities from Lake Lanier, Atlanta, Georgia, United States - LL-1505 | ecosystem: Environmental > Aquatic > Freshwater > Lake | place: USA: Georgia | collected...
AGTGTTGAAATCATTAGTGAATTCACCATCAACTTTTGCCGTCAGACCAATAGTTCCAACAAAATTAGGTAGCAATACTACATCAATAGCATATATGAAATCGAAATCTGGATCTTCCTTTTTTCTACAAAGACAATAATTTTCAAATTCTTCAATGGTTAATATAGTAACAAATCCATTGTTATCAAAAGATTCATCTACCACTTTATTTCCAATTAGTATCTCATAAGAGGAAAAATCATCTGTTAATGAAAAATCATTTCTATTATCATATTCATCTCCAAGAATTACTAATGTTGTTGGCTCATCAACTGTTTGAAGTTCAATACATGTTCCGTCATAATCTTCTTTTTGTTCACCAACTAATTCATTCATATTATGACTGTGTTTCTCATGTTCTGGTTGTTTATGTTGTGCTTCGCACATTTCATTAAAATTAGGGTTTTCCGAGAATCCTAATTTAATTAGTTTATTGATAATATCAGCATGATCCATTTGACCTTCGTAAAAAAGTTTTTTATCTTCAACAAAAAACTTAGTTTGTTGTGATACTAAATCAAAATCTTTGAAATATTTAATAACATTTTTGTAATCTTCCAATTCAACCAAACCTTCTTCAGTATTACAACCAATATGTATTTGATATATTGCATTATCAAATAAATGCATAAAGTAATCTGTGTTAGGATAATTCATTGCTATCAACTTATCTTGAATAGTTTTTCTAACAGATTCTTCAAGATAAGTTTTTTCACTCAATACCATCGGAACATATATGAAATATCCATTTAATGGTTCTTGAATACCTAATGAATCGATACGAGAAGATAAAGTTTTAATTTCCTCATTACATTCACGAATTTTTGTAAAAGCTAAATTTTGTTGATTTTTAGCAATTTTTAACTCGTTTCTGTAATTGTCTAATGTTTCCAAAAGTTTCGCTAATTTTTGTTTTTTAGCTTCTAAAAACTCTTCAGCAATTTGAGCCCTTGTTCCTGTCAATTCTTCTTTTGGTTGAATTGGTAATGGAATAGGTGGTTCTTTTATTTCTACTTCTTCGTCATCATCTTCTAAAAAACTTAAATCTGCATCTTGTGGAATTTCTTTCCTAAGTGCAGGATTGAGTGTTTCACTTTCGTGAATTTGTTCTATATTCATATTTGTTGGATTTTCATTATCTTCATCTTCGTCAAAAAAGTTTAACAAATTGTTATATGGTTTTTTTGGTTCAACTATTAAATAGGCTTCAAATAACATTTTATCTTTACCTTCTTCTAATTCACCAAAATTCCTTTCTAATTTTTTTCTATTTTCATCTGTTATAGGATATTCTATATAAAATATAAAATCTGAATAAACAGATTTTTCCCTAAAACCAGATATAACACTTTCTTCAAACATTTCAACAAATCTTTGATGATCAGTTTCTGTTGTTTTAGCTATTTCACCTTCGGCAACAATTTCTTCAAAATCAAAAGTATTATCATCTTTTAAAGTCATTTGAAATTTAACACCGTCAAGATTTAATGTGTCAAAAAATTTACCATCAATAATTGCTGTTTTTGAAAGAAAATTGATACTACCAAAAGCACACATAAAATCATAAATACCTCTCTTGGATTGATATTTACCGTGTATTTTTGGCGCAATTTCTTCGGTATCTAAATCAATACCAAAATTTTCTCCTAAAACAAGTTTATTACCTGATTTACCAGATTTAATGTCTGCGACATCGCCGTCTGGTCCGACACCATAAACAACACCCGCTTTATCGAGTGCATCTTTTATATCTTTTGGAAACATATTTTTAATCCCATTTGGTATGGAATAAACCTTTTATTTGTTCATATTTTTCTGGTTGTTCGTTTATCAAGTCGCTTGGCGAAAAATGAGCATAATTTAATACCTCATCATTTGGAATAATACCTGTATTATACAGTAAAGCATTTTCCCAAGCATAATCGATATCTGTAGCAAATACTACTGAATTATTACCATTTTTATATACACCAATTACAGAACCTTTATCTTCCATATCTTTTGTATATTCTTTTTCTAATCTTGAAACGACAAATTCATATACTTTCATACATTTTTCTTCTGTGCCGATCCATAAATTGAAATCATAATCAGTTGGACAAAGTGATTCTTCACGGTAATTTTCGAATGTTTTATGAAATTTCCATGTTTCTTTTGGAACAAAAACTGTTGATATTGTATTTGTCATATCAATGCATCCTAATATATTATCAATGTATTCAGGATTTTCAATTTTTTTAACATTTGTAAGTTTTTTCTCCTTTTTTTGCGGAACGATATCTTCTACATCACTCAATATTTTTTCAATTTGGTGATTTCGGTGTTCAGCAGTAGTGACAGAACCTAGTTCATAGGCTCTTTGATAAAAAACTTCAAAAATATGTTCATAACCAAGTTCACGAGCAACATGACCTCTATTATAGGCTTTTTCTGGCGTATCAATAGAGTTAGCCATTTGTGCTGCTTTATTAACTTCTTTTTGCTTATCACCACCACATTTGGCGACAAGGTCTTTAATTCTCTTTTCGTTTTTAACGAATTCTGCTCTACTTTGTGGTTGCGGATTAAATCCAAATGAAGGCATAAAAATAAAAATTTATAAAAATAATAAAAATTGAAATTAGGTAAATAACCCACCTTCTGTATTAAATGCAATTTGTCTAATGTCCTCTACCTCGACGTCATAGTGTTGCTCACCCACTAGTCTATTTTGAGTTTAATCCTCGATGGTATAGCGACTTACTATTATAGGTTGTCTTCCATCTTAAGCAAAGATTGGCGGAGTTTCCTCACATCATATTTCTATGGTAGTGCTGCATAATAACCTAATTTCAATAATTAGTTTAATTCTAATTCTAAAGCATCTAATGATACTTTATCCCTTAAACGAATTAACTTCATTAAATCAATTTCAGATGCTCCTGCAAAAAAAGAATTATTTTCTAAATTTAAGTTAGCAAATTCCATATCACCAATTCTTTTTCTAGAAAAAGCAATATATTGTGCTAACATCAATTTTCGTGCATCTGAATTAGAATCCGCTTCATATAATTTTTGAAAATTATTAATGGTTGATTCTAATTTATTGATAACCTCTGTAAAGGTTAAATTTTCATCTTTTAATAGCTTATCAATTTTCCTGTCAATACTGGATTTTATAGTTTCTAATGTCATTTTATTTAACTTTAAGCAAATGTAAGAAAAAATTTTGAAAAATCAAAATTTTCAAATGAAAATTAAATATGTAAATGCGCCACCAACATATTAAATAATGGTAAATGAATATCACGAATTACCGAAGTATCTGCTTTTAATTCATTCAATGAATACCATTTAATTTCACCTAAATCGTCACCTGGTTTTGCCAAATCCATTTCATCATTTGCTAAACGGCATAAGAAAATCTGTGTCGTAATTTTATGTGGTGTTTTTTTATAACGAATATCATCTACAAACAATTCACCAATTAATTCCAATCTTTCTACATCAATTGTTAAAGTTGCTTCTTCTTTTAACTCTCTTGAAGCAGCAAACCGTGATGTTTCACCAGGATCACGAAATCCACCTGGAAATTGCCATTTTGGTTGCCCAGGTTTTCTACCTAACATAACTTGTATTCCTTCGTTAGTTGTTGAAATACATATCATATCAACCGTTGATAATGATATGGGAAAGGGGATTGAAGGAACACCATTGTTCTTTTTGTAAATAGCAATCATAGTGGCAATTGCGCCTTTAATTGCTATATTAATTTCTTCTTGACTAACATTTACCATTGCTTCTTTAACAATAGTTTCTGCTTGTTTTTCAAAACTTGTTAAAAGTTCGGATGAAATTTCCAATGATTCAGGAGTATACATAAATTATATTTTTTCTTTGATTTCAATAAATGGTAATAATTCAAAACCTGGAGTTGCTTCTAATACATCCATTAGAATCATTGCTTCGGATAAGATTCCGTTTAATTCTCTTTTCTCTAAATTAAGAATAAATGGAAATGTTTTACCGATTAATATAGATACATCTTCTACTTTACCACCAATGTTAGAAACAAGAATACGATTAAATTCTGCAAAATTAGCAGTCAATTTAACCATCTTCTTGTTTTTAGGAATGCGTTCCGCTTCGGAAATAACTCCGAAACGGATATCTAATTTATTTGCTGCTTCAGCAAATGTGTTAAAATCTATAATTTGTTTTTGCATAAATTAATTTTAAAATGCAAAGATAGACAAAAATAATTGAAACAACAAAATTATTTTTTACTAATTTTTTGTTTTAATTCTTTTAACTCACTCAAATACATTTCGGTAGGTTCAACTTTTTCTAACTCCAAAATCTCTTCCTTTTTTGTTAAAAAATCTTTTTTAAGTTTTTCAAACAACTCCTTTGTTAAACTCCACAATGGCATACGAAGTAGGTAGTCATAAGAATCATCAATTAGTTCTAAATTCATAGCGGTAATATCAGATATCAATTTTTCTTTGGATTTATTTTTAATATCTAATTTATTTTCTAATATGGCACGAATAAATTTTCCTCTGTTGGATAAGATTTTCAAGTCATATTTCAATCTGTCAAGCATGAATTGTTTTCTTTTTACATAAAATTTTAATCGGAAATCAACAAAATATTCAATAATTTCTGTATCTGCATCAAATAATTTTATTTTTCCAAATTCATCTAATGTTGTAAATATTTCAGTATTTGCTTCTTCTAATTTGAGTAATTTAATTAATTTTTCTTCATCTAAATTTGCCAAATCTTCCCTGGTAAATTTGATTGTATAATCAATATTATTTTTGCAATTATTATCATAACTTACTATTTTCTTTTTATCAACTAAATCATCTAAAATTTCCTCATATTTTTCATAAGTCATAGAAGGTGGCAATTCTGATATATGAATAGTGGTTGTATTTTTAACTTCTAATTTACCTCTTATTATCCATCTTTTATTATTTTCTACATCATTTATAAATTCACCTTTAAAATCTTTTACATATGGTTTTATTGTTTGAATCTTTTTACCTTTTAATAAAAAAGCACAAGCATCTATTAAATCATTTGGATTTCTATTTAAGATATTAGATGAAAAGCCAACGGCTATACCCGAAGAACCATTTAATAAAACTGTAGGTATAATTGGTAAGAAAAATTTAGGTTCAATTATTTCTCCTTCTTCTTCCTTATTTTCCAATAATTCAAAATCTTTATATAATAAACGGAAGTTTTTAGATAATTTAGTTCCAATATATCTTGGCGCACCTGGCTCAGGCGATCTTAAAGATCCAAATTGTCCATCTTCTTCTAATAATGGAAGAGAATTTTTAAATGATTGTGCCATATTAATACAAGCTTGTTCCAAACTTGAATTTCCGTGATGATAAAAACAATCAGAAGCTACTTTACCAGAAAGTTGAAATATTTTCATAGTTTTTTCATTACCATTTTTCCATATATCATTGGCAACATGTATAATTTTTCTTTGCACTGGTTTAAAAGAGTCAATACAACTTGGTAATGCTCTATTTTCAATAGTGTAGATGGAATATTCTTTATATTGTGTGCTTAAAAATTCTGTAATTGTTGTTTCCATAAGAATTATATTATATTTTTATGAAAAGTTTTAACCAATTCCCATGATGATAAGAGGTGTATTTTACTATATAAAATAAAAAGAAAAAAATGGAAATTTGTATTAGGTGTGGAAACGATTTTGATATAAGTATGATATCTAAAAAATATTTAGATAAAAATCCAGAACAATATAAATCTTGTTCTTATTGCCGTAAATATAGAAAATGTTTGAATTGTGAAAAAGAGTTTCACCATAAACAGAATCAAACTTGCTCTAAAAAATGTGCCCAGGAATTAAAAGAAAAATCTTGGTTAATTTCTTGTGGTGCAATACATAACTTTTCAAAAGATTCAACTTCCAGAAAAGATTGGGAGAGTAAATTACTAAATGAGGAAGGTATTACAAATGTTTTTCAAAGAAAAGAAGTTAAAGAAAAATCCAAAATTACTTGTATACAAAAATATGGAGAAGAGAAATATTCTTTAACTAATGAATGTAAAGAAAAAATTAAAAAAACTAGCTTAAAAAAATATGGTGTTGAAAACTATAGCAAAACTGAAGAATGGTTAAAATCTTTTAAAGAAACTAATTTAGAAAAATATGGAGTTGAAAATCATACACAAAATAAAGAAATAAAAGAAAAAATTAAAAAAACTAATCTTGATAAATATGGTGTATATACTTTATTTTTATTAAAAGATTTTCGTGAAGAAAGTATGATGAATAAATATGGAGTTCCTTATGCTTCTCAATTAGAATCGGTTAAGAAAAAAATTAAAGAAACAAGAAGTTCCAAAGATTTCATATATAAAATGATTGAAAAAGGTTATTTCTTAGATCCTCAAAAATTATCAGAAAAAGAATTATATTATCATTTAGTAAAACAGGAAACCAAAAATTCACTAAAAAATTATGGAGAAAATGTTTTTGGAAAAAATTGGCAAGATACGATTGGTAGAAAAGAAAATCATATCGATCATATTTATTCAATAAACGAAGGATTTAAAAATTGTATATTACCACATATAATAGGTTCGATTAATAATTTAAGAATAATACCTTTTATTAATAATTGTATTAAACAAAATAGATGTGATATTACATTAGAGGAATTGTTAGAAAAGATAAATCAATAAAGTATTTGTGGATATTTTTCGAATAATTTATATCCTAATTTTAATTTGCTTTCTAATAATGGTTTAGACCATTCAACTATTTCGATTACTTCTTTTAGTTTATCAGGTGTTTTTATTTCAGAATAAATTATACCAGAACTTAATGAAAATCCGATTATATCTCGTTTAATTTCTTTTTCAAATAATTTTACATTTATTTTAAATATATCTAATTCTGAAATTAATTTTTCTGTATATAAAAGATAAGGTGATAAAATCCTATTTGAATATGATTTATCAATCTCTGAAAGGTAATTTAAAAGAATATAATTTTGATATTCAAAATCAATGCAAGGATTAATAAACCAATTTAATTCTAACATAATATTATATATTAAAATATATCTAAATATTTCTCAACAGCACCATTTGATAATTTGATATAATCTTCATTTATATCAAATCCTATAAAATCTACACCTAATCTTTTACAAGCTACGCCTTCTGCGCCAGAACCACCAAATGGTATTACCACAAAACAATCAGTTTCAGGTTTAGATGATAAAATTAATTTTTCAGTTAATCTAAATGGTTTTTGAGTTGGATGCTTTAAACATTCATCTATATTAAACTTCTTTATTTCTTTAGCTGGATAAACTTGATCCTTATACAAAAAATATCTTTCACGACCGGCACCGCCGGCTAAAGTTGAAATATCCGTAAAAACATCTCTTGGTAAAGCACCTGATTCATGAGCAGTATAAACTGTTTCCGCAGATGAGCCAAATCTGGCAGTTGTGCTTGCGGTGCGTTTTTTACCGGCTGAATTTTTCAAAAAAGATTCTGTATAAGGAACTCTTACAGCATCACGATTAAATATAGGTTTATCTTTCCAAATATAAAGTATAGATTCATGCGTTCTCTGCCATCCATTATAAGTTGGGATGGTTTTATTTTGATAATGCCAAATTAACCATCTTTTTGGTAAATCTATACGAACTGATAAATAAGCAAGTATTTCAGAAAATCCATAAATATAAAGAGAGCCAGTTGGTTTTAAAACTCTAATACACTCTGCAATCCAAGTATCACACCAAATTAAATAGTCATTTAATTCTAAATTATCTTTACATATTCCAAAATCTACTTTAATGTTATATGGTGTATCAGCAATAATTATATCGGCTGAATTGTCGTCTAATAGTTTAAGTCCAGCAACAACATCTATAAGATGAAATTTATTTAATTCTAATTTCATGATATATATATGTAAATATAAATTAAAGTTGCTAAACTTATGTTTTAAAAGTTTATATAATTATATAAACTCTTTGTGTATTTTTTAATAAGACAGAAAGTTTATTTAATAGCAATTAAAAATAAATCAGGCACTAAATGGCAATTGAAAATAAATATAAAAAGTTAGACGATATCACCCATGTTCTACAGAGATCTGGAATGTACTTGGGTTCTATAAAAAATCATATAGGAAATAAATGGAGTCTCAGTGAGGACAAAATGTCTTTTCAAGAAAGAACCTACAATCCTGGCTTTCTTAAATTATTTGATGAAATTATTATGAATTCAGTTGATGAATTCAAAAGAGAAGGCACTAAACTTAACACAATAAAAGTTTCTATTAACGAAAATAAAATATCTGTTTGGGATAATGGTGGCATTCCCGTTGTTAAACATCAAGAACATAACGAATGGATACCAGAAATGATTTTTTCAAATCTTAAAGCAGGTTCAAATTTCAATGACGAAGAAGAAAGAACTGGTTCAGGGACTAATGGCGTAGGTTCATCATTAGTAAACATATTCTCAAAAGAATTTACGGTTTCAACTTGTGATGGCAAAAACCATTTTACTCAAATATTCTTTGATAATATGCGACAAAGAACCGAACCAACTATTGAAAAATCAAGAAAAAATCATACAGAAATAACTTATATTCCTGATTATGTAAGATTCAATATGGAAGGTTTGGATGAAATACATTTTAATTTAATTAAAAAAAGAACTCTTGATATAGCTGCTTGTAATCCGGGTATTAAAATTTATTTTAATAATGAATTAGTATCGGCTAAAACATTTTCGGATTATATTAAACTTTATACCGATGGTGCTTTTGTTGAAACAAATAAAGAAAAAAATTGGCATATTGGTATAGCAGCATCTAATGAAGGATTTAGACAAGTTTCATTTGTTAATTCAACAGAAACATATGATGGTGGAAGTCATTGCGATTATGTTTTAAATCAAATAATTTCAGAATTAAGAGTATTTTTTCAGAAAAAGCATAAAGTAGATATAAAACCTTCGGAGATAAAAAATCATATTTTTCTTTTCTTAAATACTACAATTATTAATCCAAGCTTTAGTTCGCAAACGAAGGAAAAGTTAATTACAGAAGTGAAAGATTTTGGCTATACATATCAAGTATCAACTAAATTAATTAAAGATATATTAAAATCAGAAATAGTAGAAACTATATTAGATTGGATTGCTCGCAAAAAAGATGCAGATGCAAATAAATTAGCGAGAGAAGTTAATAAAAATTTAGCTAAAATTAAAGTTGATAAATTAATTGATGCAAAAGGTAAAGATAGATTGAAATGTAGCATTGCCTTATTTGAAGGTGATTCAGCTTCTTCTCCATTTAGAGATTATCGTAATACAGAAACACAAGGCGCTTTTTGTTTAAGAGGTAAGTTTGTTAATGCAATGGATATGACAAATGATAAATTGATTCAAAATAAAGAAGTTCTTAATTTTATGGCTGCTATGGGTTTAAGATTAGGTGAAGTTGCTGTTCCTGATAAATTACGATATGGAAAAATTTTAATTTATACGGACGCTGATACGGATGGTTCAAGTATTGCAGCTTTATTAATCAATTTCTTTTATAAGTATTGGCCAGAATTATTTTATCATAATATGGTGTATAGGGTAGAAACTCCAATAGTGGTTAGTCAAAATATAAAATCAAAAAAGAAAATTAATTTTTATACACAAGACGAATATGCTAAATGGTTAGATTCAATAAACGCAAAAGATTGGATTATAAAATATAAGAAAGGATTAGCGGCTTTATCTAATGACGAATATGAAGAAATTATTTTAAAACCAAGGTTAATGTCTATTTTACCAGATGAGTTTTCATCAGATAGTTTGAACATATGGTTTGGAAAAGATTCTGAATTAAGAAAAGAACAATTATTAAAACTACAATAAAAAAAGCAACTCATTTGAGTTGCTTTTTTTATTGTTTTATATTATAACGTCATCTGGATTCCAATAAGGCTTTGGATTTTCTCTTAAATCCAACATTCTTCTCTCATAATCTTCGATTTGTTCATAAGTTAACCATTCTGGTTTTACTGGTAATTTTTCCCATGTTTCTTTCATTTTGGCAATATGTTCTTCGATGTTCTTCGTAAAAAGAACATTTTCCGAACCATTTCCATAATGCAAAAAATACTCACAATCATTTCTTAATCTATCAAGAAACATATAATTAAATTTATCATTATTCGTTTCATAATTTTCATTTACAAATGATTCAAAAGATTTAATCTTTTTTTCTTTTGTTGAAAGGAATTTTTCACCATCTAATGTTTTATTATTCGGTTTAGATATTTTACCTTTGTCAGGTGTATCTGCTAAAAACTCCTCACCATCCATTTTTGGTTGTGTTTTTGTTAAAGGCTTAGCAGCTTTTGCATCTATGTTAGATAGAGATTGTTCTGGTTTTAATTTTTTATTTTGCATTTATATATTTATTTATTTTTTCAAGAGCGGTTTTTAATTCTAATTCTGATAAATTAATTGAATTAATTTTTTTAGCAATTATAGAATCAAGTAAATCAATAATTATATCATTTAATAAATGTTCCTTACCTTCTAAATGTAAACGATTTGTTTTAATTTTCATAACTATATCCTGCAATTCAGAGATATTTTCCATTTTTTCAAACAATTGATTATACTTAAATATTTTCATAGTTTATATATTAATTTGATAGTCTGAATTTCCTTTTAAAACTTTAGAAAGTAATTCTTTATTTTCTAAATTTTCTACAAAATTAATAAATGAATCTAATAATTCCATTACTTCGTCCAATTCCATTAAATTATAATCTAATTTATCATGTATTTTCTGAAAATCACCCATAACAATATCAGATTCATATCTATCAACTAAATTCCAAACTTCATCAATAATTTTATTAATAGATTTTTTTTGTAATTCTAAATTGTTTAATAATTGTTTATATCGTTTTACATCATCATACACATCTTTTATTGTAATTGCTGTTATGTTAATAATATGTTTAGTTATTTCTATTTCTATTTTTTTAGAAATTTTTGTATATTTATCAACTAATTCTTGTTTTTGTTCCGGTGATAATTTCCAATCACTATTTTCAAAAAATTTTATGTATTTCATTATTTTAAAATTATTTTTAAGATCCAGTTATTGTATCATAACCATTATTTATAGCATATTTGGCAATTTTAACTAAATCATCTATATATGTATTATCATCAGAATGTGAAGCACCACTATAAAAGCGAATATTGCCTGTATTTTGGATTGAATCAATTGGTTCTGATTTATTGTTTTTAGCAGAATCAGATCGGTTTATAATTTCTTTGGCTGGTATATTAAATACAAAATCATCGGCATCTATATCAAATCCCATTTTTCTTAAAATTCTTTGGGCAGTTGAATTGCTAACATTTAATTGCGTTGTTTCTTTTTCAATATCATTATTATTTTCACGAATTGGAATTCTAATAACTCTTATTGTATCAATTGGTTGTCCTTTTTGATAGTGAACTATTAATTTTTTTGAACTATAAACCTCAGCAGTTAATTTACCTAACACAAGTTTATTATTTTTAGCAAATTCTTGAACTGCTCTAATAATTTTTTCTAATTGTTCTCTTGTTTCTACACCTGGATATAAATTAACTATTCCAGTTCTTTCAAATGCATACACGCCATCAGGAGTAAATTCTGCTTCATCGTAAGATTTAATTAAATTTTTATTAGCAAGATAAGATTTAAATGCATAAGATATGTGTAATAAATTATCCAATTCAGGTTTATAAACTGAGATAAGATTGCCTTTATCATCTATCATATTTTGCTTGCCATAATCCTTGATTGAAAAAGTTATACTTTCATTTAAATTCCAATTTTCAAATAATTTTAAATACTTCATAATGTATATATTTTTTAAACTAAATCAAAAATTAAAAATATAATCGTATTATGAATATAAAGTGTAATTTAATAGTTGATTTAAACTATATCCTCATGAGAGCAGTATTCACACTTTCCAAATCAAATGTTTTATATGGCAATTTATCCAAAGCATTAGAAACAAGTGTAACTAATTATAGACAATGGTTTCCATTTTCAAAGGTTTATCTTGTATCTGATTCAAAAGAAAAATCATGGAGAAAATCTATTTACAATGAATACAAAGCAAATAGAAAAAGAGACAACGACATTGATTGGGATTTTGTATACTCTACTTATGACGAATTTAAAAAATATATCTCCGATAAAGGATTTAGAATACTTGAATTAGGAGGAATTGAAGGCGATGATTGGATATCATATGTTGTGCAAACTTCTAATTTGAATGGTATGTGTAATATAATTGTTTCAAATGACCACGATATAAAACAACTTTTGAAGTTTGATGAAAATGAGGGGTATATTAATTTAATGACTAATGAAATTTTCAATAAAACCAAATTATTTTTACCACAAAATTATAATATTTTTATAAATAAATTGAAAAAACAAAATAATGATGACATTTTTTGTTTAAATAATAACGTGGCTTTTATCAAAATGATTTCTTCTTTTATTGAAAAACATGAAGTTGTTGAAATAAATCCTATACAATCATTAGTTGTTAAAATTATTTCTGGTGATACCTCAGATAACATTAGTTCTGTATGGACAACATATTCGGAAAATGGGAAAAAAAGAGGTGTTGGAGAAAAAAGTGCTTTAGCTATTTTTGAAAAATATATTGCTGAATTTGGCGAACCTTCATTAGAAGATCCTGAATTGGTTGAAAATATTGCTGATTTAGTATTAGAAAAAAGGAAAGTTCCAGTATCAAATATGGGTAAAATAATTGAAAATTTATCTTTAAATAAACAATTAGTAGATTTAAGATTATCTAATTTACCAAATCATATAATTACAAAAATGGAAAATAAATTTAACAATTATGTATGATGAAGGACAACAATATCTTTACAATAAAATCTTTAAACAAGGTATTTTAAATAAAGAAAAATTAAATTTATTACGCTCACATGATAGAGAAATACAATCAGTATTTGGTAATTATAATTTAAGTAAAGATTTTATTTTAGAAATTAATGCTTATTTCAATTATTGTAAAGAAATTATAATGACTAATCCTTCTTATGTGACTGATATACTTTCGTATGATAAAATATTATTGGAAAAAAATAAACATGTTATAATAAGCAATGAGATCCTTTTAATTAAGGAAAAACTTGAAGAAAAATTAAATAAAAGAAGTAAAATTATTGGCAAAGTTTATAACTACAAAACTAATAAATTAGAATATGAATTAGAAGATGGGGCATTTGTTGAAATATCCAAAGATAGTTTATCAAAACCAATAATCGAATTAGATAAATCAATTTTTCCTGATTGTTGGTTATATATATCTGGAGATATTGCATCTTTACGAAACAATAGAATTAACGATATTTTGGAATGATATTTAAAGTTGATTTAATACATAATTTAGATTTTTATTCTAAAGAAGAATTTAATGTAATTAACGATTTATTTAATAAATTAAATTGGTATGGAGAATTAGAACCATCGAATGGGTCTGTTATACTTTTAACTAAAGTTTCGCATATTATCGAAAATTTTTTTATTGAAAATAATATATTGTGGGGTAATATCAAATTATTAGATACAACTAATGGGAAAATTATTAAAGAAATCTTAAAAGATGTCAATTTTAACATACTACCAATTTTGAATAGGGAAAACAGAATATTAAATATATTAGACAACACTGATCATAAATATATATACCCATCTGATTTATTAAAATTATATGGATTAATGTTTTGTAAAAGAGCTTCTTATAAAGGTAATAAATTATATAAAATATTTACATTTGATATAATTTCATCTTAAAATTTTATTACTTATATATTTATTTTCAACTTAATTTTTATTATTTATATAAAAAATAAAAATAAATTATGCAAGAAAATAATTTAACACAAACCGAAATTGTGGTAGTTTTAGACCGTTCTGGCTCTATGGGCTCAATAGCTAAAGCAACAGTAGAAGGATTTAATACCTTTCTTAATGAACAAAAAAATGCTGAAGGTGAAGCCTATCTTACTTTGGTTCAATTTGATGACAGATATGAAGTTAATTATAAATCCGTACCTATTAAAGATGTTCCAGAATTAATTAATGGGGAAACATATATACCTCGTGCAACCACTGCTCTTTTTGATTCAATTGGTAAAACAATAAATGAATTACAAACTGATAGAGATGTAGTGTTTGTAATTATAACAGATGGACATGAAAATGCTTCAAAAGAATTTAAACAAGAAGCAATTAAAAATATGATAGAAACATTGGAAAAAGAAAATAATTGGAAATTTTTATTTTTAGCTGCTAATCAAGATGCAGTGACTACTGGTCGTTCGATTGGAGTTAAAAGTTCTAATAGTATGAGTTGGGCGGCTAGTGCTGATGGTGTTGGTAATACTTTCGTGTCTATGAGTGCTAATATAGGTTCTTATCGCAAAGCTAAAACATCTTATGATTCATATGTAGCAGAAAATTCAGATAAAAACATTAATTATGCTGATTATATGGCAGAAGCTAGTTTACAAAGCTTATCATTTTCGGATAAACAAAGAGACAAATCTATGGATAAAAAAGAAGATAAAACAGATAAAAATGCATAATCAATCTTTAGCAGCTATTGAAAAAGAAATTCAATAGTCAAATCGAACCAATTAATTTATGGGTTAAAACACCATATAAAAGTGGTATTTTTGATTCTGCTGGTTGTATGGCTATTTTGAATTAAATTTATGTAAAAATCTAACATTAGAAAATATGGATGAAACTGCAAAAAGAGCAAATGAAATTAGAAATAAATATAATATTAAAAAATCGTGAGTAAAAACTTACGATTTTTTATTAATACAATGTTTATGACAATAGATGATAATATTTTAGCAATTTCCAACTGTATTTTTAGAAATCCTGAAAATTGGATATATGTTGATGATTCTTTAAAGAAAAAATGGTTTTTTATATTTAATCGTTATTTTTCAAAGAAATATCCAGAATATGCACAATTTTTAAATGATAAATTACAAGATGAAATTTCTGGTATGAATTTAATTCATGCTTTCCTAAGTAGAAAACCATATCCAAAATGGTTCTGGTCTAAAAGTGAAAAAAAAGAAAAAAAGATTTTGTTTAACGAAAAAGAAATCTTATCTTTGCAGCAAAAATACGAATTTGTTGATGCTGAAATTGAACTCTTAATAATGTATCATTCGGCTGAAATAAAGGAGGAATTAAAATATATTAAATCCTTAACTGAAGAAATGAAATGAAATATTTCAAATTATCAATTGGTATAAATCACCATAAATATGGAAATGATTTTAAGTATTCAGAAATATCAAATGAAGAATACTTAAACATTAAAAATGAATTTTTTCTAAATTCTAATTATCGTTTTGGTGTATCTGGTGATACAGAACATAACATGATATGGGATTTTGACGGTACTAATGATAAAGGTTATATATATGCTATAGCAACAGAAGATACATTTGATTCTATAAAAGATACTATTTTTCGTGAAGTAAATCAATTTATTGCTAAAACTATTTCTTGGAAGACAAAAGAAATTAATAATTTGATGCTATCAATAAATACACTACAACAACATCCGATTTATAAAAATTAATTAATATTATATGGCACATCAAGAAACAAATTGGTACACTGTCAAAGTGCAGAACAATTACGAAGCGAAAGTCAAAGAAAGAATTGAACTTGAACTTGGAAGGAATAAATATGATGTAAAAATCGTTATTCCTATGGATAGAACTTTTTCTGTTAAAAAGGGGAAAAAGATATTCAAAGATAAGGTTAAATTCCCTGGTTATTTATTTGTTGAAACTACAAATGTAGCTGAATTGAATGCAGTTATTCGACAAACAACAGGAGCTACCAAAGTTGTCACCACAAGAGATACAGAAGGTAAAGAAATTCCTGCTCGTTTAAGACATTCAGAAGTTGTGGCTATGTTATTAGCAGATGAGGAATTACAAAACCCAGTTGCCGAAGATGCATATATTGTTGGACAATATGTTAAAATTATTGATGGTGCTTTTTGTGATTTTGAAGGAACTATTGATAGTATTGATTTAGAACATCAAAAAGTTAAAGTTCTTGTTAAAATCTTCGGTAAAATGACACCAGTTGACCTTACATTTGATCAAATAAATAAGATATAATAATGGAAGGCAAAACTGGAATTATAACTTGGGGTGACAAAACAACATCAAAAGTTATTGTTGAAAAAATTCAATATTATAGTTATTTACCAAATGATTATTGGTTAGATTATGCTGAAGATGAAACACATAGACCATTGATACATCCAGATTATGGTAAAGTAGACGAAATAATTGCACCAATATTATTACCAGAAGAATTGTTTTACCGTGTTTTTGATGATTTACAACCATCATTTTCTAAAAAATTGGAAGCTTATATTAAGGACAATTATGACGAACAAAATCAACAAAAAGCTTTTCAATTATTTAATCAAATAAAGTCATTAAAAAATGAACAATACATAATTGATAACTACTTTGATAAATAAGATTAAGCAATGATAAAAAAACCACACTATAATAGTGTGGTTTTTTTATGTTTTATATATAGAAATAAAAAAAAATGGCTAAATCTAAATCTGGTTCAAATGACAGCAAAAAGATTTCTTTTGGTAAAAAGAAAGTTGGAAAAGCAAAAAAATCTTTTAATAAACATGATAAAAAAGAAAGAAACTACAGGGGGCAGGGTAGATAAAGAAAAGCGGTTATTAATAACCGCTTTTTCTTTATGTAAAATTAGATTTTGTAATTTTTAACCTTAAATATAATCAGTTCTATATTTAAATAATGCTATATCTTTCATCTTGCATTCCAATTCAACATCTACGTCTATACCAAAATTTTCAAATTTTTCGTATAAAAAATCAGTATGCGTTTGAATAGTTGTTAAATTATCTTCATGTAATTTTCTAGAAGAAGAATGATGACATAATGGCTTTATATCACCCCATGTTGAAATTGCTAATTTAAATGATTCTTCCCAAGTATAACCGCCAGAATGACAAGAATGATGCAAAGAATCAGCAATAATTGGAATTCCAATTTGCTTATGAACCAATCTATACAAATCTTGAACGGTATATTGTGCCTGTTTGTCATCATTTTCAACCGTTAATCTTTTTTTCGTTGTTTCATTTAGTAACCAAAAAGAGTTACAAAATCTTTGTGCAGCATCTTCTAATGTTGGTTTAGTTGTATTCAAATGTATATTAATTGAATAATATGTATTTGCAGGCAATCCCATTAAATCTAACATTTGTGAATGCTTATTTAACTCATCAATTGATTTTTCCACAACATCTAAATTCTCGGAAGCCAATACTACATATTGGCCCGGATGACATCCCATTCTTATTTTATTATTTAAAATAAAATCTCCTATATCTTTAAGGAGTTTTTTTATAATATCCCAATTAGGTAAATCTTCAAGATTATAGTGTGTAAACCATGGAAACATATCGGAACTCATCCTATAAACATAAATGTTATTTTTAATGTTATATTTCAGAATCTTCAAACAATCTTTTAAATTGAGAATTGATAACTCGGAACAATATTCTAAACCTTTTGCATCAAAAGTTTTTTTAATCATTCCACGATTTACCGATATTTCGTCTTTCTTTTTAAGTCCTTCGTTTATTCCAAGGGAAATGCAGCAGTAGCCGATATTAACAGACATTTAATATATTTTTTTGAGATGCAAAAATAAAGAAAAAATTTGTAAAAAAATACACACACATACACATTATTTTTTTATATATAAAATAAAAAACACATGATAATATACCGAATTTTAAATATTAAAAATAATAAATCTTATATAGGTCAATCTGTGCATTCATTTAATATCAGATATAAAGGAGGTAAATGGTGGAAATATACACATAACGAAATACTAAAAAATGCCGTAAATAAATATGGTATAGATAGTTTTACAATAGAAATTCTGAAAGATGATATTGAAAATATTGAAGACTTAAATAAATTTGAAAGTTATTATGCTGATATGTATAATACATATCGTCCTAACGGGTATAATATAAATGGTTGTGGAAATAATAGATTTGTGGACGATGTGTTGAAAAAACAATTATCTAAAGCAAGATTAGGAACTGACTATCAGCCAAAAAATAAAATATCTTCGCAATATAAAGGTGTTTATTGGAAAGAATCGAAAAAATCTTGGTTATGCAGGTTCCACAATAATTTACTCAGGAAAGATAAGTATGCATCTTCTGAAATAGAAGCTGCTGAAATTTATGATAAAGTTTCTTTATTTTTATTTGGAGAAAATTGTTATATTAATTTTGAAGAAAAACGATATGAATATTTAAAAATGGATTTGAAAGATTTTTATGAAAATTGTTTTTTACAACAAAAAAAGAAAAGGAATGAAAATTATTTCAAAGACCATACTGAATTATTAGAAGAAATAAAACCTTTAATCTGGAGTATGTCTATTCCTAAAATAGCATCTCTTTTATCTACTACTCCAAAAAAAGTATCATATTGTATAAAAAAATATAATTTAGAAACACCACCAAAAAATTATTGGCAAAAAATAAAAAAATAAAATGAAAACAAGATTAAACTTTACAATTGAAGAAAATATTTCGGATGAATTCAAAAAAATATGTAATAATGAATGTATCAACATGTCTAAATTAATAGAAAGATTCATGGAAGATTTTATTAAGAAAAACATACAATATAATAATGTAAACAAAAATGATGTTGATAATTAATATATACTATATGAAAATACAGAAATTTCGTGAATATTTAATTTTAGAAGGTAATAGTCCTGAGGAATACATGGCTAATTTATTAAACCAAATTAAAGCAAAATTAGATCCTATTTTTGATCCTAATAAAGTTAGAACCTTAAAAGATTTTAAAAATTCAAATCTTCAACTTATGAATACGCCAGAAGTTGATAATTTTCCTATTACAGCAAGAAGTCTTAAATATAAATTTTCCGATGATGGACATAGTGTTTACGAATTAACATTTACTGTAGATTTAAAAGATGCAATTAATCCTAAACCAGATGAAGATTACAAAACTTCGGAAATTAAAAAAGTTCATGTTTCATTTAAAAAATACACAACAGAAGGAACTTCTTTAAATATGGTTGGACAATTAATGGATAGAACTGTTGCACCAGATGAAATTAATCCTGATTTTTTAATTCAATTAAAATTAGATTTAGATGAAGGTAAAACCGAAGCTGATGAAGAGGAAGAATTTAAGATAGAAACTGGTGAAGAAACTTCGCAACCACAATCACAAGGACAAACTACTCAACAATCAACGCAAGGACAACAACCAGCAGAAGAATCGGAAGAGCAAACTACAACACCAGCACAGGGACAAGAATAATCTATATATAGGTTATGGAGTATAATATCGTCACAAACACTCGCATAACACAGGCTATTAAAGGTTATAAAAACTTCACCAAATCTCTCGGTTATGCGTCAACTACGGAACAGAATAATGAAAGAGTTTTAAGTAATGCAGATAAGTTTGCGCATTTTTACAATAAAAGATATAAAGCAACTATATTAGGACAAGGCTATATTGGTGATATATCAGTTTATATTGATTATTTTATTAAAGATGATCAGTTAGCTATTTATGTAAATGAAGAAGAATTTGTTTATGATTTTAATTGGAATTTATATAAAGAAAAAGGAATTGAATGGTATTTAGGACATTTATTAAAACAAGTAGATTTTGAATTACAAAAAATAAAAGAAACTAAACAAGAAAAAAAAGAAGAAAAAGAAATTCAAAAATCTACTGGGGATCCTTATAAACTTGTCGTTGGACATCCACATTATAATCCTGGTTCAGTAAAATGGGAAGATATTAAAGCGTATCAAGAAGCGAAAAGAAGTGGTTTAATTAAATAATTAAAAAATTAATTTGTTAAAATTATACTAATTAAGTAAATTTGCTTTGTATGATAAAAATTGATATTTCACAAGTACCGCTCATATCCTCCTCTTTCTATATATTCAGGTAATTTAATTTACGAAGATATATATCGGAAAATAGAAGATGTTATTAATGATAAGACAAATTTGCAAATTCGGTATTCTATATTTTATGACAAAGAATGTCTCAGTGGATATTATATAAAAAATTTAAAACAAATTAATATAGAAATATTTCAAAAAGAAACAAAATGGTTTATTTTCAAAACAGAAAATAAACTTGACAATAAAAAGTTATATATAAGATATTTAAATAAATATTATTTATTATTTTTTCAAGAAAAAATATATGTAATTCCAACTTTAGAAGAATTATTACAAATACTCACAATAATCGATTTCTCCAAAATTGAGGAATTTGACGAAACTTATATTAAAGCCAAATGGCGAGAAATCCAAATAAATTCAATTTTAGACTAATGAGAACAATACATTTAGCAAAATTTCCAGATAAACCAGAAGTATTAAAAACCTCAATTATATTCACAGAACCCAATAAAATATGTAAGGGATTTTAGAAACTTTCTCTAAAAAGAAAGTATAACATTAATGATAAATCAAATCTATAATGAAAGCAATTTAATTACCATGTCTAAAATAGCTGATGCTTTTGTAGACGGTATAATAACAAGTCCGCCATATAACCTAACAACTAAAAGAAAAGATGTTTACTATAATAATGGTTATTCAGATATAGATAATTTAACAGAAGAAGAATATATTAATTTAAGGATTACTGAATTTAAAGAGTTTGAAAGGATATTAAAAGATAATGGTGTTATACTATATAATATATCATATCATAATGAAAATCCAATTCTTCCACTTTTATTAATAACCGAAATTCATAAACAAACAAATTTAACAATAGCAGATATGATAAGTTGGAAAAAAGGAAATAGTATTCCATTCCAAACCTCGCCCACAAAACTTTCCCGATTAGTGGAACAAATTTATGTAATTGTTAAAAAAGATAAATTACATACATTTAAAACAAATAAAGAAATTTCAAAAATAAACGAAAAAACAGGACAAAAATTTTATAAAAATTATAC
>Ga0214921_10004238_pt1 | contig 21265 bp, 20 predicted proteins | sample LL1505_MetaG_FD_177992 | JGI IMG/M metagenome (GOLD analysis project Ga0214921, IMG submission 177992) | Freshwater microbial communities from Lake Lanier, Atlanta, Georgia, United States - LL-1505 | ecosystem: Environmental > Aquatic > Freshwater > Lake | place: USA: Georgia | collected...
GTGTTTCCCTCTGTTGATTTTTCTAATTGATCAAGGAGAAAAAAATCATGGCAACTGCAAAAAAAGCGGCACCCAAAAAAGTCGCAGCAAAAAAAGCAGCCCCTAAAAAGGCCGTAGTGAAAAAAGCGCCTGCTAAAAAAGCAGCTCCCGCTAAAAAAGCAGCTCCTAAAAAAGCAGCTCCCAAGAAGGCCGTAGCTAAGAAGGCAGCAGCTCCTAAAAAAGCAGCTCCCAAAAAGGCAGCGCCTAAGAAAGCAGCTCCTAAAAAGGCCGTAGCTAAAAAAGCAGCAGCTCCTAAAAAAGCCGCCGCTAAGAAAGCTGCTCCTAAAAAGGCTGCTAAGAAAGCTGTAGCCAAGAAGGCTGCTAAAAAAGCTGCTCCTAAAAAAGCCGCTAAAAAGCCTGCGAAAAAAGCAGCTAAGAAAGCTGCGAAAGCGCCCGCTGCCCCTGCTGCCGCTGCGCTGAATCCTCAAGCTGCATGGCCGTTTCCTTCGGCCGCGAAGCCTTGATTCAAACTTAAAGCGCTAAGCGAAAGCAAAGCCCGATGCTTCAAAGCGTCGGGCTTTTTTGATGGGTCAAAGCGCAAACTAGGGGTAGAAAGTAAGTAAGCGATAACCCATAAAACTGGCGCTTTCTCGCCTCAAGCTCAGAAGCAGCTCCTGCTCCATGATTTCGCCAGGCGCCATCACTGCCGGTGCGCCCCACTCTGTCAGGCTCAATACTTTTCGCACAACAGGCTTGTCTTGCACATCCGTCAAGGTCAGCTCCACCCACGGCGTTGCCACAGGCACCACATCAGAATTTCTGAGATTGATTTGAAGTGTCCATTGGGGCGCTTCCAAGACCATCTCATCCAAGGGGTGTTCTGATCGCAGCAAATCAACCGACGCGTAGTCGATGACCACGGCATCGGTTTTTTGCAGGGGTCGAATTTGACAGCCCACCTGCTCACACACCCGCTCCAAAATGGGTTTGAGCGCTGGCTGATAAGTGGCCAAGGGGTCTTTGAACAACCAAACGGCCTGAAGCGCAAGGCCCAAAAGTCCAAGCACTGCCCAGACCCACAAACCCCAAAAGGCCATGGGAAAGCTCATGGAAACTTAGGCGGCAGTGCCGCGTTGTGCTGTCATCAAGATCCAACCGTCTTCTCGGTCAGCCACCGACAGCGTCACGTGAGGTGCATAGGCCTGAATCAACTCGGCTTCTTGTCGCTCCAGAATGCCAGCCAACACCAAGTTGCCACCCGCTTGCACATGGCCGCACAAAAGAGGTGCCAAGACCTTCAGGGGTGTTGCCAAAATATTGGCCAACACCGTTTGGTAAGTGCCTTGGGCCAAGTCGGGCAGGCCCGCATTCAAAGTCACGCCATTGGCCTGCGCGTTGAGTTCGGTGGATGAAACAGCGGCTTCATCAATGTCCACTGCGTCAATGGGCTGCGCACCAAATTTGGCAGCGCCAATGGCCAAGATGCCTGAGCCGCAACCATAATCTAGAACACGCTGCCCCTTTAGCGAGTGGGTGGCAATCCAGCGCAAACACATGCGCGTCGTGGGATGTGTACCCGTGCCAAAGGCCAAACCGGGATCTAGTCGAATCACTTCGCGCGCTTGCGAGGGTGGCTCGTGCCAAGTAGGCACAATCCAAAAATCGGGGGTGATTTCAACGGGGGCAAATTGTGATTGGGTGAGGCGCACCCAGTCTTGATCGGGCACAGAAGCCACCGACACGACAGCACACGACTCAAAAAAATCTTGCGCAGCCAACAACAGGGCTGCTTCGCGCGCTTCATTTTCTTTGGCAAACAAGGCCACCACTTTGGAGCGTTGCCAACCTTCTTTGGGCGGTGGCATGCCGGGCTCGCCAAACAAAGCTTGTTCGTGCTCTGTTTCGGCATCGGCATCCTCCACCGAAACGCTCAAGGCATCCAAAGCCTCAAGCGCCTCGCTCAAGACATCGACGCGGTCTTCGGGGCACAACAAGTGGAGTTCAAACATGCTTAAGCTTTGCGGTGACGCAACCATTCTTCCAAGTAGTGAATGTTGGTACCACCATTGACAAATTTGGCGTCGCGCATAATTTCACGGTGCAAATCAATGTTGGTGCTAATGCCTTCCACCACAGTTTCGGCCAATGCCGTTCGCATGCGGGCAATGGCTTGCTCGCGTGTGTCGCCGTGGGCAATGATTTTGCCAATCATGGAGTCGTAATTGGGCGGCACAAAATAGTTGTTGTAGACATGCGAGTCGACCCGAATGCCGGGCCCACCAGGTGCATGCCATGTGGTGATGCGGCCGGGCGAGGGGGTGAACTTGAAGGGGTCTTCGGCGTTCACACGGCACTCAATGGCATGGCCACGAATGATAATTTGCCGCTGTATGAAAGGCAGTTTTTCGCCTGCTGCAACCATGATTTGAGTTTTGACAATGTCAATGCCAGTGACCCACTCCGTGACGGGGTGCTCCACCTGAACGCGGGTGTTCATTTCAATGAAATAGAACTCACCGTTTTCATACAAAAACTCAAAGGTGCCTGCGCCGCGGTAATTGATTTTTTTGCAAGCCGCCACACAACGCTCGCCAATTTTGTCAATGAGCTTGCGAGGAATACCTGGGGCCGGCGCTTCTTCCACCACTTTTTGGTGACGCCGCTGCATAGAGCAATCGCGCTCGCCCAAATAAACCGCATTCCTGTGCTTGTCAGCCAAGATTTGAATCTCGATGTGGCGGGGATTCTGCAGGTACTTTTCCATGTAGACCGCAGGATTGCCAAAGGCTGCACCCGCCTCGGCCTTGGTCATTTGTACCGCATTGATCAGCGCCGCTTCTGTGTGCACCACTCGCATGCCGCGGCCACCACCACCGCCAGCCGCCTTGATGATGACCGGGTAGCCAATGCTTTTGGCTGTTCGGCGAATGACCACAGGATCGTCGGGCAGCTCACCCTCCGAGCCAGGCACGCAGGGCACCCCAGCTTTGATCATGGCTTGCTTGGCAGACACTTTGTCACCCATGATGCGAATAGAGTCGGGCGTTGGGCCAATGAATTGGAAGCCGCTTTTTTCAACACGCTCGGCAAAATCGGCGTTTTCACTCAAGAAACCGTAGCCAGGGTGAATGGCTTCTGCATCGGTTACTTCAGCGGCCGAAATGATGGCCGGCATGTTGAGGTAGCTGAGGTTGGAGGCTGCGGGGCCAATGCACACGGCTTCTTCTGCCAGCTTCACATACTTGGCTTCGCGATCAGCCTCTGAATAGACCATCACGGCTTTGATGCCGAGCTCTCGGCATGCGCGCTGAATGCGCAGGGCAATTTCCCCGCGGTTGGCAACCAGAATTTTCTTGAACATAAGAACTCCGGTGAATTATTCGATGATGTACAAGGCTTGACCGTATTCCACAGCTTGACCGTTTTCACACAAGACCTGCTTCACTGTGCCCGACTTGTCGGATTCAATTTCATTCAAAATCTTCATGGCTTCAATGATGCACAGGGTGTCGCCCTCTTTGACGGTGTCACCCACCTGAACAAAAGGCGCAGCGCCAGGGCTAGACGAACGGTAGAAAGTGCCCACCATGGGCGATTTCACGGTATGGCCTGCGGCAGCCACTTCGGCAGCGGCAGCAGCGGCTGTGACCGCAGCGGCATCGGCAATTTCAATGGCGGTAGGTGCGGCCAAGTGGGCAGCTTGCACTGCTGGGGCTGCGGGCATCAACACTTGTTGGGTTAAAACTTGGCCACCAGAGGGGGTGGTACCTTTGACAATGCGGACCTTGCCTTCGGCTTCCGTGATTTCCAATTCTGTGACGTTGGAATCAGAAACCAAGTCGATCAAGGTTTTGAGTTTGCGCAAATCCATGTTGCCCCCTGTGTTTGCTTTGGAAAACCTTGAATTTACACCAAATACCACTCTAAATAGCTACATTTGCTCTCATTTATAGAAAAGCAAACATTAAAAATCACTTCAAACGCAGAATTTGAGCAGGCTGTGGGCGCCTCAAGCCCATTCCACGCCACAAACCCGTTGTCAGGTCACGCTTCGAAGCCAAGCATCAAGATCAGATTGCTCTAACTTGCCAGCTTTTTGCTTTAAAAGCATGCCATTTGCATCGAAAAGCAAGCTATATGGCAAAACATTTTGCTGATTGCCCAATGACTGGCCCAAAGAAGTGCCATTGAAGCCAGCCAAGCCAATTGGGAAATTCAATGGTTTTTGTCCCAAGTAACGCCTCACCATACTGGGCTGGTCTACCGCCAAACCAAGAACTTGAAGAGATTTAGATTGATTTGCAACATAAAAGGCGTCAATTAGCGGCAGTTCTTCAATACAAGGCGGGCACCAGGTTGCCCAAAAATTGACCAAGAGTGGTTTACCGCGCATGCTTTGAAGGCTCAAGGTGCCGCCCTCTGGCTTTTCAAACTCCTGCGCCCAGAAATTTTGAACCGCTTCGTTCATCACGCCCTTGGGCTGAAACTTTTGCCAAGCAAACAGCGCACCCCCCAAGCCAGCCGCCATGCCAACGCCTGCCAAAAGCCAATGACGGCGGCCAGATTGCGCCGCCGGCACAGGCGTGGACAAGGGGGTGTTTTTCTTCAAAATTTCGTCTTCAGACATTCTTTTTTCTCTATCTTCTTGCTTTATACAGGCATCATGCCTCAATTAGTTTTTTCACAGCACTCCAGTCTCCCCTCGGAGAGCGCCCTTGTGAATCCGATTTCAAAGCACCTCGCACATCGTCAAAATCATTGACCAAGAGATGCACACCTATTTCCTCGTTCAAGTCTTCGCAAAAACTGTGAATGCTCAAGGCCTCCACGGGCTCCCCGTGCAAACCATTCACGGATCGGGCCTCAAATGCCACGCCTTTGTTGATCAACTCAATTTCGCAAGATTTGGCATCGTCGCAAAACAGTTGCAAGTAAATGTCTGACCTGCGCGTTGCCGTACCATGCCAAACAGCGCCGCCCAAATAGGGCCGAAACTCTGAAAGGCGGGTCATCCACATCAAAGCATGTTTTCTCAGCGCCAGCAACTCTTGAGGCTGTGAGTCTGCACAAAACAACTCGATGTACTCACGCACTTGCGCTTCCACTTGGTCATTATTGGGCAAAGGCGTGCGCGGAGGCAAACCCAGCACCTTCAAGGCCCGGCGCTTGGCGGGGCCATACTCCAAACCCTCTTCCACCACCCACTGCGCGGCCGAAGCTGCAATTTCATCTGTCAAATCTGCCATGACGCCATTGTGCACCGCCTAAAATCTCCCTATGCATATACATATATTGGGCATTTGCGGAACCTTCATGGGCGGCTTGGCCGCGTTGGCCAGAGAAGCCGGCCACAAGGTCACAGGTTGCGACGCCGGGGTTTATCCCCCCATGAGCGATCAACTGAAGGCTTTGGGCATTGACTTGGTGGAGGGCTTTGGGGTTGAGCAAATGCAACTCAAGCCCGACCTGTATGTCATTGGCAATGTGGTGAGCAGAAGCCGCCTGCCCTCTGGCGAACCCAAGTTTCCATTGATGGAAGCCATTTTGGAGTCGGGTGCCCCTTACACCAGCGGACCCCAGTGGCTGTCAGAACACGTGCTGCAAGGTCGGCATGTGTTGGCTGTGGCGGGCACCCATGGCAAAACCTCTACCACCTCCATGCTGACTTGGATTTTGGAAGCAGCCGGCTTAGAGCCCGGTTTTTTGGTGGGAGGGGTGCCTCTGAATTTTGGCGTCTCAGCGCGCTTGGGCAAGGTGGCTGCAGGCCATGCGCGCAATTACTTTGTGATTGAGGCCGATGAATACGACACCGCCTTCTTCGACAAGCGCAGCAAGTTTGTGCATTACCGCCCGCGCACGGCCATCTTGAACAATTTGGAATTTGACCACGCCGATATCTTCGAAGATTTGAAAGCCATTGAACGCCAATTCCATCACTTGGTGCGCACTGTGCCAGGCCAGGGTCGTTTGGTGGTCAATGGTTTGGAGGAAAGCTTAACGCGCGTCTTGGCGCAAGGCTGCTGGAGTGAAGTGCGCAGTTTTGGCGCGGCGGCCTCAGACTTCTCTGCTGTCGGAGAGCCTCACCACTTTGAGGTTTTGCAACATGGTCAAAGCGTAGCGCAAGTGAACTGGCGTTTGGGCGGTGTTCACAATCAACTCAATGCGCTGGCTGCCATTGCAGCCGCAGAGCATGTGGGCGTGGCACCCAGTGTGGCAGCGCAGGCCCTTGGCAGCTTTCAAAATGTGAAGCGCCGCATGGAAGTGCGGGGCACCGTGGGCGGCATCACGGTGTACGACGACTTTGCGCATCACCCCACAGCCATTCGAACCACGATCGATGGTCTGCGCCGGCAAATTGGCAATGGCCAGCGCATCTTGGCCATTTTTGAACCTCGCAGCAACACCATGAAACTGGGCACCATGAAATCTCAGTTGCCTTGGAGTCTGGAGCAAGCCGACTTGTCGTTTTGTCACAGCGGCGGTTTAGATTGGGATGCCCATGCTGCCTTGGCCGTCATGGGTCACAAAGCCCAAGTCGCGGCCAATCTAGATGACTTGGTGAGTCAGGTGATGGCGCAGGTTCAACCCGGCGACCACTTGCTGTGCATGAGCAACGGCGGCTTTGGCGGTGTGCACGACCGCCTGTTGAATGCCTTGAAGCAAATTTAAAAGGGCTGGCTTCCTGAGGATGCTAAATGAATTGGCTTCCTGAGGATGCCAGAGCTCATTTCTTGCGTCGGGTCTCCACCGCTTTCGACAAAGTTTCCAAAACGGTTTCGCTGTCTCCCCAGCCAAGACAGGCATCCGTGATGCTTTGCGCGTACTTCAGTGCGCTCACATCGTCTTTGCCTGGCGTGAATTTTTGCGCACCGCTCTCGATGTGGCTCTCAACCATCACACCAAAAATTTGATGTGAGCCCTTGCTCAGTTGCGCCGCAATTTCTTGCGTGACCACCAACTGGCGTTCGTGTTGCTTGCTGCTGTTGGCGTGGCTGCAGTCGACCATCAAGGTTGGTGGCAATTTGGCGGCTGTCAAATCTTGGCAGGCCGCATTGACACTGGCTTCATCGTAATTGGGGGCCTTGCCACCGCGCAAAATGACGTGACAGTCGGGGTTGCCTTGCGTTTGCACCACAGCCACTTGACCATTCTTGTGCACTGACAAGAAATGATGGCCTCGCTCGGCCGCTTGAATGGCATCTGTGGCAATTTTGATGTTGCCATCGGTGCCGTTTTTAAAGCCAATGGGCGCCGACAAGCCGGAGGCCAACTCGCGGTGTACTTGGCTCTCTGTGGTGCGAGCGCCAATGGCTCCCCAGCTGATCAAGTCGCCAATGTACTGAGGCGATATCACATCCAAGAATTCACTGCCGGCAGGCAAGCCTTGTCGGTTGATTTCAATCAGCAACTGACGTGCGATGCGCAAGCCCTCGTCAATGCGATAGCTCTCATCCAAGTACGGATCATTGATCAAGCCCTTCCAACCAACGGTGGTTCTGGGCTTTTCAAAATACACCCGCATCACAATTTCTAATGTGCCTTTGTATTTGTCACGCAAGGGCTTGAGTCGGCGCGCATAGTCCAAAGCGGCCGCAGGGTCATGAATGGAGCAAGGGCCGATGATCACCAACAAGCGATCGTCTTTGCCCACCATGATGTTGTGAATTTTGCGGCGCGTTTGCGCAATCAAGGTTTCAACTGCTGTGCCCGCAATGGGGAAAAAGCGCATCAAATGTTCTGGGGGCGGCAACACGGTGATGTCCTTGATGCGTTCGTCATCGGTTTGGCCTGAGCGGTCTGTTGGGCTTGCATAGCGAGGCTCCGAACTGGCTTTGGCTTTGTGGATCATGTTGAGCTCCTTTTGAAAATTGAAAACTTGAAGACGGTGTGTGCAAGTGGCAAAAAAAAACCGCCGGGAGTTGAGTCCGGCGGTTGGTAGAGGGGTTCAGTGACTTATGCGCTGGCCTCTCGTCCGCCTAGGACTGAGAATGCAAAATAAAAGCTAAAAAAGCTAAAGCGTTGGGTCATGGGGAGTGAATGTAGCACAAGTTTTTGGCAGTTTTCTGACAAATTGTGAGCAACGGGGCCATCAAGCCGTGCCGCCCACCGTCAAACCTTCGATGCGCAAGGTGGGTTGACCCACACCCACGGGCACACTTTGACCCTCTTTGCCGCAAACGCCCACACCCGAATCGAGACGCATGTCATTGCCAATCATGCTGACCTGCTTGAGGCACTCTGGGCCACTGCCCACCAAGGTGGCGCCTTTGACCGGGTATTGAATTTTGCCGTTTTCCACCCAATAGGCTTCTGAGGCAGAGAACACAAACTTGCCGCTGGTGATATCGACCTGGCCACCGCCAAAATTGGTGGCATACAAACCTTTTTTCATGCTGGCCACAATTTCTTCAGGCGGCATATCACCGCCCAACATGTAGGTGTTGGTCATGCGCGGCATGGGAATGTGCGCGTAGCTTTCACGTCGGCCATTGCCGGTGGGCTTCACGCCCATCAGGCGGGCATTCATGGCGTCTTGAATGTAGCCCTTCAGGATGCCGTCTTCAATGAGCACATTGCGCTGGCTGGGGCAACCTTCATCGTCCACATTCAAAGAGCCGCGTCGGTCAGAAATGGTGCCGTCGTCTAGCACCGTCACACCTTTGGCAGCCACCCGTTTGCCAATCATGCCGCTGAAAGCGCTTGAGCCTTTGCGGTTGAAATCGCCTTCAAGGCCATGACCGATGGCTTCGTGCAACAGCACGCCAGGCCAACCTGGGCCCAGGACCACCGTCATCACACCGGCAGGCGCTGGCCTGGCTTCTAAATTGGTAAGTGCGGCATGCACTGCATCATTGACATACGCATTGACCATGGCATCGTCAAAATAAGCCAAGCCAAAGCGGCCGCCGCCGCCGCCACTGCCCACTTCACGTCGACCATTTTGCTCGGCGATGACGGTGACAGAAAGTCTGACCAAGGGGCGAACGTCGGCGGCCAAAGTGCCATCGGCGCGTGCCACCATGACGACGTCATATTCACTGGCCAGTCCGGCCATGACTTGAACCACACGCGGGTCTTTGGCCCGTGCCAATTGCTCAACCTTCTCCAGCAGCTGCACTTTGTCGGTGCTGTTCAAGGTGCCCATGGGGTCTAGAGAGGGGTACAAAGAACGGATGCCGGCCACCTTGCGAGTGGGCACTTTGGCTTTGCGATTTTGCTCGGCTTGGGCAATAGCGCGCACCGTGTGGGCCGCATCCATCAAGGATGCTTCTGAGATGTCGTCGGAATAAGCAAAGGCTGTTTTCTCGCCGGCCACTGCTCGCACACCCACACCTTGGTCAATGCTGAAGCTGCCCGTCTTGACAATACCTTCCTCCAAACTCCAGCCTTCAGCGCGGGTGTATTGGAAGTACAAGTCGGCATCGTCAACTTTGTGCGCCTTGATGGCAGACAGCGCTTTGGAGAGATGGCTTTCATCTAAACCAAAAGGTTCGAGCAAGAGGGATCTGGCCGTGGCCAGACGTTCAATGGTGGGTTCGCGTGAAATCATGGTGTCATTGTAGGCAAGGGCGGAAGGCCCTGCAGTTTGGAGGCTTGGGCGAGTTGTTTTGGCAGTATGTCAGGTTTGAACCAGGCGTTTGGCTTTGGCAATGGACATCAAAATACCCAAACCCAAACCCAAAGTGACCATGGCGGTACCGCCGTAGCTGATGAACGGCAAAGGCACGCCCACCACGGGCAAGATACCGCTGACCATGCCCATGTTCACAAAGGCATAGGTGAAGAAAATCATGCTGACACTGCCTGCCAGCAAGCGAGTGAAGAGCGTGGGTGCCTCCCGGGCAATGACCAAGCCTCGAAACACCAAAAAGAAAAAGCCTGCAATTAACAGCAAAGTGCCAAACAGCCCAAACTCTTCAGAAAAAGCAGCAAAAATAAAGTCGGTGGTTCTTTCTGGAATGAACTCCAGATGGGTTTGGGTGCCCTGCATAAAGCCTTTGCCCCAGAATCCGCCAGAGCCAATGGCAATCATGCCCTGAATGATGTGAAAGCCCTTGCCCAATGGATCTCGAGCAGGGTCGAGCAAGGTGCACACGCGTTGCCGCTGGTACTCGTGCAAGACTTTCCAGTCAACCCCATTGGCACACAACTGCGGCTCAAAGATCACCAGCAAAACGATGCCGATCAGGCCAAGCACAATGGGCGGCACTATCAAACGCCAACTCAGGCCTGCAAAAAACAAAACAGCAGCGCCAGAACTCAAGACCAACAGGGCTGTGCCCAAGTCTGGCTGTTTCATGATCAAGCCCACTGGCAACAAGAGCAAGAAGCCCGCCACCACAAAGTCCAAGGGCCGCAGCTGTCCCTCGCGCTTTTGAAACCACCAAGCCAGCATGAGAGGGACCGCAATTTTGAGAATTTCACTGGGCTGAATGACCACCCCGAGATTGATCCAGCGACGAGCGCCTTTTTTGGTGATACCAAAAATGGCCACGGCCACCAACAACAGCACCCCCACGGTGTAGATGGGCACGGCCAAAGTCATGAGCCTTTGCGGCGGGATTTGCGCCACCACAAACATGATGCTGGCCGCAATGAACATGTTTCGGCCGTGGTCTACAAAACGCGTGCCATGGTCAAAGCCCGATGAGTACATGATGAGCAAACCCGCACACGCCAGCACAAAGACAGCGAAGGCCAAGGGGCCATCGAATCCTTCAAACAAATGCAGGAATCGTGACCACCAGCTGGGTTTTTCAATCACAAGCGACATGCGGCAATTATCCTTCGCTTCCCCCCAAAATGCCGGTTTCCCTTAAATTTGCCAACGCATCCGGCTTGCCAAGGGCTCGCCCGTGGGACAATCTGACCCATGTTTTTATTGTTTGAAGAAGCCGGCAAATTTGTTGCTGGACGAGTCCTGTCGGAGGCAGAAGCTTCAGTTCAGGTGGAATTGGACAGCGGCAAGCGGGTCAAAGTCAAAGGTGCCAACATACTTTTGAAATTTGAAAAACCGGCACCGGCCCAACTTCTGTCTGAAGCCTCGCTCATTAGCCAAAGCATTGAGCTGGATTTGGCTTGGGAATTTGCGCCCGAAGCTGAGTTTGGTTTTGCCGACATCGCCCGCGAATATTTCAGTGCCGATGCCAGCACCTCCCAGCAAGTCGGTGCCCTAATGAGGCTGTATGAAGCACCGCATTATTTTCGCCGCGCTGGCAAGGGGCGCTTCAAGAAAGCTTCTGCCGAAACAGTGCAATTGGCGTTGGCGGGCATTGAAAAGAAAAAACAACTCTTGGCGCAAATTGAGCTTTGGTCTCAAGATTTGATCCGGGGTGAATGCCCCGCGCCCATCAAGGAACAGCTCTACAAAATTTTGTTCAGGCCTGATAAAAATGCACCTGAATACAAAGCCGTGGTTGAAGCCAGCCGGGCCAGCCAAATTGCCCCACTCACGCTGTTGCAAAACGCGGGGGCCATTGCCAGTGCCTACGATTTTCATTGGCAACGTTTCTTGTTTGACAACTTTCCCAAAGGCACCGGCTTTCCCAAGTTGGAGGCCCCTGCCATTTCGCAAACATTGCCATTGGCCACGGTCAAGGCTTACTCGATTGACGACTCGCAAACCACCGAAATTGACGATGCCCTGTCCCTGCAAGGTTTAGGCACCGGCACCGTTGTTCTGGGCATTCACATTGCCGCACCCGGCTTGGCCATCCAACCCAACAGCGCCATTGATCAGGTGGGCCGGTCTCGCCTGTCGACGGTTTACATGCCGGGTTACAAAATCACCATGCTGCCCGATGACGTGGTGCAAAGCTATACCTTGGCAGAAGGTCAGGCCTGCCCTGCCGTGTCTTTGTATGTGACCTTGGACGAAGCCACATTGGCCATTCAGCACACCGAAACCAAATTGGAGCGCGTTCAGATTGAGGCCAATTTGCGGCACGACCAGCTCGATCAGTGGGTCACGCAAGAGTGGCTTGAAGACAGTCAGCCGCCAGCGCGTGACAACGCGCCCTTGCTGGGCCTCACGCACTCCGAATTGGCATTTTTCTGGCGCTTGGCTCAACATTTGAAGGCAGGGCGTGAAGTGGTTCGGGGCAAGCCCGAAACTTTCAACCGACCCGACTACAACTTCAGGTTGCAGCGCGCCAATGCCGATGTGCCCCCTGTGGGGAATGAAACTGTTTTGATCAGTGTTCGGCAACGCGGTTCGCCGCTCGACTTGATTGTGGCAGAAGCCATGATCTTGGCCAACAGCACGTGGGGGCAATGGCTGGCCAGTTTGGGGGTGCCCGCCATTTACAGAAGCCAAGCCAGTTTGTCGCCTGGCATCAAAGTTCGCATGGGCACCAAAGCACTGCCGCATGCGGGCATTGGCGTTCCGGCTTATGCCTGGAGTACCTCACCGCTGCGCCGCTACACCGACTTGGTCAATCAATGGCAAATCATTGCATGCGTTCAACATGGCGCAACCGCCGCGTTGGCAGCGCCCTTCAAGCCCAAAGATGCCCAACTGTTTGCCATCATCAGCGGCTTTGAAGCGGCTTACAGCGCTTACAACAGCTACCAATCGGGCATGGAGCGATTTTGGACCTTGCAGTATTTGAAGCAAGAAAATATCACCGAAGTGCTGGCCAGTTTGGTCAAAGAAATGGGCGGCGGCAGTTGGTTGGTTCGTGCCGATCACTTGCCCTTGATGTTCAATGTGATGGGGGCCGCGGGCATGGCACGTGGCGATCAAGTGAAGGTTCAACTGGGCAATATCGATGCCATGGCCTTGGATGTCAATGGGACAGTGATTGAAAAAATCACGTCGGCTGCCAACAAGGCCCTAGAAGATGCAAGCGTCATCGACGACGCCATGGAAGATTTAGAAGAAGCCGCCACGGGACCCATTGCCCTGGCGCTGAATGTCAACGAAACGTCTGCAGACGAATCCTCTTCATAAGCTCTGATCACAAGCCCCCCATGCCTTACGCTTCCCTGCCCTTGTCTTTGCATCAAAGCTCGCACCGGGCTTTGGCATGGGCCTTGGGTCTGTCTTTGGTCGTTCATGCCGTGCTTCTGACCGTGAAATGGGTTACACCTGCCACCTTCGACAGAATTTTTGAACCCAAGACCCTCGAAGTGGTGTTGGTCAATTCGCGCAGCAAGAATGCCCCCGACACCCCTTTGGCCTTGGCCCAAGTTAATTTGGCAGGCGGTGGCAATGCACCCGGTCGCAGCCTGCAAACCAGCCCTTACAGCGTGCAAACAGACCCAGCGCAAACGCCAGAATTACAGCAAGTTGAACAAAAAATTGAGGCCCTCAAAAATGAACAGCAACGCTTGGTTCAACAACTGAAACAAGCCTTGTTTCAACTCAACTCCGAAAGCCCCCTTTCAAACACCGATGCCAAGACAGCCGATGCCTTGGCTGAGCGCAAAAAAGAGCTCACCCACCAACTGGCTCAAATTGAGAAACAGTCTCAATCAGTTCAAGGCGGTCCGAAAAAAAGATACATTGGCCCTGCAACCCAAGAAGTTTCTTTTGCACGGTATTACGACAAAATGCGACGCACGATTGAGCTCACTGGCACTGAAAATTTTCCGCAAGCAGCGGGACAAAAACTCTATGGCCAACTGACCATGGTCATTAGCTTGGACAACAAGGGACGAGTATTAAGTACCGAAGTGGCCAGTAGCTCAGGGCAACTGGCACTCGATCAACGTGCACAAGCCATTGTTCGCGGTGCGTCGCCCTTTGGCGCGTTTACCCCTGACATGAACAAAGAAGCCGATCAATTGGTGGTGGTCACTCGTTTTCAGTTTGCGCGCGACGAAACGCTTGAAACCAACATGCTGGCCCCCGTTTCAAGCACGCCCTCGCAGCAAACTCGCCCTCTTCAGCCCTCGCCTTAACGGATTATTTTTCATGGACCACTATTGCGTTTTCGGCCATCCCATTGAGCACAGCAAGTCTCCTTGGATACAGTCGCGCTTTGCAGAGCTCACTGGCCAAACGCTTCAGTATGAAAAAACCTTGGTGCCTTTGGATGCATTCAAAACCACGGTAGAAGCTTTCAAAGCCCGTGGCGGCAAAGGCTGCAACGTGACCCTGCCCTTCAAAAGCGAAGCAGCGGCATTGGCTACGCACTGCAGCCCTCGCGTTGCATTGGCGCAGGCCTGCAACACCCTCAAATTTGAAGGCGATCACATTCACGGCGAAAACACCGATGGCTTGGGCTTGGTCAGAGACTTGGTTCACAACGCAGGCTTTAGCTTGAAGGGTCGTCGTATTTTGCTAATTGGCGCAGGCGGTGCTGCCGCCGGTGTGCTGGGGCCTTTGTTGGCAGAAAAAGCACACAGCATCTGGGTGGCCAATCGAAGTGTCGACAAAGCCGTTCAACTTGTGGCGCGGCATGCCAGCTTGGCCCAATCGGAAGGCGTGGACTGTCAAGCTTTTGGTTTGAATCACGAAGCTATTTTGAGCCAGTCCTTCGATTTGGTTATCAATGCCAGCAGCAGCAGCCTGCACCAGGCCGCATTGCCGGTACCTGCCAGTGTGCTGCAAACCAATGGTTTGGCCTGCGATTTGATGTATGGCCCCGCAGCTCTTGCCTTTATGCAATGGGCACATGATCATGGCACCCAAGCACGCGATGGGCTGGGTATGCTGGTCGAGCAAGCGGCCGCCTCATTTCAACTTTGGCGAGGCGTGCAGCCACCCACCCAAGAGGTGCTGGCTGATTTAAGAGATTTGATTTCTCAACCCCAATGACCTATTCGCACTGACATGCTGGGTTCTATTTTGAAAGCCTTCAAACAATGGCTCTGGCTGATGCTGGCGGGCTTTGTCATTTTGCAATTGTTCTTTGTGGGCCGCGTGGCATTCATGGCCGTGGTGAACCCTTCCTCCACCGCATTTGAAAGATCACAAGCCTGGCAAATTGCCAGCACCCAAGGGAAACTCATTTGGCGTCAACAATGGCAAGCTGACGATCAAATTGCCAAAACACTTAAGCGGGCCGTGCTGGCATCGGAAGACAGCGCCTTCACTTCGCACAACGGCATTTGGTGGGACGCCATTGAAAAAGCATGGCAAAAAAATGCCAAAACACAAGCCAAGCTAGAAGCCCAATCGGCCAAGAAAAATGGCGCCAAAACAGCAACACCCAAAATAGTGGGTGGCTCCACCATCACCCAGCAACTGGCCAAGAATTTACTCTTGAGTGGCGAGCGCACCATGCTGAGAAAAGTGCAAGAGTGGGTCATCACGATGGCTCTGGAAACATTTTTAAGCAAACAAAAAATTCTCACGCTGTACCTCAACCATGTCGAGTGGGGGCGCGGCATCTTTGGCGCAGAAGCAGCCGCGCAACACTATTTTCAAAAGCCTGCGTCCAAGCTCAATGCGTGGGAGGCCGCTCGATTGGCGGTGATGTTGCCACGGCCGCGTTATTTTGAAAAATTGCCACAATCTGCTTATTTGAGCGATCGAGCAGAAACCATCATGGCGCGCATGAATGATGTTGCCCTGCCCTGAGCATTGCCTCACAATCGCCCCATGAGAATTCTTGGCATTGATCCCGGCCTTCAGACCACTGGCTTTGGTGTGATTGATGTCCATGGCTCGCAGCTCACCTATGTGGCCAGCGGTGTCATTCGCACTGACAAAGTCAACCAAGGCAACTTGCCCAATCGCCTGCGCGTCATCTACGACGGTATTTTAGAAATCAACCAGCGCTATCAGCCCCAAACGGCCTCGGTTGAAATTGTGTTTGTCAACATCAACCCGCAAGCCACCTTGTTGCTGGGCCAGGCACGGGGTTGCTGTATCACAGCCTTGGTATCCTGCAATTTAGAAGTGGCCGAATACACAGCCTTGCAAATGAAAAAGGCCATCACGGGCCAGGGCCGTGCTGCCAAATCTCAAATTCAAGAGATGGTCAAACGCATGTTGAAGCTACCTTCAGCGCCAGGCCCCGATGCAGCCGATGCTTTGGGTTTGGCCATCACGCATGCGCATGCCAGTCCGTCGATGAACAAGTTGGCAGCTTTGGATGTGTTGAATCGCAAAACACACGGCATGTACCGCGCTGGTCGCAGTCATTGAGTGCTTGGGGTACGTACAGCAGGCTTACCAAGCACGCACGGGCAAGGCAAAACCAGCCGGTGCTTTTTTGACGTCGTCAAAGCTCACCATTTCATAGGCGTCGGCTTGGTCTAGCAAGGCCCGCAGCAGCAAATTGTTCATGGCGTGCCCCGAGCGGAATGCGGTGTAACTGGCAATGAGGGGTTTGCCCACCAAGTACAAATCGCCCATGGCATCGAGAATTTTGTGTTTCACAAACTCGTCGTCGTAGCGCAGGCCGTCGCTGTTCAAGACTTTGTAGTCGTCCATCACAATGGCATTGTCTAGGCCGCCGCCCAAGGCCAAACCGTTGGAGCGAAGCATCTCAACATCCTTGGTGAATCCAAAGGTGCGAGCACGCGCAATGTCGCGCGCATACAAGTCACGCCCCATGTCAAACACCACTTGTTGCCCCGTGGAGTCAACGGCTGGGTGGTGAAAATCAATTTCAAAACTCAAACGGTAGCCATCGTAAGGCTCGAGCTTGGCCCACTTGGTGTTTTCACCTTGCCCGTCTCTGACTTCAACGGTTTTCAAAACACGGATGAATTGCTTGGGTACTTTTTGCAATTCAATGCCTGCGCTTTGAAGCAAAAACACAAAGGAAGATGCCGAGCCATCCAAGATGGGCACCTCTTCGGCCGTGATGTCGATGATCAAATTGTCAATGCCCAGTCCCGCACAGGCCGACATCAAATGCTCGACGGTGTGCACCTTGGCTTGGCCACTGGAAATGGTCGACGCCAAACGCGTGTCGGTGACGCTTTGGGCAGAGATGTGAATCTCAACAGGTTCGGCCAAATCGACGCGCCGAAAAACGATACCTGTGTCAGGCGGCGCAGGCCGCAGCGTGAGTTCAACTCGCTGACCGCTGTGCAAACCCACGCCCACGGCTTGGGTGAGGGTTTTGAGGGTTCTTTGAGCAAGCATGGGCTGATTTTAAATTCTCAAGCCCAAGCTTGCTTTCAGAAGGCCTTGGTGAGCCACTGTGTTTGAAAAATCAGTCGGCTTGCTTGCGCAAGAAAGCTGGAATTTCAATGTCGTCCATGCCCGCTGAAGCCATGCCATCCACTTTGGCGGCAGCTTGTGTGCGGTTGGTCCGCCAAACGCTGGGCGTGTTCAAACGACCGTAATCACCTCCCAAGGCAGCGCTGTGGCCACCCAATGCAGGCGACACGGCATCGCCTGTGTCGACGGTGAATGGCACATCGTGCGTACCGGTGCGCAATACTTGCAGCGGGGGTGCTGTGCGGCGTGCACCTTGGCTAGACAAACCGGTGGCCACCACCGTCACGCGAATTTCGTCGCCCAGGCTCTCGTCGTAAGCGGTACCGTAAATCACGTGTGCGCTTTCAGAGGCATAAGCACGGATGGTGTTCATGGCTTGCTTGGATTCGCTCAATTTGAGTGAGCCTTTGGCCGCGCTGATCAAGACCAACACGCCTTTGGCGCCCGACAAATCGATGCCTTCGAGCAACGGACAGGCCACCGCTTGCTCAGACGCAATGCGCGCACGGTCAGGGCCGCTGGCAGAAGCGGTGCCCATCATGGCTTTACCGGGTTCACCCATCACGGTGCGCACGTCTTCAAAGTCGACGTTGACGTGGCCAGGCACATTGATGATTTCTGCAATACCGCCCACCGCATTTTTCAGCACGTCATTGGCGTGCGCAAATGCTTCGTCTTGCGTCATGTCTTCGCCGCCTGGCAATTCCATGAGCTTTTCGTTGAGCACCACAATCAAGGAATCGACGTTGGCTTCTAGTTCAGACAAGCCAGCTTCTGCGCTTTGCATGCGGCGACCGCCTTCAAAGTCGAATGGCTTGGTGACCACACCCACGGTGAGGATGCCCATTTCTTTGGCCACTCGGGCAATCACAGGTGCAGCACCCGTGCCTGTTCCGCCGCCCATGCCCGCTGTGATGAACAACATGTGGGCGCCTTCGATGGCTGCGCGAATGTCTTCAATGGCTTCTTCGGCGGCATCGCGACCTTTTTCTGGCTTACTGCCAGCACCCAAACCGGTATGGCCCAATTGAATGAAGCGGTGAGCTGCACTGCGAGCCAATGCTTGCGCATCGGTGTTGGCGCAAATGAATTCAACGCCTTGAACGTTGCGCTCGATCATGTGCTCAACAGCGTTACCGCCGCCGCCGCCCACGCCGATCACTTTGATTTGCGTTCCTTGGTTGAACTCTTCGACTTGGATCATTTCAATGCTCATGGTGCTCTCCTAAAACTGTTGCAGTTGCCTAAATATTGATTTTTTGAAAATTTTATTTTTTGAAAGAAAGAGGGTTTCAACATCGCTGATGAGGACTCCCCCTTGCCAAGTAAAGTTTGCGCCAATCCATCAGAAGTTACCCACGATGAAATCTTTGAAACGCGTGAAGGCATTGTTCATGGAACCCTTCTTCTGCGAAACCTTGAAACCTCTCAAGCGTGCCAGACGGGCTTCTTCCATGAGGCCCATGACTGTGGCCACCCGCGGCTGGCTCACCATGTCTGACAAAGCGCCGGTGTATTTGGGCACACCGCGGCGCACGGGCTTTAAGAAAATGTCTTCGCCCAGCTCAACCATGCCAGGCATCACGGCGCTACCGCCTGTGAGGACAATGCCCGATGACAAAACTTCTTCGTAGCCTGACTCGCGAATCACTTGCTGAACCAGCGAGAAAATTTCTTCTACACGGGGCTCAATCACACCAGCCAAAGCTTGCTTGGACAGCATGCGGGGTGCGCGATCGCCAAGGCCTGGCACTTCCACCTGAGCCTCAGGATCGGCCAGCAACTGCTTGGCATAACCGCTCTCCACTTTGATGTCTTCTGCGTCTTTGGTGGGCGTGCGAAGCGCCATGGCAATGTCGCTGGTGATCAAATCACCCGCAATGGGAATGACTGCGGTGTGGCGAATGGCACCGTTGGTGAAAATAGCCACATCGGTGGTGCCGGCGCCAATGTCAACGCAGGCCACACCCAATTCGCGCTCGTCTTCGGTCAACACCGCCAAGCTTGAGGACAAGGGGTTGAGCAACAACTGATCGACTTCTAAGCCACAGCGGCGCACACACTTGATGATGTTCTCGGCGGCACTTTGTGCACCCGTGACAATGTGCACCTTGGCTTCAAGCCGCATGCCACTCATGCCAATGGGCTCTTTCACGTCTTGGCCATCGATCACAAACTCTTGCGGCGCCACCAACAACAAACGCTGGTCGGTGGAAATATTGATGGCACGCGCCGTTTCAACCACCCGCGCGACGTCGGCGGGGGTCACCTCTTTGTCCTTGACGGCCACCATGCCACTCGAGTTGAGGCCGCGAATGTGACTGCCTGTGATGCCTGTGTTGACACGTGTGATTTTGCAATCCGCCATCAACTCAGCTTCTTTCAAAGCCTGTTGAATGCTTTGCACCGTGGCGTCAATGTTGACCACCACGCCACGCTTCAAGCCATTGCCAGGCGCCACACCCATGCCAGCCAACTTCAACTCGCCACCTGGCATGACCTCGGCCACGACGACCATGACCTTGGAAGTTCCAATGTCCAGACCGACTACCAAATCTTTGTACTCTTTTGCCATATGTTCAACCGTTCTGATCTAAATCTTCAATCTGCCAATTAAGGTTTCTTCAACCCATCTACCGCCAAAGTTGTCACACCCCGCAACCTCAGTGCATAACCGTTCTCGTACCTCAAATCTGCCGACAACAAAGAGCTTGCAGTTCGGCCATAGCGAGACGTTATTTGCGTCAATGTTTTAAAAAACAATTGAAGCCTCTCGCCAATTTCTTGCTGGGTGCCATGGCCCAACTCCAATGTGGCCCCCGACTCCAACTGAGCAGACCAACTGCCGCGCTGACTCAGCTCTAGCTTGTTCAAGCTCATGTCCATCTTGTCCATGCGTGGCTTGAGAAACTTGTACATCTCAAGCACCGTTAGGGCTTGTGCTTCTGGACCTTTGAAGATGGGCAGCGTTTCGCTGTCGACATCATCGGCATTGACTTCAAAAATGGTGCCCTCAACACTCACAAATTTGCCATCGCCCTCAGCGCCCCATTGGGCTACGGGCTGGAACTCATCCAAAGTCACAGACAAACGGTTGGGAAACTCACGCCGCACCAGCGCAGAGCGAATCCAAGGAATTTGCTCGAACGCCTGACGGGCTTGCAACAAATTCAAAGTGAAGAAATTGCCTGTGAGTTGGGGCATGACATTGGCACGCAAAGTCACAGGGTTGCTGTGTGTCACATTGCCGTTCACGGTAATGCTTTGAATCGAGAAAACTGGATGGCGCAATAACCAACTGATGCCACTGGCCAAGCACATCAGCAGCGCAACAACCATCATGACCGTGGCTGTCCATTGCATGAGGCGCACATCCATGGGCAAAACGATGGGCTTTTTCATGCGCCACCTTTCTGGACACCGGCATGCACCAAGCTGGCATGTTCCAAACTTGCAGAGGCCAACAGGTGCAAGCACAAGTCCTCATAAGACATACCATCAGCTTTAGCCGACATGGGCACCAAGGAGTGCCCCGTCATGCCGGGTGAGGTGTTGATTTCCAGCAGATAGGGTTGACGAGTTTTGCCATCAATCATCACATCCACGCGGCCCCATCCTTTGCAGCCCAGCACCTGATAGGCTTTGACCACATGCGCTTGAATGGCTTTTTCTTCGGCCTCTGGCAAACCCGATGGCACCAAGTACTGGGTATCGTCTGTGAAGTATTTGTTCTGATAGTCGTAGTTGCCTGCAGGTGCCACGATGCGAATCACGGGCAAGGCTCTGGCAGTTTCGCCCTCACCCAAAACGGGGCAAGTGACTTCATCGCCAGCAATAAATTGTTCGCACAAAATATCGCTGTCGCATTGCGCCGCATCTTCAAGCGCTTTGTGCAATTCGCTGGCCTGTGTGACTTTGGTCACGCCAATGGACGAGCCTTCACGGGCCGGCTTCACAATGAGGGGCAAGCCCAAGCTTTGAAGCACAAGGGCTTGAGCCTTGGCACCCAAATCATTTTTCTGCAGCAGCACATAACGGGGGGTTGGCACATTCTCTGACAACCAAACACGTTTGGTCATGGTTTTATCGATGGCAATGCTGGAGGCCATCACACCAGAACCTGTGTAGGGAATGCCCAACAATTCCAACGCGCCTTGAACG
>Ga0214921_10004239_pt1 | contig 21264 bp, 17 predicted proteins | sample LL1505_MetaG_FD_177992 | JGI IMG/M metagenome (GOLD analysis project Ga0214921, IMG submission 177992) | Freshwater microbial communities from Lake Lanier, Atlanta, Georgia, United States - LL-1505 | ecosystem: Environmental > Aquatic > Freshwater > Lake | place: USA: Georgia | collected...
GGTCTTCGGTGCTGAGGTCAAAGGAGCTGTGTTCTACCAGGCTACGGCGTGCGCCAAGTTTCGTGTTGCCGAATTCTTGTTTGATGGTGCTGAGCTCTTCACCGATGATGGTGGAGACGCGCTCGGGCCGGGCCAGGATGTCGAGCAGATCGTCAATCTCGGCCATCACCTCTCTGTATTCCGCAACGATCTTGTCCTGCTCCAGCCCGGTCAGACGCTGCAGGCGCATTTGCAATATCTCTTGCGCTTGCGTGTCGGAGAGGCGGTAAAGCCCATCAGCGCCCATGCCGTAGTTGCGCTCCAGCCCATCCGGGCGGTAGTCATCGGCGTTCACGATGCCGCCATCGGCGCGGCTGCGGGTCAGCATCTCGCGTACCAGCTGGCTGTCCCAGGCGCGCTGCATCAGCTCGGCTTTGGCCACCGGCGGCGTGGGCGCGTTGCGGATGATGGCGATGAAGTCATCAATATTGGCCAGCGCAATCGCCAGGCCTTCGAGCACATGGCCGCGCTCGCGCGCCTTGCGCAGATTGAATACGGTGCGCCGGGTCACCACTTCGCGCCGGTGCTGCAAGAAGACTTCCAGCAGATCTTTCAGGTTGCACAGCTTGGGCTGGCCGTTGACCAGCGCGACCATGTTCACGCCAAAGCTGTCTTGCAATTGCGTTTGTTTGTAGAGGTTGTTGAGCACCACTTCCGGCACTTCGCCGCGCTTGAGTTCAATCACCAAGCGCATGCCGGATTTGTCGGACTCGTCCTGAATATGGCTGATGCCCTCAATCTTCTTTTCGTGCACCAACTCGGCCATTCGCTCCTGCAAGGTCTTCTTGTTGACCTGGTAGGGCAGCTCGTCGACGATGATGGCCTGGCGCGCGCCCTTGTCGACATCTTCGAAGTGGCACTTGGCCCGCATCACCACGCGGCCGCGCCCGGTGCGGTAGCCGTCTTTCACGCCATTGATGCCGTAGATGATGCCGGCGGTCGGGAAGTCCGGTGCCGGAATGATTTCCATCAGCTCGTCAATCGAAGCCTGCGGGTTGCGCAGCAAATGCAGACATGCGTCTACTACTTCATTCAGGTTGTGCGGCGGGATATTGGTGGCCATTCCGACCGCAATGCCGCCCGATCCATTGACCAGCAAATTGGGCAGGCGCGTGGGCATGACCAGCGGCTCTTTCTCCGAGCCGTCGTAATTGGGCCCGAAGTCCACAGTCTCTTTGTCCAAGTCCGCCAGGATTTCATGGGCAATTTTTGCCAGGCGGATTTCGGTGTAGCGCATGGCCGCAGCGTTATCGCCATCAACCGAACCGAAGTTGCCCTGGCCGTCCACCAGCATGTGGCGCATAGAAAAATCCTGCGCCATGCGCACTATCGTGTCGTAGACCGACTGGTCGCCGTGCGGGTGGTACTTGCCGATCACATCGCCCACGATACGTGCGGACTTTTTATACGGACGGTTCCAGTCATTGTTTAGCTCATGCATCGCAAAGAGCACGCGCCGGTGTACGGGCTTGAGGCCGTCGCGGGCATCGGGCAAGGCCCGGCCCACAATCACGCTCATCGCATAGTCCAAGTAGCTGCGCCGCATCTCCTCTTCTAGGCTGATGGGCAGGGTTTCTTTAGCAAACTGGGTCATAACTATTGTTGTTGATTTCAGCGGATGAGCAACATCGGATTCTACGTTCCGCCCCGCCCACAGACGTGATGCCCAGACAGGGAGCAAAAGGCCGGTAAAGCATGAGCTTGGACTTTGATGTGCATACCGCTATGGCAGAATGACCGCCGAGGTACGTCGACCCAGCTTGGGTGCGCGCAGCCGTGTTTTAGGAGGCATTTAGCCCTCCTCCAACTCTGAAATGAAAGAAGGATGTATGAAATTGACCCGCGTAGCGGCATGGTTTGCGCTGACGGCCGTCGTGTCTTTGGCCGCAGCTCAAGAGATTCACAACTGGCGCAGCAGCGTCACCGGTTGGGTTTGGAAGGACGGATTGGGGCAATGCTGGCGTGACGGCAGCTGGACGCCAGCGACTGCGGCACCCGAATGCGATGGTGCGATCGTTGCGAAGCCTGTGGTCGTCGCGCCTGCAGCCCCTGCTGCTCCCGCCCCAGCGCCTGCGCCCGCCCCAGCGCCTGCGCCCGCCCCAGCGCCTGCGCCCGCCCCAGCGCCTGCGCCCGCGCCCGCGCCCGCTGTTGCGCCAGTACCTGCTGTCGAACCGGCTCCCGCTCCCATGGTGGCAGCAGCGCTGCAAGCCGCTCCTGAGGCGGTTGCTGCGGCTGACGCAGAGCGCGTAGTGGTAGTTGACAAGTCTGCGCCTGCGGCAATGGCAGCGGCCCCCGTGGCCGAGGCGGCGCCCGCCGCTGCGATTGCACCGCCAGCACCAGCACCAGCCGCTGCAATTGCACCGCCAGCACCAGCCGCTGCAATTGCACCGCCGGCACCAGCCGCTGCAATTGCACCGCCAGCACCAGCCGCTGCAATTGCACCGCCAGCACCAGCCGCTGCAATTGCACCGCCAGCACCAGCCGCTGCAATCGCCCCTGCCGCCTTGGCCGCCCCCGCGCCTGCAGCAGTGCCCGCCAAGATGTCTTTTGCGACGGACACCTTCTTTGACTTCGACAAATCCGTGCTGAAGGCCGAGGGCAAAGCCAAGCTCAAGGAGTTGGGGGAGAAGATCAAGAGCATCAGCCTGGAGGTGGTGATCGTCGTGGGGCACACCGACAGTGTGGGAACCGATGCATACAACCAGAAACTCTCGCAGCGTCGCGCTGAGGCTGTCAAAGCGTATATGGTTTCCCTGGGTGTCGCGAGAAATCGCATTTACACCGAAGGCAAGGGTGAAAGCGAACCGGCAGCCGACAACAAGACTTCGACGGGTCGCGCCAAGAACCGCCGCGTTGAAGTGGAAGTTATCGGCTCCAAATAAGCAGCCTATCACTGCAAAGAACCCGCTTCGGCGGGTTTTTTATTGCAGCTTTTCTCTAACTTAACCTCACCGAGAGCCAAACCATGCGACCTTCTGGAAATGTTGACCCGGCCGAACTTGCGAAGTTCTCGCAACTCGCGCACCGCTGGTGGGACCAAGAGGGCGAATTTCGCCCCTTGCACCAGATCAATCCGTTGCGCTTGGACTGGATCAATGGACTGGTGCACTTACAGGGACTTCAGGTGGTTGATATTGGTTGCGGCGGTGGCATCCTGGCCGACGCCATGGCCCGCAAGGGCGCGCAAGTGCTGGGCGCAGATTTGGCCAGCAAATCGCTGCGGGTCGCGCAGCTGCATGCGCTGGAGGCGCAGACGCCGCGCGTGCAATACCGGGAAATCGGGGCGGAAGACCTGGCTGCCGAAATGCCTGGCCATTTCGATGTTGTGACCTGCATGGAGATGCTGGAGCATGTGCCCGACCCGCAGTCTGTGGTACGGGCCTGCGCCGCTTTGGTCAAGCCCGGTGGTTGGGTATTTTTCTCGACCATCAACCGCAGCCCCAAGTCATTTTTGTTTGCCATTGTGGGGGCCGAATACGTGCTGAATTTGTTGCCACGCGGAACCCATGCGTACAAAAAATTCATCCGTCCTGCAGAGTTGGCGGGCTTCGCCCGGGACTGCGACCTCAGTTTGCTTCACACGCGTGGCATGGGATACAACCCATTTAATCGCCGCTACGCCTTGACCAGCGATACCTCTGTGAACTACCTCTTCGCCACCCAAAAAGGCCTATGAAACCCCTTTTTCACGACGCCAAAGCGGTCTTGTTCGACCTCGATGGAACTTTGGTCGACAGCGCCCCGGATCTGGGCTTTGCAACCGATCAGATGCGGGTCGCACGGGGTCTACCCTCGCTGCCGCTGGAGCAATACCGCCCGATGGCTGGCGCCGGGGCGCGCGGCATGTTAGGCGTGGCGTTTGGTATCGGCCCGGACCATGCAGATTTCGAGTCGCTGCGCGAGGAGTTTTTCGTGCGCTACGCCGAATGCTTAACCCACCGTACGTATGCGTTCCCGGGTGTCGATCAGTTGATCGCAGGACTGCTGGAGTCGGGTCTGGCGTGGGGTGTGGTCACCAACAAGTCGCAGCGCTTCTCCCATCCACTGACTGCTGCTATGCCGCTTTTTGCATCGGCGCGCACCATCGTCAGCGGCGATACCACGCCGCATTCCAAGCCCCATCCGGCGCCCTTGTTCGAGGCGGCACGCCAACTCGGGCTGGCGCCGCAGGAATGCATTTACGTGGGCGACGACGAGCGTGATATCCAGGCTGGGCGCGCCGCCGGCATGCGCACTGTGGCGGCCACCTACGGTTACCTCGGCAGCGCGGCCGACACGCGTGCTTGGGCGGCCGATGCCCAGATTGACGCAGCCCTTGATTTGTTGGCGCTTTTGGGAAGCGCCTAGAATGGGCCGCTTGGGGCTGCACTGGTTTCGACGTGGGTTCGGAGTCGCTGTGGTGCATGTCGAGCTGAATGCGCTCGTAAAACAGATTCAAACAAACTAACTGCAAACGACGAACGTTTCGCACTCGCTGCTTAATAACCAGTGAGCCTTACAACAGCAGGCCGATGGGCTGGGCAAGGGTGATGGGGTGAAAGCCGCATCGTCCAGGCTGTAAGGTCATTCACATCGGCTGGCGCTTGACCGGGTACCTTGGTCAGGAGCGAGACAATAGGGTACTGGCGACGGTGTAAGCGTGTGGCTGCGCGTGCACCAGGGCGAGACCCAAATCAGACCACTAAACATGTAGATCTGCTCGATAAAGGCTGACGGACGGGGGTTCAAATCCCCCCAGCTCCACCATACCCCCTGACAAAGGCCGCTAGGAATCACCACCTAGCGGCCTTTTTTCGTCAGTCCTCCAGGCGGCCCGGTATTGCAACAGTTCGTGTAACCTTGTACACATCCGGGCGCATCCCGCAATAAGAAGACACAGGGCATGTTTGAACAAACCTTCAAAAACATCGATGACATCCTGCATAAGGACGCTGGCTGTACCAGCGAGCTGGATTACACCGAGCAATCGTCCTGGCTGCTGTTCCTCAAGTACCTGGACGCGCTGGAAGCCGACAAGGCCCTGGAGGCCGAGCTGGACGGCAAAAAATACAGCTACATCATCGACAAAGCCTACCGCTGGGAGACCTGGGCCACGCCCAAGGGTGCAGACGGCAAGCTTGACCACAACACCGCCCTGACAGGCGACGACCTGCGCGACTTCGTCAACAACAAGCTGTTTGCTTACTTGCATGGATTCAAACAACGCGCCAGCGGGCCGCAGACCATCGAATACAAGATTGGCGAAGTATTTGGCGAGATCAAAAACCGCATTCAGAGCGGCTACAACCTGCGCGACGTGATCGAGTTGGTGGACGAACTGCGTTTTCGTTCCCAGACCGAAAAGCACGAACTCTCACATCTTTATGAGACCAAGATCAAAAACATGGGAAACGCCGGGCGTAACGGCGGCGAGTACTACACGCCCCGCCCGCTGATCCGCGCCATGATCCAGGTGGTAGCCCCTAGGATCGGTGAGCGCATTTACGACGGCGCTTGTGGCTCGGCAGGTTTTTTGTGCGAAGCCTTTGATTACCTGCAACGCCAGCCCAACCTGAGCACCTCTGACCACAAGACGTTGCAAACCCGCACCTTCTACGGCAAAGAGAAAAAGAGCCTGGCCTACGTCATTGCGATCATGAACATGATCTTGCACGGCATCGAAGCCCCCAACATCGTGCACGCCAATACGCTGGCCGAGAACATTGCCGACATTCAGGACAAAGACCGCTTCGACGTGATCCTGGCCAACCCGCCCTTTGGTGGCAAAGAGCGCAAAGAGGTACAGCAGAACTTTCCGGTAAAGACCGGCGAGACGGCGTTCTTGTTTTTGCAGCACTTCATCAAGTCCCTCAAGGCCGGTGGCCGCGCCGCCATCGTTATCAAGAACACGTTTTTGAGCAACACCGACAACGCCAGCGTGAGCTTGCGTAAGCTGCTGCTAGAAAGCTGCGACCTTCACACCGTGCTGGACTGCCCGAGCGGAACCTTTCAGGGCGCGGGCGTCAAAACCGTGGTGCTGTTTTTCGAGAAAGGCGCACCCACGCGGAAGATCTGGTTCTACCAGTTGGACGTGGGCCGCAACATGGGCAAGACCAACCCGCTCAATGATGCGGACATGGCGCCCTTCATAGCAGCGCAAAAGACCTTTGCCGACACCGCGCAGAGCTGGTCGGTGGACGTGGCGGCGGTGAACGCGAACACTTTTGACCTTTCTGTCAAAAACCCGACCGGCTGCGAAGTTGTTGCGCACCGCAGCCCCCAGGACATCATGGATGAGATTGCCGCTCTGGATGCGGAGGCAGCGGAAGTGCTGGCTGCTATCCGGGAGTTGCTGTAACGCGACCACGGTGTCTAAAATTCTACGAACAGGAGGAACCCTATGTCTGATCTCGTTCTTGAGTTATCGCAACAGGCCCAGACACTGGGTGTACAAGACCGGGCGCGCCTGGCTGAGTTGCTGCTGGATTCGATTCACGTGAGCCCCGACAGCGCCATTGACGATGCTTGGGATGCAGAGCTGCAGCGCCGCATCAACGAGGTGGACCGCGGTGTGGCGGTGCTGGTGTCTGCCGAAGATGCGTTTGGCCAGGTGAGACGTGCTATCCAGTGAGAAAAACCGTACGATTTCATAGCGAGGCATTGGAAGAACTTACTGCCGAGGCGGTGTATTACGAGTCCCAATCCAGCGGTCTCGGCGCGCGATTTGCCCGTGAGGTAGAAGCAGCAACCCGTATTGCCTCCGAGTTCCCTGAGATGGGTGCGCCGTACAAACATGCCACCCGACGGGTCTTCCCCAGGAAGTTCCCGTTCTCTGTGGTGTACCGCATTCACGCAGACGAAATTGTCGTTCTGGCGGTAGCGCCTGACGCGCGCAAGCCGGGCTATTGGCGTGATCGGAAGACCAATGGCTGAGTATTTCACTGAATTTTTGACTGCTGCTGTCGCTACTGAATGCATAGCTGCTTGCGCATGCTCTGCAAGAGCTGGAGGTCAATTTGGCTTGAATTTACTTCGGTCGTCATTGGGCTTTTCTGGATTGAGGGCTTGAGCATGAACGCGGGATGGAGTCTTGCATCTATCGGCGATGTTTGCGATGTCGTCAACGGCGGTACGCCGAAGACCGGAGTTCCTGACTATTGGGGTGGTCAGCATCAATGGATCACGCCCGCCGAAATGGGAAAACGCATTTCCCCTTACGTGAGCCAGACAGAACGAACGATTACCGATCAAGGCTTGCAGAACAGTTCGGCGCGGCCTTTACCTCCGTTGTCAGTAATTCTGTCTTCACGCGCTCCAATCGGACATTTGGTTATCAACACCGAGCCAATGGCAACGAATCAAGGCTGTAAAGGCTTGGTGCCACGAAAGCAGATTGACCACAAGTTTTTGTACTACTACCTCGGCAGCATCGTTGAACTGCTCAATGACCTTGGAGCTGGTGCGACATTCAAAGAACTATCGGGCGGGAAGCTAAAGGAAGTGCCTGTTCCACTGCCTCCGCTCCCCGAACAGCAACGCATAGTCACCCTTCTCGACGAAGCCTTTGACGGCATCGCCACCGCCAAGGCCCATGCCGAGAAGAACCTGCAGAATGCGCGTGCCATTTTTGAGAGTCAACGCGAAGTGCTGCTCTCGTTTAAGCAGGGTTGGCTTGAAGCTCCACTTGCCGCGCTGTGCGAGGTAAAGCACGGCTATGCATTTGAGGGCGAGTTCTTTGCGTCAGATGGTGATTACGTCCTCTTGACCCCTGGCAGCTTCTTTGAAACCGGTGGGTACCGTGAACGTGGAGAGAAAACGAAGTTTTTCAGAGGCCAAATTCCTGGCGACTACATTCTTGATGCCGGGGATTTGCTGGTTGCGATGACAGAGCAAGCCGCGGGCCTTCTTGGCAGCCCGCTGCTGGTGCCAGAGTCGGATCGATTCCTGCACAACCAGCGACTCGGCCTTGTCACCGGGAAACCCGGTATCCCTTGGGACAACGAGTTTTTCTTCCATGTTTTTAACCTGGTGCGCGTACGTCAAGAAATTCATGCCAGCTCATCGGGTGTAAAAGTTCGACACACGTCACCAGGAAGGATTGGTGCGGTGCAAGTGGCCTATCCGAAATCAGTAGCGGAGCAAACCAGCGTTGCCGCCCAGCTTGGCGACCTATCAACTGAATGCGAACGCCTAGAGTCCCTATACCGTCAAAAGCTCACGGCCCTCGACTATCTGAAAAAGTCCTTGCTGCACCGCGCCTTCAGCGGGGACTTATAAAGGACTGCGCACCATGAGCGAAACCGAAGTCAAACCTGAAGCCGCCGCAGCCGAGTCGAAGCTGTTTGATTGGCTGCTCGAATTCAGTGATTCCGGCCTAAGTCCAGATGATGTATCGACCGGTCTGCTTGATTTCGGGTTGTTTGCTGAAAAGGTGCCACCCTGCTTCACCTCCAAGGGCTTGGCGGAATTGGCTTCTGCGTCATATGCGGTTATTTTTGATGATCCCAACAAGCTCAAGGATTCAGTCGAAAAGACCTCGCATGACTACGTTCGCTATGAGGCAATCCGCGATATCAATATTCCCCGGCATCTTGGCATTCCCCACCCTGAAAGCTATGCCCTACAAGCGCTGGCAATCAAAAAGCATTGGGAAGAAATAAAGGCGCACTGCGCTAAGCCGTCTCCAGCAGTCAGCCGTATACACGTCCGGCATGTAGGCGGCGGTTGCATCTTTGAGATGAGTTACAAGGGAGTTGAGCGTTATCAGTTTGAAGAGGATGAAATTGAATGGCGTTCCGGGGCGAAGTTTGTGGTCAAGGCCGACATTGCAAGCTGCTTTCCAAGCATGTACACACATTCGATTCCGTGGGCACTTCATGGCTTGGACTTAGCCAAGAAGTCCACGGGCTTGGGCAAGTTGTACGGCAACCTGCTGGACAAATGCACACAAAACACGCGAGACAAGCAGACAAATGGTTTGCTGATTGGGCCGCACGCATCCAACATCATTGCTGAAATCATTCTCACCAGCATTGACACGGCATTGCAGGCGAAGGGCCACAAGAGACTCACTCGCCATATTGACGGCTACACGTATTACGCGGACACCTACGAGGACGCAGAGCGTTTCCTCAAGAACTTGGGGCTTAGTCTGCGCACTTATGAAATGGCGCTCAACGAGAAGAAGACGCGCATCTTGCCACTGCCACGCCCCAGTTCGGAAAACTGGACGCAGGAACTGCAGCGCTTTGTTTTCCCCAAACAGGAGGAACTCCGGTTTTCGATCATTCGTTCCTTTCTTGACCTGGCGCTTGAGAACGCACAAGCCGCCGGAACATCGGCACCACTGAACTACGCGCTCAAGATGCTGGCCGACAAGCACGGCGAGCGAAAGTTAAACCAAAGGGCGAAGCGGCTGTACGTGCAAGAGGCGATCAACCTGGCCATTTCCTATCCGTATTTGGCACCGGTCTTGGACAAGGTTGTTTTTGACAGATACAGGTACACCGGCATTGCGAAGAAAATCGCTGATTTTGCGGCTGCGCTTATTCGTTTGGGGACGCAAAAGCTCTATCCGGACACGATTGCACATGCCCTGTACTACGCACTGAAACACAAGATTGCCATCCCCGTCAAGGAAGCTGAATTGTTGGCGGTCATGCCCTTGGATGATTGTGTGGTGAATGTTTTGTTGCTGGAATACGCACCAATGCACGGCTTGAAGAAACTGCAAAAAAAGCGGTCAAGGCCCGCGCCATGCAGCTCAAATCCTCAGGCCATCGGGATCAAGACAGGAACTGGCTTTTGATTTATCAGACTTGGACTGAAAATGAATTGACAGGTAACGGCCAAGCGTTTCTTGCCATGCTGAAAAAAGCGAAGTTTCAATTCTTGGTTTTTCAAACGGCCGAAGCTGGACCCATCGCCGAGGAACCTGAGGGAGTAATCGAATGAATCATCTCTTGCGGCCCCGCCGCCTCGAATTCGTGCAGGCATTCAAGCTAACCGACGTGGACAGGCTGCGATCCACACCCGCGCGGCCACCTCAATGTCGATCGCTAAATATACGCCACTCCATCTGAGAAAACCATGTCCACCCAACGCTATTCGGTCACCCCACACCCCGTTGAAACGCTGCTGACTTGGGTTAAGTCCGGTGAAATTGCCATCCCCGAAATCCAGCGCCCCTTTGTATGGGACGCGACCAAAGTACGAAATTTGCTCGATTCACTGTACCAAGGCTACCCGGTTGGTTACCTGATTGCTTGGCGCAACCCGACTGTCAAGCTAAAGGACGGCTCAACATCGGCAGGCAAGCGAATTTTGATCGACGGACAACAGCGGGTGACGGCGCTGATGGCTGCGCTGCTGGGCATCGAGGTGCTGACGGACGAATACGAGACAGTGCGCATTCGAATTGCCTTCAACCCCATTGAAGAAAAGTTCGAGGTTGGGAACCCGGCCATAAGCAGGAATTGCGCTTGGATCAGCGATGTCTCCAGCGTGTTTGCACCTAACGCTAGCCTGTTTGAGTTGGTCAACGAATACTGCACGGCCAACCCCGCGAGCTCCAAAGATCAGGTGTTTCGGGTGATCGAGAAGCTGCGCGTTATTGTGCACAACCACGTCGGCATCATCGAGCTGGCCGAGGATTTGGACATTGAGACCGTTACCGAGATTTTCATTCGGGTGAACTCGGCTGGCGCGTCTCTGTCGCAGGCGGACTTTGCCATGTCAAAGATTGCCGTCAATGAGACCTACGGCGGCAACCTGCTGCGCAAGGCGATCGACTATTTTTGCCATTTGGCGGTGGCCCCTGACTTTTTGAGCAAGATCGAAAAGGGCGACAAGGCCTTTGTGCAGTCGGAATTTTTTGACAAGATGAAATGGATGTCGGGTGTCAATGACGACATTTACGACCCCACCTACACCGACATGCTGAGGGTTGCCTTTACTTCGGAGTTCGGGCGCGGAAAGTTGCAGGACCTGGTGGCGCTTCTCTCTGGGCGCAACTTTGAAACCAAACAGTACGAGGAGCAGATTGCCGAGGAATCTTTCGACAAGTTGAAGACCGGGATCTTGGCCTTCATGAACAAGACCCACTTCGACCGCATCACGATGATCTTGCGTTCTGCCGGTTTTGTAAGCAGCAGTCTGATCGGTGGTCAGAACGCAGTCAATTTTGCCTACATCCTTTATTTGCGTGGCCGCGCCGAAAAGCTCGCTGCCCACGACTTGGAGCGGCTGGTGCGCCGCTGGTACGCGATGTCAGTACTGCGAGGCCGCTACAGCGGATCGCCAGAATCACAGTTCGACCTGGACATTCGGCAGCTTACCGCGCAAGGCGTGGCGGACTATGTTGAAAAGGTTCTTCAGAGCGAGTTGCCAGACAGCTTTTGGACGAGCATGTTACCGCAACTCATGGCTACTTCATCCATCAAAAGCCCGTACTTCCTTTGCTACCAAGCGGCCCAAGTCAAGTTGGGCGACAAGGGGTTTCTGTCGCGCGACATCACGGCGACGGACCTGTTGCTGAATCGAGCCGATGTTCACCATATCTACCCACAGAAATATCTGAAAGATTTGAATCACACCACAAGCAGCTACAACCAGATTGCCAACTACGTGATCGCCCAAAGCGAAATCAATATTGCCATCGGAGCTAAAGCACCGGTGTTGTACTTTGGCGAATTGGCAGAGCAGGTCAACGGTGGTGCGAAAAAATATGGTGGCATCACTGAGCGCGAGCATCTGGAGGCCAACCTTGCGATGAACTGCATTCCAGTGGCAATGCTTGAGGGATCAGTACCGACTTTCGAGGTTTTCTTGGCTGAACGGCGGAGTTTGATGGCATTGAAGCTGAAGAGCTGGTTTGGAGATTTGTGATGAATGAAAAGTAACCCATCAAAAAGGAAAGGAAGGTTATGAGATCCAGTGATGAATGGCAGCCCAAAGACCTAAAGAAAGTTTTTTTCCCTGTGGAATTACGACCGCTTTATATGCCGACATCCGAAGGGCTGGGCTATAAAGCTTTGAGTCGGCACTTCGCTGTTGTTGATGTTGAACACGAAGCTGCTTTTTCCGTTGTAACTGACGACTATCAGTTAGTCACGAACAAAGAGGCATACGACAAAGCAGACGAAGTGATGCGCAAGGTGTTTCAAACCACAACAGCTGCAGACATGCAGTGTCTGAACATCACCATGCCGAAAACGAGGTCGTTCTGTCACATCGACTTGATTCGAAAATCTAGTGGTTTTTGCCCGTGGGAGGACGACAAATGGGTAGCATTTCTCCGGATCAGCAATAGTTACAACCGAACTCGACTACTGCGCTTTGAGCTTGGTTTCTGCCGCTGGATCTGCATGAACGGAATGATTTTTGGTAGTAAGAGCGTTGAATTCAGTTATGCGCACACACGGCGCGGAATGAACCGTGTTGAGCGGTTTGAAGACAACATCGGCGATATTAGAAAGATCGAAGCCACTTTGACCGAGAGCCTTCATCAATTAAAACGCTATTACGTCCCTCCAGAGGAAATGCTGCCTATTGTTTGCAAAGCGTTCGACATCATTGCGACGAGGGAAGACATGCAAAAGGTGCGTCGGGTAGAGTCACTTACAGCGATACGTGATCAAGTTAAGGGGTTGACTGAATCCTATTTCACTGGACTTGGGCCGCACGGCTATGCAGCTCTAAATGTGCTCACTGATTATGCAACTCGTCCATCTGGCGTTATTGCACCCGAATCAAGCATGCATGGCCTTCAGCAGAAGGCAAGTAATTGGATGGAAAATTTTGTTTCGGCGATAAAGAAAGCTGATTTCTCATTCGACAAGTACTTGGCCGAATATCGCTCTACAGCTGAACTGATCGAATCACTTTAGTCCGCTGAAACTTGACAAATACAGCCCATGAATGAAGCCGAAACCCGCGCCGAACACGTTGACCCCGCGCTAAGGGCAGCAGGTTGGGGCGTGGTCGACGGCTCGCGCATCCTGCGTGAGAAGCATTGTGTGATTTCTCCGGGGCGGCTGCTGGGCGGCGGCAAGCGGGCCAAGGCCGAGATTGCCGACTATGTGCTGGTCTACCGCAATACCAAGCTGGCAACCCTTGAAGCAAAGGCCTGGGACAAGCCTTACACCGAGGGCGTGGGCCAAGCCAAGAGCTATGCCACCAAGCTCGCCGTGCGCTTTGCCTACGCCACCAACGGCCAGAAGATTTACGGCATCGACATGGCGACGGGTCTGGAGGGTGACTTGGCGCATTACCCCAGCCCTGACGAGCTGTGGGCGCAGACCTTTGCGGAAGCCGACGCAGCCAATGCCATTTGGCGCGACCGCTTTGCTGCCATCCCGTTTGAAGACCAGGGCGGCACCTGGCAGGGCCGCTACTACCAAGACATCGCCATCACCCGAGTGCTGGAGGCTATCGCCGCAGGACGTGACCGCATTCTGCTGACACTGGCGACCGGCACCGGCAAAACCTTTATCGCCTTCCAGTTGGCCTGGAAGCTTTTTCAAAGCCGCTGGAACTTGAAAGACTGGCAAGCGGGCTCCGAGCCGACCCGCCGCCCGCGTGTGCTGTTTCTGGCTGACCGCAACACGCTGGCCGACCAAGCCTACAACGCTTTTTCAGCGTTTGAGAACACTTCGCCCGGTTCGTTGGTGCGCATTGCCCCCGATGAAATTCGCCGTACCGGACGCGTGCCGAAGAACGGCAACGTGTTTTTCACCATCTTCCAGACCTTCATGAGCGGGCCTGGCGACACACCGTATTTTGGAGAGTACCCGTCGGACTTTTTTGATTTCATCGTGGTGGACGAGTGCCATCGGGGCGGTGCAAACGACGAAGGTAACTGGCGCGCCATCCTCGACTACTTTGCCCCTGCTGTTCAGCTGGGTCTGACAGCCACCCCAAAGCGCACGCTCAACGCCAACACCTACGCTTATTTTGGTGAGCCGGTTTACGTGTATTCGCTTAAGGAAGGGATTAACGACGGCTTTTTGACCCCGTTCAAGGTCAAGCAGATTGCCACCACGCTAGACGATTACACCTACACCCCCGATGACGCGGTGGTGGCCGGCGAAGTGGTGGCGGGCAAGCGCTACGTGGAGAGCGACTTCAACAAGATCATCGTGATCCCCGAGCGCGAAGCCTACCGAGTCAAGCTGCTGATGGGCATGATCGACCAGCGTGAAAAAACTATTGTCTTCTGCGCCACCCAGGCGCATGCCCTGATGGTGCGAGACCTGATTAACCAGAACAAGACCAACGCAGACCCGATGTACTGCGTACGCGTGACCGCCGACGATGGCGCACGCGGCGACGAGGCCCTGCGCACCTTTCAGGACAACGAGAAGACCATTCCCACCATCCTGACCACATCACAAAAGCTTTCTACTGGCGTGGATGCCCGTAACGTGCGCAATATCGTGCTGATGCGCCCGGTGGGTTCGATGATCGAGTTCAAGCAGATCATTGGCCGTGGCACGCGGCTCTTTGATGGCAAGGACTATTTCACGATTTACGACTTTGTGCGAGCACATCACCACTTCAATGACCCGGCGTGGGATGGTGAACCCATTGAGCCGGAGCCACCGCAAAAATCCGTCGGAAATACCAACGAGGTTCGCGAACCGCAACCCGACTATCTACCTAAGGTACCGGAAAAATCCATAAAGTTGGAGGTGAAGCTGGCTGACGGAAAGGTGCGACAGATTCAGAGAATGGCCGCTACGACTTTCTGGAGTGCCGACGGTACGCCGATGTCGGCGGCGCAGTTTCTGGAGAATCTGTACGGCGTGCTGCCTGAGTTCTTTCAGGATGAAGACCAGCTGCGTGCGCTTTGGAGTTCACCCGATACCCGCCGGAAGTTGCTCGAAGGCTTGGCTGAAAAAGGTTTCAGTAGGGAGCCGCTTGCCGAGATGCAAAAAGTGATTGAGGCGGAGAGCAGCGACCTATTCGATGTTTTGGCCTACGTAGCCTTCGCCCTGGCACCCCACACCCGCGCAGAACGGGCCGCTATGGCCAAAGCCGAAGTGCATCAACAGTTCACCGATAAGCAACAGGCGTTTGTGGATTTCGTTCTGGCGCAGTACGTGAAAGAAGGCGTTGAGGAGCTTGACTCTGAAAAGTTGACGCCATTGTTGCGCTTGCGGTATCAGAATGCCATTGCTGATGCCGTTGCTGATCTTGGTAGTGCTGACCAGATCCGCAAAGTGTTTGTTGGGTTTCAGAGATATCTTTATCAGGTCCGAGGGAACACAGCCATTTTCCACCGAACCTAAACTTAGTCAGTTTAAAAAATTCATGAGTTGTTAGGGTTTAGATGAGACTTTGGATAGACCCCAGCCCGGCACCCTGTTTATGGGTCACTTGAGGGCTCGCGCTTCAATTGACTCTAGCCAAGGCGATTTACAGCCAAACCAAAAACCAGGCTTTGGAGGTCAGGGAAGACGACCCCGACTTACACTTTGGGTTTGTGAAGTGAATAATGTGTTGTATTACACACGCAACAGGAGTGTTACGCCATGACTGCCAGAACCATCAACGTACTCCTGCCCGTGCCACCAGCTTTCAAATAGCGAGGCATCCGTGTCCAGAATGTACTTGTGGTTTGCCATCTTGACGGCGCTGCTTGCCCCGCCCTACGCCGTTAAAGTGAGCGTCGCGGTTGCGGCGAATTTCGCTGCGCCGATGCAAAAAATCGCCCAAGCCTTTGAGCAAGACACCGGGCACAAAGCTGTTTTGTCGTTTGGCTCCACCGGCATGCTGTACGCGCAAATCCGCAATGGCGCGCCATACCAAATCCTGCTCTCTGCGGACGACGAGACGCCCAACAAGCTTGAGAAAGAGGGCTTGGGCATAGCGGGTAGCCGCTTCACGTACGCCACTGGAAAGCTGGTGCTGTGGAGCAAGCAGCCTGGCTTTGTCGACGACAAAGGTGAGGTGTTGCGCACGGGCAAGTTCGAGCGGATTGTCATCGCCAACCCGAAGCTGGCACCCTATGGTGCAGCTGCGATGGAGACGCTGGGTAAGCTCGTAATCCTGCAGCAATTGCAAGCCCGAATCGTCCAGGGTGACAACATCGTGCAGACCTACCAGTTTGTGGTCATCGAGAACGCGTAACTGGGCTTTGTTGCACTGTCGCAGGTATTTGCCGACGGCAAGGTTGCGCAAGGCTCCGGCTGGATCGTGCCTGCTAGTGCCCATGCGCCGATTCATCAAGACGCCATCCTGCTGACCAAAGGACATGACAGTGCGGCTGCGGCTGCATTGATGCAGTATTTGCGCGCTTAGCGGGCCAAGTCGCTTGTCCGTTCCTACGGATACGCCGGTTGAATCGGAGGCGGCTCACCTTGCCATTTGAATGGTTGCATCGCGCTGGATTGGCTTGAGACGCCGCGATTTAGAATTAGCTCAACGCTGCCGGGCCTGGACATTTGACGCGGTTAGCCTATACCGTTGAAACTTTAAAAAAACTACTTCCCGTTGGAACCAGGACATATCCCAATATGAAAACAAAATCCAATCCCTGGGTGATTACCGGGTTGCTTCTCATCGCCTTATTGGTCGCCAGCTTTGTCGGCGTATCCGCGTACAAAACCCGGACTGACCACATCGTCGAGTTGGCCGAATCGAACTTCAAGAAGTTCGAAGTGATTTTCGAGGAGCTCGTGAAGAGCCGATACCGTGCAATGGGTTTGGGTGCCGATGTGCTGTTGCTGGACGATGAACTGATCCAAGCTTTCGAGCGGCGTGACCGCAAAAAAACGGGGCAAAACCTGGACGATTTTTACGAATCGGTAAAAAAGCGCCATGACCTGACCCAGGTGAATTTGTATATCCCGCCAGCGACGCTGTTTTATCGGGCACATCAGCCGGAATTGGCGCAAATGGATATGTCCAAAGTTCGCCATGCGGTTGTCGAGGTTTCGAAAAAGCAGCAGCGCATGATGGTGGTGGAAACCGGAGCTGGTGGTGTGGTGGGCATACGCGCCTTGGTTCCGGTGTTCAAAGGCGAGGAATTTCAGGGAACAGTCGAATTCGTTACCAGCTTCCATTACCCGCTGGAAGAAGCTGCGGATCGCACCGACATGGGCTGGGCCTTCGGTATCACCGAGGCCGTTTGGAAAAATGTAGAGCGCCCCAACGACGACAAAACCGACATCAAAAAGGGTGACGACATCTACTTTGATTACAGCGATACCGCCACCCAAAACATCGTCCGGTCGGCGGATTTTGACCCACGCGCAAGCAATTTCATCATCACTGACGCAGGAGATAAAAAGATCTTCCTACACACCCTCAAGGTGCCCAGCTTCAATGGCGAGCCGGTGGTCACCGTCGCCGTGGTGGGAGATTTAACCGCGAAATTTGCCGCCGCGATGGCGGATGCGTGGATCCGATTCGCCGTTGCTTTCGCTGTGTTGTCTTTGTTGTTGGTCTTGGGGTATGTCAAGCTGGATGCCATCCGCGCCGGCATGATGGGCTCGTTTGGTGTACAGCGCCAGCAGATGGAAAAGCAAATCGCCCTGGGCCAGGTGGCCATCGACAAGGTCAAAGATTTGGAAGCAGTCAAACGTCATTTTTTCGCGCATCTGATGTCCTCTATCAGCGAGCCCTTGTTGGCGATTACCGGGCAGCTTAAAACGGCGACACGCGCACTGGCTGAGGGAGACGCGGTTGCCCCGCGCTCGAATATGGCGTTTGCGCTGGCCGAGTCAGAAAACCTGATGCGCTTGGTGGCCGACTACGAGCAGATTGAAGTATTCCGCCAAGGCCTTGCCACATCGAATAGTTCACTAATGTCCGTAGCCGCGTCCTTAGAGCGCTTGCAGGCCGATGTTGCGCTGTACCAGCGATTCCCCCAATTCCATGTCAAAACCCAAGCCCAGGCCAACTTGCCCTCCACCCGGGGTGAGCCTGCTTTGGTCGAAAAAGCCCTGTCCAATTTGGTTGCCTATGCGGCCCACTTGTCGGGCCAGGGCGAGGTGCTGCTGTCGCTGAGCCAGGACAGCGACAAATGGCTGTTGATCAGCCTCAGCGGAACGGCCTTTGCCGGGGCCAATGCACCGAAGGAAACCTTGTTGGACGAGAGCCGCCAATTCTTGGAAAAAATGTCCAAAGGCCTGTCGCCTGAGGGCGGTAACAAGAGTTTGATCGGTTTGGTCCTGGCCCGTTTGATCGTCGAGAGCTTCGGTGGAAGCCTGGGTGTATCGGGCGGCGATGCCCCTGGTTTTGTGGTGCGCTTGCCCGCCGCCGTCCAATAAGACTGACGCAGGATCAGGCCATGAAAAAAAGTTACCGAGGATTGATCATTGCGATGGTCGTGTTCATCGTGTTGAGTAATCTCACGGAGGGCTTTATCGAACCGATTGCGTATGTTCTTCAAACCAATAGCACGGCAGTCTGGCAGTACGTGGCAGGCGCTGCAGCGCTGGTTTTTACGATGCTGGTTTCCCGCTTCATCAAGCAGGAGTTCATCCACGGTTATGTGGAGCGAACCCTAGAGACCAAGGTTCCGGAGCTGATCGGCACCATCACCTCCGGCGTGGTTATTTTTATTGGCGGTTGCATGATTTTGTCCCTGGTATTCGGGCGCAACATCTCAACCCTGCTCGCGGCCCTGGCAGGCTCGGCTGCTTTGCTCGGCTTTGCCTTAAAAGATTTTGCTGTGGCTTTGTTTGCCGGCATTATCTTGAACCTGGAAAAAAGCTTTCAGGTCGGGGATGTGGTTCGCATTGGCGACAAGCAGGGGTTTGTGAACCAGATCACCTGGCGCAACACCATTTTGCAGACGGCCGATCGCGTGATCACCATCCCCAACGTGAGCATCATGAAGCAGGCGATCCAAAACCTCTCCACTGCGGCCAACGTGACGCGCCGCTCTGTTGAGCTGACGATTGACTACGACGTGTCGGTGGAAAGCGTTGAACGCATTTTGTACGCCGGCGCGCTTGGCGCCGTGGGCATCAAACAAGAAAAGCCGCCCAATATTTTTGCGCGCAAGATGACACAAGACGGCATTCTGTATGAAGTGCAGTACTTCATCTCCAACAAAACAAATGGCGTGAAAGCGGACCACGCGATCATCAAAAATATCCTGGAGTCCATGCGACGCTCGGACGTCACGGTGGCCATGCCCCGGCATGGCGTGGTGGAAGGGATTGCGCGCAGCAAAATCTCCAACCGCTCCTCCGATCTGTTTCACTTGATTCAGCAGGTGCGCCTGTTCCGCAATTTCTCAGACGCACTGTGCACGGAGATCATCGACTTGCTGATGCCGCACCGGTTCCCTGCGGGTGCCCAGATCGTGCAGTTTGGTGAACTCCGCAACTCGCTGTTCATCGTGGCCGAAGGGCGCGTCAAGCGGCAGGGCTTGGATCAAGACGACCAAGTCAAGGAGGAGTTTTTCGTATCCACCGAGTTTTTTGGCCGACGCTCTTTGATCGCCTGTTTGCCCCAAACCGCCAAGGTTGTGGCGGAGACCCCCACGCTCATTTATGAGCTGCACCAATCCGCCCTGCAAACATTGATCCGCGCCAATCCGGGGCTTGTCGATGCCCTGGCTGCGAATCTGGCGCATATCCGGGTGATGCAGCCGGCTCTGAACTACCTGGAAGATATTCAAACCAGTGGCTCACTCGCGCACCTGATCGACTCCTATCGCGGTCAAATCGAGGCCAACTACGACGTTCGTCCTTTGGCCTTAGTCGTTGCTGCTTGAGCGTTTGCCCGGACCCGGTCACGGGTCTACGCCGCTGCGCGCGAGGTTGCTCAATGCCGCAAAAGCCTGCGCCCGGGCCCGCGCGACTAGACTCCACCGCTATTGAACGAGGAGTATGTCTGTGGCAGTGACTGAAAGCAGCGTCCTTGCGGCGCTACAAAGCGTGGTGGATCCGAATACGGGCAAAGATTTTGTGAGCGCGCGTTGCGTGAAAAACTTGCGGATTGCGGGCGACACCGTGGACTTTGACTTGGAATTGGGCTACCCCGCGGCCAGCCAGCTCACCGGTTTTTGCGAAGCCCTGGCCGCAGCGGCCCAAACGCTGGACGGCGTGGTGCATGTGGAAATCCAGCCACGCTTGAACATCTCGGCCCATGCCGTGCAGCGCGGCGTGCAGTTGCTGCCGGGCGTTAAAAACATCGTGGCTGTGGCGTCTGGCAAAGGTGGCGTCGGCAAGAGCACCACTGCGGTGAATTTGGCGCTGGCTTTGGCGGCCGAAGGTGCGTCGGTCGGCTTGTTGGACGCGGATATTTACGGGCCCAGTGTGCCCATGATGATGGGCATCAGCGGCAAGCCCGACACCTCGGACGGCAAGACCATGGAGCCCATGCGCAACCATGGCGTGCAGGTGATGTCCATCGGCTTTCTGGTGGACGCCGACCAGGCCATGATCTGGCGCGGCCCCATGGCCACGCAGGCGCTGGAGCAGTTGCTGCGCCAAACCAACTGGCAGGACCTGGACTATTTGGTGGTGGATATGCCACCGGGCACCGGAGACATCCAGCTCACGCTCAGCCAGCGGGTGCCTATGACGGGTGCGGTCATCGTCACCACGCCGCAGGACATTGCTTTATTGGATGCGCGCAAAGGCATCAAAATGTTCGAGAAAGTGGGCGTGCCGATTTTGGGCATCGTCGAGAACATGGCGGTGCACGTGTGCACCCAGTGCGGGCATGTGGAACACATCTTCGGGGCCGATGGTGGCCGCCAAATCGCCGCCCAATATGAGACCGAATACCTGGGCGGCATGCCCCTGGCCTTGTCGATCCGCGAGCAGGCAGACAGCGGACGCCCCACCGTGGTGGCGGACCCGGAAGGCGAGTTCGCCGGTATTTACAAAGCGTTGGCGCGCAAGGTGGCAGTCGCTATCGCCGCCAAAAACAAGGACTTTTCGTCCAAGTTCCCGACCATCACGGTGTCTAAAGACACCTGAGGATCGTACGGCTCAGGCCGCCGTTTGCGCAAAGCGCGGGGCGGTCGGGCGGACGTCGCCCTGGTAGAAACCGCTGTAGTGCTGCATCAGGTGCTGCCCGTGCGCAGCGTCCTGGTCGGCGCGCAGCACCGCGCTGCTGAAGCCGCAGCGTTGCATCTGCACCAACTGGTCAATCAGCACGTCACCGATCGCGCGGATGTCGCCCGCAAAACCACGCCGGCGCAGGATGACGGCCTGGCTGAAGGCGCGGCCGTCGCTGAATTTGGGGAAATGCAGGGTGACCCCGTCGAGGTTCTGGATA
>Ga0214921_10004240_pt1 | contig 21261 bp, 12 predicted proteins | sample LL1505_MetaG_FD_177992 | JGI IMG/M metagenome (GOLD analysis project Ga0214921, IMG submission 177992) | Freshwater microbial communities from Lake Lanier, Atlanta, Georgia, United States - LL-1505 | ecosystem: Environmental > Aquatic > Freshwater > Lake | place: USA: Georgia | collected...
CGCTGTGCAGCAGTTAATGGGCAACAGAATTGAACAATTAATGAATGAGGGCATTTCTTTTATTGGATATTTTGGTCACTCTTCAGCTAATACTTTGGAATTTAACTTGAGTAGGCCTGAGGCTTATCGTAATCAAGGAAAATATCCTTTTTTTAATGTGAGTGGGTGTAGCTCAGGCAATTATTTTATTTATGATCAGCTTCGTTTATTCGGCAGCTTAAATTTGTCGGAAAAATATGTTTTAGCCAATCAACGTGGTAGTATTGGTTTTCTAGCTGATACTCATTTTGGTATACCTCCATATTTAAATAATTACAATCTGGAACTGTATAATGCGATGTCTACTACAATGTATGGAAATTCGATAGGTAATCAAATGTCAAATGTGATCGAAACGCTTGGCGGTAATAATCCGGCACTTGACTTTTTTACTAGAATTCACTTAGAAGAAATTAATCTTCAGGGAGATCCTGCATTAAAAATTAATAGTTTTTCAAAGCCTGACTTTGAAATAGAAGATAAAAATGTGAAAATATCTCCAACGATTATTTCTGTAGCAGATGGCAATTTTGATGTTAATATAAAGCTGTATAATTTAGGTAAAGCTGTTGGTGATTCTATTTTAGTTACTGTTAAACAACAAAGTGGAACTAATGCCATTAAAGTATTGTATGCTGAAATGATCCCAGCAATTGTAAACACTAAATTATTAGTGCTGCGTGTGCCGATAAATCCAAACACTGATAAAGGATTAAATAAAATAATTGTAAATGTTGATGCTAACAACAGAATTGATGAGCAATACGAAACAAATAATTTGGTAACAAAAGAGTTCTATATTTTTGAAGAAGAAATAAAGCCTGTATCACCTTCCAATTTCTCAATTGTAAATAAACAGAATATTACTTTTGTTTCTAGTACTGCTAATCCCATGATTGGACTGAGAACATATATAATGGAAATTGATACAACTGAATTATTTAATTCAGGGTATAAAAAGGAATATCAGAATACATCTACCGGAGGTTTGATAGAATTCAAACCTACAAATATCGTTTTTTCAGATAGTACAGTATATTATTGGAGAGTTTCAATGGTTCCATTAAACAATACCCCAGTTATTTGGAACAAATTTTCATTTATATATCTACCTAATAGCTCATTTGGATACAATCAATCGCATTACTATCAACATTTAAAATCTTCTTTTTCTAATATTGATTTAGTTGCAGATCGAAGTTTTCAATTTTCTCACCCCTCTAAAAGTTTGAATATAAAAACGGGGCTTTACCCTTTTTATAATTTTGATCAAATAGATGTTTTTTTGGATCAAGACAAACTTGAATATTATGGCTGTATTAATTATTCGGATCCCAATGATTATAATAATATACAGTTTTATGTATTCGACACAAATACAATCAAGCCTTGGCGCAATTATAATGTAAGTGCAACCAATGGAAGATTTGGTAGCAAATTGGTTTGTAATGATCCTACAAGAGCTTTTTTTGAATATAATTACAGCAATGCAATTCAAAGGAAAAGTGCAATGGAGTTTATTGATTCTATTCCCAATGGAATGTATGTAGCCATAACAAACCTTGGCCGCCAATTCGCAAATACTACTTTTATTAATCAATGGAAAGCAGATACCGTTAATTTGGGTTCAGGTAATTCACTGTACCATAAACTTAAGTCAATCGGATTTTCTAAAATCGACAGTTTTTACAAAAACTTACCTTTTCTTTATTTCTTTAAAAAAGGAGACGTCAATTTTACACCAACGCAGGTGATAGGTCCAAAAGATTCTTCTTACATCAATCAAACATTTATTTTAAACACTACAAGTACAGATGGCAATATTCAATCTCCAAATTTTGGCCCTGCAAAAGCATGGACTAGCCTTCATTGGAGAGGATTTACCTCAGATCCATTGCCATTAGGAGATACTGTAAATGTTCAAGTATGGGGGGTACGTAATAATGGAACATCGCAATTATTATCTACAATAATACCTGCAATAGATACTAGTTTGAGTTTTGTTGATGCCAATATTTTCCCTTACATAAAATTGGTAATGAATAGTAAAGATCAAAAGTATTTTACACCTTTGCAACTTCGATATTTTAGAATCAATGCTTTGCCATTGCCAGAGGGAGTAATTAATCCGGATTCATCAATGTCATCAACGGATACATTAGATCAAGGAGAAACATTGCGCTTCTCTGTCTTTTTCAAAAATGTTAGCGAAATGGACTTTGATAGTATGATTAAAGTAAAATTTGTATTAACAGATCAATATAATGTTTCACATATTATTGATATTCCAAAGAGAAAAATTTTATTATCAGCAGACACACTTTTAGTTACTTATTCATTTGATACCAGAAATATTCAGGGTAGTAATTCTCTGTTTATTGATTTTAATGGTGATGATGATCAACCTGAGCAATTCCATTTTAATAATTTTTTGTATAAAAACTTTTTCGTTAAAAAAGATATTTATAATCCTTTATTGGATGTCACTTTTGATGGAGTTCACATACTAAATAGAGACATCGTTTCTTCCAAACCTAATATTTTAATAAAAATAAAAGATGAAAATAACTTTATGGCGTTAAGTGATACTTCATTTATATCCTTACAAGTTAGGTACCCAGATCAAAGTATACATACCTATAATTTTGGCGACACAATGCAATTTCGTCCAGCTAATCTTACTAATGGAGAAAACATGGCCAGCATCAATTTTACTCCTTTTTTCCCGGAAGATGGTGATTATGAGTTGATGGCAAAGGGTAGAGATTCTGTCGGTAATCCGGCAGGGAATACTGATTATCGTGTGTTATTCTCCGTTATTAATAAGCCAATGATTTCAGATTTGCTAAATTATCCTAATCCATTTACAACATCTACTGCATTTGTTTTTACGGTTACAGGAAGCGAAGTGCCACAAAATATTAAAATACAAATATTAACAGTGTCTGGCAGAGTTGTAAAGGAAATTACAAAAAATGAATTGGGGCCCATTCATGTAGGCAGAAATATTACAGAATATAAATGGGATGGAACAGACAAGTATGGACAAAAACTAGCTAACGGTGTTTATCTTTATCGCGTGTTCACTAACCTCAATGGAAAATCGATGGATAAATATATATCCGAAAATGAAAATACCGATAAGTATTTTACTAAAGGCTATGGCAAAATGTATTTGATGAGATAAATTAGGTAATCAATAATTTAATATAGCTGCTGTATTATAAGCAGCCATATTCTATTTAAATTTGCAACTCAATACCGTAAAATAACATGGCAAAAATTGCAATAAATATAGCTACAGGAAGTCTACAAAAAGATGAAATTATTGTAGGCATAGACCTAGGTACGACAAACAGCTTGGTGGCAATTATTCATCCCGATACGAAATTACCTCTGGCACTGAAAGAACATAACACTAGCTCATTGGTTCCGTCGGTAATTTATTTTGATGAGCATAATAATATTATTGTAGGGGACGAGGCAATTCCATATTTAGAATCTGCACCAGAAAGAACAATTTTTTCTGCAAAAAGATTAATGGGAAAAAGCTATGCAGAGATAAATAAAAATGCATCATTTTTTGCTTATAAAATTATAGATGATAATACTGAGAGTTTAGTAAAAATTCAAATTGGAAACAATTTTTATTCACCAATTGAATTATCTTCTTTTATTCTAAAAGAACTAAAGTCTCGTGCCGAACATATCCTTAAGACACCCGTGAATAAAGCAGTGATAACTGTTCCGGCTTATTTCAATGATGCTCAACGTCAAGCCACTAGGGATGCCGGAAAGCTTGCCGGATTGGATGTGCTTAGAATTATTAATGAACCTACTGCTGCTAGTTTAGCTTATGGATTAGGTCAGCAAAGAAATGAAACAGAAAAAACAATTGCAGTGTATGACTTGGGCGGTGGAACTTTTGATATCTCTATTTTAAAAATTGCAGATGGTATTTTCGATGTGCTTTCAACTAATGGAGACACATATATTGGGGGAGATGATTTTGATAATGTGATCATAGAACATTGGATCAATCATAATAATTCTCTAAAAAATCAAGTAGGAGAAAATACTCATTTGCGCCAACTCCTTCGACTGAAAGCAGAATCTGCCAAAAAATTACTTTCTATTGCGGAAAACTTTGAAGACACAATCGATCATATTTCATTACAGCTAAATAAAACTGTTTTCGAGTCTTTAATAAATCCCCTTGTTACTAAAACCATTGCATGTTGTAAGTCCGCTATTAAAGACGCAAATATTAATATAGCTGAAATCGATTCCATTGTTTTGGTAGGAGGTAGTACACGAATACCCTTTGTTAAAGAGTCTGTTAGTGCATTTTTTAAAAAGGAAATTATTGATACACTAAATCCAGATGAAGTAGTAGCCTTGGGTGCCGCAATACAAGCAGATATTTTAGCCGGTAATAACAAAGATTTCTTGTTGCTAGATATTACCCCCTTGAGTTTAGGGATAGAAACTGCCGGAGGATTAATGGATGTACTTATTCCTCGCAATTCTAAAATTCCTGCTAAGTCTTCTAGGCAATATACCACACAAGTAGATGGTCAATCGGGCATGCGTATTAGTGTCTTTCAGGGAGAAAGAGATATGGTAAAGGATAATAGAAAATTAGCAGAGTTTAGTTTGAAAAATATTCCAGGAATGCCGGCAGGCCTGCCTAAAATTGAAGTAGGATTTTTAATAAATGCTGATGGTATTCTTACCGTTTCTGCAAAAGAATTAAGAAGTGGAGTAGAGCAGTCGATTGAAGTAAAGCCTCAATCTGGTATTTCCGATCAGGAGGTAGAAAAAATGTTGTTGGATTCAATTACCAATGCAAAAGAAGACATACAATTAAGGGCACTTACTGAAGCTAAAACGGAAGCAGAGCAATTATTAAAAACAACGGAAAATTTCTTATTAAAAAATAATGGATTCTTAACTCAAGAAGAAATAATCACTTCTGCATCTGCAATTCAGTCACTCCAATTCGCAATAACAATGAATGATAAAAATTTAATTCAACAAAAAATAGAGGAACTGAATAATATTTCACGTCCTTATGCAGAAAGAATAATGGATGAAGCAATTAGTAAAGCAATGTCAGGAAGAAAAGTATAATTAAAAGCTTACCTAATCTAAACATTTAAATTACAATTTAGTAGATCCGCCTAATTGATAAAATCGTTGAACATACTTCCCAATAATATCAAATTCAACATTCACAATATCGTTTTTCTTTAATTGATTCATATTGGTATGTTCAAAAGTATATGGGATTATAGCTACGGTAAAATTAGTTTTGGTTACATTGAAAATAGTCAGGCTAATTCCATTTAAAGAGATAGAACCCTTTTCAATAATCAAACCTGAAAAGGAATCGTTAATGTCAAAACTAAATTCCCAGCTGCCATTTTTTTCGGAAACATTTGTACAAATACCTGTTGTATCAACATGGCCTTGAACAATATGCCCATCAAGCCTACCATTCATTTCCATACATCGTTCGAGGTTTATTATGTCGCCAATTGAGTAAGCGCCAAGATTTGTTTTTAAGAGCGTTTCTTCAATAGCTGTAACCCGGTGAAGCGGGTGATTAATTTCTTCAATTGTTAAGCAAACACCATTATGACTAATACTCTGATCAATGGATAGTTGCGAACTATAATTGGATTCGATCCAAAAAATACGATTATTTCCAATAGTTTGAATATCTCGTATTATACCTTTTTGTTCTATTATTCCTGTAAACATGAGCAAATTTCGGATTTTATGTAGATATTTTTTATTTTAAATTATTCCACTATCTTTGCATCCCGCTTTTAAAAGTGGTATTTTATAACTAAAGGAGGTATTTAACATGTTAATTATTGATTCTAAAGATTGCGAAAACATCGACAAGGCACTTAAGAAGTACAAAAAGAAATTCGAAAAGAGCCGCACATTACTTCAGTTAAGAGACAGACAAGCTTTTACTAAGCCATCTGTTAGGCATCGTACTGGAATTTTAAAAGCTATCTATAAGCAACAAATGGCAGCTGGCAAATTTGACTAAATAGCAAAAGCTTACGTTATACACAACTGGCAACCGAGGTTATTCATTAACTTTGGTTACCAGTTTTTTTATGGAGAAAACTCAGACAATTAATATACAGGCATTTTTAAATTACCTAAAATATCAAAAAAGGTATTCGCAGCACACTATCATTTCGTACGAAAACGATTTGTCATCTTTTTTTAATTTCCTAGAATTTCAGTTTAATGAAAACAAATTAGCCAATATTAAATCTACTTTTGTTCGTTCTTGGCTAGCTGATTTAAAGTCTGCTAATATTAGTTCAAAAACAATCAATCGAAAAATATCTGCACTCAAAACGTTTTTTAAATTTCAATTAAAGCAAGGTGAAATCGATGTAAGCCCAATGGCCACTATTGTTTCACCCAAACAAAATAAAAGATTGCCCGAATTCGTAGATAAAAAAGACATCAATACTTTATTTGAATTGGTTGAATTTCCAGATGACTGGTCAGGTAAAACAAACAGATTAGTGCTTCAATTACTCTATAATACTGGTATCAGACAATCAGAGTTGATTGGGTTAAAAGAAAATCAAATTGATTTTTCAAAAGACACCATCAAAGTATTAGGTAAAGGAAGTAAAGAACGTATTATACCAATAAGCAAAGAATTAGTTGTAGAAATCAAAAGTTATTTGAAAGAAAAAAAACAACAAATACAATCACCTGATAGAGACTTTTTGCTGGTGAGGTTCAATGGAAAAAAATTGTATGCAAAATGGGTATATAATGCGGTGAAAAGTTATTTGTCACTTGTTACAACAATAAATAAAAAAAGTCCACATATTCTAAGGCATACATTTGCAACCCACTTAAGCAATAATGGGGCTGAATTGAATGCTATAAAAGAGCTTTTAGGTCATAGTAGCCTTGCAGCCACACAAATATATACGCACAATACCATAGAAAAACTTAAAGATGTATATAAGAAAGCTCATCCAAAAGCTTAAAAAAATAGCTACATTTTAACAAGAAGATGTTTTGAATTCAGAGGTTTTTAGTTTAAATTTAAGCATGAAAACATTTTTTAACCTAAACTCATTTGTATGAATAAGCATATCCAGGCTGTTAATTTTGACGCAGATAGCAAGTTGATAGATAATATTGAAAAGAAAATCAACAAACTCAACCATTTTCACGATAAAATTACCAATATTGACATTTATTTAAAGTTGGATAATGTTGTGCATAATATCAAAGACAAGATTGTGGAGATTAAAGTTCATATCCCAAAACATGAATTCTTTGTAAAGCACTCCTGTAAAACATTTGAAGAAAGTTTTGAAGCGGCAATGTCTGCAGTGATAAGCCAAATAAAAAGAAATAAAGAACGATTGATTGCTTAAAATCTCCATTATTATTTATTAATCTTCTCTTTTCGGGAAGATTTTTTTATTAAGTACCTAAAAAAAGACGAACATTTTTTTTGTATTAAGCATTTTCTCTTACCTTTGCCTTCCCAAAAAACAGGGTATTCCAATTTTTGCTGTTTATGGCGAGTTCTTTTTTTAGTATAAATCAAGTTGAATATAAGCTGTTCAACCGTTATTTGCCGAAGTAGCTCAGTTGGTAGAGCAGCTGATTTGTAATCAGCAGGTCGGGGGTTCGACTCCCTTCTTCGGCTCTTTTTGATGGGCAGTTACCAGAGTGGCCAAATGGGGTGGACTGTAAATCCGCTGTCTTTCGACTTCGGTGGTTCGAATCCACCACTGCCCACAGTTCTTTATTTATTTCAAGTTGAAAAGTTTAATGTTTGAAACAACTTAAACCTTTAACCGTCAACGTACAATGCGGAAGTAGCTCATTTGGTAGAGCGATAGCCTTCCAAGCTATAGGTGGCCGGTTCGAGCCCGGTCTTCCGCTCATTTTAGGTTATTCGCTATTGATTGAATAGCTTTAACATAACGTTGATAGTTTTTGCTCTTCAAGCCGTGGTAGCTCAGGGGTAGAGCACTTCCTTGGTAGGGAAGGGGTCGTGAGTTCGATTCTCACCTATGGCTCATCAACAACAAAAAAGATTTTTTTTATAATATTTCAAAGTCGATGGTTTACAGACTTTTAAAAAAATGTAACCCTAAAAAATTTCAAAACAACAATTTAAAATTTAAACAATGGCAAAAGAATCATTCAAGAGGGATAAACCCCATCTTAACGTTGGAACCATCGGTCACGTAGATCATGGAAAAACAACACTTACAGCCGCTATAACCGATGTTTTGTCAAAAAAAGGTTTAGCGGAGAAAAAAAATTACGATGACATCGATGGTGCCCCTGAAGAGAAAGAAAGAGGTATCACTATCAACACTGCTCACGTAGAATACGCAACAGCTTCTCGTCACTACGCTCACGTAGATTGTCCAGGTCACGCTGATTATGTAAAAAACATGATTACAGGTGCTGCTCAAATGGATGGAGCTATTCTTGTGGTTGCTGCAACTGATGGTCCTATGCCTCAAACAAAAGAGCATATCCTTCTTGCTCGTCAGGTAGGTGTTCCTCAGATTGTTGTATTCATGAACAAAGTTGATCTTGTTGATGATGTTGAATTATTAGAGTTAGTTGAAATGGAAATCCGTGAGTTGTTAACTTCTTATGGTTTTGATGGCGACAAAACACCTATTATTCAAGGTTCTGCAACTGGCGCTCTTGCTGGTGAAGAAAAATGGGTTGCTAAAATTGATGAGTTGATGGATGCTGTAGACAGCTACATTCCGCTACCTCCAAGATTAGTTGATTTACCATTCTTGATGAGTGTGGAAGATGTATTCTCTATCACTGGTCGTGGAACAGTGGCTACTGGACGTATCGAAAGAGGTCGTATCAAAGTAGGAGAAGCTATCGAAATCGTTGGATTGCAAGAAAAACCATTAGCCTCTACCGTTACTGGTGTGGAAATGTTTAAGAAATTACTTGACGAAGGAGAAGCTGGTGATAACGCTGGTTTATTGTTACGTGGTATTGAAAAGACTCAAATCCGTCGTGGAATGGTTCTTTGCAAGCCAGGAACTATTACGCCGCATACAGATTTCAAAGGTGAAGTTTACGTGTTAAGCAAAGAAGAAGGTGGACGTCATACTCCATTCTTTAACAAATATCGTCCTCAATTCTATTTCCGTACTACAGACGTTACTGGAGAAGTAACGTTGAATGCTGGTACTGAAATGGTTATGCCTGGTGATAATACTAACTTAACTGTAACATTAATTCAGCCAATTGCAATGGAAAAAGGATTGAAATTTGCAATACGTGAAGGTGGTCGTACAGTTGGAGCAGGTCAGGTTACTGAAATAATAAAATAAGCTTTTTGCAATTGTAAAAAGCGATTGTAAAAGATAAAACTTATCTTTGCAATAATAAAACTAAAAGCTGTCCTGATCGTATCGGGATAGCTTTTAGCTTTCTACGGGCATGGTGCAACGGTAGCATACGGGTCTCCAAAACCTTTGATCTGGGTTCGAATCCTAGTGCCCGTGCAGAATAATATTAGATTCAATGGTTTATTATTAGAGATATTGGATTACTTTAATGAATTAAACCAACAAACGATTTAAACGAAAAATATGAACAAGTTTACAGTTTTTTTTAAAGAATCTTATCAAGAATTGGTAGAGAGAGTTAGTTGGCCTAAATGGGAACAACTTCAACAATCAACAATGATTGTATTGGGGGCTACTTTATTCATAACCGCTATCGTTGCCATCATGGATTTTGTGGCAAGCGGATCTATGAAATTTATTTACTCTTTATTTAAATAATTATGCAAGAAATAATACCAACAGAAAAAATTGAAAAAGCCGCCAAGGAATCAAAGTGGTATGTACTCCGGGTTGTGAGTGGTAAAGAGCGAAAGGTAAAAGAATATTTAGATAAAGATATCATCCGCAATGGATGGGATAAAGTAATCAAACAAATATTCCTGCCTGTAGAGAAGGTATACAAGGTATTGAATGGAAAGAAAGTAATGCGTGAGCGTAACTTCTATCCTGGTTATATCATGATGGAAGTAGCCGATAATAAACTAAGTGATGATATTATTCAGCATGTCAGCAATATCAGCAATGTGATGCACTTTCTTACTGATGGAAAAGGGTCTAAAGGAAATATCATTTGCCTAAGAAAGTCTGAAGTAAATAAAATGCTGGGTAAAATGGATGAAATGAGTGATATCGGTGGCGTAACAATGAGTGAGCCATTTATCGTGGGTGAAACAATTAAAATCATAGATGGTCCATTTAATGACTTTAATGGAACTATTGAAGAGGTAAGTGATGAAAAGAAAAAATTAAGGGTTCAGGTGAAAATCTTCGGAAGGGCTACCCCGGTTGAACTTAGCTACATGCAGGTAGAAAAAATCGCCTAATTCAAAAATTACCAACTATTTATAACGATCCATCGAAATTGGATCGTTTTTTTTTGAATAATTCATAATTAGTTTGTAGCTTTGCAGCCCCAATTAGTTCTTTATTAGAATTTATCCCACAAGGATGAATTTGGGAGTGTTGGTAATTATCAGCACGTTATCACCAAAAAAAGTAAAAAAATGGCAAAAGAAATCACCGGCTATGTGAAGCTCCAATGTAAAGGAGGACAGGCCAACCCAGCGCCACCTATCGGTCCCGCGCTTGGTTCAAAGGGTATTAACATCATGGAGTTCTGTAAGCAGTTTAATGCAAGAACTCAGGATAAACCCGGAAAAGTGTTACCTGTATTGATTACAGTTTACGCAGACAAATCATTCGAATTTATTATCAAAACTCCTCCAGCAGCAGTACAGTTGATGGATGCCGCTAAAATTACTAGCGGGAGTAAAGAACCAAACCGTGTAAAAGTGGGTAAAGTTACTTGGGCTCAAGTGGAAGAAATCGCAAAAGATAAAATGCCCGACTTAAATGCTTTTACGTTAAATAGCGCAATGAGCATGGTAGCAGGAACTGCTCGTAGTATGGGTTTAACTGTAGATGGAAAAGCCCCTTGGGAAAATAATTAATCGTCAACCTGTTTCGAATATTTCGAAACAATAAATTTTTTTAACAATGATCTCTAAAAAAAGAAAAATAGCAAATGCTAAGGTTGACGCCAACAAAGCTTATACGCTTAAGGAGGCATCGTCTTTAGTTAAAGAAATTAATACAACAAAATTTGATAGTTCTGTTGATCTTCATGTTCGTTTAGGCGTGGATCCAAAGAAAGCAGATCAGGCAATACGCGGCACCGTATCATTACCTCACGGTACTGGTAAAACGAAGAAAGTGTTGGTATTATGTACTCCTGATAAAGAATCCGAAGCTACCGCAGCTGGAGCAGACTTTGTAGGACTAGATGAATATATTGCAAAAATAGAAAGTGGGTGGACTGACATTGATGTTATTGTTGCCACACCTTCTGTTATGCCGAAAATTGGTAAGTTAGGTAAAGTATTAGGGCCTCGTAATTTAATGCCGAATCCAAAAACTGGTACGGTAACTAATGATGTAGCAGGTGCAGTAAATGACTTGAAAGGGGGTAAAATCGCTTTTAAAGTTGATAAGGTTGGAATTATTCATGCTTCAGTAGGACGTGTGAGTTTTTCATCTGAAAAAATTGCTGAAAATTCTCAGGAATTCATCAATGCTATCATTAAATTAAAGCCTGCAAGTTCAAAAGGACTTTATTTAAAAGGCGTCAGCATGGCTAGCTCAATGAGCCCTGGTATTGCTGTAGATACAAAATCTGTTCAAAACTAAATCTCAATCGCTTGGGTGAATAACCTGGGAAAAAATATTTGTTATGACAAAGCAAGAGAAAAATGAAGTTATAGAATTGCTGAAAGGCAAATTCTCTCAATACAATAACTTCTACATTACCGATACTGAAAGTTTAACGGTAGAGCAAGTTGGAAAATTACGTGGAGTATGTTTCAACAAGCAAGTAGAAATGAAAGTGGCCAAAAACACTTTAATAAAAAAAGCATTAGAAAGCATAGATGCAGAAAAGTTTGCTGGAGTGTATGATTCTTTGCACAAAGTAACCGCTTTGATGTTCAGCGAAAATCCAAAGGACCCAGCTGTGATTATCAGTGGTTTTCGTAAAGAGAATAACAACGAAAGGCCAATATTAAAAGCGGCATTTATTAATGGAGATGTTTTTGTAGGTGATAATCAACTAAAAGCACTTACACAACTTAAAACTAAGAATGAGCTTATCGGAGAAATCATTGGTTTATTACAATCTCCAATTCAACGTGTATTAGGAGCTTTGGAAAACAAGGATAATGCTAAAGCTGCAGAAGAAGTTCCGGTTGCCGCCGCTCCAGTAGTAGAAGCGACCGTTCCAGAAGTTACTATAGAAGCCGTTGCTCCAGAAGTTGCAGCTGCTCCTGAAGAACCAACTGCAGAAGCTTAATTATAAAAAATATACCTGGCCGGATGGTAAACAAAAGGCAATAAACAATTTTTTTAATCTCCGCTGGAGTGATAAACAATGAAGGCGGTAAAAATTCAAACAAAATGGCAGACGTAAAAGTATTAGCTGAAAAATTAGTAGGCTTAACAGTTAAAGAAGTACAAGAATTAGCAGAATTCTTAAAAACAGAATACGGTATCGAACCAGCTGCAGCTACAGTAGTAATGAGCGGTGGCGATGGCGGTGGTGCTGCTGCTGCTGAAGAAAAAACTTCATTCAATGTAATATTGAAGAGCGGTGGTGCAAACAAATTAGCAGTCGTTAAAATCGTAAAAGACTTAACAGGATTAGGGCTTAAAGAAGCTAAAGACTTAGTTGATGGTGCTCCAAAGCCAGTTAAAGAAGGTGTTGATAAAGCAACAGCGGAAGAATTAAAAGCAAAATTAACAGAAGCAGGTGCTGAAGTTGAAATCGCTTAATTCAAAGAATAATAAGTTTCTAAACCCTCCAAATATTGGAGGGTTTTTTATTGATATTAATAATTGGAAAATACAGTAGGAGATTAATTCTTTTTGTTTTCTTCAAATTATATTATCGTCAATCCAAAATTGAAAAAATAATTACCTTTTTCTCATAGTTACATATATTTAAAATATATTATTTAATTATATTAAAGGTGTGAAAATTAGATATTTTCAAGGTCAAACTGTCATTTCACAAAATATTATCAAAAATCTTACCAAAATCACAAAATTTAGAATTTTTATAGTGTAATTCTGACAATTATTTCCTAACTTCGCCGTCCTTTAATTTGGGATTATAGGCACATGCCCATATTTCCTATTTTAAAGACCTACACTAAACGTTTTAATTTACATATGTCTGCAACTAAAACAACCGCTGCTAAACGTATCAATTTCGGGAAAGTTGAACTTATAGCAGAACAACCTGATTTGCTGGGAATCCAGATTCAATCCTTTAAAGATTTTTTCCAATTAGAAACGACACCCGATAAACGTAATGTTGAAGGGCTTTTCCGAGTATTTAAGGAAAATTTCCCTATTACGGATACGCGAAATATATTCGTGTTAGAGTTCTTAGATTATTTCGTAGATCCTCCACGCTATACTATTGAAGAATGTATCGAAAGAGGATTAACGCACGCTGTTCCATTAAAAGCAAAACTTAGGTTGAGCTGTAATGATGAAGAGCACGTTGATTTCCAAACGATAGTTCAAGATGTGTTTTTGGGAAATATTCCTTACATGACACCAAGAGGTACTTTTGTTATTAATGGTGCTGAAAGGGTAGTAGTAAGTCAATTGCATCGTTCGCCAGGGGTTTTCTTCGGTCAATCAGTGCATCCAAACGGCACAAAAATTTATTCTGCGAGAGTTATACCGTTCAAAGGAGCTTGGATGGAATTTGCAACAGATATTAACAACGTAATGTTTGCTTATATCGATCGTAAAAAGAAGTTCCCCGTAACTACCTTACTTCGTTCTATTGGTTTCGAAACCGATAAAGATATTCTGGAATTATTCGGAATGGCAGATGAAGTAAAAACAGATAAAAAAACATTAGAAAAACATATCGGAAAAAAATTAGCCGCTCGTGTATTGCGTACGTGGGTAGAAGATTTTGTTGATGAAGATACAGGCGAAGTGGTTTCTCTTGAAAGAAATGAAATTATTCTTGAAAGAGATACGGTGTTAGATGAAAATAACATTAAGCTTATTATTGAAATGGAAGCGAAAAGCGTTTTCATTCAAAAAGAAGAAGTGAGTGGTGATTATGCAATTATTTACAATACGCTAAATAAAGATACTTCAAATAGTGAATTAGAAGCCGTTCAGCACATCTACAAGCAATTGCGTGGAGCAGATGCCCCTGACGATGAAACCGCTAGAGGAATTATTGATAAATTATTCTTTAGTGATAAGCGCTATGATCTAGGAGAAGTTGGTCGTTACAAGATTAATCGTCGCCTAGGATTAAATTATCCTTTAGATAAAAAAGTATTAACAAAAGAAGATATTATTTCCATTGTTAAATACCTTGTATTGTTAACCAATGGTAAAAGTGAAGTTGATGATATTGATCATTTAAGTAACAGACGTGTTCGTACAGTTGGAGAACAATTGTATGCTCAGTTTGGAGTTGGTTTAGCTCGAATGGCTAGAACAATCCGTGAAAGAATGAACGTTAGAGATAATGAAGTATTTACTCCAGTAGATTTGATTAACGCAAGAACTTTATCTTCTGTTATTAATTCGTTTTTTGGTACATCTCAATTGTCCCAATTTTTAGATCAAACAAACCCTTTGAGTGAGATCACGCATAAGCGTCGTATCTCCGCACTTGGACCCGGCGGTTTAAGTAGAGAAAGAGCTGGTTTTGAAGTTCGTGACGTTCACTATTCACACTATGGTCGTTTATGTACTATTGAAACGCCAGAAGGTCCAAACATTGGTTTGATTTCTACCTTATGTGTGCATGCCAAAATCAATGATATGGGTTTTATTGAAACGCCATATCGTAAAGTTGATAATGGAAAAGTGGATATGAAAAAAATAACTTTCCTAAGCGCTGAGGAAGAAGATACTGCAAAAATCGCACAGGCAAATGTTAGTATAGATGCAAAAGGAAACTTTGTTGAAGATAGAATCAAGTCACGCCAAACTGGTGATTTCCCTATTTTAGATAAAGGTGAAGTGGAGTATATGGACGTAGCTCCTAATCAAATTGTAGGATTGAGTGCTTCCTTAATTCCTTTCTTAGAGCATGATGATGCTAACCGTGCATTGATGGGATCAAACATGCAACGTCAGGCTGTACCTCTTATTAAACCTGAAGTGCCAATTGTTGGTACTGGTTTAGAAGCTAAAGCAGCTCGTGATGCAAGGATTCAAATTCATGCAGAAGGAGATGGGTTGGTTGAATTTGTAGATGCAAATGAAATACATGTTAGGTATAAGCGTTCTGAAACGCAACAATTAGTGAGCTTTGAAGCTGATTTGAAAGTATATAAGTTAACCAAATTTGTTCGTACTAACCAAGAAACATGTATCAATTTACGCCCTGCTGTTATAAAAGGACAGAAAGTATCCGAAGGAGATTTCTTGACAGAAGGATATGCAACTAAAGGCGGTGAAATTGCACTTGGTAGAAACCTTAAAGTGGCGTTCATGCCTTGGAAAGGGTACAATTTCGAGGATGCGATTGTGATCAATGAAAAAGTAGTAAAAGAAGATTTGTTTACGTCTATCCATATCAGTGAGTTTGAAACAGAAGTTAGGGATACTAAATTAGGAGAAGAGGAATTGACACCAGATATTCCTAACGTAAGTGAAGAAGCTACAAAAGATTTAGATCAAAATGGTATTATCAGAATTGGAGCTTCGATAAAAGAAGGCGATATCATTATTGGTAAAATAACTCCTAAAGGAGAAAGTGACCCAACGCCTGAAGAAAAATTACTACGTGCAATCTTTGGTGATAAAGCTGGTGACGCAAAAGACGCATCATTAAAAGCGCCAAGTGGTACTGAAGGTGTAGTTATTGATAAAAAATTATTCCAACGTGCTAAGAAAGATAAAAATGCTAAAGTAAGAGAAAAAGCACAGTTAGATAAAATTGAAAAAACACACGAGCAAAACGAAAATGATTTATTGGAGCTCTTGTGCAATAAATTACAAACTTTGCTAAAAGACAAAACAAGTCAGGGTGTTAGCAATACGTTTGGCGAAGTATTAATTGGTAAAGGAACAAAATTCAATGCTAAGAATATTTCAAGCATTGACTTCCAAAATGTAAATCCATTGGGATGGAGCGGCGACGCAAAGTCGGATGACTTAATCAATACTTTACTGCATAACTATAGTATTAAATTCAATGAAGAATTAGGTAGATACAAGAGAGAGAAATTTAATATTTCTATAGGAGATGAATTGCCAGCTGGTGTTTTGAAATTAGCTAAAGTGTATATCGCTGTAAAGCGTAAGTTAAAAGTAGGAGATAAAATGGCAGGACGTCATGGTAACAAAGGTATTGTTGCAAAAATTGTACGTCAAGAAGATATGCCTTTCCTTGAAGATGGAACTCCAGTAGATATTGTATTGAATCCATTGGGTGTACCTAGTCGTATGAACCTTGGGCAAATCTATGAAACAGCATTAGGATGGGCCGGTGAAAAATTAGGCATTCGTTTTGCAACTCCGATTTTCGATGGTGCTTCTGTTGATGAAATTGCTGAACAAATTGAGAGTGCAGGATTGCCGAAGTTCGGTCATACTTATTTATATGATGGTGAAACAGGTGATCGTTTTGATCAGAAAGCAACAGTGGGTATTATCTATATCATCAAACTACACCACATGGTAGATGATAAGATGCATGCACGTTCTATAGGACCATACAGTTTAATAACACAACAGCCTTTGGGTGGTAAAGCGCAATTTGGTGGTCAGCGTTTTGGTGAGATGGAAGTTTGGGCACTAGAGGCTTATGGTGCATCTAATATCTTGCAAGAATTGCTTACGCTAAAATCGGATGATATTATCGGAAGAGCTAAAACGTATGAAGCAATTGTTAAAGGAGAAAATATTCCAAGAGCTGGTATTCCGGAATCATTCAATGTATTGGTTCATGAATTAAGGGGATTGGGATTAGATTTAAAATTTGAGTAATTATCAAATTCGAATAGAAGAAGGAAAAGAAATTAACTATAACATTTATTAATAAATAATATGGCATTCAAAAAAGAAAACCGCCCAAGGGCAACCTTTTCTAAAATTACCATCGGATTAGCTTCTCCTGATAGCATTCTAGAAAGAAGTTATGGTGAAGTAATCAAACCTGAAACCATCAATTATCGTACATACAAGCCCGAACGAGATGGTTTATTTTGCGAAAGAATTTTTGGTCCGGTAAAAGATTATGAGTGTGCTTGTGGAAAGTATAAGCGTATCCGTTATAAAGGAATCGTTTGTGACAGATGTGGTGTTGAAGTAACCGAGAAAAAGGTTCGTCGTGAAAGAATGGGGCACATCAAATTGGTGGTTCCTGTAGTACACATCTGGTATTTTAAATCATTGCCAAATAAAATTGGATATCTATTAGGAATGAGTTCTAAGAAATTAGAAACCATTATTTATTATGAAAGATTTGTGGTTATTCAGCCTGGAATTAGAGCAGACAAAGGGCAGACGTATGCTGAATTATTAACTGAAGAAGAATATTTGGATATTTTGGATGAATTGCCAAAAGAAAATCAACTATTGCCTGATGAAGATCCCAATAAGTTTATTGCAAAAATGGGAGCAGAAGCAGTTCATGGTTTATTGCAGCGTTTGGATTTAGATCAGTTAAGTTTTGATTTAAGAAATTCTGCAGCAACGGAAACATCTCAACAACGTAAAGCAGATGCATTAAAGCGTCTAAGCGTAGTAGAAAGTTTCCGTGAAGCTAATACAAGAATAGTTAATCGTCCAGAGTGGATGGTTATGCAATATATTCCAGTAATTCCACCAGAATTAAGACCATTAGTTCCTTTGGATGGTGGACGTTTCGCTTCTTCGGATTTAAATGATCTTTATCGCAGGGTAATTATTCGTAATAATCGTTTAAAGCGCTTGTTGGAAATTAAAGCACCTGAAGTGATTTTGCGTAATGAAAAACGTATGTTGCAAGAGTCTATTGATTCTTTGTTTGACAACAGTCGTAAATCAAATGCCGTTAAAGCTGAAGGTGGAAGAGCTTTGAAATCATTAAGTGATGTTTTAAAAGGTAAACAAGGACGTTTCCGTCAAAACCTTTTAGGTAAGCGTGTTGATTATTCTGGTCGTTCTGTAATTGTGGTAGGTCCAGAAATGAAAATGCATGAGTGTGGTTTACCAAAAGATATGGCTGCCGAATTATTTAAACCATTTATTATTCGTAAACTAATTGAACGCGGTATAGTAAAAACGGTGAAGAGTGCACGTAAATTAGTTGATAAAAAAGAAGCTATTATTTGGGATATTCTTGAAAATATATTGAAAGGGCATCCGGTAATGCTTAACAGGGCCCCAACACTTCACAGGTTGTCAATTCAAGCGTTTCAGCCAAAATTGATAGAAGGTAAAGCCATTCATTTGCATCCATTGGTTACCGCGGCATTTAACGCCGATTTCGATGGAGATCAGATGGCTGTTCACGTTCCTTTAAGTAGCGCAGCTATTTTAGAAGCTCAATTATTAATGCTTTCTTCTCATAATATCTTAAACCCACAAAATGGTACACCGATAACACTTCCTTCTCAGGACATGGTGCTTGGTTTGTATTATATCACCAAGGGTAAAAAGACAATGGGTGATGATGTGGTAAAAGGTGAAGGAAAAGCTTTCTATTCTGCTGATGAAGTTATCATTGCTTACAATGAAAAGCAAATTGATTTACATGCTAATATCAAAGTAAAAGCAAACGTTCGTAATGCAGACGGATCATTAACCAATAAGTTAATTGAAACAACTGTTGGTCGTGTTATTTTTAATCAGCACGTTCCAAAAGAAGTTGGATTTATAAATGCATTACTGACTAAAAAGAATTTAAGAGAAATTATCGGTGATATTATAAAGTGGACTAGTGTTCCTATTACGGCTAAATTCCTTGATGATATTAAAACACTTGGATTCCGTATGGCATTCCGTGGAGGACTATCATTTAACATTAATGATTTAATTATTCCGGCTGTTAAAGAAGAGTTAGTTGAAAATGCACAAGTTGAAGTTGCAGAAGTTTGGGAAAGTTATAACATGGGTCTGATTACAAATAATGAAAGGTATAATCAAATCATTGATATCTGGAGTAGGGTAGATACTAAGGTAACGGAAACGCTTATTCGCGAATTAGCAATCGATAAACAAGGGTTTAACTCTGTGTATATGATGCTTGATTCAGGAGCCCGTGGTAGTAAGCAACAGATTAAGCAGTTGGCTGGATTAAGAGGATTGATGGCTAAGCCAAGAAAATCAGGTTCGTCTGGAAGTGAGATTATTGAAAATCCAATTCTTGCCAATTTTAAAGATGGTTTAAGTGTATTGGAATACTTTATTTCGACGCATGGTGCTCGTAAAGGTTTGGCGGATACAGCCCTTAAGACGGCTGATGCTGGATACTTAACCCGTAGATTAGTGGATGTGGCTCAAGATGTAGTAATCAACGAAGAAGATTGTGGAACATTGCGCGGAATAGCAACTTCAGCATTAAAAGATAATGAAGATATCATCGAATCACTAAGTGATAGAATTGAAGGCCGTACCTCTTTATATGATGTTATACATCCTGTAACTGATGAGATTTTAGTGGGAGCTGGTGAAGAAATCAGCAATGAAACTGCAAAGAAAATTGATGATACAGGAATTGAAACAGTAGAAATACGTTCGGTATTAACCTGCGAAAGCAAACGTGGTGTTTGTGTTAAATGCTATGGCAGAAACCTAGCATCTGGCGCATTAGCACAACGTGGAGATGCCGTTGGTATTATTGCTGCACAATCTATTGGTGAGCCAGGTACTCAGTTAACACTTCGTACTTTCCACGTGGGTGGTGTGGCAGGTTCAGCTTCAGTTGAGTCTTCCTTGTTGGCAAAATTTGATGGTACATTACAATTTGATGGACTTCGTACTGTAAACACTGAAAATAATGAAGGAAAGAAAATCTCTGTAGTTATTGGTCGTACAGGTGAAATCAGAAACGTTGATGTGAAATCTGATCGTTTGTTAAATACAATGCATATTCCTTATGGTGCTATCCTAAATGTAAAAGATGGTCAAAAAGTTTCAAAAGGAGATGTTATTTGTACATGGGATCCATTTAATAACGTCATCGTTGCAGAAGGACATGGAAAAATAAAGTTTGAGGCCTTGATTGAAGGAATTACTTATCGTGATGAAGCAGATGAACAAACTGGTCACAGAGAAAAAGTAGTTATTGAAACAAAAGACAAAACAAAACTTCCAGCCATTATTGTTGAAGGGAAAGACAAAAAAATATATAACCTTCCAGTAGGATCACACATTGTAATCGAAGAAGCCGATGATGTAAGAAGTGGTCAGGTGTTGGTTAAAATTCCAAGAGTATTAAGCAAGTTAAAAGATATCACAGGAGGTTTACCTCGTGTCACTGAATTGTTTGAAGCTAGAAATCCTAGTAATCCTGCAGTTGTTTGCGAAATTGATGGAGTAGTAACTTTTGGCAATATCAAACGTGGTAACAGAGAAATAAGTGTAGAAGCTAAAGATGGTGTTGTTCGTAAGTACTTAGTTCCATTAAGTCGTCAAATACTTGTTCAGGATGGAGACTTTGTAAAAGCAGGAGCTGCCTTGAGTGATGGTCAAATTGCACCAGCAGATATCTTGTCTATCAGAGGATCTTTCGCAGTACAAGAATATGTTGTAAATGAAATACAAGAAGTGTATCGTTTACAAGGTGTGAAAATAAATGACAAACACATTGAAGTAATTGTTCGCCAAATGATGCGTAAAGTAACTATTGAAGATGCAGGCGATACTAAATTCCTTGAAGGAGATACAGAAGACAGATTAGATTTTAATACTGAAAACGACCAGATCTATGACAAAAAAGTTGTTACAGATAGTGGAGAGGGTACCAAATTTAAATCAGGTCAGATTGTTACATTACGTGATATCAGAGAAGAAAACTCTATCTTAAGAAGAGCAGATAAAAAACTGATAGAATTCCGTGATGCTA
>Ga0214921_10004241_pt1 | contig 21259 bp, 18 predicted proteins | sample LL1505_MetaG_FD_177992 | JGI IMG/M metagenome (GOLD analysis project Ga0214921, IMG submission 177992) | Freshwater microbial communities from Lake Lanier, Atlanta, Georgia, United States - LL-1505 | ecosystem: Environmental > Aquatic > Freshwater > Lake | place: USA: Georgia | collected...
GATGGCAATTCGCGAAAGGGCAACCGAGTTATTAAATGTTGCACCAAGTGGAGTCTGCAGAGGCTGTGTACCAAATGCAATCGTTCCGACAATCCAAGCAGAGATCGGCATCAGCAGTACTGCGAATACTGACAATGTCAGACTGACTTTCATCTTCTGAATCAAGAGGCGAGTTCGCGGCACAGGAGAAGCAAGGAGATAACGAAGTGTCGACCATGATGCTTCACTTGCAACAGTGTCACCATTGAAAAGTGCTATAACGACAACGAGTAAAAATGGTGTAGCAAAATACAACATTGTGGTGGTGAAGTTTGCAGCTCCAATAGTTGCCAGACCAATCAAATCTGTTGATCCTGAACCCAAACGTGTTGGTCCCCCACTATTTCCTGACGGTCCAAACTTCACAGCGATTGCGACAAGGATAGGCAGAGAGAGTACGAAGGCATAGGCAAATGCTGTGCGCTTGCGTTTGAGTTGGCGATAGAGCTCAACGGTGTATGGAAGAGTCTTGGAAGCTGTGTAACTCATTTCTTCTCCTTTCCAATCACGAGGTCATCTCCAATAAGCTCGAGAAAGATTTCTTCCAATGTACGAGATTTACGATTGCGAGTCAGAATCTTCTTCATCGGACCAAATGCAATCAACTGACCACGGTGCATTAAAACCACATGGCTACATGTTTGTTGTACCTCTGCTAAAAGGTGGGAAGAGATGATTACTGTGCGACCAGTTGCTGCATAATCTTTGAGGACCTGGCGCATCTCGGCAATCTGTTGCGGATCGAGTCCGTTTGTAGGCTCATCAAGTACCAGCAAATCTGGCATTCCTAACATCGCTTGGGCAATCGCCAAGCGCTGTCGCATACCTTGACTATAGGAACGCACTTTTTTATCGAGTGCTGTTCCAAGTTTGGTAATTGCAACAACTTCATCGAGATACTGCTCGCCATCACGGCCGATAGAACGCCAATAGAGAGATAAGTTTTCACGCCCTGAAAGGTGAGGTAAGAATCCTGGACCTTCCACAAAACTTCCTAAATTTGCCAGCGCAGGAGATCCGGGATAGACCGGTTTTCCATCCATAAAGATTGAACCTTCGGTCGGAAAGATTAGACCCATCACCATGCGAAGTGTCGTTGTCTTACCAGCACCATTAGGTCCAAGTAATCCAACAACTTGTCCACGTTCGACTGTGAAGGAAAGATCTTTCACTGCGCGATATCCATCTTTATAAACCTTGCCAAGGTTCTCAACTTCAACGAGTGCAGTGCTTTCATCATGGCTCGGTGCAATCTTTGGTCGACGAAGGCGCACATAGATTGCGGCGCCTATCAAGGTAATGACAGCTGCTAATGGCCATGCGATATTGGCAGTTGCCGATGTGGAAGCCGATGCAACTACTGTTGCATATTTCAGAGGAGAGAGCGCAGAGATTGAATAGAAGCGAGAAAGCTTAGGTAGCTCATACCCTTGATCAGTACTGGAAATTCCGACAGCAATAACATCTCCAACAGCTGCATCCAGAATTGTCGACGGTAAATCCACGACAACATCAGAGCCGGACTGTGGAATATTGAGCAGATGTACTGGTGCGACTATTCCATTGGGCTGAGTAATTGTGCCGCTAGGTGATTTAGTCACCAGTGAGAAAAAGAGAGTGGCTTCGCCCGTAGTACTAGTGATGCGCACTTTGATTGACGATGGCCCAACGATGGTCACGGGTTCTGTTAGCGGTGCAGATTCTAGGAATCCACTTTGACCCGGCAAGAAAGCTGGACTAAATCCAGAAAAAGTTGAGACGACTTTGGATGCAAGTGCACCTGCGCTACCAACACCTGGTAGCGCGGAAATCGCGCTAGGAATTCCACCGATGGGATAGGAAGCGGCAACTGTAGGTGTAACTATTTGAATCTCGTGTTGGTCAGCTTCTATGGGTAGTTGCTTTCCAGTAAATACTTTAGGAACAACGGTGGAATCTTGGAGTGAGATAGTTCCATTGGATTGGGTAAATTGGAATGCTGGAAACTTAATTTTCTGGCCAGAAAGATATTTCTCAAACCAATTCAAGTATTGAGTGCGCAGATATTGGCTCTGATCAAAGCCGCCATCATGGCCAGCGGCGTGCCAGATCATCGCAAGTGGAAGTTGCGGATGTGCTTTCTTAATAACTTCGGCAGTCTTATAACTTTCAGATAGTGGAAAGAGTGAATCAGCTTGTCCTTGGCTGAGCAAAGTTGGCGCAGTAATTCCCTGCGCAAAGTTCTTTGGCGATACTGAACCAAGCAATTTTTCTTCTTCTGCACTTGGTTGACCATTGAGCGCTGCATTTCGATATGCATCACACCACGCTTGAGTAAAAGAACCGCACTCACCTAAATAGGCACTTTGCAGAGATACGGCTGAGAAGAACGTTCCAGCCCACACCTTTTTAAATGGTCCGGCAACGGCTGAACCTGCAATCGATTGCGGAAAGAGATCACTTTGTAAATCACTCCAGGTAATGTCAGCAACAACCGCGTCGATTCGGGGATCTTGACTCGCGCTCATGAGCGCATTGGCGCCGCCATAGGAACTTCCCATAATCCCAACGCGTGGGTCACCTGATTTGTCCTGAGTCACATAACGACTCTTTCCAAGATAGGAAATCAGTGCTCGTGAATCATTTACCTCAGCATCGATTGCATTCATGGCAATCTGACCCGTTGACTTTCCAAATCCGCGCGCAGTCCATGTCAACACTACGTACCCTTTTGATGTAAAGAATTGAGCATCGCTCGCGACCGAATCTTTACTGCCCCCAAAACCGTGAGCAATTAAAATTGCTGGGGCGGGAGTCTTAGCTGGCAGGTATAAAGATGTATCGATAGAGATTCCGGGGGCAGTTGTTATCGATTTCACTATGGCTGAATCTGCATGTGCGCTTATTGGAAATAACGCAACGGTAAAAAGCGCGCAGATCGCAATAACCCTCTGAATCTTCACTGCGCTACGGTAGTTGGATTTCGAGTCTGCTGCACCTTGGGAATTTCGGTATCCTCTTGCCATGAAGCTACGCATTCTCTCTGTTCTAGGTATCGCAGTGTTATCTGCATCTCTTCTACCTAGCGGTGCGGGTGCAGCATCAACTCCAAAGTTGAAGCGATACACAGTCACCATGATGAAGGCTCATCTACCTAGTGCGCCCAATAACGGCACAGATGACTATCGCTGCTTCTTGCTCGACCCAAAAGTTTCTGAAGATTCTATTATTCGAACAATTCAATTCATCCCGCAGAAGAAAAATTATGTCCACCATGCAATTATTTTCCGGGTTACCGATGCAGATCTGCCTGAAGCAATTGCAGCCGATAAGAATGGAACTGGTTGGCCATGCTTTGGCGGTTCCGGGCTTGGTGGAATGCTGTCAACATTTATCTCCTCTCCTTGGCTTAGTTCTTGGGCTCCAGGTCGTGGAAAAGATGTATCACCTGCCGGGTATGGAACGCCCTTTAAAAAAGGTGAACGTTTTGTCCTGCAAGTTCATTACAACTTGCTCGCAGCACAAGGTGGAAAGATTGAGACTGATCAATCAAAGATTGTCATGGAGACTGTTCCGGCAAAGGGTGCAACGGTTAAACAATTGCATGTCGAACTCTTTCCAGCCCCTGTCGAATTAGCCTGTCCTGCTGGGATAACTGGACCACTATGTGATCGCAAACAATCGCTCATTGATCTGGCAGCGCGCACCAGCACAACAAGTGCCTTTGAATCTGCTGGGATCAATCTCTTGTGCGGACAAGATCCCTTTAAGCCAGCTGCATCATTAACTTCCCAGTGTGACAAAGTAATGAATTCAAGTTTTACAGTTATTGCCGCAGCCCCACACATGCACCTACTGGGACGTTCTTTGAAGCTCACACTCAACCCCGGATTACCCAGTGAAAAATTGTTGCTCGATGTAACTAATTACAACTTTGACGACCAATCATCTACTGTCCTCAAAAGCCCTGTAGCGGTAAAAGCTGGTGACATCATCCGCGTGGAATGCACATTTGATCCCACACTTCGCCAGAAGATTCCCCAATTGAAGTCACTTGCTCCTCGTTATGTCACGTGGGGTGAAGGTTCTTCTGATGAGATGTGTCTCGGCGTTATTGCAGCGACTAAAGCATAAGTAACTGTATGTCAGCGCCAAAAAGAATCATCTACATTCCCTTTGATCACCTGCACAGAAGTTACGGCGCTCTCAAAGGCGCCGATTCCAAAACCGATCTGATTGCTATGGTCGAAAGCGCTCGGATGACTACAGGGCGAAAGTGGCATAAGGAACGGCTTTTTTTTCTGATTTCTAGTGCTCGTCACTTTGCCAACTCACTTGAAATTGAGGGCTTTAAGGTTGAATATGTAAAAGCACCAACAACCATTGCTGGTCTGCAATTAATCAAGGATAAAAATAAAGGCTTACCAATTATCTGCGCTGAACCCAGCTCAATCAGGCAATATGAAGACCTTAAAAAGTATGAAGTAACTTTTGTTGAGAATGATTTCTTTCTCACGCCGCGTCCCTTCTTTAAGTCATGGGCTGATGAGCAGAAGAGCTACCTCATGGAGAGCTTCTATCGAAAGCAACGTGTGCGCCTTGATATCTTGATGGAAGGCAAAGATCCTGTAGGTGGAGCATGGAATTTTGATAAAGAAAATCGCTTGCCACCTCCAAAGAAATATGAAGGTCCGGCATATCTAGAACACAAGCGCGATCAGATTGACAATGAAGTTGCTGCAGAACTTGCTCACACTGCGACTAATACTTGGGCTACTACTCGCGAGGGCGCACTTGCTCAATTAAAGAACTTCGTAAATAACCACTTTGCCGAATTTGGTCCGCTGGAAGATGCGATGACTAGTGAGAATTGGGCGCTTCACCATTCGCTTCTTTCGCCATATCTCAACAATGGATTACTGCACCCAAGTGAAGTTATCCATGCAGCGATGAAGAAGTTTAAGACCGGGCGTATTCCGATTGAATCTGCTGAGGGCTTCATTCGCCAAGTAATTGGTTGGCGCGAATATGTAAATGGAATGTATTGGTATTTGGGCGCTGATTACCGCAATAACAATCAGTTGGGCGCATCTAGAAAACTCCTGCCACTCTTTACTGATTCCAGCAAAACCCAGATGAATTGCATAAAAGAGACCATCGGCGATATCGAAGAACGTGCGTGGGTGCATCACATCCCACGCTTAATGCTTCTATCTAATTTGGCATTGGTAACTGGAACCAATCCGCAAGAGTTTCTTGATTGGATGCGTGAAGTATTTATCGATGCCACCGAGTGGGTGATGGTTCCTAACGTCATTGGAATGGGTGTGCACGCAGATGGCGGGCAGATGATGACTAAGCCCTATGCAGCAGGCGGTGCCTACATTTCGCGAATGTCTAACTATTGCAAGCCGTGTGTATATGACCCGAAGCTACGTGTGGGCGAGAAGGCCTGCCCATTTACGACTTTGTATTGGGATTTCCTTGATCGCCATAAAGAGACCTTCAAGAAAAATCACCGTATGAGCCAACAGGTATTTGGACTCAATCGCTTGAGCGATCTGCCTGAATTGAAAGAACGCGCACACGAAGTACTCGAAGGTTTAGAACGTGGAACTATTTAACTCATAATTATTTGGTGAGGGATTTCTTAATTGCTGGCACAGCTTTCATTACTGCAGTCCACACACCAGCTCCCCCGTGAATGGCACCGGGAATAAGGGTGAGCGTGCTCTTCCCTTTCAGCACCTTCACTGCCTTATCAAGATTCATTGAGTCATGAGGACTCACGCTGCAATCATCTAAGCCATGGAAGATATAGAAAGTGGGAAGTGCTTTTGAACTCTTGAGAAATGGATACATACCCGCAGATTTCATTGCTGCCTGTACATCTGGCTTAGTAGTATCACCAAACCAAGGATGGTCATTTCCTTCCGCTACAGGGAATGGGTTCTTGCTCTGATCGCATGGATATTTCTTATTATTTGCGGGCATTTCAAACATATCAACATTGCCGTATAGAGCAATTACAACTGAGACTGCGGCTGATGTTCTGCGATTGGGATCAGCTGGATCATCAAATGGTGAAGGCTGATCGCCTGTAATTGCCGACATAAGGGCAAGATAGGAACCAGCAGAATCTCCCCCAGTTGCAAACTTCTTTGGGTCATATCCATATTTACTCGCATTTGCCCGCAAGAATCGGACCGCACTCTTTGCGTCAATTCCAGCAGCCGGAAACATTTGCTCTTGGGCCAATCGGTAATTAACAGATGCCACGGCGATTCCATTTTTGATAAATACTTCAAGCAACTTGGCACTTTCATCGTATTTCATAAAATCATCATCACCGAAAATAAAGCCACCGCCGTGAGTCCAGACAACCAGAGGAGGTTTAGTGACGCCTTTTGGCATATAGATATCTAGATGTTGTGTTGGAGATTTGGTTGCATAAGTAACGTTTTCAAATACGGTCATGGTTGAAAGCGCGCTTGCTGGCAGTTTGTACTTCGGGGTGTAGTCAAATACAGGTGCGGTTGTTGCTGCAGGGGTGGAAGTAGATCCGCTCGATTGTGGCTGAGAATTATTAGTTGCAGGAGCTTGAGTTGGTTTTGGTGCTGGAAGTGGATCGCCCTCAATCCACCATTTCTTCTCGCCGTTGATCATTGTGCAGATAAGAGTTTTGCCGCTGTATTCGCTAACTGTTTTAAATCCTTCATCTGCGTTAGGGCATGTGCGACCAGGTGCTGCTGTGTTCTGCGGATAACCATCGTCAAGGTTTGCCGCAAGAGCTGGAGTCAGAAGTGAGAACGCAAGAATAGATGTAAGAGCCAGGGCTAGCACTGGGCTGCGTTTCGAGCTCATGGCCAATCGTATTCTCAAAGGGTTACAGAAGGGAAGCAAAAGACTGATTTCTACTACGTGGAGAAACAATCTCAATTGTTGATGATGTATCCACCATCAACAACTACTATCGAACCTGTCATGAATGAAGACTCTGCGCTAGAAATCCAAAAAATGGATTTTGCAATCTCTCCTGGAAGGCCAACACGTTCAAGTGCATGCATAGATTCGACCTGTTTGCGATAGGCAGCCGGATCATTAGATTTCTCCAAGCCTTCCACAGTGAAAGGAGTTTCAATCCAACCTGGGGCAATTGCATTTACGCGAATCTCGGGGGCAAGCTCCAAAGCTAAAGACTTTGTGAGTGAATCAACTGCACCTTTTGTGGCGCAGTATGCTGCATATCCAACTGAACCAATATCAGCTGAAATTGAACTCATATTTACAATAGCTCCGTGCTCAGATTTCTTAAGTAAAGATTTCAAATACTTAATTGATGCAACCATTCCAATTACATTCACCTCAAACATATCTCGCCACTCAGAAAGCTGTGCATTTTCAATCTGATCAAAATAATTACGCCCTGCGATGTTGACTAAAACGTCAAGTTGGCCATGCTTTGTTGCAATATAATCATGAATTTCTTTCCACATATTCTCATCAGTCACGCTTCCTTTAAAGAACTTGTCAAAAGTTGAATCCGTTGAGTCAAGTAAATCCGTACCAATTACTACATAACCACGCTCTTTAAATAATCTTGAGGTCTCAAGACCAATTCCTCCATGGGCACCAGTTATTAGAACTACATTCATAGATCACTCATCTCCATGTGAAAACACTATCCCGGAACGGCCAGGTATCGTTATCTCAGCTCCCAATTGCGCATCTGCACCGATAGTAAATACGGTCGATACCTTCTTCAGATTGAACTCTGGTCTGATTACGATCTCATCTACTCCCATATTGGCCAGGACTGTCAAAGATTTACCACCGATTGTGTGAGTCAAACCGAATAGGTTTGCCGGGGTTGCTTCCCCGCACCACCAAGTTGCCCTTCCCTCTTGCCAAATTCTCTCTTTTTTTAATCTAGCCAGATTTGGAAGTATGTCTTCTATTCCCTCTTCTCCTCCTACGAACATCATGAATGGACCAGGCAAAGTAGCGAAGATCAAGGTAAGTAATCGAACCATCTCAATACCAAATTGCTCACGGCGCCATTTGGCGCCCCAGCTAGGCCACCAAAAAGTATCGTGGGAGTCGATGTGGTGTGCCGTCATAGATCCGGAAGGTAATAAGGAATCGCGATCTTTTATCCAATTCCCCAGATCTTTCGCTGAACGGATTCCCCAGTCTTTTTGGCTGCCAGGAGAACCAAGTGAAGTAACGAGCCACTGTTCATCATAATTGTAATTTAAGTCCATAGATTTTCGGAGACTAAGTCCGGAAGGCTCAGTATAAAAAAGAAAGTCCTCTTTATATTTTTTAAAGATTGGTCGCATACCTTCAAAAAGTCCAGTGCACGCTAATGCAGAGGCGCTAGCCCTAGCTCTAGCCCATGGTGCCCAATTATAAAAGTCATTGTACGTGGGTGCATCAAACCGGAAACCATCAATATCTAACTCTGTGAGCAAATGAAACATTGAATCAGTAAAATACCGTTGCCATTCAAGGTTGCGAGCATCAAAAGCCTTTGTATAGACGCCAATGATTTCACCGCTTGAATCGCGGTAAAACCAATCTGGATGTTCTGATTCCAATTTTGTTATAGTTGGACTTTCTGCAAACCAATAGGGTTCAAAATCTAGAATATGTCGCGACCAGGCGATCTCGTAATTAGTCCAATCCTTAACATCAGAGCTAAAACTATCTGAGGTCGCGCCCTTGAGCAGATCTCGATAGGGGCCACTTCGAACCGAATCTGCAGCAAGCTTGATTATCTCTTTATCTAGAACTCCATGAAGTAGCACGTCAAATATAACTTTAATTCCTAATTCATGAGCCTTCTGAATCAGTTCTTTAATCTCGGAAATATCACCGTAAGAAATCTCTATATCTGCGTAATCATGAACGTTATAACTCGGATATGGCTGCTTTGGCATGAGCTGAATACAAGAGAAACCCATTGCCGAAATACGATCTAGATCCTGTATGAGATCTCGCACCTGCGGATATGGTGAGTACTTGTTAACTTGAGAGAAGACCGAATATCCAATTTGCGCTTCAAAAATCATCGCTCGACCCACCCATGTTGGAGGGTTTGCCGGTGAAGTTATGTCCCAGCTTTCAAGCCATTGCGCAAAAATTTCTGAGAATTCTTGCCATCGATAAAAAGTCGTATCCAGGCTTAACAAAGGTATTTCTATCGAATCAATCAGTGAAAGATCTGAGCCAAAATTACTCTTTACTACCAAGGCAGCAATGTTGCTTCCTGGTGAAGAGAGAAGAATTTCGGGAATTTCAATTTCATTATCCGGCCAAAGAACTAGTGACTCCGTCTCAGATGAAATATGGATAAGTGCTGAAGAACCACGCAGCCCACCGAGTGGCGAGATTCCTACAGTTTCCGTGATTACGGCAAGATCCACATCAGCACGTAGGCCATTTCCTGGGGCATTAACTTTCCATTTTTGACCCACTAACTCAAAGTCAATTTCGAAAGTAATATTTCTGACAACCACATTTGCCTTGAGTAAATCCAAGGCAATCGAAATCGCAGGGCCTATTTCATTAAATTTATATACTAGGCAAGCTTCTACTGCACCGATTTTTACTGGTACCTTAAATCCAGACCAACCCAAATGTGAGAAGAAAGCTGGTTCAGAAACCCGCCTCACGTTCGATAAGAACTCTGTATCGAAGTACTCAAGTCCTCCGGTTGGTGCGCGTCTCTCCTGCCCACCAATTTCTAGAAGCAATCTCGTTCGAACACCTCTAACCGGTTGCGTCCGGGAATCTTTTTTTCCTATCTGAATTAATAATCCGGAATCAGGATCAATCTCTAGCCAGTGACTAGAATTCGGAGAAATGAGTTTCAATTTACTTCCTTTTGAAAATTGGCTTTCTTTTCTCCTTAAATGCCAATCTACCTTCGTTGGCATCTTCAGTAGCAAATGCGATTACTTGCAAGTCTCGCTCGTAAGCAATAGCTAAATCACGACTCATACTAAATGCTGCAGTGAGATTACTCTTAGCACTTTCTGCAGCGATGGGCGCACGATCTGCAATCATCTTTGCCAACTCCAATGCACGGGATTTAAGTTCCTCTGGTTGTAGACATTCACTTATAAGCCCCCAAGATAAAGCTTGCGCAGCATCGATAGGCTCGCCGGTCATAATCATGACTGCAGTATTGGAAGAGCCAATAGCGCCTGCTAATAGCGCGGTCATTCCACCTCCGCCGATCCAGCCCAATTTAATTTCAGGTGCACCAAAATGAGCATTGGTCGAGGCTATGCGAATGTCGCATCCCAGAGCCATCTCTAAACCACCACCAAGCGCCCAACCATTGATGGATGCAATTGCTGGCTTTCGTAGGGATCGAATTGCTTCACAGTATCCAAAATGAGTACGCCAATCCCAAGGAGTTTCATAACTATCCAAATCATTGATATCTGAACCTGCACAAAAGGCGCGCTCTCCTTCAGAGGTCAAAATTACAACTCTAATGTCAGGGTTGGAATTACACGTCTCCACATATTCACGCAGTAGTTTGGTCATCCCGCGGTTCATTGCATTTAACTTCTCAGGACGATTGAGAGTAATAGTTGCTATCGCCTCATTGACTTCAAATAATATGTCGCTCATTTTCTCTACTTCCCGGCTACATTGCCTGATTTTAGGAGTGTCTCAATTTTTTCTTGCGTATATCCCAAGTTTTTCAAGACATCTCGAGTGTCTTCCCCAATGAGAGGAGCACCTTTGGAAACACCGGCAGGTGATTTTGAAAACCTATAAGGGAATCCTGGGGCTTTAATATGACCTTCTGTTGGATGGTCATATTCAACAAATGTCTTGTTATGTGCAATCTGAGGATCATTCACTAACTCTTTATAACCATAGACTTCTCCTGCCCAAATACCGTGCTCCCTAAATAGAGCTAGCCATTCCGCTGCAGTTTTGGCGAGCAAGCGCTCCTGAGTTTTCGCAAAAATCTCATCGCGGTGAGCCCATGAATCTTTTTCATCATCATATGATTCAAAGCTAGGTTCGCCAATGAGCTCTCCGAACTGCTTTAATGATGGGAATGCAATTGCAATAAAATCTTTTTTGGTGGCAAAGATTCCATATGGTGCTCGAATATAAGAGTGAGCATGGGGTTGTTCTGAACGTAGTTGTTCAATCTTGCCAACTGTGTAGATTGATAACTCCTGCATCTGAAGAGTGGTGATCACATCAAGCATGTTGATAGTGACCAACTGGCCCTCGTTACTCCGTTCTCTGTGCAGCAACGCTGCAATAGTTGCTTCACTTGCAGCAGCAGCTGTGACAGCATCCACCAAAAAATGTCCAGATGGTATTGGTGATTGGTTAGCTCGCCCTGCAGAAAGCATCGCACCCGAGAGAGCTTGCAGGAGCATATCCTGGCCAGGTCGATCAACGTAGGGTCCGCTTTCACCGTAGCCGGAGATAGAGACATAAACAAGTTCTTTATTAATCTGAGAAAGTGTTTCGTAATCTACTCCTAGGCGTTTTGCAACCCCTGGACGGTAGTTCTGTAGGAAAACATCACATGACTTTACTAAATCACTTAATACTGAAAGTCCCTCTTCAGATTTCAAATTAAGAGCTACAGATTTCTTATTTCTGTTCAATGATAAGAAAGAAACATTGATTTGGTTGCCCTTGGCGCCACCAGCAGATACATGTCTCTGCCATTCACCGGAAATTGGTTCGATTTTTATTACCTCAGCACCTAAGTCTCCAAGTCGCTGTGCAGCAAAGGGGCCTGCCATAGCAATACTGCAATCTAGGACTCTATAGCCGGTCAAAATTCCCATGTATCTACACCAATCTGCCAGCAACGTATGCGTCTCTGGCTAGTAAGGACTTATTTGAAGAGTTGGATACTGCTTCCACCATCGATTTTGAAATCTGAACCAGTAATGAACCCCAGCTCATCATTTATTAAGAAGAAGACAAGAGCTGCAACTTCTTCGGGTCTTCCTAAGCGTCGTACAGGGTGGAACTCCGCCCATTCCGCGGCCACATCTTCAGATGTGCGTCCCATAATATCTTCAGCAACAATTTTTAGTAGCGGCGTGTTGATTGTGCCAGGAGAAACACTGTTGCATCGGATGCCATCTAGCGCATGATCTACCGCAATTCCGCGAGTGAGAGCTATAACTCCAGCTTTAGAAGCCGAATATGCAGCTGTCGTTTTTTGATTCATATGACCCAATACAGATGCAGTGTTAACAATGGATCCAGAACCATTTCTCTTAAAGATAGGAACTGCAAAAGAAGAAGAAATGAATTGTGCTGTCAAATTAACGCGAAGAGTGAATTCCCAATCTTCTAGTGATAATTTGTCGACTGTCCCGTATCGAGCAATTCCGACATTGTTGAAAACTCCATTTAATCTAGGAAGTTCTTTCTCTGCAAACTTGTACGCATTCTCAATATCCTCAAATTTGGCGACATCGCAATGAACAGTCTTTATATTCTTTGACGACTTCTCAAGTTCAGCAAGCTCTTTATCCAATACGTCTGCTGCAATGACGTTCCAGTTGCGTTCACTGAAGTATTTTGCAGTTTCGCCTCCGATACCGCGCGCTCCTCCGAAGATGAGAATGCCTTTGTTTGAGTTATCTTTCATTTGCCTGTCCTTTCATATCGATTGCTCTTGCTGCCCTTGAAGGTAGTACTTATTTTGAAAAGCGATCCAGCAAGCGGCTCTTTAGCCAATGATTCTGCGTTCATCGCATAGCGGGCAGTTGTTATAAAGAGCTCAGACATATCTTTACCTCCGAAGCAGCAACTTGTTACTTGCTTTACGGGAAGAGTAACCACATGAGTCAGCTCACCGCTAGGGTCGAATCGCCTTACTTCTCCCCCGCCAAAAAATGCAACCCAAATTCCACCATCTTCATCTGTTGTTAACCCGTCAGGAATTCCTGCAGCTACATCAAAAGTAATCAAAGGCCTACGATTCTTAAGTTCTCCGCTTTGAAGATTGCAATCGAAAATATCAACTCTTCCTGTCGGAGAATCAATGAAATACATACTCTTTTGATCTCTGCTCCAACCCATGCCATTTGCAATCGTTAGTTCTGGCACTACTTCCCTGAGACCTGTTGAATCCAAACTAAATAACGCTGCTACCCCTGGTGTGAAATCAAATGCCATGGTTCCAACCCACAGCCGCCCCGTGCTATCGCATTTGGCATCATTTGTTCGTATCGAAGCATCGTCTGGTTCGATTGGTGCCAGCAAGGTTTTAAGGGAACCATCCTGAGATGCTGTAAAAACTCCATCTCGTGCAGCCACTATTAGCTCGGATTCTTGGTCTAAAAACACGGCACTTACCACCTGGTCAAACTGAATTGTTTTCAGTGAAGAATCAGCAGGAGTAAAAATTTTTACCTGCTTATTTGTAATATCTACAAAATACAGCTCTTGCTGAGCATCATCCCAATAAGGACCCTCGCCGAGATCGCAATCTAATTCCGCGGCGATTTCTGCAAAGAGCGTATTAGGCATATTAGATTACTGTTACTTTGCCACAGATGTTCGAACAATAACTTCTGGAGAGGATCGAACCCAAGACTGTAAATTTATTCCATGTCCGTTTGCCTCAGAGATATAAATTCTTCCATTTTCAATTTTAGGAATTCCATCAACAAAGTCTTTGTACCAGGTATTAACAAAGGCCCTAGAAGTCTCCTGTAAGAAACCATTTCGTTGTGAGACTGAAAAATGGGTACTTGTCGCCAGTGCCACCGGACCTGAGCAGTCGTGAGGTGCAACAGGGATTGCGAATATATCGGCTAGTGATGCAATCTTTCTCGATTCGGTCAAGCCACCTGTCCATGAAATATCAATTGTTAGATAATCGACAGCGCCATTTTCCAGCAGGGGAAGAATCTGTCGTCTTCCAATAGCGGTTTCACCCGTTGCAATTGGAATGGAAATTTCGGATCTCAGCATCGTTAAAGCTTCCACAGCATCTGGGCGCAATGGATCTTCAATCCAGAATGGCTCATATGGAGTTATTGCATCAATAATTCGCTTTGCAGTTGGGCGGTTCCAAAGTGCATGGAATTCAATCATGAGATCCATATCCATGCCCACTTCATCCCGAATAGCAGAAATAATCTTGACGCCTTCGTCAATCTCCTTCTGTGAAATTGAATTGCCGAGTGATTTTTCTGCTGCTTGATCAAAAGGCCAAATCTTCATGCCTTCTATTCCGCTGTCATAGAGTTCGCGAGCAAGTTTTGCGGGAGTATTCAAAAAGGCATGTAGATCCTCGTATCCTCTCTCTTGAGACTCAGCAACTCCCCAGTTCTTTGAATTCTGACTTGAGGTCTTTTTCATATAAGACGAGCCAGCACATGTGTTATAAATTTTCACTGAATCTTGTAGTTTGCCACCCAAAGAATCTGCCAAAGTTGCATTGATTACCTTGCCCCAAAGATCCCACACCGCGATATCCAAAGCACCTAAAGAGCGAACTTCGATTCCTCCGCCTTGGTATCCAACGTAAGGAGTCAAAACCAAATTCAATGACTCCGGATTTATATTTGGACTGGCAAATATGAGTGGGGCAGCAATTGTGTGAATATATTCTTCGATCACGGTCTGACTAAAGAATGATTCCCCTAGACCTACATTTCCTTTATCGTCATGAACTTCAACCCAGAGTGAAGATGGGTGCGATAGTGGCCTAAAGGTTTCAATCTTCGTGATCTTCATTAGTAAGCCCTAAATTCTCTTAAGTCTGTAGCGGACAGGAAAGATTGTTATTGTTCAGCGTAAAAGTGTCCTGAGAAGAGTGACGTTCTGACGCCATCAGAGTAAATCGCCACTCCCCTCAGGATTCTTTACTTAAGCGAATACAGCCTCACGCTTAAGAATTGCTGTGATATTTGATGCATCAATTACTGCTGCACCTGTGTCATATGAGTATGACTTGAATCCTGGAGACATTTCCATCGCCAAGAGTGATGAAGCGACCCAACCTTGAGCCCATGGATTCTGATCCAAAGTAAAGTCGATGTTTCCAGCCTTAATTCCCTGCAAAACAGGTTGTACAAGGTCGAAACCACCATTCGATAGCGTCAGATTCTTACGCTTCATGACGGCTCCGAAGAACTGGTGTGAGAACTCAGTTCCGATGTAACCGACTACGTCACCCTTTGCCAAACGCGCCTCCATAATTGCTGATGCCTTAGCTTCATCACTTGATGTCACCAAAACTTCAGTTGTATATGTGGTTCCATTTGCAGAGTTGTATGCAGTTACGCCTTGCTTGGCACCTGCAGCACGCTCTTCAAGCGCTGAGTTTCCTGGAGCAAAGTTACCGATAAGAATTACTCCGGAAGTTTTTCCAGTCTTCTTCTTTGCATATGAAGCGCCTTGCATTCCTGCAATCTTTCCCGCTGGAACAAAGTCTTGACCAACGAATGGCACGCTAAGGTCTTGATATCCCTTGGATCCAACGTTTGTCAGTACAACTTTGATTCCAAGACTTTGTGCCTTCTTGATATTGGCATCGAAAGCTTTGTCATCAATTCTTGTGAAGATCACTCCGTGTGGCTTTGAGGCAATCGCAGCAGCCTGAAGTTCGACCGTCTTTTGAATATCTTGTCCGGTTGGACCAACATAGTTCACGCTCCAGCCCATGAACTTTCCGAATTCCTTAAAACCTTTTTCTAGAGGAACGAAGAAGGGATTCAAGTCGTGAATAACGCAAGTAACTTTCTTGCCACGTTGAATTGCTGCTGAAGCTGTAGCGGCTTGGGCAAAAGGTGTTCCAATAACCGATGAAGCACCAAGTAGAACAGCTGACGCGCCACCTGCCTTTAGGAGATTACGGCGGTTTAGGCCAATCTCTCCCAATGATTCTATATCCATTATTTCTCCTTAATTAGGCCTAAGCTCTTTCAAACTAGGCTGGGTTGTTTGTGATGGCGTCAGATCTGTTTTTTACGTTCGAAGAGTTTTCCTCTTCTTTCTTACCAAAGTATTGATAACTACAGCAGCCAGGATTAACAATCCGTTGGCCACAAAAGTCCAGTTTCCGTTTACACCAACTAGTACGAGAACATTTGTGATTAATCCACCAACAATTGCTCCTAATGTGGCGCCCAAAATAGTTCCAGAACCACCAAATAAGCTGGCTCCACCAACTGCGATAGCACCTACTATCAGTAGCTCGCTGCCCTGGCCTGTTAGCGGATTCGAACTTCCAAGCCAACCAACTAGCATGATGCCAGCCCACGTTGCAAGAAAACTTGAGATTATGAAGGATTGGATTTTAACTTTCGAAACGTTAATTCCGGCATTCTGCGCTGCAACTTTATTTCCACCGATTGCATATAAATCTGAACCAAACTTGGTCTTTGCCAATATAACTCCGACAATTGTGCATAGTGCGAGCATCCAAAAAACCTGTGAAGAAATTCCAAGGAAAGACCCACCCACCAGCGCTGTAAATGTTTTAGATTCTTTTGCATAGATTGGGACTCCGCCCGCAATCAACAGAATGGCTCCTCTTAGCGCACCAAGGCCAGCTAGGGTTACCACGAATGATGGAATGTTGAGCCTGACACTTACATATCCATTTAACCAGCCTATAAAGACTCCGAGAATTAAGGTGAGAACAATGGAAGGAAGAACCGGCCAATCCAACTTGACCGAAAGCCATGTATACATAACTGCACCTAGGCCGTAAATAGAACCGATAGATAAATCAATCTCTCCGCAAATTACAACGAGAGACATACCAGCAGCGCAAATTGCAACGTAAGAAATTTGCTGAAGAATAGTATTTATATTTGTTCCGACAGCAAAATTTGGTGTTAAAGAAATCGCAACAACCACAACTCCAATAATCGCAACGACAACACCAAATTCCTCGGCTCGTAAAATTCTGCCGATTCTAGTTTCTGGCTTCTCTGGGCGTTCGACTTTGGTCGCCATGCTACTCACCCTTCAATGAAGTTGATTGATTCTGCAAATTATGCTTTACGAAACTCTGATCGCCAACAATCATGCTAACTATCTCTTGGGTATTAGTTTCTTTTGTGTTACGCATTCCCGCGACTTGTCCTCCGCGCATGACAACGATGCGATCGGATACGGCTAAAACCTGATCAATATTGTGACTTATTAAAACCACTCCCTTGCCAGCATTTCTTAGTTCTGTGACGATTCGCAGAACATTCGCTTGTTGTTCCGGTCCAAGTGCTGCAGTTGGCTCGTCTAGAAGAACGAAATCACTACCTAATCGGACAGCTCTCGCAATCGCGATACATTGACGTTGGCCACCAGACAGTGATTCAACTTGCAGCTTAGAAGAAGAGATGTTGATCTTCAGTTGACCCAATAACATCGTTGCTTCTTCGCGCATCTTCGAAATTCTGATAAATCCGAATTTGCGTAATTCATGTCCCAAAAATACATTTCTTGCAACATCCATACTTCCCACAAGTGCCAAATCTTGATACACAACTGAAATTCCATTGGTCACTGCATCTTGTGGTCTAGAAATACTTCTCACTGTTCCATTTATCAGAATTTGCCCGCTATCTGGTTTTGTTGCACCACATAGAATGCGAATCAAGGTTGACTTACCGGCTCCATTGTCACCCATCAGCGCAACAACTTCCCCAGCCTTACATTCGAAATCGACGGCATTAAGTGCCTGGACTCCACCGAACCGCTTAGCTAAACCTTCGGCTCGCAGGATTGCTGTTGTAGTCACTTCGTCTCCTCATTCTTGTCTTCATTTAGATGGATATCGTCCGTCAACATTCCTGAGGCTGCTTCAATGAGCTTTCGGTGTGCTGGATCTAGTTGTGCCTGATTTCGCAAGACTTTCGCGAGGGGAAGATGTAGATCATCACCATATTTCTCTTGGCCAATGAGCATGATTTGCCGCATATATTCCTGTGCCTTCTCAGAATCTTTAACCTCGAGCGCTTCTACCACCTTGCGATGAAGCGGTAACCCAAGATTAGAAATTGTGTGGTCAGTCAAACTGCGAGTAATAGTTCCGAAAACCAGATTCTTAATTGAACCGAACATAATGAGTAGTACAGGATTATTTGAAGCTTCTGCAATCCGCTCATGGAATTTCACATCGGCGGCAACGCTCTCATTTGCATCAGTTGTTGGTTGCATATGGTTATCACACAGTTCCCATAGGACCGCAAGATCTTCATCGGTGCGACGTATCGCAGCCAGACCGGCTGTTGCGCACTCAATCATTAAGCGGGCCTCAATAAGGTCAGCTGGTGTTACTAATCCTTGTCTTGCTGCAGCCAGTACTCGGAATGGACCGGTCTTTGATTGATCTTGAATGTAAGAACCACGTCCTGGCTGAACCTTTATTAACCCTTGGCCCTCCATAGAGCGCAGGACCTCACGTAAAGTTTGTCGACTCACAGAAAAGAGTGAGGCCAAATTCCTTTCGGATGGAAGACGATCTCCTGGCTTGGCTTTGGCTGAAAAAATAAACTCTTCCAGAGCCGATTGAAGCTCTCCGCCACTGGGTGGAGTTGCCGATGTACCGGGCAACACCCCAGAACCTCCTCTGGGGGTACCGGTAGTACTGGTCTGACCACTCATTCCGGTATCATTCATCTACACACATCCCGTGTCAAGGGTTTTCAGTGAATTTTGGTGGCCAAATTGAGTTCAAATAGAGTCATAGTTACAGGCGGAAATGGCGATATTGGTTGCGCCATGGGCGCCCGGCTCTTTGAAGATGGATTCTCAGTAACTCTCCTAGATCTGACGGCGCCATCTGAAGTGCGTGAAGATGTGAAGGCCCTAATTGCCCTTTCGCAGGATGGCCACGATGTTTGTTATAGGCAGGTAGATGTCACGAATCGCGCGCGAGTAGATGAAGTTATTTCGGAATTCGAGCAGGATCTTTTCGTTGTCTTGGCAAATGCGGGAATAGTGAAGTCACAACCTTTCTTGGATATTTCTGAGACGTATTGGAATCAACACCTCGATGCAAATCTCACCGGGGTATTTCACACGCTACAGAGTGCGGCACGAATATTTGTCAAGAATAAGCGGCCTGGGCAGATCATCATCACCGGATCGTGGGTTGGCCGAGTTCCTTGGCCAGAGATAGCCGCATACTCGGCGACAAAAGCTGCCGTAGAAATGTTGGCAAAATCTGCGGCTCGGGAACTTTCCGGACATAACATTAGAGTCAACGTTATTGCCCCTGGAATTGTCAATGCAGGTTTAGCTAAACACCAACTGCAGACAGAGCCCCAGTATGCAGCTCGTGTTGCAAAGGTCGTACCACTCAAAGAGTTACAAACGGCTGAACAGGTAGCAGATATTGCTTCATTCCTATGTTCAACATCTGGAGATTACTTTACGGGTTCAACGATACTAGCCGATGGAGGAGCATCGCTCTTCCAATTTGATTAGTTTATTCCTTAATAAATTTCTCGTACGATGCTTCAATATCTTGCAATTCCCTAGCTGTAAAAACTCTCTCTTGTAATATTTTCGCAACGATATTTCCCACATTAAACTGCAATTCTGGCCAACCTAAAATTCTTGGCCGAACCCATGCGCCCTCTAAAGTCGAAAGGGTATTTGTAAAAAAATCAGCAGTAAGTGTGTTTGCACGTGAGTTCTTCCACGCTGAAATATCACCAGGTTGCCCTCCCCCAATTAGATAATCACCTGATTGGATTTCCTCTGAGCACAGCGCCATCGCGACTCTTGCAGCCAGCTCCGGATTTTTAGAGGCACTGGAAATACCAATTCCAGCACCGCCCAAAATTGAACCTCGTGCGCGCCCATCAAAGGAAGGTACCTGATAATACTTAAGCAGATTCTTACGAAAATTCTTTCTAGAATAATTTGAATATCCGAACATGCAAACTCCAACTGCATAATCGGAGCCTTCAGCTAGTCTCTCAGCAATTTCAATCGGATTTGAGGTTGAACAGAAACTGGGAACGATTTGAGAAAGTTCAATCATAAAATCGAGTGTCTCGGCTGCGGTTTGTTGATCTATGAAACTATTCGCAGAGCACAGTGGGCTACCGAATTGAGACATCAGCGTTGCAAAAGAACAAAATGCATCAACGGGCTTATATGGCCAGAGCAACTTACCTTCTCTACCCAAAGAGAGAACCTCATCCCACAGTTTGGGTGGAGCCTCAATCAGATCTGGCCGGTAGGCGCTGACTTGAGCTGCAGCATCGATAGCAAGAGCCCATTGCTTGCCACGATAAATATATGAATCATGCGAGGGCCCGACGCTAGATTTGGATAACTTGGATAATTCTTCAGCAGTAAGTAACTCATCAAATGGAATTATTGTTTGTGCAACCACAGCATCCGGCACATGAGGGTGATCAAGAATTATCAAGTCAAAATCTTCATAAAATTCAATCAGGGGCTGGTCACCGAAATCCAGCAATGAGCGGGCCTGCCAATCAATGGAGATTCCAGTCATTTGTTCGATTGCCCTATCAGCAGCGGTCAGTGACTCTAATCCCCTTGGATGATCCCAGGTCATTCCACGTAATTTTGTCATGATAATAAATCGTATGACTAATTTGCCATGAGCACCAGGGATTTGAGATGTCAGAAGCTGCCTCTAGCCTCATCCTATGTTTACATGGTTTCGGCACAGGGCAATAGATCGCGAACTCACAGAGATTCTTGATGACCATGCTCGGGTGCGAGCAGATGCAACGATGGTGCGAGATTTCTTATTGCGCGTACTTGAAGATAATCGCAATGGGGTTGAGAAGTTCAGTGATGAAGCCTTGGCAGAAGCGGCAGAAATTATTGATCAGGTCGGACCAGGTGCCTTTTATTGGATGTGCGATATTGCCGCGCAGATGGTCACGTTATCGCAGGCATCAATGCAGGGACTGAGCACCAATGTCAGCGTTGAACTGGGAGCGCAGGCAAGTGCGCAAGAGATTGTGCAGTTAGTGGTGCGGCTGCCATAAAAAGGGCTCATTGCCTGCAATAATTTTAGTGAGCTTTCACCCGAAGGCTATTAGCTCGGAGGAAATGTGTTGATGTTAGAAAGCCTGATAGAAAAGATTATCTTCGCTAGTCGTTGGTTATTAGCTCCGCTGTATTTGGGGCTGATGGGTGCTCTGCTGCCAATTCTTTATCGCTTCTTTCACTCTTTCTGGCACATGATCTCTCACATTACAGATATGAGTTCTGGTGAAAT
>Ga0214921_10004242_pt1 | contig 21258 bp, 21 predicted proteins | sample LL1505_MetaG_FD_177992 | JGI IMG/M metagenome (GOLD analysis project Ga0214921, IMG submission 177992) | Freshwater microbial communities from Lake Lanier, Atlanta, Georgia, United States - LL-1505 | ecosystem: Environmental > Aquatic > Freshwater > Lake | place: USA: Georgia | collected...
AACAAGTGTTTTTCCTGAACCGGTTTTGGCAGTCACCAATACATTGCTACCATCGTGAATGGCCGCAATGGCGTGCTGTTGCCACGGGTCAAGTGGAAAGGAATAGGAAATTGCCGGGTCCGTGGGAGGCGCAACCGGCGCGGTTGTGATGGAAGGAATTGTAAGAAATGCAGACATTTTTGTGTGGTTTCTCACTTGAACCGTACGCGCGTATTCAAATTTTTCGCTGTATCAGTACGGAACCATCTTCATTATACATACAGTATGCAGTACCAGTTTGTTTTTCCATAACAACGCCTGTATCAAAATATCGAACATAATCCCCACTACGTGTGCCATTTTCATACTGTCCTTGAAATTCCAGTACACGGTTTGGATAATAAACGGTACATGGACCGTGAAGACAGTTTTCTGAATTCAAACGGTACACATACAAATAACCGCGCGAATCGAAGGTTGCATAATCGCCATCCCAAACAACAATATGTGTATACGGTCGTTTGCATTGTAGACATCCTGTTTTTCCAACACGCGATGCTACAAAACAATGTTTGTGGATTGGTGTAATGCAATTGCACGGAAGTATGAACTCTCCACCAGTATTACAAACAACACACACAACCATACGTAGGATTCTGATTTTTATCAAACCCACATTGCGGCAAGTGCAAGGGGCGTAAAACGTCCTGTACATATAAGTAGAGAACATGGCAAACCAAAATAACAATAACGTGTATGGCCTGATTCCCGAATTAGGTGACTTGGTTACCATTATAACACCAACTTCGTCCACAACCGGTCGTATTACATTTCGTAATGAAGACACAATCCGTGTTCGTCCGTACAACAAACCAACGCACGGCGTGGATTTCAAAATGGACCCTGAAACACTTACATTTTTGGAAAGGGTGGATGAAATCATCATTCACGAAAAACGAAAAGAACCACAATTTTCCAAACAACTTGCTGTGTCACGAGGTGATTTAATTGAATTCTACAATTTGAACGGTGAAAAAATTGGGGAACCCAAAACTGTCTTTGAAATTTATGCCACTGAAACGGATGACGGGTTGAAGTTTGATGATGGCAGTGTAATTGATTTTGCGTTCCTAGGTGTACCCAGTGGGTTTGGAGCATTACGTGCCGTTGGAAAACCCGCATCGCCCGAAGATAATAGTGAATATGAAGCACCCGAAGACAATGTCCCGGAAATCGATATTGAAGCCCTTATTCGTAAAACGGCTCTTGTGACAGAAGTACCTTCCGAAGAACTTGTATACGATGACAGCATTCAGCGCGAGGATATGTTTGTTTCGTTGTTAAGCGGATTGCTTCCGGAACAGCAACAGAATCCACGTATTATGCAAAATTTGTATCGTGTGACCGACGTATTATTGGCTCTTAAAAATGCAGTGCGTGTAATGCCCGAGTCTGCGGCAACACCGACCGCGCGTTCCTTTACCGCATCTACGGTATTGGAGGCACTTGCAAAACAACCAAACTTTGCACCGGTCGCAGCAGTTATTCCAGTTGCAGCAATCAAACGCGTGATTTATGGAGACGTAGAAAATGTCGACAACTCAATTCACGGCGTTGAAATTCGAAAAGAGTATGGTTCGCTGGGCGCGGCAATAAGCGCGGCAACATTGTATCAAAATGAAGGTGCGGGACGAGGTGGTAATTTTACAAATTATATGCACAATATGCTAAAACTTATTGAATCCTATTCTGCAATGGCGGAAGGTAAGCAAATCGAGGTGGACCAAGAAGTGATTCGTACAAATGTCCCGCCTGAAGATGTACAAGGCCTGCCCTCGTTTGAACAAGCATTTGAAGTCAAAAAAGCCAAAGATATATCCACTATATCCATTCATTCGGAAAATATTACAAAAATACGTCCACAAATGGCACGTCTATTGACGAAAAGTGAAATTATCAACTATACGCAAAACACAAAAACACGCGTTGCGCCCGCTGATACCGCTGAAACTGTTGGTCACGTTCTTGCATCACCGGCTTTTTCTCTTCGTCGCGCACCCAATCGGTCGTCTGTTCTTATTTGGGATGTTTTGGAAAGTAATGCGTCACGAATCAAGAATCGCACATTTGCGGATGAACTTGAATCTGAAGTAAAAGTCATCGACGACGATGATGAATTTACACTCAAATCATTATTGGCGGAACGGATACCACACGCTCTTTCTATTTCCGACAAAAATGTGTCAATGGTCATTGACTCCCTTGGTTTACGCAATTTGGAAATGACACCGGATTTGATGGATGCACTTGACGAGGCCCTGATTGTTGGACAACAAAACTGGGATCGCGATTACAAAAAGTTAGTTGCAGCTGCAACACAAGGAATGGCCGTTGAACGTGCGCCCGTGGTAGACTCGATTGGTCCGATTGCTGAATTTGATGTTGAACCACTTCATTCTGCATTACAGGCCATTAAAGAACGTGAGCGTTTGCTGCATACGGTTGATATTGCAGTTATAAATGAACTCAACAAGGAAGCCGAGGGAACACTTACACATATTTACTATGGCTTACAATCTGGCGCCGATGAGAATCATTTGAACAAGTTAAAATCAATCTACACATCTGAAAATGAGCGTCAACAGCGCAATGTTGCAACACAATATTTGAAATCACGGGAATTTACGGCCACGCCTGAAATTATCAATTGCCCGCACGTTCACGAATACGAACGCATCATGAAAGAACGAAATGACCAAAAACGCATGATTCTGTTTGAAAAATTCTTTGGAGACTATCAAGGCGGCCAAAAGGGTAATTTTTACATGTGCGGCACCTGTAATACAACTCTTGTTTGCAAACACGAAGTATTGATGTTAAATGAATTTAAACATCCAAAAGAAAGTGAACAATTGCATAAAGATTTACTCTTGAATTACGCCGGACCCATTTTTGAAGGCAATTATACATGTAAGAACTGTGGTCAAAAAATAAAAGAGATTGAGTTTGATACTGGAATGGAGTTTGATAGTGAAGGGCACGCATTGGCACACGTAATTGATGAGAGTGGTGAAATGGAACCTGCTGAACCACAGGCGGAAAGCGAAGATATGATGATTGAGCTTCCTTTTGAAAAAGACGACCCTTTTTTCAATACAAAGAAGAACTTTTATGAAATTGCAAAAGTCATTATGGACTCGATTAATTATGTTGCGCCCAAAGACGTGTATGAACGAGTGTTAAACTCGTGCATCGATTACTTTGAACACAAAGTGCCAAAAGTCCTTCCTGCGGCAGCATTAAAACAATTTGGATCAAAAGAAGTCCATTCAAATACGTTTAAAATCGTAGGCCTTGCTTCATTAATTCTTATGGAATTTCAAATCAATAACCCAAATATTCCTTTTGAAAAACTCGATTGCACATTACGTCGCGATGGGTTTCCAATGAATGGCCCAGATGAAAAATCCGGAAAGGGAGCATTTGAATATATTTCCTGCGCGATTTCAAAAATTACAAGAAATTATGAACCCTGGACTGGTGCATTTTGGTCAGCCAAAAGTGACATGGCAAAACGCCAAACATTTGTTGAATATTTCATGAAGATTGCACTCAATGAAATTCTTGGGTTAGGACCTAAACCACAGGAACTCACAACCGTCTCCGCAATGTACAAGAAGTTACTTGCAGATGCAAGTATTCGTAATAAAAGTGATACAATTCTACAAACGGATTCCGATTTGCTACCACCATCATTTCGTCCCATTACCCGCTTTGAAAAAGCGCAAGGTAACCGTAAACCAATTGGAAATGAGGAACTGTATCGCGGCGATGTACAAAAAGGCGATGTAAATACGGTAAAGGGATTCAATAAAAAACAAGAAACTGAATTGATTCACGAAATTATTTTTGACTTTCACAATTCTGGAAGAAGCACGGCAATTCTTGGTGATATTCACGTGCGTTCCGATAGCGATTGCTGCAATGGAAGTCTTGCAGACATTCAAGCACGCGGTTTCGGAATAACAGGAGATAGTAAGATTGATGAAGCCAAACGTCAAGAATTAAAAACACTTATACAATCATCAAGTGCAATTCATCACCGCGATCCCGCAACCGCCAATGCAGGTACGCACGTTGTTGTTCCTTGGTCTGCTCCACCTATTTCAAGTGAATTACCTCAACCATCTGAATCATCGTATTACCAATTATTTTTGAAGCATTGTGCGCGTGGACCCAACATTGGTCAAATACACGAATATGATGCTCAAACAATCGCAACCGAAACTGGTTTTACAAACAATTACATTTGTCGTCACTGCGAATTTACAATTAACGATGCCTTATTTTTGATGGCACACATTGATAATCCAAATGATTACAAGGAATACATTCGGTATGCTAGAGAACTTGTTGGAAATATAACGGCCGAAAATTTCAAAGAACTTGAACAACAAGTGCGCAGCAAAAAACGAATCGCAAATCTACAAACACCTGAAAGTATAAAAGAGTCACAAATGCATTCTGTACCAATAATTGAACAAATTCAAAAACTAAATCTGCTTAGTTCATTGAAAACAGAGCAATCGAAGCTAGTTGACTTGTTATACGCAATGAGTCGTGAAAAATTAGACATTGATTCACGAAAAACGGAATTCGGTACTACGTTTGGTGACGAACTCCAAACCCAAGTAAACAAATTCAAAATAAATATGCATTTTAATAAGCAGGATATTATTGTAGACGACGACTCAATACGAAATGACATCTGGTCATTTATTCACCCACGGAATCTTTCACAAAACAAACAAAGTATTGTTGTTGACAAGTTTAGCGATATTGTATCATTAATTACAAATGATAAACCAAGACCGTATGTCAAACTCAATATTAAAAAGGGACCACGTGTAATCACTCAGTTCATTGTTGTTTTTGCCGAACAAATAAGTAAACAATTTTCTACAAATAATGGCATAAACAATGTAACAATTGCCAGATGGTTTGGTAAAAACTTCCCTCGTTCCTACGCCGATGAATTCAAAACAGTGTGGAATAATCATTTTAACATTCATGAAGTTTTACGGCGTTACCTTGATACAAGAAGCGACGAAAGAAAAAAACAAACAGCCGATGTGTTGGCTTCATTTGCAAATTATATTGGAAGCTTCACACAGGATTGGGTCAAATATATACACCCTTCAGAAAATCTGACAGATTTTGAAATTAATGAAATATATAAATGGGTTGTATTAAGTGCTATGAACGAGTCTATGAATAAAGATGGACAATTTTATGCAGATAAAGTTCCAACTGAAGATGCAAGACAAGAAGTTGCAGAATTTATGAAATTGTTTTTCATTTTGACACTTGAAAATGCCGAAACATACGTATTGAATTATTCAAAAACACCCGAAGAAATCCGTCGGTCAATTGACGCACGATTGGCTCTTGAGCGTGCCGCAATGGTTCAACGAATTGATAAAGCTCACGACCGTCAAGTTGCAATGATGATGAAAAAATTCGGTATTGGAGATTGGAATTTTGCAGGCACATTTGAAGACGTGATTAATCAGGCGACTGCGTTTGGACTTGCAGGACAGCGCAAAGAAACGCGCGACGAAGCGTATGGTCTTGGTAGCGGACGTGCAGAAGGACCTGATGGTGTAAGTCGCGCAGAGTTGGCTGAGTATGACTAAGGTCTAAACTTTCTTGTTACAAAACAAGTATGAAAACATATGTATGGGTGTATCGTTCGTCCACACATATGTTAATTGTTAAACGTGCTCCATTTGCACATCGCAATGAAACGCATGATCCTGCAACCGGCCTTATTTATGTGGATGTGAATCCAGGAACACGTATTGAATTGCCGCAATGGGATTGGGTAAAACGCGTGCAACACTTTGTATACGCAGGCGTTGATGCTCATGTGTATGATATTACAGATCTGTATATGGAAGTGTAAATATGCTTGCAGGCAACCAATTTCGGGCGTTTTTTACTACGAATATAGATTACATCAATAGGAGATGACCGTTTTATGGTTAGCATTAGGATTCTATATTATAGGCGTTGCAATCGTATTGTATATACGACCAAGTACAATGTTTTATGAAGGTGGATGGAAGGAATTTGGTCTCGCAAACACAAATTCGTATACCATTTTTCCATTTTGGATGTTTACACTTGTATGGGCTGTGCTTTCGTATGCATTTGCCACACTTGCCATGATGTTTTTTGCATCTTCTGCACTTAAAACAATGTCGCCCCCCGTTCAGGAATCACCTATTGCAAAACCAATAAGCAAAGCAGCACCTAAACCACCAAAAATGCCCAAGGCACCCAAAGTACCAGCAGCAGCACCGGCAGCATCCCCATCATCTCCCGGTTATTACGTTTTGGACACACCCGCTTCCGGCGGACCACCCCGATATGTATATTATGGCCCTGAACCACCTTCGCTTCAAAACTTAGAACGTTTTACAAACAGCACTTAACATTCCACTAATTGCAATTCCAAACAATGTTGCCCAGAAGCTGTAATAACTATATCCCACAGAGTCTACAATTGCACCATCCAAATCGGGCGGCATAATGTTAGTGATGATACCACGCACAGATGGCACAAATGCACACAGTGCCATCACGACCGCTTGGATTCCGAATGCAATTCCTGCATTGGCGGTTACACGTTTCATATCTTTCACTGCTCCACAATTTGACTTTTGGATCAGTGCATTTGCACCCATTGCCGTCACAAACGAAAGAGCAAGTGCAGCAAGAATGTATGTAATCAGGATTTTTGTATCGCCGGCTGCAATTCCAAGCGAGGGAGCTAACCCCATAAAAATACCAAATGGCAAACAGGCCATAAGTAATCCAGCCGTAATCATCATTGCGTAAACGACAGTGTTGTCCATTCTTCTTTCTCTAACCTTGACAAAAAGAATGGCTGGACGCAGCACCAAGATAGTCGACCCGTCTAAAATTACGAATTTTTCAGAATGGATTGAGTATAGTAAATATTCCAATGTTCAAAAAACATCGGATAACCAGTTATTGGTACTAGACCCTAAAAAACCCAATGATTTTGATGCAGCAAAATCCATCCCACACAGTTACGGAAATGATTATCGTGTATTGCTTCAATCAAACAATGCAACAGTCCGGGCGCCTGGACTTCAAAAACTAAAGGAACTAACAACATCTCGTAAAACAGCAACAATTGCGGCACAAACGGATTTTATTGAGACACAAAAAACGTTTCTTGCAGCGGTTCGTGATTTGGCAGCAACATCCGATGAAAGTGAAAAAAGGAAAAAAGTACAAAACATTGTTGCACTTTCGACACAACTTGCCACAGCAGATGAACAAGTACGTACTTCTTCATATCCTGGTCGTTTTGTAAAAGTAGTTTGTTCCAGTCAAGTAACACGCCGGCTTCTAAACAATTCGTCAATGGATGACCGCATTATCGATGCCGATTTACACAAACTACACTACGAGTATGAAACATTTGAAGACCGTATTATTGCAGCGGATAAGGCTTAATTCGGTCCTCGCTTTTATCACAATCTACCGTTTTGGTTTCATATTTGAAACACGTTCCATTGCGGTCACGGTAAATCACGTCCGCGGTGTTTTCAAGATTTGGGTATTTTGTAACCACCATAGGTGCGGGTTTCAAAATATAAACAAAAAAGATACCCATCGCAAGACCTGCAAAAAATGGGAAGAATTGTATCTGATTAAAGAACTTCATTCTACATTGGTTGTTAGAAAAATGTATGCGCATACAATAAGGATGTTTGATTGGTTAAACATTATGAAAGTGCCAGGTCTGGCAACTGTTATAAGTATTATGCTTGGATTTGGTCTTGCTGCACTCTTTCGACCACTGTGCAAAGGACCGGATTGTTTGATACTTCGCGGCCCTCCTGTGTCTGACATACGAGGTGCAGTATACCAGTTTGGTTCGAAATGCGTTGAATTTGTTCCAAAACCCGTTGCGTGTCCCGCAAAATCGGACAATACTGTGAAAGTTGTGGAAACCATGATGTTTGCAGATGCGTCCTAAGAGCTTCCCGAATCCCTTCATCCAGTTTAAACAATGTCTTCCGAAGCCGGTACATCTTTAGAAGAGCTTGAAAATGGCGACGTTTCCAACACTGCGGATGAAAATCGTATGGCTGCGATTTTAGCAGATATGAATGCATCCGGTGCCGAAGTTGCATCGGGTGTCAATATGCCTGCGCGTCAACCAATGCCCCCAATGCAACCCATGCCCGCCAATCAAATGTCAATGCAAATGCCCCCGTTAATGTACAATCCAAATCCACCAATGAACCAAAACTACGTACCAATTCAAACAAATACACCCAAGCGTTCCGCAATAAAAAAGAAAAATATCTGGTCGTCCATTGTGGATACAATACGCGACCCCATTGTTGTTGCATTTATTGTGTTTCTAATCTCACTCCCGGCACTTCATACATTTGCCGGTAAATACGCAGGGTGGGCATATGTACTTGGCGGACAACTTTCATGGCTTGGTTTAATCGCAAAAGCAGTGTTGGGCGGCGCGCTTTTTGCGGTGTATCGCATTGGTGTCGGACTACTTGGATAATTTTACGTGTGTAAACTAGGAATGGACGCAGTCATTAAATCATTAAAATCTGTGAAAAAGATGTCTAATGAAGATTTATCGCTTTATGGTTCGTATGGTATTTTCGGTCTCGCTGCTGTATACATCTTTTACAATGGACAATTGGCAACAATTGGATTAGCAGCGGGTGTAGCTATGATTCTGTATTCTATTACCAAGAATTGTATGGTTTCATTAATCGCCGGCGCATTGATTGGACTTATTGCAGTCCATTATTCCCGGCGTCGTTACGAAGGGTTTGAAGATGCAGCCGCAGCAGATGCCGTAGCTATGGAAGAAGAGGAATTTGAAGATGAGAAGTCTCCTGAAAAGCCCAAGCCTAAACTCAAGAAAAAGGCACCTGCCCCCGACCATGGTGACCGTGCCGAACCATTGGTGTTGGGTAAGAAATACAAAATGCCCAATGAAGCCGATGATGAAGAATTTCATTTGGATGCCGGTACAACAATGATGAACGCATATAAAGCATTGAAACCTGAACAGATTGCCAATATGACAAAAGATACTCAGGAATTGATGAATACACAAAAGCAATTGATGAGCACACTAAATACGTTGAAACCGCTTATCAAGGATGGAAAAGATATGATGGAAATGTTCCAATCCTATTTCGGTTCTGGCGGTATGGGTAATTAAATTACACCGTATGTATAAGATGAATTTCAAACAAGCATATATTGGATTTATGGTTGTTTCATTACTTCTCACAATTGTACTTACCGTACTGTTTTTCCGTCGCGGATGGTGTGCGCGCGAGGGATTTGAATCAGGTCCTGACGCGGCAACGAATGTGATGGAACAAGGAAAGGCAGGTCTTGCGGCACTTACTGACAAACTTCACACAACCATTGGGTTTTTAAATTCATTTAAAAAACGGTTTGATGATGATTTCAAAAACGACCGTATATCATTGGCAGGAAAATCACCCATTGAATTAGCACGATTGCATTTACAATCCCAGCAACCTAAATAGGAATGCCAATACGCCGTCGTTTACCAAAAATGTCCGGTGGTGGCGGATTATGCCCCACTGGATTTTATTGTATGGACACATATACATTTTTAATTGCTGTGTTGGCAATTATTGCTATTGTTGCAATTGGCGTATTTATTGCAAAACAATACGGGCTGTTTGGCAGCGGTGAAACGTATCGTCCCTATGTGGATCCGCCTGCTCCCAAGGTGGTTGTTGTTTCCGCGCCAGCTGCTGCAGCACCACCGCCTCCACTTGACCCTCGTTTTGCGCCTCTTTCACCCGAACAAGTCTATACACCGCCACCTGATTTACGTGGATTTCCATCGCCTCCGGTAATGGCAGGTATGGGCCCTGCTGCGCCCGTCAATATTCCTACACGCGGTATACCCGATTCATTTCAACAAATCGGCGTGCTAACAACTGCCGGTGGGACGGAAACGTCTGCATCACCAACACGCACTGTGTTGCCACTGTTTGGTCGCAAATTAGCCACCAATCGTGACCGTTGGAATTATTATACACGTACAGACGGCATTAATCCCGTACAAGTCCCCGTGCAATTCAAACGCCGCAATTGTGATGACGACAATGGATGCGATGAAATAATGGACGGCGATAGTATTGGTGTTCCTGTACTTGGACAATCGTATAATGCAAGCATTTACCGTTTTTCGACACCCCGTTATTTACCCATTGTATAAACCCGTGTTATTAGTAAGAGGATGTCGTTAGACTCAATTATGGATAATGCATTTGGATGCGCTGAGACTCCTGTTTGGATACCCAGCGGATTTAACATCACACGTATACCCCCGTGCGGCTCGTGTGATTTGCGACTTATTGCAAAACTTGCAGGGCCCGGTAATGTAACACCGCTACCAGAAGGTCTGCTCATTAACGAAAACCCAACGGCGTCCTTGCGTATCAATGGCCTTGGTCACAATTTGGTTGCTGCAATTCTTACATTTCCTGGCGCACATCGGTTACCAGATCGTCAAGAAGTTTGTGATGCCGAATTGATGCTGTATTTCCAAAATGACCGTGATTCCACGAAACATGTATGTTTATGTTTGCCCGTGGATGCTGGCGTTGGTATTGGAACCCGCTATTTTGGCACACTGGCCACAGGCATTTTAAAGGGTCGTCCAACCGTGGAAACACTTATTCCCGCGGGTGCAACCTTTATTTCCTACAAGGGTGCGGATATGCGTGGACGCGATGCAAAACGTTCACGGTTGCGCTCCAAATGTGACCCTGTATCCTCTTTTGTAACCTATTATTTATGTTTGAAGCCAATCTATATTAGCCCAATCGATTATAAACGTCTCAAAACACGGTTTTTGGAAGAGGACACGTATGTTGGACCCGTAAAACCATTGGCAGATGCTGTTGTGGACCGTCTTATTCGTATTGGGTTGTTTGTATCCGGCATCAAAGTTGGGGAAGATAACGTGGTTGCAAAAACCAGCACTAATAATTTGAAATGTTACAAAATAGACCCAGGACGCGATATTAAAGATGGACGTGTCTATGTCGGCGGTGAAAAAGCCCCTAAACGAACATTGCAGGATGAACTTGCAATGAAAGATGACGGGTTAGCGGGTGAAGGTGACGCATTGGGCGAATTTGCAAGTAAATCTGGCACAATCAAGCCCGGTTCCATTGAAAAAATCTTGGCAATTGTGATTGGTGTGACGATTGGCCTAATATTGTGTGCAACCATTGCATATTTTGTAATGCGAAAAACGTTTGATAATTACATCCCGGCGTCACATTTATATAACGGAACGGTTAAAGCATCCATGCTTTCTCTGAAGCTGCCTTCATTACCATCGTTTGGTTGTCCAAAACCGGCGACCTAAGTAAGAGGACGCAATGAAATTCAAAACATACATGCCATTTGTTGTGGCATTGGCCGTATTATGTGTACTCATATTTATAATACGCGCACGTGAGTCCCCAATTGCAATGATGACACAATGGGTTTCCAGCCGCGTGGAAGGATTTGCAATGCCGGTGTTTACATCACCCCGTTGTCCGCCTGGTTACAGTTTTTTTACTGATAAAACTGGCGAAAGTTATTGCTGCAAAGGTTCTGTGAATCCTTACAGCCACGCATGCAGTGGTGCAATGTGCGCAATGAAACCTGGTGCTGTTGACCCACGCACCAAAAAACCGCTACCGTATTGCGGTGACATTATGAAACAAATGTGGGGTGCAGCCGAATCACAATGTCCCAAAGCATTTCCCCATTATGCACTCAATAACAAATGTTGTGCCAGCGGCGCTGCACAGGATGGTGCTGTGTGTAGTACCGAAAACGTTAAGGACGGTGCATTTTGCGCGCTTGATGATTCCGTGACGGGAGAAAAGCTTTGCAGCACGGAACGACTCAAGGAAAATGTAAAATGCCCTGAAGGATTGAAAGCCGTTGTTACACCGCTAAGTAGCGATGAAACCAAGAAATATCCGGCGGGTCGTGGCAAATCCGTAATTCGTTGTATGGATTCCTTTTCCTCTTGTTTTGCGGACGAAAGCATCAAACAACTTCAGGGTTCAGGTGTATTTACGGACCAGGTCGACAGCGTAAAACTTAATAATGCGGCGTGCAGTAAATGGGACCGTCGAAATGTAAAGAATGACAAAACAGCGGAAAACCCATTACCCGGCAAATTTATACTTCGTGCACCTGGCAAAAACAATCTTTGTATGGACGATGGTGGCGGCACCGTTCCAGGTCAGACCAAGATGCATTTGTGGACGTGCGATACCGGCAATTCGAATCAGCATTTTGTCTACGATGCATCGACCAAACAAATCCGCAACCCTGCCAAAAATATGTGCGTGGACGATGGTGGTGGTGTCAATAATGGACAATCGCGGTTCCATTTATGGACCTGTGACCCAAACAATAAGAATCAACAGTTTGATTACAATCCGTATACCAAAATGTTTAGCAATCCCAACAAACGCAATGGTGCAATGTGCATTGATGATGGTGGTGCATATGCGGCCGGCGCGGCCAAACTACATTTGTGGGCATGCGATGCTGCAAACCCCAATCAGAAGTTTGAGGCAGTACGTATTGATGGGCCTGTGGGTGCTAAAATCCCTGGGCTTATGATGCTTCAAAACCCATTTAAGCAAAACTTATGTATGGATGATGGTGGCGGCACAAAACCTGCACAAACCAATGTACATTTATGGACGTGTGATAAAACAAGTTTGAACCAGCAATTTGTGTACGACCCTGTGTTGAAACAATTAAAGAACCCCAACAAAAACTTGTGCGTGGACAACGACGCGCCATTAGGAATGTACAAAATGGAAACATGCGTGCCTGGCAATAAAAATCAGGAATTTGTGTACAACCCATACACTCAAATGTTTGCAAATTTACATAAAGGGGTGTGTATGGATGACGGTGGTGCGCTTTTCCCTGGAGCGGCCAAATTCCACAATGTACCATGCAATGCCGCAAATATAAATCAACGTTTCAAACCCATTTTGTTGTAATTAAGTAAGATGGTGAAACTGAGTACGCATTGGCCAATATTATTGGCAACAATGCTTATTGTTGGATTAATTATGTATGTAATTATGCGCAATCGTCGACGCATGGAAGGATTTGTAATGCCTCCCGAATTACCATCCGATACGTGTCCACGTGGATTCAAATCATTCAAAAATGCATTTGGACAGCAATTTTGCTGCGCAGGTGATGTAAACCCATTGTCAATGGTCTGCAGTTCAGACAAAGTCTGCGCCGGTTCACCAGGTGTATTGAATCCCAAGACCGGATTTCCGATGCAACTATGCAGCGACTATTTGAAAGCGGAATGGAAGGATGCCGAGGCTGCGTGTCCGGCATCATTACCCAATTATGCACAAAGCCTGAAATGTTGCGCCAATGTGGCGCGTCGTGACGGTGCTGAATGTACGACAACTGATATATCTGGCGGACAGTTTTGTCAACTGGACGATACAATGCTATTGCCCGGTGAACGCTCGTGTACCAACATGAAAATCCGCGAGGATGTGCAATGTCCTACAGGACTGCGTGTCAACGTACAGGAATTAGGCGAACAGGAAATTCGTAAGTATGGTGCAAAGGCAAAAAATCGCGAATTGGTTCGATGTGTAAACCTGAACAATATGTGCTATCCTGATACCGGCATTGAGGCGTTGCGTCAAATTGGAATATATAAAGATGATGAAAGCAAGGCACTGATTGATGCGAATTTATGTAGTTTATGGAAGCCCAAGGCTGCCCCAGCTGTGGTGACGGCAGCACGCCCAGTTGCAGAATCGACAAGTAATGCTGGCGGTGGTGGCGGTGACCCACGTACACCTGTATTTATTTTCCCTGTGGGCGTTACTGGACCCAATGGTCAGTTTTATGCAAAAGCTGTGATTCCAAACAGCGCCTTTATGCAAATCTTTGGCGCACAATTCAAGAAATTCTTTGGTCGCGGCGCATATCGTATTGCATCCGCGGATGAGATTGCAACATACGTGCCCGCATTCAAATCATTTGATGCAACCACGTGGTACTTTTTGGTGGGCGATTATCCTGGCGAAGGTGTAAATGCTGGCCTTCAGTTTCCTCTGTTGGATGTCAGCGCTGAAAAGAACTCCTTGTTTTTGCTCTCATGGGCGCGCGCAGCAGTCCCTTTGATTCCATCTGTTCCCAACCGTGGCGCCAATCCGCCCAAACCGACCTCTTACATTTTCCCCGTGGGCGTTAAAGTGAAAGGAATGACATATTATGTCAAGGGTCAAGTACCCAATGAAGCCTTTATGAATCTACTTGGTTCCGAGTTCAAAAAATCATTGCGTCGTGCACGGATGGCATCGCCGGCCGAAATTGTCATTTATTACCCCATGTTTGCGAAACTGAATGATATCAATTGGTACTTTATTGTCGGTGAGTATCCAGGCGATGCACAGGCAACGGGCGATGTGTTCCCAGAACTTGAAACCGGTAAAAAAGCCGGTTACGATTTAAGTTTGCAACTGTTGACGACACCTGTTGGCACGATGTTGTCAATTTAGTCTAAAATGTTATGAATAGTTAGAAATGAAACATTCACGCCGTTCCAAAACGCGTCGTCAAACGCGTCGTGCCTTGGCAACGCGCATGCGTGGGGGTCAAAATCCGTCATATGAAGGCTTATCTGTACTTGTAACGGGAGGCGCCGGATTCATTGGTTCAAATTTAGTAGACGCATTAATTGCCGCGGGTGCAAAGGTGCGTGTATTGGATAACTTACGAACAGGAAAGCGTGAAAACTTAAACAATGCAATGGCCTCCGGCAAATGTGAATTTGTGAATGGTGATATTTGTAATCCCGAAACGTGTGCTGCTGCTTGCGCAGGTATGAATATTGTATTCCACGAGGCCGCACTTGTATCTGTCCCCCTTTCTATGAGCGAGCCGTTATTGAACCACGATATTAACATAACAGGTACATTAAACATGTTAATTGCTGCAGCAGCAGCAGGTGTATCTCGGTTTGTATATGCGTCATCTGCAGCTACATATGGTTCATTGCCTGAACTTCCAAAACGCGAATCACAACCGCGCGATTACCCGTCTCCCTACGCACTAAGTAAAGGTGTAGATGAAGATTACGCGAATCAATGGGCTGCCAAACAGGAACTTGGAAAGGGAATGACTTGCATAGGGCTCCGTTACTTTAATGTATACGGTCCTCGTCAAGACCCAAAATCGCCCTATTCTGGTGTAATTTCTATTTTTGTAGACCGAATTGCACGGAACACATCTGTCAGTGTAAACGGCGACGGATTACAAACACGTGATTTTGTATTTGTGGGCGATATTGTATATGCAAATATGTTAGCCGGCAAGGCTTCGCTTGAACCCAATCAATCACGTGTATTCAATGTAGGAACCGGTAGGTCTGTAACACTTCTTGAATTGGTGGATACAATTAAACGTATCACCGGCAATGACGTAGAGGTAAAACATGGTCCTGAGCGTGCCGGTGATATCAAACATAGTCTCTCTGATATTACAAAAATCAGCACAGAACTAGGTTACGCACCTAAATACACACTTGATGATGGTTTGCGGTTATTAATTAAATCCTTGGATTGATTCAATTATTTTCAAGAACATATAATACAATTGTACTGTATATTATGTTTATACACGTTTTTTACGCATGGTTTTGCGAAGTTTTTTGCCCCCAACAAAAGGCCATGTTACATTTGTTTTGGTTTTCCTTCTTAATATTTTACCCTTTGCCGCAATTTCATTATATCCAGGTGTGTTCTTTGAAATCTACAATGAAATCGTCGTAATTAATAACTCAACGCGGCAACTTTTTCATCCAAATCGGGACCATAGCGTTGAAAGTCGTTATTGCCCGTATCCGCATCAGGGCGATATGTGTAATCACGCTCCTCGGACATTTCGGAGGCACGCGGGCGTTCCTTGGGGTACTGGCCGTCCACGGGTGCACCTTGTTCATCACCATATGGCGCAGGCTCAAAGTTTTCCGTCACAGGTCCAAGAGCAGGATTTGACGCATCTGTTTCTTTGAATTGACTATAATCGCGGGGTTGAGAAGCCTGGGATTCATACGGGTATGCATCCACGTGCGGCTGTGTCATTATAGAATCTTCACCATATGTGGATTTTGCAAACAAACTAGCACGATTTACATTCCGTTTGAAAAACAACACGGCGGTGAGTACAAAAAGGGCAACACCAATGGCCGGGTACACAGAAAAGGCGCCAATGGATGCAATCACCATCACAACAGTGGCGATTGGGCTAGAAACGGCAATATAGGGTAATTGCACCATATTTGTTGCAATTGCGGTCGCGAGCAATAAAATCAATCCAGCAACAATCGTCTTTTGCATTTCTACAAGTATGTTCAGATAAAATTTGATAGTCCTGCCTTGCCAACAAGTGGACCCGCATACTATGTCACGTTCACGAATTCAAACATCGCGTGGTTATGCCATTGAAAAGGAAAGCCTGTCAAAACAACAGACGGATGCACTCAAAAAGGAATTAACGGTGATGCCCAATATTCCGCCCTCGTATGCAATGGCCGTGCAACCATTTAAGTTATGGCTGGAATCTCCAACACGGTATTATCTTCCCCAAGCCTGGGCAAAAACGAAATTTGGACCTCCTGTTTCAGACAGTCGTCCTACTGGTGCGGATTTACCTGCATCTCTTACATTTCGCGGAACGTTGCGCCCACATCAAGTGGACGCATTAGCAGCATTTCGTGCCGCAGACCAAAACGGTATTATTTGTTTGCCGTGTGGCTATGGAAAAACATTTACGGGAATTGCGGCTGCGGCCGCAATCGGGAAGTGTTTCTTGATTGTTGTCCACAAGGAATTCTTGGCCGACCAATGGTCGGAGGAATTAAAGGCACTGCTTCCTGGTGTTCGAATTGGACGGATTCAAGGCGACCGGTGTGATATTGACGATTCATACGATGTTGCAATTGCAATGATTCAAACAATCTGCAGCCGTAATTATGCGTCGGGGACGTTTGGGCGATTCGGATTTGCCATCTTTGATGAATGTCATCACCTTGGCGCAGAACACTTTAGTATGGCGCTGCAACGTATTAATTGCCGACGTATGTTGGGTCTGACGGCAACGCCCAAACGCACAGACGGCCTTACAAAAGTCTTTGAAATGTACTTGGGCGCTATCGTGTTTCAAATTGCACGACGACCCAAAGATGATACTGTGCTAGTGGAGGCAATGCGATACGTGTGCGACGACCCTGATTATGCCGAAGCGCCTGTGGACTGGAAAGGAGATGTTGTACGTGCGCGGATGCTGAATCAGATTGCCGACTATGCGCCGCGCACGGATGCAATGTTAGATTGGATGGCATCCTATATGGCTGACCCGCATCGCAAACTGTTGATTCTGTCAGACAGGCGGAATCATTTAGCGGCGTTTGAAGCCGGATTCAAAGCACGCGGCATAGATTCTGTGGGGTATTATGTGGGCGGAATGAAACAAAAAGACCTTGATGTGTCCGCGACCAAACGCGTACTATTGGGGACGTTTGCAATGGCATCGGAGGGTATGAATATTCCAACACTCAATGCCGTGTTACTTGCCACGCCGAAAAGCAATATTGAGCAATCTGTGGGTCGTATTTTACGACTGCGTCCTGAGGAACGCAAAGTGCAGCCGATTATATTTGATGTACTGGACAGCGCATTTAGTGAATGCCATGGCCAATGGAATCGTCGACGGAAATTTTACAAAGAATGCGGGTATGCGCAGAAATGGATGGGCGAAGAATCATCCAGCGATTCTGACGCCGAAGATGGCGGTGGTAAAAAAGGTAGTGGTGGTGGAAAAAAGGGCGTATGTGAAATTGAGGATGACTAAGCGGCCCAATTTGGAATATAATTAACAGGTCCACGCTTTAATAAATTGCGGCTGGTGCGCACATTTCTGTACAATTTCTTTTTGTTCTTTTTTGTATTTGTAGTACGCCGATTTTCCTGATTTGCTTGAAGTCTGCCCAGTAACAATTGATGTTGAAGTCTTACTTCTTGCATCCGTTGTTGATGTTCTTGTGCAAGAAGACGTTCGCGTTCTTGTTCGGCCGCCCATGCGTTTTGCTCTTGTCATCGTTGTTCAAAATAGGCACGATTTTCTTCTGCGTGACTTTCATGTCGCTTTTTTTCAAGAGCTAACTGTGCACGACGATTTTCATTTTGTTTCATTTTATGCAAACGAAAGTTTGCTAAAATGGAACCACCCTTCATACTTATTTTATGTTTTGTTTATTTGCGGTTTCTGCGGCTGCTTTGCATGCGGCTGCGCTGCGAACGTTTGCGCTGCGAGCGTTTACGAAGTGAGCCTCTGCGGCGTCCACCAACACGTGCAGCCATAGGCACAACTTCATTGAAATCCGTCACACCATCAGGCAAAAATGCGCCGCTAGCCGAACTGGGGTTAAATGTAAAACCAGCAGTCTGGGCTTCATATACTGGCAAGCTGCTGCCAGGTGCCTTGTAGCACTCGGCGCCATATGCATTGCCAGTGCTGTATGCACCTCCCCCTTGGTTCGGTGTTGCACTGTACAAATCGGCAGGAGCACGGGGGTCTGCAGGCAACACGGGACCAGGATGCACGCCCGCGCGTGCATCACATGGTACGGGAGCGTGTAACGCGGCAACATTGGGTCCTGTGCCACCCACGCTTACACTGGGGTCCACTGCAAACGCACGCGCAAAACCTCCTCTTTGGTGCATACGGCGCGTCACCTGGCGGCGCGTCACCTGACGGCGCGTTCCCTTACGGGACGTCGCACCGCCCCATCGGGGAACACTGCATCCATACGATCCACAAGCACCACCGGCCATCACTGTTTGTGCAAGAGCAGGGTTTGGCGGTGTTACAAGTTGGCCGGGGCGCATATACGCGCCACAATCACTGTAGGCCTGGTTGATGGGCGCCTTAATAGAAAAAGACCAATCGTTGGCCGGATTCACAGGCACAAGAGGATTTTGGACGCTGAATCCGCCTCCACGTTTGCGGAAACTGCATCGGCGCATCTGACGACGACGAAGTGTTCGGTTCATAGTTCTACTTGTTTGGTAGATTATTGTTTGACACCGGTGATTTCCCATTTTTCAAACTGTTTGTTCCATTCCGCCAGAACGGGAATTTCCTCACCGGTTACAACACGCAATGCGCGACTGGTAGCTAATGTACGCACCAATGCCTGGCCCAATTTTACACCATCACGCCAAATACTGTACACATCAGGTCCAATATCACGCTTCACAACAAACGCATTTGCCGCTGAACTTTCCGTCACCACAGATTTAGGCTGCATCAGCGGCGTTTCTTTTGCCGGAATCCAAATAATTCGCTTTTGTCCCGCTTTATTTGGCACAAATTCCACAACAGAGTGTGATTCAGGTTCACCCAGAGAATCCATACTTGTGTATTTAGCAAAATCAAATTGTAAGGTTTGCAGCGCCGTATCCTGTTTCCAATGGTTTGAAGCAAAGTCTTTCATTAGGCCCCAACGTTCCGCAAACGTCTTTGTATGCCAAACAGGTTCGTTATTCCAAACAATCACATCCTCTAGTACCATTGCACGGTCGCGGGTCATATAGCACGAAAACACAGCACCGTCGCGCAACACGGCTTCCGAAAGACGCATCCGAATTCGGAGTGGGCCGCTGGTTTTTGCCGCAATAGGTGGCAAATACACTGCGTGCCCCAGGGAGGGAATAACCGCAAGGAACCCTGAAAGGATGCCGCGCGGTCTATAACTTGCAACAAGTTTCTCGCGACGAATGATGCCAGCATCATTATCGGAGAACATACGACTAATTCCTAAATATTTTCCACGTGCACCCCAGCCATAATTTCCAAGCCATTCTTCGGCAACACGTAACCAATCCATTTGCTTGCGGATGTTCTAACATTAGAAACAAGCATCAACTTTTAGACCCGAAGGGTCTTGCGTGTTTTACGACCGCCAACACGCCGCCGCCGTGTGGCTTTTGCACCGCAACGACGCATTTTGTATCCATCGTCAAAACATTCATACCAACCCAACTCATATTCATTTAAATCCCGCAGTGCACACAATTCATCACGCTTTGTGCTGTAGCCTTTATTGTGCAATTCCACCATGAACGCGCGAAAATCATCATCATAATATGCGTCTTCCACATCCTTTGGCAACTTTTTAGCGGCGATTTTTGCTTGAATTGCCGCCGGTAACGGTACAACTTCGGCGCCCGCGGCGCACGATTTGCGATGTTCAAAACCAAATCGGGGATAAAATGTAAGAACTGTTGGAAGCGATGAAAGCGTAATAATGCCATAACCCTGCGATTCCACATAATCAATAAAGTACTGCAAAAACTTTCCGCCATCCGATTTGGCACAAATAACATCCAAATACACGCCACTTCCACGCTTGGGCGATGAAATGATGAAACCGTGTGGTTTGTTGTCACGTTTGAAAACCATAATTAACGAATTCATACGAATGGCCTCTGCAATGTATCCTGGTGACACGCTATCCTTGCAGGCTTCATTACGAAGTGGTAATATCGAATGACCCATAATTTCTTTTGTCAAGTTTCGCAAATATGTACGCTGTTGCGGTTCGGCCAATGGTGTGCGGAAACCCTTTGGGGTTGCGAACTTATCGTAAACAGTCGCAGTGTACGCCATATTTCTACCTTTTTCAAAGATTAAAAGTATGTGAAATGTTTGAGATTACAACATAGAAAAGGCGGAACCCATTTCGCTATTATCAAATGCCGTGATTCCAGACATAAACTCGCCGCCATTTTGTGCCATTTCGGGCGCATAGCCGACCATTGTGTGTCCACCAGGACTGCTGGCTTCACCTCCCAGTCCAGATGCAACAACCTGTCCCATTCCAGTGGATGGATGATGTTCCACCATTTGTTCAGGATGACGCAAATTGGAACCAAACTCGGCATCCATATGGACTGTGCGATTCATGGGATCCATTGATTCAGGAATGTCGTAGTGTGTTGAAGGTGGAGTATCCTGCAATTGTTCAGGTGCACGCAAATCGTCTTCCGTTTGTCCAGGAACAGCGGGCATACGATTGGG
>Ga0214921_10004243_pt1 | contig 21250 bp, 24 predicted proteins | sample LL1505_MetaG_FD_177992 | JGI IMG/M metagenome (GOLD analysis project Ga0214921, IMG submission 177992) | Freshwater microbial communities from Lake Lanier, Atlanta, Georgia, United States - LL-1505 | ecosystem: Environmental > Aquatic > Freshwater > Lake | place: USA: Georgia | collected...
CCCCGCAGTTGCTCGATCGTCAGATTGGGTGTGATTATTTGCTGGCTCAATCGCAGCTCAACAACCGCAGGCTTTTTCTCAGATCTTGCAAACGCCAGCGCTTGCTCAAGCGCCTGACCGATCTGATCGTTTTCGGTGACCACAAAGCCCCATCCACCAAAGGCCTCAGCGTAGCGGGCAAAGTCGGGGTTGACAAGATTCGTGCCGTAAACCCGCGCCGGATAATCGCGCTCCTGGTGCATGCGAATCGTGCCATACATGCTGTTGTTGAAAACAATCACCACAAAGCCTGCCTGGTACTGAATGGCTGTTGCAAATTCCTGAGCGGTCATCAGAAAATCACCATCACCCGCAAAACAAACAACACTTCGTTCTGGATAACAGATCGCTGCGGCGACCGCTGCTGGAATGCCATAACCCATGGCGCCAGAGGTCGGCGCGAGCTGGCTGCGCATCGGTCCATAGCGCCAGAAGCGATGTGCCCAGGTTGCAAAATTGCCGGCACCGTTGGTGAGGATCGTGTCGGCAGGCGCAATCGCGCGAAGCGCCTGCACCATCAGCCAGGGATCGACGCTGCCTGATGCCACGGCCTGTTGCGAAGCCGGTGGCTGCTCTTGCCAGCGCTCATACTGCGCGCGCGCCTCGTCGATGAGCTGCTTTCGCTGCACGAAATCGTTGCTTGCCAGGCTGATTGCATCGCTTTCCTTGATCAAGGCGTCCATAAAGGCAGGCATTGAGGCATTGATCATCCAGCGTGTCTGGTAAACCCGGCCGAGTTCATCGTTTCCCGGGTGAACGTGGGCGATTGCCTGCCGAGGTATGGGTACCTCAAAAAGGGTGTAGCCGCTGGTGGTCATTTCGCCAAGCCTCGGCCCAAGCGCGAGCACAAGGTCTGCGCCTTTAATCCGTGCCGCCAACGCCGGGTTGATACCAATCCCAACATCGCCGACGTAATGCGGATGATGATTATCAAACAAGTCTTGAAAACGAAATGCACAGGCTACCGGAATGGCATAACGTTCTGAAAAATACTGTAACTGTTGGCAGGCTTCGTGGGTCCATCCACTTCCGCCCGCAATGATGATTGCCCGCTGGGCTTCACGAAGCGCCGCCCCCAGGGATTTCATCGCGTCGGGTTGCGGATAAGCTTGCACCGCTTGGCTTGGGCCGGTGTCAGCAACGCTTGCCGTCGCTGAGAGAACATCCTCGGGAAGTGCCAGGACGACGGGTCCTTTACGGCCACTCATGGCTAGCTGGAAAGCGTGGGCAAAATACTCGGGAATCCGATGTGCCTGGTCGACCTGAGCGACCCACTTGACCATCGGGCCAAACATGCGTCGGTAGTCGATTTCCTGAAAGGCCTCACGGTCGGTCATGTCGTTTCCGACTTGGCCAACCAGCACCACCATCGGTGATGAGTCCTGGTGTGCCGTATGAATGCCGATGGAAGCATTGGTTGCGCCTGGACCGCGGGTGACCATCAGCACCGCGGCTTTGCCGCTGAGCTTTGCGTAAGCGTCGGCCATGAAAGCTGCACCGCCTTCTTGCCTGCAAATGACAAAACGGATGTCCTGGTGCCGGTACAAGCCGTCAAGCACCGGCAAATAGCTTTCGCCCGGAACGCCGAAAATCGTGTCAACGCCTTGGACAGCGAGGGCGTCGGCGACCAGATGACCGCCCAGTCGCGATTGAGGGGTGGAAAAAGCTTCGGTCGGATGGTCTAAATTCATGCGCGGATCACAGGCTCCAGGCGGTTAGCAAACAGAAAGCGGAAACGAATAAACGGGAAGCGGAAGGAAATAAAGAGCGAGTGGAAGCGAATAAGCCGAAGCCTTTGGGGCATCCAGACAGGCAATCGCTGACCACGCCATAGAATACGCTGATGTTCAGTTCTACTGATGCGCAATTGATGCGCCGGGCCCTCGATCTGGCAGCGAATGGACTCTTCACCACCGATCCGAATCCCAGGGTGGGTTGTGTGATCGTGCGCGAAGGCCAAATCGTCGGTGAGGGATGGCATCAGCGGGCAGGCGAGCCCCACGCCGAAGTCCACGCGCTGCAACAGGCAGGCGCTCTTGCTCGGCAGGCAAGCGTTTATCTGAACCTGGAGCCTTGCTCGCATCAGGGCCGCACGCCGCCGTGCAGCGATGCGCTGATTCGTGCCGGCGTTTCGCGGGTTGTTGTGGCGATGCAAGACCCCAATCCCCTGGTCAACGGCGAGGGTGCAGAGCGCTTACGACAGGCTGGGATTCGTGTGGACCTTGGCCTTATGCAAAAGGAAGCGATCGAACTGAACCTTGGCTTCATCTCGCGCATCAAACGCCAGCAACCCTGGGTGCGTATGAAGCTTGCAGCATCGCTCGATGGGAAAACCGCGCTACAGAACCGGCAAAGTCAGTGGATCACCGATCTGTCTGCGCGTCGCGATGGTCATGCCTGGCGGGCGAGGGCTTCGGCGATTCTGACCGGTATCGGTACCGTCAGGGACGACGATCCGCTCATGAATGTGCGTCTGGTTGAAACCACCCGTCAACCTGTGAAAGTGCTTGTGGATTCGCGGCTGGATGTTTCAGCAGACGCGCGGATGCTCGCAAGTCCTGGCGTGTGGATTGTGACCGCACTACAAAGCGATGCCGAAAAGCCGAGCCTTTGGCGTCAGCTTAGCGATGCTGGGCATCGTATTGTGTCCATACCCAATGCACAGTCCAAAGTGGACTTGAAGGCGATGTTGCGCTGGCTGGCAAATGAAGGCGTCAACGAATTGCATGTTGAAGCTGGCTCAAAGCTTAACGGGTCGCTTTTTCGCGAACACTGTGTCGATGAATTGCTGCTTTATTTCGCACCGCAGCTGCTGGGTCCCGGACTTGACATGATCGAGTTACCGAGTCTGGAGCAGATTCCAGGAGAAAGCGATTGGGCCTTTGTCGAACATGCAGGCCTTGGACGAGATCTCAGACTGCGGCTTTGCAAGACCGCTTCGCTTGCTGCCATCGGTGCATGAACCAAACCTTATCGAAGCAGGGGATGCAAAATGTTTACAGGAATTGTAGCGGCCGTCGGTCAGATCGAATCAATCAGCCCGCTTGCTGAGCATTACGGTTTGCGATTGCGCATTCAGGCCGGCCACATGCCGCTTGCGGATGTGGCCTTGGGCGATTCGATTGCGATCAACGGCGCATGCATGACGGTGGTCGATAAAGGCGATGCCCACTTTGATATCGACGTATCCAAGGAAAGCCTGCAGCGCACCGTCGGCCTTGACCGGCTTGGACCGGTGAATCTGGAAAAGGCCTTGAGTCTTTCGCAGGTGCTCGGCGGACACCTGGTAAGCGGTCATATCGATGGACACGGTCATGTGGCCGAGTTTGAAGCAGTGGGCGAATCCTGGCATCTTGCTATCGACGCGCCGCTTTCATTGGCCCGTTTTTTTGCATACAAGGGATCGGTGGCGGTTCAAGGCGTGAGCCTCACGGTCAATCATGTGGAGGATCTTGAGCAGGTCTGTCGAATCCACATCAATCTGATTCCCCACACGTTGCAACACACCACCTTGGCGCAACTTAAGCCAGGCGACCCGGTGAATCTGGAAGTCGATTTAATCGCCCGTTACTGCGAGCGTTTGATGCAGTTCAAGCCTACAATCGACACACCCTGAGTCGATATTGATCTTGTAATGAAAATGACATCAAACGTCTCCCCGCTCAACCTTGCCTTGGCCCCACCCGTCCCCGAGACAGTCGCTGAAGCGGCGATCGCTTCGGTCCCTGACATTGTTGCTGAACTGCGTGCCGGTCGGATGGTTGTTCTGATTGATGAAGAGGATCGCGAAAACGAGGGCGATCTGGTGATGGCTGCCGAGCATGTGAGCGCTGAGGCGATTAACTTCATGGCCCGTTTTGGTCGCGGCCTGATCTGCCTCACCCTCACGCGACAGCGATGCGAGCTTTTGAAGTTGCCCCTGATGGTGAGCCACAACGGTTCGCCGCATGGCACCAATTTCACGGTATCGATCGAAGCAGCCGAGGGCGTGACCACCGGAATCTCTGCCGCTGACCGAGCGCGCACGGTACAAGCGGCAGTTGCGCGTCATGCCTGCGCTGCAGATCTCGTGCAGCCTGGCCACATCTTTCCTCTGATGGCTCAGCCCGGTGGTGTGCTTGTTCGGGCTGGTCATACAGAAGCGGGCTGCGATCTGGCTGCGATGGCAGGCTGTGAGCCTGCAGCGGTGATCTGTGAAATCCTCAAAGATGACGGATCGATGGCTCGTTTGCCGGATCTCATCGATTTTGCCAAAGAACACAAGTTAAAAATAGGAACGATAGAAAGTTTAATCCACTATCGAAGTGAGAACGAAAAGCTGGTTGTGCGGGTGGGCGAGCGCGCAATCAGGCTCGCGCAAGGCGACTTTCGCCTGGTCATGTTTCGCGATGCTGCAACCCAGGCACCGCATGTGGCAATCGTGCACCGTCAACCGCTTGCTGATCAGGAAACCCTTGTGCGGGTTCACGAGCCCTTGAACATTCTTGATCTGCTCGACGGTTCAGCCGCAAGCCACTCGTGGCCCTTGGATAAGGCCTTGGAGAAGATCGCTGGCTTTGATGGTGCGGGCGTTGTTGTGCTTTTAAATGTTGCACAAAACGCTGATGCGGTGTTTCAGCGTTTTGAAGCATGTTTGGCTGCTGATCGTGGCGATACGGCTGCGCTTCAGGCCATGCGACGGGCTGCAAAAACCGATCTACGAACCTATGGCATCGGCGCACAGATTCTGCGCGATTTAGGGGTTCGGAAGATGCGTTTGTTGTCCAATCCCCGAAAAATCCCGAGCATGTCAGGTTTTAACCTTGAGGTGCTGGGCTTTGTCACTCATGCATGAGGAGAAGCGCGTGGAAGCAGAAGTTTTTGAAGCAATCGTTGATGGAGCCGGGATGCGAGTCGGCATTGTGCAAGCGCGTTTCAATGCGCCGGTCTGTGAGCAGCTCAGGCAATCCTGCCTGGATGCGCTCGGCGCAATGGGCGTTTCAATCGATGATGTGGTGGTCATGACGGTGCCTGGTGCGCTTGAGATTCCAGGCGTGTTATCCAAGCTTGCGCAAACCATGCAGTTTGACGCCTTGATTGCGATCGGCGCGGTGATTCGTGGTGAAACCTATCACTTCGAAGTGGTCGCCAATGAAAGCGCAGCCGGCATTCGTCAGGTGGCACTCGAGTTTGATGTGCCGATTGCCAACGCCGTACTCACCACCGACACCGAGCAACAAGCCATGGCGCGCGCGGCTGAAAAGGGCGCCGAGGCTGCACGGGTTGCCGTTGAAATGGCCGAGCTCTACGCGGTGATTGATCAGCTCGACCCGGATGACGAGTCGTTGGATGAGGCAGCGAATGACTGAACCCCAGACCGGCTCAAAGCAGATCACCGCTCGCCGGCGCGCGCGGGTGTATGCGCTTCAGGGCCTGTATCAGTGGCTTTTGACCAGAGAGAGTGCAGGCCTGATTCGAGCCCATTTGATGCAACACCCGGAGTACCGTAAAGCCGATGAGGTCCACTTCATGGCTTTGCTTGAGGGCTCAATCCAGAGCGCCGAAGCGTTGGAGTCACTGCTGGCGCCCTGTCTTGATCGAACGGTGAAAGAACTCAGCCCGGTTGAACATGCTGTGTTGTTGCTGAGTACCTATGAGCTTTGTCATCATCTTGAAATCCCTTATCGGGTGGTGATCAACGAAGCCGTTGAGCTGACGAAAAATTTTGGCGGTACGGACGGATATAAGTTCGTGAACGGTGTGCTCGATAAGCTTGCCCTGAATCTTCGCGCTGCTGAGTCTCAGCTCAACACCAGCTGCGCCTGAGCATATGCATATCAAGGCCTCTCCAGGGCGTTGAACTGCGATGAGTGAGTTTGACAGGATCCGACGATTTTTCGCTGAGCCTGCTGAGGCCCAACGCAAACGACTCGGTCGGGCAGCCGCGTGGCTCGGAATCGGCGACGATTGCGCCTTGCTTGAGCCTTCGGCTCAGGCCCTTGCCATTTCAAGCGACATGTTGCTTCTTGGCCGCCACTTTCATGCCGATGTGGACCCCGAGTCACTCGGACATAAAGCCTTGGCTGTAAACCTTTCGGATCTTGCAGCCATGGGTGCTGAGCCCATCGCTTTCATGCTTTCGATGGCGCTTGATCGTGACCAGGACGATCGCTGGCTCAGCGCTTTTTCGCGAGGCCTATTTTCCTTGGCTGATTCGCATCGTTGTGAGTTGATCGGGGGCGATACGACAGCGGGGCCCTTGTGTTTGAGTCTGACCGTGATCGGTCAGGTGCCGCAAGCTTTTGCGTTGAGGCGCGATGCCGCTGAGCCCGGCGATCAGCTCTGGGTAAGTGGCCGACTTGGCGCAGCAGCCTTCGCACTGAAGTATCCCGGCCGTTGCGAGCAGGCTGATGAGTGCCTCAACTGGCCAGTGCCGCGCGTCGAACTCGGTATGGCGCTGCGCGGCATCAGTCAATGTGCGCTGGATTTAAGCGATGGACTGCTTGGTGATGTTGTTCATATATTAGAGCGATCACGCCTTGGTGTGATGATCTTCGCTGATCGCCTACCGCTTCACTCGGTGCTTGAGGCTTGCCCTGAAGACGAGCGACTCGCTCTGGCGCTTCAAGGCGGTGATGACTACGAGTTGCTGTTTACCGCAAGGCCCCAGGCGCAGGCGCAGATCCATGAGCTCGCAAAAAAACTCGATCTTGAGCTTAGCTGCATCGGTGAAATGACCGCCGATCATCGCCGCGAGATCCTGGATGCTCGTGGCATCCCGCTTGCCATGCCATTTCGTGGCTATGATCATTTCGCTTGATGAACGTCGCGCCACCACGCTTATTTTCCCCCTCCTTGCTGATTGCCATGGGATTTGGCACCGGCCTTTCGCCCTATGCGCCCGGAACTGTTGCAAGCGCCTGGGCCTGGTTGAGCTTCAACGTCTTGCAGCCGGTGATGCCCGATTGGGGATGGGCGCTGCTTTTGGTATCCGGGTTTTTCCTGGGTTTGTGGGCCATAGACCGCACCAGCCGCCTTCTCAATCAACAAGATCCATCGTCGATTGTGTGGGACGAAATTCTTGCGTTTTGGCTGCTGCTATGGGTGCTCAACGGCAGCTGGGTGCAAGAGGCGCTTGCCTTCGTTCTGTTTCGTTTCTTCGATGTCCTTAAGCCAGGTCCGGTTGCTTGGGCAGATCGCCGATTCAAGGGAGCATTCGGCGTGATGTTCGACGATTTGATTGCGGCGGGTCTGAGTCTTTTCTCGATGGCTGTCTTGCTGCGCACGCTTGGGGAGGTTTGAAGAGGATGCAACAGGTAGCCATGATTCAAGCAGCAATGATTCAAGCAGCACAGGAACTGGGTTCGGCCCTGAGCGAACGCGCAATGATGTTGGCCACGGCCGAGTCCTGCACCGGCGGCATGATTGCGATGGCGCTCACTGAAGCTCCAGGCGCTAGCGGGTGGTTTGAGCGCGGCTACGTGACCTACTCCAATCGCGCCAAGACTGACTTGCTCGCCGTGCCAGCCGATACGATCGAACAATTTGGCGCAGTTTCCGAGGAGGTGGCGCTTGCGATGGCGCTCGGTGCGCTCCAATCCAACGCAACCGTTCGTTTTGCCCTTTCGGTGACCGGCATCGCAGGCCCGAGCGGCGGATCGGCCGAAAAACCGGTCGGCACGGTAGTCCACGGCTTTGCCTGGAAAAGCGCAACGCAAGCCGCTCAGTGCCATCATCGGGTGATGCGACACCACTACAGCGGTGATCGAGCCGAGGTTCGGCTTGCCAGCGCAGTGTTTGCCTTGAAACAAGCACTTTTTCTGCTCCAGACCGAATGCTGATTTGCTTTTGGCTTGTGTGGACGGCAAGCTTGCCGAGGCATGATCCAAGCCTTCTTCAGCCCAAGGACTGATTTTATATACAGTATTCTTGTAGAATGATGTCGGGCGTTTTATCCCGTCCACCCCACTAGAGGAACTCCCATGGAAGAAAGCAAACAAAAGCTCGAACGCGCCAAGGCTTTGTCGGCAGCCCTGTCGCAGATTGAGAAGCAATTCGGCAAAGGCTCGGTGATGCGCATGACCGACAAGGAAATCGAGAAGGATTTAGACGTTGTCTCCACCGGATCACTCGGGCTTGATTTGGCGCTGGGTGTTGGCGGCCTGCCTCGCGGTCGGGTGGTTGAAATCTACGGTCCGGAATCTTCAGGCAAGACAACCCTCACGCTGCAAGTCATTGCCGAAATGCAAAAACTCGGTGGCACTTGCGCTTTCATCGACGCCGAACATGCGCTTGATGCGCAGTATGCGCAAAAGCTCGGTGTGAACCTTTCAGACCTTCTGATTTCCCAACCCGATACCGGCGAGCAGGCCCTTGAAATCGCCGAAGCCCTGGTTCGTTCGGGTTCGGTCGATATGATCGTGATCGATTCGGTGGCAGCGCTCACCCCGAAAGCCGAGATCGAAGGCGAGATGGGCGATTCGCTGCCGGGCTTGCAAGCCCGCTTGATGAGCCAGGCGCTGCGAAAACTCACCGGTACCATCAAGCGTACCAACACTTTGGTGATCTTCATCAACCAGATCCGGATGAAGATCGGCGTGATGTTTGGCAATCCTGAGACCACCACCGGTGGTAACGCCTTGAAGTTTTACGCCTCGGTGCGCCTGGATATCCGCCGCACCGGTTCGATAAAAAAGGGCGATGAAGTCATCGGTAGCGAAACCAAAGTCAAGGTCGTCAAAAACAAGGTCGCGCCACCCTTTCGCCAAGCTGATTTCGATATTTTGTACGGCGAAGGGATCTCGCGTGAAGGTGAGATTCTTGATCTCGGATCGGAGGCAAGCATTGTTGACAAGAGCGGTGCCTGGTATTCCTATGGCGGTGATCGCATCGGGCAGGGTAAGGACAATGCCCGCGAGTATCTCCGTGAGCACCCCTTGCTCGCGCTGGAAATCGAAAACAAGTTGCGGGTGCATCATGGCGTGGCGCAGCGCGGTCTTAAAGCGGCTGAGGCGGTCTGAGCCCCTCGCTGATGAATCGTGCACTTGCGGCGCTCGCGCGCCGCGAGTACTCGCTTGCTGAACTCAAGCGTAAGCTTTCGCGCTTTGCGCAAAGCGAAAACGAGCTTGACCAGACGCTTGAAGTTCTGCAATCACGCGGCTATTTGTCCGAGGCGCGGTTTGCCGAAAATCTGGTCCGGAAGGAAGCCGCGCGCAAGGGAACGGCCTGGATCAAGCAAAGCCTCAGGCAGCATGACCTGCCCGCCGAGGTGATTGCTGAGGCCACCGGCGACTTGCAGGCAAGCGAGGAGGCGCGGGCACGAACCCTCTGGGAGCGACGTTTTGGCGTGATCGCTGATGATCCGAAAGAGCGGCTCAGGCAAATGCGCTTTTTGGCTGCTCGCGGCTTTTCGCATGAACTGATTCGTCGCATCACACGCTCGAGCTGACAAGGCGGTCGCAAAAGCCTCCAGACCCCCGTGATACCATCCCGGCACGCTGCGCCTGTCCTCAGGAAACAGGCACTCAGATCACCGGTTGCAAGGGGTAATACGCATGAAGATTCACGAGTATCAGGGTAAAGAGCTGCTGCGTCGGTTCCATGTGCCGGTTCCCAAGGGAAAGCCCGCATTCACCGTTGATGAAGCGGTTGCAGTTGCCGAAGAGCTCGGCGGCCCGGTCTGGGTCGTCAAGGCACAGATCCACGCGGGAGGCCGCGGAAAAGGCGGCGGCGTCAAGCTTGCGCGATCCATCGATGAGGTGCGTAAGTTGGCCTCCGACATCCTGGGGATGCAGTTGATCACCCACCAGACGGGCGCTGCGGGCCAAAAGGTTCGACGCTTGCTCGTGGAAGAAGGTGCTGATATCCGTCGAGAGTTTTACGTGGGTATCGTGACCGACCGTATCTCGCAGAAAATCTGCGTGATGGCTTCTTCTGAAGGCGGCGTGGAGATCGAGAAAGTCGCCCACGAGAACCCCGAGAAAATACTCAAAGCCTTTGTTGAGCCCTCTGAAGGGCTAGGCGCTGATCAAGCGGCCATGCTTGCCCGGGGCATAGGGATTCCTGAAGAATCGGTGGCTCAGGCGGTCGATGTTCTGCAAAAGCTCTACACCGCCTACTTCGAGACCGATGCCTCGCTGGCGGAGATCAATCCCTTGATTCTGACCGGGTCGGGGGATGTTCGTGCGCTGGATGCCAAGTTCAATTTTGATAGCAATGCCCTCTTCAGACATCCTGAAATCGTTCAATTCCGCGATCTCGATGAAGAAGATCCGGCCGAAATTCGGGCCAGCGAGTTTGATCTCGCCTACATTCAGCTCGACGGCAATATCGGATGTCTTGTCAACGGCGCAGGCCTTGCCATGGCCACGATGGACACCATCAAGCTCTTTGGCGGTGAACCGGCAAACTTTCTGGACGTGGGGGGTGGTGCAACCGCCGAGAAGGTGACCGAGGCCTTCAAGATCATGCTCGACAATCCGAACCTCAAGGCGATTCTTGTCAATATTTTCGGCGGCATCATGCGCTGCGATGTGATCGCGCAGGGGGTTGTTGAAGCTTGCAAAGCGGTGAGCCTTTCGGTTCCGCTTGTGGTGCGCATGAAGGGCACCAACGAAGACTTGGGCAAGCAAATCCTCCGGGACTCGGGCTTGCCGATCATTTCTGCTGACACCATGGCCGAGGCTGCTGAGAAAGTGGTTGCCGCGGCCAAGGGCCATTGAACTTGCATTCGGGGTTATCCGATGAGTATTCTGATCAATAAAGAAAGCAAGGTCATCACCCAAGGCATTACGGGCAAGACCGGGCAATTTCACACGCGGATGTGCCGTGACTACGCCAATGGCAAGGCTTGCTTCGTCGCCGGCGTCAACCCGAAGAAAGCCGGGGAGGACTTCGAGGGCATTCCAATATTTGCAACAGTCAGCGAGGCCAAGCGTGAAACCGGGGCAACCGTCTCGGTGATTTATGTGCCGCCGGCAGGTGCTGCGGCAGCGATTTGGGAGGCGGTTGAGGCCGATCTCGATCTGGCCATTTGTATCACCGAAGGCATTCCGGTTCGCGACATGCTTGAAGTGCGCAACCGGATGAAACGTGAGGACAAGCGCACGCTGCTTCTCGGACCCAACTGCCCGGGCTTGATTACCCCTGAGGAAATCAAGATCGGCATCATGCCCGGACATATCCACCGAAAAGGACGTATTGGCATCGTGTCGCGCTCCGGAACACTGACTTATGAAGCGGTTGGGCAGGTCACCGAACTTGGACTTGGGCAGTCATCGGCGGTCGGTATTGGCGGTGACCCGATCAACGGCTTAAAGCATATTGACGTGCTCAAAATGTTTAACGACGATCCTGAAACCGAAGCCGTCATCATGATCGGGGAAATCGGCGGACCTGACGAAGTTAATGCTGCGCGCTGGGCAAAAGAACACATGAAAAAGCCGATCGTCGGCTTTATTGCCGGGGTCACTGCGCCTCCAGGCAAGCGGATGGGCCACGCTGGCGCATTGATTTCAGGCGGTGAGGACACGGCGCAGGCCAAGCTCGACATTCTGGAAGCCTGCGGCATCCGAACCACCAAGAATCCCTCCGAAATGGCTGCACTGCTCAAGAAGGTGATGTAGGCTTTGGACTGCGGCGTCCTTTGTTCAATTGCATCGTGGCGATTCGATGCAGTGGCTATCGCGCCGTTCTAACAGCATAAAAGCTAGGGAATCAGGATGACAGAGCAGGAAAAACCTTATGTGCGCCGCGGCTTGGATGTGTCGCGCGGGTCAAAAGTCAACGAGGGTATGTCTTTATTGACCTACCTGAGTCTGTTGGCAAGCGCCGGCATCGCAACGAGCCTGCTTGCGCGTTGGCTCTTGCAGGCATGAGCGCGAGGGGCAACGCCCCTGGCTGCGGCAAGAAGGTGATTCGATGACCGAGCAAGCCAACAAGACCTGGATGTGCTTAATCTGTGGCTGGATTTACGATGAGGCCGCGGGACTTCCAGAGGAAGGCATCGCAGCAGGTACCCGCTGGGACGATGTTCCCATCAACTGGACTTGCCCAGAGTGCGGCGCAAGAAAGGAAGATTTTGAGATGGTTGAAATCTAGATCGATTGGAGATCCGGTATCGACCTAAGAAATACTACGAAGTAGCCTGCCAAGGCGACGAGCTGCATCAAAAGCTCAGGTAGGGAGCTTTTTCACCACCTGATACCTCGCAAGCGTTTTTTTCCTCGCCTGATCGTGATCGACAATGCGCATCGGATAATCGCGACCCAACTGCAAACCAAGCGCCTCGGCACTGAGTCCTCCGATATCCCAGGGTGCATGGATTTGCGGGTCGGGTAGCTTGCCAAGCTCAGGGACGTAGCGCCGGATGAAGCGACCCTCTCGGTCAAACTTCAGGCTCTGGCTGACCGGATTAAAAATGCGAAAGTAAGGTTGGGCATCGCATCCGCTTGAGGCTGCCCACTGCCAGCCGCCGTTATTTGCAGCAAGATCGAAATCGAGTAGGTGCTGCGCAAACCAGGCTTCGCCCCGGCGCCAGTCGATACCGAGATCCTTGCAAAGAAATGAAGCGGTCACCATACGCAGCCGGTTATGCATGTAGCCGCTTTGGAGCAACTGTCGCATTGCAGCGTCCACCAGCGGATAGCCAGTTTGCCCAGAACACCAAGCGACAAAGTCTGCGTCGGCTTGCGGACCCTCTTCCCAGCGGATCAGATCGTATTCGGGCTTGAACGCACGCTGCGCGACCTGCGGAAAGTGATACAGGATTTGCATATAAAAATCGCGCCAGATCAGTTCGCTAAGCCAGGTCTGCGCACCGGCATTAGCCTGCCGATAGGCAAGGCGAGCGGCCTTGCGAATGCTGATCGTTCCAAATCGCAAATGAACTGAAAGATAAGACGGACCCTTGAGGGAAGGAAAATCGCGAGCCTGATCGTAGCGATCGATCCGTTGGGAAAAATCATCCAGCAATTGTTGGGCCCCGACTGTACCGATCACCACCTTCAATTGGTTTAAATCGCTGGACTGAAAGCCGATCGCATCAAGCGTGGGTGGGGTACCCAACCAAAGTCCAAAGCCATGGGTTTGGGCAACACGTGCAAGCTTTTCGCGCTGCAAAGCTCCTGGACTGACCAGGCGAGTCAAATCGGCATCTGCAGATTCGATGACGCTTTCATCGGCTGCAAGGCGCGCGAGCCAGGTTTTTTTATAAGGCGTAAACACGCTATAAGCTTTAGCGCTCTGGCTGAGAACCTCCTTGCGCTCAAAAACCACATGATCCTTGAAATCATAACAATCAATACCTAGCGCCTGAAGCGCCGCAGCAATGTGGCGATCGCGTTCGAGTGCATAAGGCTCATCGTCATGATTAAAAAACACTGCCTCAACGCCTAGCGCCATCGCAACGGCTGGCACCGCAAGGCTTGCCTTGGCATGGGCTGTGATCAACAATGGCGGGTTGCTTGGCCCTGAATCTGATAATGATTGACGCTCACCGAGCTCTGCAAGGCGCTGCTCAAGGCTGCGCAAGCTCTGCCAGATGAAATCTACGCGCCTGTCAAGCTTCTCAGGCAGAAGATCCAAAATGTCCCGGTCAAACACAAAAAGCATGTAAACCGACTGCGATCGCCGGCAAGCCTGAGCGAGCGCTTGATGATCCTCAAGACGCAGATCTCTTCGCAAGACCACAAGACTTTGTTGCATACGGCTTGGGTGGGCAGTCTCGCGCAAGCGCGCATCGGCTCTGTTGCCGGGATGCCTGTCGGCAGTCTCGCCTAAAGCGGATTCAAGCATGTCGATCTCAACAAGGGTGGGCTCGGACCAGATCATGATCGCTATGGCCAAAGGGTGCAATCAAGCCACTGCAATCGGCGCGCTTGGGGTATCTGAAACGCTCAAGCCTTAATCGCTGATCGCTTCGCAAGAGCGCCTGAGGCTTGCCATGGCATCATGCGCTGCGGGTTTATCGAGAGGAGCGTGAATATGGATCTGGGAATTCGAGGTCGCTGGGCCTTGGTGTGCGCATCCAGCAAGGGCTTGGGGCTTGGCTGCGCGGAGTCTTTGGCTGCAGAGGGCGTGAATCTTGTGATGAACGCGCGCGGCGCACAAGTGCTTGAGGAGCAGGCCAAGCGACTGGCCAGCCAATATGGTGTGACGGTGCATGCCATCGCCGGTGATATCACCACCGAAGCTATTCGTGAGCAGGCGCTTGCAGCCGCCCCCCAGCTGGATATGCTGATCAACAATGCGGGTGGCCCGCCCCCGGGTGATTTCCGAAACTTCAGCCGCGACGACTGGATCAAGGCGGTCGACGCCAATATGCTCACGCCGATCGAACTGATCAAAGCCTGTATCGATGGCATGATCGAGCGAAAGTTCGGTCGCGTGGTGAATATCACCTCATCGGCGGTCAAAGCGCCTATCGATGTTCTGGCGCTTTCAAACGGCGCGCGAAGCGGCCTGACCGGATTTATCGCAGGCTTGTCGCGCAAAACCGCAGCCCATAACGTCACGATCAATAATTTGTTGCCGGGCATGTTTGACACCGACCGACTGCGCGGCACGATCAAGGCTGCCGCTGCCCAAATGGCTGTTTCTGAGGAGGAGGCCGCAAGGCGACGCATGGCAAGCGTGCCGGCCGGGCGCTTTGGTCAGGCGCACGAGTTTGGCCAGGCCTGCGCCTATTTATGCAGCGCGCAAGCCTCTTATGTGACCGGCCAGAACTTTTTGATTGACGGCGGGGCTTATCCCGGAACCTTTTAAAGGAGATTGACGATGACAATGCAAAAAACCTATGCGATTCGCATGGCCGCAACCGGTGGTCCGGAGGTGATGGACTATGTGGAAGTGGATCTTCCTGCACCAGCGGCCGGTGAGGTTCAGGTCCGCAACGAAGCGATTGGTTTGAACTATATCGATGTGTATTTCAGAACAGGCCTTTATCCCATGCCATTGCCTGCAGGTGTTGGACTGGAAGGTGCTGGTGTGGTCACCGCTGTAGGCGAGGGTGTTGACTTCAAGCTGGGCGACCGTGTGGCCTATTGTGACCGCCCCCCGGGCTCTTATGCACAAATGCGCAACATGCCGGCTAAATCCTTGGTCAAAGTACCCGACGATATTGGCTTGGACAGCGCCGCTGCGATGATGCTCAAAGGGATGACAGTCGAGTACTTGTTTCACCGCACCTATCAGGTACAAGCAGGCCAGACCATTCTTTTTCATGCGGCAGCAGGCGGTGTTGGGCTGATTGCGATGCAGTGGGCCAAGGCCCTTGGCTTGACGGTCATCGGTACCGTTGGCTCGGATGAGAAAGCTGAACTCGCAAAAAAACACGGCTGCGATTATCCGATTGTCTACACCCGCGAAAATTTTCAGCAGCGCGTGATGGATATTACCGATGGCAAAGGCGTGCCGGTGGTGTACGACTCGATCGGGAAAGATACCTTTCAAGCCTCGATCGATTCGCTCTCGCCTTTTGGCCTCTTTGTGAGCTTTGGCAACGCCTCAGGTCCTGTGCCTCCGGTTCCGCTCACCGCGCTCAAAGGTAACCTTTACATGTGCCGTCCCTCACTGATGGCGCATTCTTCGAATCGGGCAACGCTTGAGGCGATGTCAGCACGCCTCTTCGACATGGTCAGTTCTGGTAAGGTCAGTATTGAGATTGATCAGCGTTATGCATTAAAGGACGCTGCACAATCGCATCGCGACCTGGAAGCCCGCAAGACAACAGGCTCTACCATCCTGCTGCCCTGATGGCTTTAGAGCGCAGCAACAAGCCACAGCATGCGGTTTAATGCAGAAACCGAACCAGCCCACCCGCTTGTTGATGCGCGTCAGTTCGCAGGGATCCGTCAGCTTTATGGCGATGAGGCGCTTGCCCGTTTAAACGCCTCGCATGTGGTGGTTGCAGGTCTTGGCGGTGTCGGGTCATGGGCAGCCGAGGCGCTGGTCCGATCTGGTCTGGGTCGGATCAGCCTGATCGATATGGATCATATTTCGATATCGAATGTGAATCGTCAGGCTCATGCGCTTTACTCAACGCTGGGCGCATCAAAGATCGAAGTCATGGCTTCACGATTGCGCGATATCAGGCCCGACCTTGATGTGCGTTTGATTGATGATTTCTTGACCGTTGATAACCTGCGGGATCAATTGAATTTCCACTTTGACGGCTGCATCGATGCGATTGATCAGCCGGTGGTCAAAGCAGCACTGATTGCGCAACTCCATGAGCAATCCACACCGCTTGTGGTTTGTGGTGCAGCCGGCGGGCGTCGCGATCCTCTGGCGCTTAAAGCGCAGGATTTGGCATTCACGACCCAGGATGCTTTGTTGTCGAATGTGCGGGCGCGCTTGCGAAGGCAGTATGGCTTTCCGCGCGATCTCAACAAGGCCTTCGGCCTGACCGCGATCTACTCCGTCGAAGCCTTGCAAGGTCAAAGAGCTAGCGACGATGCCGGTTCGGCGCTGGCTTGTTCAGGCTTTGGCTCCTCAATGATGCTGACCGCAAGTATGGGTCTGGCATCAGTCGTAAGACTGATTGAAAAACTCATGACTTTGTGATTGCTCGCTCGCTTTTGTGGCCTGCGAGTTCAAGCGATCCATCGTTGCGGATCAGTTTTTTCATCCATTGAGGAGCTCCCATGAAGACCATCGTTCAGCAGCTGCGTGCCCAGGCCGCAGCGTCAAAGTTTCGCCTCCCCGATCAAAACACCCCACAGCATGAAGATGCGCTAGCCAAGCCGGTTGCGCTGCCATCGCCCGCAAGCAGGCTTGGACATCGGATGCGCGGCATGGCCCGCTTTGCCAAACAGTCAAAGCAGCTTGGTGCCAGTGCGATCGAGTATGGCTTGATCGCCGCACTGATTGCGCTTGTGATTGTGGGCACGATCACCACGCTGGGTGGAGCGCTCAAACTCAAGCTCGACCAACTCGGCGTTGGCCTGGGCATTTAAGGTTTGGCCATGCAAGGCAAGGTTCTCGGAGTGGGCGCACTGGGTCTGATCCTGGTGATCAGCGGTGCCTTGGGGCTGAACCGCTGGCATCAGCATCGTCTTGAAGCCGAGCGTGAATCGGCAAACACTCCGGTACTTGTTGCCTTGCGGGGGCTTAACCAGGGCGAGGCACTCGGTCCGCTTGACTTTCGGATGCGTGCCTGGCCTTCGGACGCGATTCCCGATGGTGCGATTACCGAGCCTGCCGGTATCGAGGGACGCGTGCTCAGTGCAAGCTTGCAAGCGGGCGAACCGATTCTGCTTAGCAAGCTTGCCGCAGTGGGCGCCCTCACCGGTTTGGTGCAGCGCATCGCAATCGGGCACCGAGCGATCAGTCTGAAGGTCAACGATGCCAACGGCGTTAATGGCTTTATCCAGCCGGGACATCGTGTGGATTTGATCGCTCATTTGCCGGCTTCAAGTGCCGGAAGCCTTGCCAACTTCGCTCGGCAGGGCCCCGCAATCACCCGCAGCCTGATTGATGATGTGCTTGTGATCGCAGTGGATCGCGAGGCGCAAACCGAGCAAGGCCGGCCCAAATCAAGCTCTGTGGTCACACTCGAGGTCAAAGCCAGCGATGTCGAGCGGATCGAACACACCCGGCAGGTTGGTTCGATCAGCCTTGCGCTGCGCGCAGACGGCGATATCAGCGCATCAAAAACCGAAGGCCAGACCAGTGCCAGTTTGTGGGGCAAGGGCTCAACGCCCCGATCGTCTCAGCTTGTATCACCACCTGTCGCACCGACCCAAGCGCAAACGGTGTCGGCAACGGTTCCGGATTCCGTAACGGTGCCGAATTCCGCAACGGCTTCGGTTTTGTCAACAGTACCGATCTTGTCAACGGTACCGGCAAAGGCCCCAATCACAGAACCGCAGACCACACCGTCAGCGACAGCGCAGCGGGTCGCCTTGCCTTTGCGCTGTATTGAGGTGCTTGACGGTCTGAGACAGCGCAAGGAGTGTCTGCCTTGATCGCGCTTTTGCTGCCCTTGCTAAGCCTCTGGATTGCAATTGCGCTTGCCGTGATTGACGGATTTGCTCTGCCGCTTGCTCGCATGAAGGCCGACCATTTGACGGCCGATTGCATCCAGCAAGCATCGCTAAGAGAAGATGGCGCGATCCCACCGCATTCTGATGCGGCCAAAGCTTGTGCACGATCGCTTGCCCCGACCTTGAGCTTCGCTTTGCCAGATGCCTCGTCATCAGGCCGCCCGCTTGCTGACGCGAAGCCGGGGTACTCCATCACCAGCGCTGCTACAACCCGCTGCGCAATCCCGATTGCGCTTTGCGTTTTGCCTCATGCGCCGGGCGAGCCGCTTGCTGCAGGAAGTTACCGCGCCATACGTTATGAACATCATCAATGTGAACTGAACGCTCAGCGCGCTTATCTGATCGAATCGCTCCCGAACCAGTCGTCAGCTGGGTCGTCAAACCCGATCGCGTTAACGGGTACCGGTCAGGCTTTTGCGCTTGGCCTCGTACCGGTTCTTGACTGCGATCAACAAGGCCCGCTTGCGATCGATCTGCGGGATTGGCATTGCCTGGACCAGCAGGCAGACACACTGCGCTGGTGGGGGGCGGCGTCTAAGCTCGGAAGTCCTTGTCTGCTTTCTGCTCAGCAAATCGCCGCCGGCATTGAGCAAGCCCGTCCGATGCTCGGTCGAAGCTTGAAGCTGCGTCAGTCCTGAGATTGAGCAATGCGCACGAAACCTCCCAAAGCGCTTTGGCCTCAGGCAGGTCTTAGCACGGTCGAGCTTGCGCTGATGCTAAGCCTTTTATTGCCTCTGGTCATGAGCACGCTTCAGGCGGCGATCTGGCTGCAGCGTCATTGGCAGATGGAAGAAAGCGCGATGGCAGCGGCTCGTTATGTCAGCCTCATCGAACCCTCTGCCTGGCTTGACCAGAATCTTGTCGATGAGCAGATCAGCAAGCGCTGCGCAAACTTCTCAGAACTTCTCAAGCAACACCAATCGAATTTTCGCTTGCTTCAGTGCGCAAGAATCGATATGAAAACCATCGAAGTGCTGCTTCATGCCGATGCAACCGGTCTGCTCAAAGAGGCTTCGCTGCAAAGCCGATGGACCCTGGCCTTTTACCTCAAGTGAATAAGATCCGTCGTCAACAAGCAAGTCTTGCTCTTGCGCGTCAGCGCGGCAGTCTAGCGATCGAATCCGCGCTTGGCCTGTCCTTGCTCACCTTGCTGCTGATCGGCGCAGGGGGGCTCGCCTTGGACGCGATCATGATTCAGGCAGACCAACGTGCGCTGTCTTCGACGCTGCGACTCAAAGCGCAGGCGCACTCTGATCAGGATGATCCTCGTTACAGGATTTTCGAGTTTGAAGATCATCGCTATGGTTTTGTCAATCGTTCTAAGGCAAGCACCAACGGGAATTCGGGGTCGAGCGCACTTGCCGCTCGCGCACTGTGGCTTAAAGACGAGTAGAAAGCGCCGCAGATGAGCTATGTTTTCTCGCTGGTTCTGGCGCTCGGTCTGCTGGCAACAGCTTGGGCGATTGGGCAAGCGGCGGCAAGGCCCATGAGTCAGGGCCTTGAAGCGCTGAAGCAGTGGCGTCAGTGGCACCGGCATTCAGCGGCCCTTTCGCGCCCGCTTGCTCAGGCCGCTTTTTCCGGGCAGAAAGATCCCTTGGCCTCTTCTGGGCTGCGAGATCCCTTGGCGTCTTCAGGGCAGACCGCCTCCTTTGCGTTTGCATTGATGAAGCGTCTGGCTGCACGCCGTCATCTGGCGGCGATTGAGAAGGCAACGCCTGAGCTACTCAGTTTTCTGGCGCGGGCGATTCGCGCCGGCCATTCGTTACCGACTGCTGTGCTATGGGCTGGCGAGACCTTTCCTGGCGCGATGGGAGAGGCGTTTTCTAGAATTCGTAGTCAATTGCAATGTGGCCTGAGCCTTAACGATGCATTAAGCGATTTCGCGCTTCGTTACCCGCTTGCCGAACTCCGGATGCTGGTGCTTGGGCTTCGGATTGCTCAGGACCTGGGCGGTCCCTTGCCCGACTTGCTTGAGCAGCTTGCCGCCAACAGCCGCGCCCGCCTTCGCTTGCGAGCCCGGGTCAAGGCGCTGTCTTCGGAAGCACGTTGGTCGGGCTGGTTCCTGGCTTTTTTGCCGATTCTTCTTGCCGCAGGCTTGAGCGTGTGGCGGCCTGAGCATATGGCGATTCTCTGGTCGGATCCGCGCGGTCAGGCGCTCAGCCTGGCTGCAGTGGCCTTGAGCCTTCTGGGGAGCTTGTGGATGCGTCATTTGGTACAACAAGTAGATCGATAAGTGAACGCAATGTTAAAGCGATTCAATCAGGGGTTTGAGCGTTCCATGGTGCAAATGGGTTTGCGTCACCCGATACCGATGCGGGCCCTCTTGAGCCTGCGCTGGATCACTCTCGCCACCGGCATCGGAGCGCTCGCGCTGTCGCTTGTTGTGCTTGACGGCATTGCCAGCCTGCTGGGTCTGACGGTTGGCCTTGTTCTTTGTGCGCTTGTCGATCTTGTGGTCAGGGTGAGGGCAACTTGGCGTTGCGCACGATTTGAGGCTGAGCTACCCGATGCGATTGACTTGCTCACGCTTGCGATGGACGCAGGATTGAGCCTGGATGCAAGCTTGCACCGGATCGCGGTCGATCTAGCTGGGCGTTCGAAGCTTTTGGGCGACGAATTTCTGGCGCTCAGTCTTGCTTTGCACTCGGGCCTGGGTCGCGCTGAAGCGCTTGCCGACATGGCCTGGCGCTGTCAGTCGAAGTCGCTCGACATGCTTGCCACACTGGTTGCGCAAGCTGAGCGACTTGGCACGTCGATGATCGACGCAAGCAAGGCGCTCGCCCAAAGCATGCGACAGCAGCGCGAATTCGATGCGGAAGAGCGTGCCGGCCAGGTCGCTGTGCAACTGGTTGTGCCCTTGGTGCTTTGCATGTTGCCTGCGCTTTTTGTGGTTTTACTCGGACCTGCGCTTTTGCAAGTCAGCGATGTTTTAAAGGAGTTATAAATGCTGGATCTTTCATCGGATCTTGTTCAATCCATACTTTGGTCAACCGCGCTTTGGCTAAGTGTGCCGATGCTCCTGGGTCTGACCTCAAACAGGCATGCTGCGTTTCGCAACGATCGCGCGCGGACAGAACGGGCGATCAATCTTGGTTTCTGGTTCTGGGAGGCGATGGCTCTCGGCCCGTTGCTGTGGCTTGCCACGCAATCTATCTTCGCCTTGATCGATCCGTCCGCTGGCATCGATC